>Ga0302324_100019825_pt1 | contig 13186 bp, 7 predicted proteins | sample Palsa_T0_1_FD_201949 | JGI IMG/M metagenome (GOLD analysis project Ga0302324, IMG submission 201949) | Peat permafrost microbial communities from Stordalen Mire near Abisko, Sweden - Palsa_T0_1 | ecosystem: Environmental > Terrestrial > Soil > Palsa > Peat permafrost | place: Sweden: Abisko...
ATGCGGGGCTTCCGAGGTATGCTTCGATCACTTTGGGATCGCTGCGGACCTGGGCGGGGTCGCCTTCGGCGATCTTCTCGCCGTGGTCGAGGACGGTGATCCGCTCGCTGACCTCCATGACCAGCGGCATGTCGTGCTCGATCAGAAACACCGTGACGCCGCGCTCGCGAATCCTGCGGATCAGCGCGACCAAGTCGCGCTTTTCACTCGGATTCATTCCGGCCGCGGGCTCGTCCAGCAGCAGCAGCTTCGGTTCCGAGGCCAGCGCGCGGCCGATCTCAAGCCGTCGCTGCACACCGTAGGCGAGATTGCGCGCGTACGATTCGGCCACATCCTCGAGGCCCACGAACGCCAGCATCGCGAGCGCCCGCTCCCGAGCCGCGCTCTCCTCGGCCCGTTGGCGCGGCGTGTGCAGCAGCGAATCGAAAAGGTTCGCGTGCAGACGGGAGTGCTCGCCGGTGAGTATGTTGTCGATCGCCGACATGAACCCGAACAGCCGAATGTTCTGAAACGTGCGCGCGATCCCCAGCGCCGCAATCCGGCTCGTCGACCAGCCGGTGATGCCGGTTCCGTCGAAGGCGATCCGGCCGGCGCTGGGTTCGTAGATTCCGGTGATCAGGTTGAAGGCGGTCGACTTACCGGCGCCGTTGGGTCCGATCATGGCAACGATCGAACCCGCTTCGATCGTGAAGTCGAGCGCGTTGACCGCGGTCAAACCGCCGAAGCGTTGGGTGACGCCTTCCATCGTCAGCAGCGCCATCAGCGGATCGTCTCGGTGAGGAGTTCGCCTTCGGCCGCCGCCGCGCGCCGGTCCCCCGCTCCGGCGTGCAGCTCGGCTTTACGCTGACGGCTGGGGATCAGTCCCTCGGGCCGGAACAGCATCATCGAGACCAGGATCACGCCGTAGATCAGAAAGCGCGAATTGGTCAGGTCGACGTTGAGCCCGAGGTTGTGCATGAAGTTGGTGGTCTGCGGCAGGATGAAGCGCTCCAGCGCGGAGAGGATCAGGCTGCCGGCGATCACCCCGGGGATGTTGCCCATGCCGCCCAGCACCAGCATCGCCAGCACGAACACGCTCACGTTGAACATGAATTGATCCGGCGACACCAGCTGCAGTTTCGACGCCAGCGCACAACCGGCCAAGCCGCTGAACGACGCGCCCATCGCGAAGGCCGCGAGTTTGGTCGACGTGGTATTGATGCCCATGTGGGCGGCCGCGAGTTCGTCTTCGCGAATCGCCATCCAGGCACGGCCCAGCCGGCTGGTGCGCAGGTTGTTCGCGAGCCAGGCGGCGAGCGCGATCAGGCTTAGGACCATCAGGTAGTACGGCAGCGGGTTGAAGCCGAAGCGGTATCCGAAGAAGACCGGCTGGTCGAGCGAACCGATCCCGTTCGGTCCGCCGGTCCACTGCGCGAGGTTGAGGAACGTCTGCGGGACGATCTCGCCGAACCCGAGCGTCACGATCGCCAGATAGTCGCCGCGCAGCCTCAGCGTCGGTGCGCCGAGCAGAATGCCGAAGACGGCCGCAATGCCCGACGCCACGAACAGCAGCACCCAAAACGGCAGATGGATGCCGAACTGCGGCGACGCCAGCATCGCGTACGCGTAGGACCCAATGGCGAAGAACGCCGCGTAGCCGAGGTCGAGCAGGCCCGCAAAACCGACCACGATGTTCAGCCCCAGCGCGAGCAGGACGAACGCGCCCGCATCGGCGAGGAAGTTGGTGAAGGCGCCGTTGCGGCCGATGAACGGCAGCGCGATCGCCACCGCAAACACCAGCGCGGTCCCCGCCCGCGGCGTGCGCAGCGCGGGCGGAAGGCGTGCCCTCAGCGGCTCGATCAGCCGCACTTCAGACCTTGTTCGGCAGCGATTCGCCGAGCAGCCCCGACGGCCGGAAGATCAGCACCAGCACCAGCACCGAGAACACGACCACGTTGGACCACTGGTCGCTGATGAATTGGGTCGTCATCGCCTCGATCAGCCCGATCAGAAAGCCGCCCAGCATCGCGCCGGCCAGGTTGCCGATGCCGCCGAGCACGGCCGCCGTGAAGGCCTTGAGCCCGGCCGCGAAACCGTTGAAGAACCAGGTCGAGCCGTAATACATGCCCGACACGAAACCGGCCGCGCCGGCCAGTGCCGAGCCGATGAGAAACGTGAGCGCGATCGTCGTGTTGATGTCGATGCCCATCAGCTGCGCGGCATCTTTGTCTTGAGCGGTGGCGCGCATCGCCTTGCCGAGGCGCGTGTTGTAGACGAACGTCTGCAGGACGACCATCAGCACGACCGCCAGCAGCACGACGATGATCTGTTTGGCTTGGATCGTTACCGCGCCCAGGGCGAACTGCGGGTTTGGAATCACTTGCGGAAACGGCACCGGCGAGGGCCCGCGCCAGTACAGCATCAGGTTCTCGAGGATGAACGACATGCCGATCGCGGTGATCAGCGGCGCGAGCTTCGGGGCGTTGCGGAGGCGGCGGTAGGCCAGCCGTTCGATGATCACGCCGGTCAGGCCGCACAGGATCATCGCGCCCAGGATGGTGACCGCCAGAACGCCGATCAGCGCCGGCCCGTGCACGACGCTATCGACCCCGAGCAGCGTCAGGATCGCGAGCGAGAAGAACGTTCCCAGCGTGTACACGTCCCCGTGGGCGAAGTTGATGAGTTCGATGATCCCGTAGACCATCGTGTATCCGAGCGCGATCAGCGCATAGATCCCGCCCAGCGACAGCCCGTTGATGAGCTGCTGGAAGAAAACGTCCAAGCTAGGATTTGACTTGGATGACGTCGACGACTTTGAATTTGCCGTTGACGACGTGCAACAGCGTCAGTACCGGCGACGTGGTGTCGCCGTTGGCATCGAAGCCGACCTTCCCGATCGGGGAATCGAAATTGGCGGTGCTCGCGATGTTCTTAAGGACGTCGGCGCGGGTCGGCATCTTGCCGCCGTTGTCTTTGATCGCCTTTTCGATCGCCGCGATCTCGATCTTGGCCGCCGTGTACGCGTTGGCCGAATAGGGGCCGACGCTGCTCTTGAAGCGCGCTTGGTAGGCGGTGATGAAGCCCTTGGCGGCGGGGAGCTTGGTCACGTCCGGGGATGCGACCGTCATGTAGGCACCGTTGGCCGCGTCGCCGGCTTGCTTGAGGAACTCGGCGTCCGAGATACCGTCGCCGCCGAGAAACGGGGTCTGCGCCAGGCCGACGTCGCCCATCTGCCGCCGGATCAAACCGCCGCCGGTCGAGGTATTCCCGCCGAAAAAGACCGCATCGGGATTGAGCGACTTGACCTTGGTCAGCAGCGACTTGAAGTCGACCTGATTGGAGGTGATGTGCTCGTGTCCGAGCACCGTCCCGCCGAGGCCGCGGAAGGAGGCGTCGAAGACGTCGGCCAGGCCCTTTCCGTACGTCTCGTTGTCGTCGATGATGAAGACTTTCTTGAAGCCCAGCCGCGCATAGGCAACCTGTGCCAGTGCCGAGCCTTGCTTCGAATCGCGGGTGCAGACGCGGAAGTAGGTGTTCACGTCGGGGTGGGCGGTGCGAAGCTTCTTGGCGGCGTCGCCGATCGTCAGCCCGTCGTTCGTATTCGAGGGCGAGATTTGCGCCAGCCCAGCGTCGTTGGTCAGCGGGATTTCCGATTTCGCGACGTTCGAGTTGAAAGGCCCGACCATCGCCAGCACGGCCGGATCCGAGATGAACGTCTGCACGTTTTGTGCGCCGGCCGCCGGATCGTGTTTGCCTTGCACTGCGTCGTCGAGCACCGAGGCCTCGAGTTTGAATGCCCCGCCCGCAAAGCCGTTCTTGCCGGCCTGCTCGATCGCCAAGAGCGCACCGTTCTCGGTCGGGATGCCGATCGACGCGTCGGCGCCGCTCAGGGGCAGGTCGATGCCGATCTTGATCGTGCCGCTGCTCGCGCCCGAGGATCCCGCGCCCGAGGAGGTCCCGGACGAGGAGCAGCCCGCGACCGCGGCGGCCACGACGGCCGCGAGAACGCCGCGAGAAAACGAAGACAAGCGCATACCAGAACCCCTGCAGTGAGAGTGGGGTCGAGTACGCCCGCGCGCCGGAAGCGCCCTGCGGCTTTCGGGCGGATTGCCGGCGGGTCTCTTAGGCCGGAGTGAGTTCCCGTACCGCGGCGGCGTTGAAGTAGGCCGCGCGCGGGTGATGGATGACGATTGCCGCGGTCGATTGCTCGGGCATGATCTGGTACGCCGAGGTCAACGACGCGCCGATCGCGTTCTCGACGTCGAGCAGCCGCCAGACGATCTCGTGCTGCGCGAGATCGGGGCAGGCTCCGTAGCCCCAGGAGTAGCGTTTCCCGCGGCCGTCCGGCAACCCGAGTTCGGCACGGATGCGGCGATGCGTGTGCTCCGCGAGCGCTTCGGCCGACTGCACGCAGAAGCCGTGCAGATAGTACGCTTCGCTGTAGTCATTCTGCTGCTGCAGCGCGTCGATCCGGCGCGACGGCGCGTCGCCGACGGTGACGACCTGCAGCGCGATCAGGTCGTTCGCGCCGCCGTCTTGCGGCTCGCGCAGGTAGTCGGCCAGGCAGAGGTGCTCGCCGCCGGCCTGGCGCGCGAACGCGAAGCGCGCGATCTCGCGGCGCGGGTCCTGCGGATCGTAGACGATGACGTCGTCCCCGCTGCCGGCGGCCGGAAAGTAACCGTACACCGCGCGCGGTTCGATCAGGGTCTCGCGCGACGCCATCGCCTGGTAGCGCTTCAGCCGCGGCTCGAACTCCTCGGCCAGCACGCGTTCCCACGCCTCGCCCTTGATGTTCGCCGCGCCCCAGGAGAGCCGGAACAGACTGCGCAGGTCGAAGTGCGGCCACAGCTCGCGCGGGTCGACCGACGAAATCACCCGCGGCCCCAGAAACGGCGGCGCAGGCGGTTCCGCGCTGCCGACCTCGGCGCGCGCGGTGCGGCCGGAGGCAGATGGGGCGGCGCTCGCGGCGCTGTCCTTGCGGCGCAGCGCCTCGGACTCGCGCCGGACGCGCGCGACCATCGTCGTGCGCGCCGCCTCATCGCCGAGCGTATCGAGCAGGTCGAGGCCCTCGAAGGCGTCCTTGGCGTAGAAGACGCCCGGATCGAAGAACCGGTCGGGCGCGAAGGCCGTTCGGCGGCCGAAGTCGCGATTGATCGCCGCGCCGCCGATCACGACCGGATAGCTCAGCCCGCGCGACACCTGCTCCCTCACCAGCGCGGGCATCTGCTTCGATGTCGATACCAGCAGCGCCGAGAGTCCGATCGCATCGGCGTTGACCTCGACCGCTTTGTCGAGGATCGTTCCGACCGGCACCTGTTTGCCCAAGTCGTGGACGGTGTAGCCGTTGTTCGAAAGGATCGTTCCGACCAGGTTCTTGCCGATGTCGTGGACGTCGCCGAACACCGTCGCCAGCACGATCGTCCCTTTGCTGACGCCCTCCTTGCGTTCGAGAAATTGCTCCAGGTGGCCGACGGCCTTCTTCATCACCTCGGCAGACTGCAGGACGAAGGGCAGGATCAATTCGCCGGCGCCGAACTTGTCGCCGACTTCCTTCATCGCCGGCAGCAGCACGTTGTTGAGCACGTCGACCGGATCGCGGCGCTCGAGTGCCTCGTCGATCTTAGCTTCGATGCCGTCCTTGCGCCGGCGCAGGATCGCGTTGTGAATCCGGACCTCAACCGGAGCATCGGCATCGTCGTCGAGCGGCGCGGCGGAAACGCCCGCGGCCGCCCCTTTCGACTCGAAGTGCTCGATCACGCGCTGCAGGGCGTCGGGCCGCCGGTTGAGCACCAGATCGTCGCACAGCGTGCGCTCCTGGTCGTTGATCTCGGCGTACGGCGTGATCTCCGCGGGGTTCACGATCGCCATGTCGAGGCCGGCCTGCACGCAGTGGTGCAGCATCACCGAATTGAGGACGTGGCGGGCTGCGGGAGTCAATCCGAACGAAACGTTCGAGACGCCCAGCGACGTCAGCGTTCCCGGCAGCTCGCGCTTGATGAGCCGGATGCCTTCGATCGTCTCGACGGCGGAGTCGATATACTCGGCATCGCCGGTCGCCAGGGTGAAGGTGAGGTCGTCGAAGATCAGCGCGCCCGAGGGCAGCCCGTATTCGTTCACCACGATATCGTGAATGCGCCGCGCGACCTCGAGCTTGCGCTGCGCAGTCTTCGCCATACCGGCCTCGTCGATGGTCAGCGCGACGACGGCCGCGCCGGATTCCTTGACCAGCGGCATCACCGAGTCGATCTTGACCCGGCCATTTTCGAGGTGAATCGAATTGACGACCGCGCGGCCGGCATAGATCTTCAGCGCGCGCTCGATGACCTTCGGCTCGGTCGAATCGATGACCAGCGGCGCCTCGACCGACTGGGCCAGCCGCTTGACGATCGTCGCCATCTGCACGTCTTCATCAACGCGCTCGGTGAGCGCGGTGCAGACGTCGAGCAGGTGCGCCCCGCCGTCGACCTGGGCCCGTGCGACCAGCGTGATCTCGTCGTAGTCATCTGCCAGCAGCAGCCGCTTGATCTTGCGCGAACCCTGGCTGTTGACGCGCTCGCCGATCAACAGGACGGTGCCTTCCTGCTGCAAGGCGACGGCGGTCATCGACGAGGCCGCGAACTGCAGCGGCTTGGGCTCGGGCCGGCGCGGCCGATGGCCTTCGGCCTCCAGCGCATCGATCGCGGCGCGGAACGCGGCGATATGTTCGGGCGTCGTGCCGCAGCAGCCGCCGATCGCGTTGACGCCGAAATCGCGCACGAAGGCACCGAGTTCGCGCGCCATCTCCTCGGGCGTCTCGGGATAGATGGTCTCGCCGCGCGGGCCCATCCGCGGCAGCCCCGCATTCGGTACGACGCTGACGAAGCAGCGCGAGGCTTCGACCAAGTGCCGGATCGGGTCGCGCATGTGCGAGGGACCGGTGGAACAGTTCAAACCGATCACGTCGATCGGCAGGGCGTCCAGCGTCGCGCAGACCGCGCGAATATCGGTTCCCAGCAGCATGCGTCCGGTCACGTCGAGCGTCGCTTGCGCTTGGATCGGCACGCGCCGCACGCCGGCATCGAACGCGCGGACGATCCCCGCAATCGCGGCTTTCATCTCGAGCAGATCCTGACTGGTCTCGAGCAGCAGCAGATCGACGCCGCCCTCGACCAGCGCCGTCGCCTGTTCCTCGTAGAGCGCGGCCAGGTCGTCGAAGGTGACTTTCGAGAGAGCCGGGTCGGATGACGAGATCAGCATACCCGTGGGCCCCAGCGAGCCGGCCACGTAGCGCGGCCGCTCAGGCGTCGCAAAGGCGTCGGCGGCGCGGCGCGCGATCTGCGCGGCAGCCAGATTGATCTCGCGGGTCTGCGCGCCCAATCCGTACTCGTCGAGCTTGAGCCGCGACGCGGTGAACGAGTCGGTCTCGAGCACGTCGGCGCCGGCGGCGAGAAATTCGCGGTGGATCTGCTCGATGAGGTCGGGCCGCGTCAGGACCAGGGCTTCATTACAGCCGTGGCGCGACGGTCCGCCAAAATCATCGTCGGTGAGGTCCCGCGCCATCAGTTGGGTGCCCATCGCCCCGTCGATGAGCAGGACGCGTTCCCGCAGAGACTCCAGATATGCCATTCCCTCCAGCCTACGAGGCGGGCGGCACCAAAGGACCCATTTTTGTGTCCAATGAGATCAGAGTGGATCAAATTGGACAAGATACGCGGCGCATCGCCGCGCTGGTCGGCATCGTCCGGGCGGCCGGGCCGCTGCCGGCGCTGCGGGACGCTTTCGCGGCCCTGCGCCAGGACGAGATCGTCGGATCCGTGCGCCTCGCCGGGGCGGCACTCGACGCCGTCGACGTCCGCGCCCTGCTCTCACGGGGCCGCGCCCTGGGCGGCCACCGCCTCACCGACTACCTGCTCGTGCACGGCTACGCCGAGGCCGCGGCCTGGACCGCGCAGCGCGGCACGCGACCCGGTCCGGTGACGACCGAAGACCTGCGGGCGCTCCACCGGATGGCGGCCGGCCCGCTCGCAACCGACGGCGGCGCTTGGCGTACGCGCACGCTGCCGCCGTTCGCCGACGGGACGGTTCCGCCGCCGCATTGGCTCGTGCCCTTCGAAACGGCAACCTACGTCGGCCGTCTCGCGCTGGCCGAGAACGATCCCGTCCCGCTCGCCGCCGCGCGCGCGATCGCCCGGCTGGTCCGCCTCCAGCCCTTTGGGCATGCGAGCGGACGCGTCGCGCGGCTGGTGGGGACGCTGGTCTGCTACCGCCGGGGTTTGCCGCCGCTGGTCTTCGACGCCCGCGCCCGCCGCGCGTACGGCGACGCGCTGCATGCCGCGCTGGGCGGCGACCCGCTCCCGCTCGCGCACGTTGCCGGCCGCGCGCTGATTCGTTCGCTCGAGCGGCTGCGCGATGCGATCGACAACGAGTCCGCACTGCAGCCGCTGGCCGCGTTTGCTGCCGGCGGCGGCACGGAGGGACTCTACAAAGCGGCGCAGCGCGGAAGACTGCGCGTCGTTCGACGCAAGGGGCGCTTGCTCACGACCGCCGCGTGGATCGCCGACTATCGAACGAACCGGCGCGCATCGCGCGCCGCGGAGGGCTGATTCATCGACTTTTCATCGCCACCTCAGGCTGGCCCAATGTAGTGCTGTTCTGGCTGACCTACGCTTTGGCACGTCACCCTTCTCCAAAGAGGTCAGCATGCGCACTCCCCTCCTCGCCGCGCTCGTAACCGCGGCCCTTCTCGCCGGATGCGGCGGCGGCGGCGGTACGTCCCCGACTCCCGGTTCCACCTCCACGCAATCCGGATCAGTAAGCACGACGGATATCGCGCAGAACGGAACCGACTCCGCCTTCGATGAGATCAGCACCGGCGAAGTCGATGCCGCCGTTGGTAACGGAAGCCTGGGCAGCTCGTCGACGGCCCGCAGTCCGCAAAGTGTCGGCTTCACGTGCAACCACCGCCGCACGCGTACCGTCACCGTCAATCCCGACGGCAGCGTCACGGTCGAAACGATCGACTACTACGACAATGCCTGCACGCAGCCGGAACGCGACGCGGTCGCCGTCTATGCGTCCAGCAACGGCACTGCGACCGTGACGCGCACGATCACGACCTATAGCCTCGTCCACGCGCAGCTCGGCGTGCGGCACGAAAACTTTGCCATCACCGGGACCTCCGGCAACGGTTCCTGGCAAGTCCAATCCGCGTTCTATCCCGGCACGTCGGCCGCGCCGATGTCGCAGTTCTCGCACAGTGCGGCGATCAACGCCTCCACCTACACCGCTTCGACGGGCCACGTCGTGAACGACGCCAAGCCGTCGATCAATGCCGCCTACGGTCACCAGGTCGCGACCAACGCGAGCGTCGGCAGCGACAGTTCGGGCGACGTGACCTTCACCGGAACGCGCAACGGCGCGTTCTTCAAGGGCGCGCTCAACGCGCTGAGCATCTCGGCCAGCCCGCCATTCACCGTCTCCGGCGGAACGCAGACCGGCAGCGGAATGATCAGCGGAACGGTCGCCTTCACGACCGACGGCGTCCTCGCATCGGTCATGCTCAACGGCACCCTCCCCAGCGGCAACGTCATCGCCGTGACGAGTTCGGCCGACGCGAGCGGCAACGTCACCGTGAACGGCACCATCTCCAACTCCTCGGGGACCGTGGCCACCTTCACGACCGATGCCAACGGCAACGGCATCCTCACCATTACCGCGACCGGCGTCCAGGTCCCGATCGTCGACTGGCACGTCATCTGGTAATCCCGTAACCGAGCCCCGGCACGGTGCCCTGCATCACCGGATGACCGTGCCGACAAACGGCGTGCCTTCAATGCGGCACGCCCTTTGTTTTTCTCCGGGTGTGTTGTGGTTGGGCGGGTGGAGGACGGTGTGCCGGTCCCCGCCCACCCCAGCGCGATTTCACGCGCCAAGCAGCGTGGCGATAGTCAGCGGCCGGCGAGTACTTCTAAGAACGTTTTGGCGAAGGTGTGGGCGTCACCGGGCCAGCGGGCTGAGACGTAGGTTCCGTCGCGCACGACGAAGGCGGGGCGGGAGTTGGCGAGTGTATCGCGATGGAGGCCGTCGGTCTTGATCCGGTAGGCGGGATCGGTGTTTGGGACGTCGAGAAAGTCCGCCGGCGTCGCGAGCACGCGCGAGACTTCGTTCTGCACGCTGCGGTAGCCGATGGGCTCACCCGGTTCGTCGGGATAGGTCCGGTAGTAGTTCGGCTCCCAAAAACGCACGATGCGCCCGACTGCGGCGCCGGAGCGCTCGAGGCCCCACGTCAGGGCGGTGGTTTTCTTGCCGTACAGCACGGAACGCCCGGTCGAGCGTGACACGCTTCGCGCGGCCAGCAGCACGCCGTGGCAGATCGCTGCGACCGGCCTGCTGTTTTCGAAAAACTCGGCGACGATCGCTTGCAGGACCGGGCTTTCGAGATAGGTGCGCATCCCGCGGGCGTAGTGTCCGCCGGGAAGTACGAGCGCATCGTAATCGTCGAGGCGCAGTTCGTCATAGCGCGCCGGCGCCGCGTAGTGCGGATCGCGCACCATCAGGGCATACGCGTGGCGTGCATCGAGATTTGCGCGCAGAATCAAGCCCACCAACGGGAACTCGCGCAGGAGCGGAATGCGGCCCCAGAGGTCGAGGCCCGCTCCCGTAATCATCGACGGATCCGCACGCGCGGCACGTCCCGACGGCGTTGCGAACGACACCGGGTGGCCGGCTTCGGTGAGGACCCGCCAGGTGACGGCGGCTTCGGTTGGATCGAAATCGCGATCGGGGAGCGCGATGAGCACCCGCATGAGCGATCCGGACCGGCGGCGCGGCATGAGAGCTAGATCGAAACCGGTTCTCCGGGGGTGACGACGACGGACCCGCCGTCGGGTGTCGAGCCCGGCGGATGCGGATGACGTCCGTGGCCGAGGCCAAGGCGATCCTCGATGCCGGCGATCAGGACGTACAGCACCGGCGTGATGACCAGATTGAGGATCGTCGAGACGATCATGCCGCCGAAGACCGCGGTGCCCAGCGAGTTGCGCGATGCGCTGCCGGCGCCTGAGGCGAACACCAGCGGCGTCACGCCGAAGATGAACGCGATCGAGGTCATCAGGATCGGCCGCAACCGGGTCTCAGCGGCGCGCTGAACGGCGGTGATCGTGTCGATGCCCTGTTCTCGCATTTGGTTCGCGAATTCCACGATCAGAATCGCGTTCTTCGATGCCAACCCGATCAGCATCACGTAGCCGACCTGGGCGAAGACGTCGGAGGTGATGTGTCGCAGCCAGAGTCCGCCGACCGCGCCGAGCAGCGCGAGCGGAACCGCGAACAGGATGATCAGCGGATCGCCGAACGACTCGTACTGCGCCGAGAGCACCAGGAACACGAACACGATGCCCAGGCCGAAGATCAGCGCCGCCTGACCGCCGCTCTCGATCTGCTCGCGCGAGATCCCGCTCCACTCGTAGGCGAAGCCGGGCGGCAGGGTCGAGGCCAGCCGATCCATCGTATTGATCGCTTCGCCGGTGCCGTGTCCGGGCGCGGGGTTGCCGGTGATGTCGATCGCGCGGTAGAGATTGAAGTGGTCGATCGACGGCGGGTCGTTCTCGCGCGTCACGGTCATCAGCGAACCGATCGGGATCGGCGGGGCGGCCGTCTGCACGCCGTTGACGGTGACGGGGTTCCCGGAGTGGACGTAGATCGACTGCAGGTCGCTGATTTGCGAGCGATACGGCGTATCGGCTTGGACGTAGACGCGATAGGACTTCCCGCCCATGTCGAAATCGTTGACGTAGACCGAGCCCAGGTAGACTTGCATCGTGTTGAAGATGTCGGTCAGCGGCACGCCGAGCGACAAGGCCTCGTCGCGGTTCACGTTGATCGCGAGCGTCGGTTTGTCGTTGCGGAAGGTCGTGTAGACCTGCGAGAGGCCGCTGCCCGGCGCATTGGCCGGTCCGATGATTTGGTAGGCGGCACCCAAGAGTGCCGGTAGACCGGCGCTGGCGCGGTCCTCGAGTTCGAAGTCGAAGCCGCCTTGGAAACCGAGGCCCGGAATCGACGGCGGGTTGAGCATGAACGCTTGGACGCCCGGCACGAAGAACAGCCGCTGGTTGACCCGGGCGATGACGGCGTTGAGCGTATGGCTTCGGCCGTGCCGCTCGCTCCACGGTGCGAGCCGGATGAACATGGTGGCGTAGTTGGAACCGTTACTGGTGAAGCTGAACCCGCCGGCGTCGAAGACGTCGGTGATCTCCGGCTGCTGCTTGAGGATCGCTTCGATCGTGCGCTGATACCGGTGCGTGTAGTCGATCGACGCGTACGGCGGACCCTGCGCGAAGATGATTGCGAAGCCTTGATCTTCGTCGGGAATGAAGCCCGTCGGCGTATTCGTGTAGGCCCAGCCCGTGAAGGCCAGCAGCACGGCGAAGATCGCCAGCACGACGTAGCGCGCCGCGATGACGCGCGGCAGGACCTTGCGGTAGGTTCCGCGCGTCGCCGTAATCGCGCGGTTGATCGGCCGAAAGATCCGCGACTCGCGACGCACGCTGCGGCCAAGCAGCAGCGAGGAGAGCACCGGCGTCAGCGTCAACGCGCAGAACAGCGAGATCGTGATCGAACACGCGATCGTCAGCGCGAACTGCCGGTACAGCTGCCCGGTGGTTCCGGGGAAGAATGCCACCGGGACGAAGACGGCCAGCAAGACCAGCGACGACGCGACGACGGCACCTTGGATCTCGCGCATCGCTTCGCGCGCGCCCTCGAGCGGTGACATGCCCTTCTCTTGGATGAAGCGCGCGATGTTCTCGATCACGACGATGGCGTCGTCGACGACTAGTCCGGTCGCAAGCGTGAGCCCGAAGAGCGTCAGCTGGTTGATCGAGAAGCCCAGCACGTTCATCAGGAAGAACGTGCCGATCAGCGAGACCGGGATCGTCAGCGCCGGGATCAGCGTGGTGCGCCAATCCTGAAGGAACAGAAAGATGACCAGCACGACCAGCGCGATCGCGATCAGCAGCGTGATGACGACCTCGCGGATCGACTCGCGCACGAACTCGGTCGTATCGAACGCGACGTGGTAGGTCATGCCCGCGGGAAACTTCTTGGAGAGCGTCGCGAGCGTTTGCCGAACCTGCTGCGAGACTTGCAGCGCGTTGCCCGTCTGAAGCTGCAGGACGCCGAGGCCAACGCCCTCGCGGCCGTTGAACCACAGCGAGCCGGAATAGTTCTC
>Ga0302324_100019826_pt1 | contig 13186 bp, 13 predicted proteins | sample Palsa_T0_1_FD_201949 | JGI IMG/M metagenome (GOLD analysis project Ga0302324, IMG submission 201949) | Peat permafrost microbial communities from Stordalen Mire near Abisko, Sweden - Palsa_T0_1 | ecosystem: Environmental > Terrestrial > Soil > Palsa > Peat permafrost | place: Sweden: Abisko...
TTTGGGAAGCTCGTGGATGAGCTCGTGTTCGAGCGCGTCGATTTCGTCCTGCAGTTTTCGTTTGATTGCGTCGGTCATGATTTGATCAAAACGGATTACAAGCCGGACTCAGGACATTATACGCCCGGATGGGCAGGCGGTCTGCGGGCTCGGCACGCTCGAAGCTGAGGCGATCCATGTCCAGCCGTCCGACGAACGCATCGATCACTCGGCACATGTGGTCGGACGGAACGACGTCATCTAAAACCACAGTAAACAGCGTTCCCTGACTGCGGCCTTCACCCTGTATGTACGCCATAAATAACGTTGCCCTCGCGCCAACGAGGGCATCGTCTCACGCTTCTCTGTATATTAGGAAGTGGCGTGCAATATTTGCCTAGAGGCTCTAAACATGAAATCGTCTATCGCGATCCTCTACAAGGCACTTTCGATCTTGCCGGCCGCACTGCTGGTTTTGCTGTTTGTTTTCCCTTCGGTCGGCTTCGCGCAGGCCGCGAAGCCGCTAGATCCGGTAGACGGCATTCTCGATGCGTTCAAAACGCACGATGTCGTGGCGCTCGGCGAAGGCGGTCACGGCAATGAGCAGGGCGCGGCGTTCCGCGCGAAGCTCTATCGCGACCCTCGCTTTCAGGCTGTCGTCAACGACATTGTCGTCGAGAGCGGCAACGGGCGCTATCAGGCGATGATGGATCGCTACATTTCCGGCGAGACCGTTCCCGAGAAGGAACTTCGCATGGCGTGGCTGGAGACGACCCAGCCCAACGATGTCTGGGACCGCGATATCTACGCCGACATGTTCCGCACCATCCGCGAGATCAACCAGAAACTGCCCAAGGAGAAACAACTCCGTGTGCTGCTGGGCGACACGCCCTATCCGTCCGATCCCGCCAACCCCCGTGCGTCGACGCGGCGCTCGGACACTTTTCCTGCGGAGTTGATCGAGCGCGAAGTGATCGCGAAGAAGCGCAAGGCGCTGATCGTCTATGGCGAGATGCATTTTCTGCGCAGGGTGCCGCCGCCGATGCCCGGCCAACCTGCCGGGACGATTGTCGGCCTGCTTGAAACGGCCGGTGTAAAGGTCTTTTCGATCTGGACCTTTACGGGGTTCGGCACGGAACTCCCCACCCTGCAGACCGACATCGCTACCTGGAAGAAGCCGAGCCTCACGCTGATCAAGGACACGCCGCTCGGGACGGCGCCTTTCACTTTCTACTACCCGAAAGGATCGGGCATGACGAGGCGTCCTGGCCCAAACGGGCCAATCGTGGTCGACCTGGGCGAGGCGATCGGCGGAGTGATGCAGGAACAGTTCGACGCGGTACTCTATCTCGGCCCGAAAAGCGAAATCACCTACGCCGGGCTGCCCAAATCCCTGTGCGCTGACCCCGAATACGTCGAGATGCGCGCCGCCCGCCTGTCGGCGATGCGGCGGCCAGGGGCACCCACCACGGACCCTTCTCCCGCCGACGACTTTCGGCGGGCCTGCAAGGAGGCGGTGGGGGGCCCAGGCACCGCGAAGGAGTGAAGAATCCCTTGCCGGCATCCCGCTCAAAGGGACGATCTGGGACTGCGTAGCGTCAATGACGGGCAAACGGAGAATGTCTATGCAGAGGATTTGCGTTTTTGGGGCCAGCCGAGGCACCGGTGCGCATGTCGTTCGGCTGGCTTGCAGCCAGGGCTCTGACGTAAGAGCCATCAGACGCAATCCGGCAACGGCAAAGTTCCTGACGGTGCCAACGCCATGCATGGCGATGTGTATGATGGCCAATTCTGCGAGCATCTTGCAGTGATGGCCTACGCCTCGAACGGACGGCAAATGTCCTCGGAACCGCTCACCTGATTTAGCGCGCCAGAAAAAATGATCGAAACGGAGCTCCGTGCGCTCGAATCAGCGCGAGAACCAAGTGTCGGGCGGTTGAAGCTGCCGAGTTCCGTAACAGACTCGGAACGTCGCCCCGCCTGCGGAGCTGGAGCGTTCATCTCTACCGATCGTTACATCAGGCATGGCACGTTACGCTTGGAATTCAGAGGCTTCGGGAAAGCGCAGTTTGCACTTGGCCAGGGCGGTGGTTAGGATCTCTTCGACCTTGGATTCTTCACAGTTGCGGGCCATGGCTAATTCGCTGACCAGGAGGTAGCGGGCGCGCTCCAGCATCTTTTTCTCGCGAAAGGAGAGCGGCTTGGCCTGGTGCAGGGCGATCAGGCTCTTCAGGACGCCGGCAACCTCGAGCAGCGAACCGGTGCGCATGCGCTCGGAGTTCTCTTTGAAGCGGTCTTTCCAGTCGCCATTGCTGCCGTTCTCGCCGACGGAAAGTGCATCCAGAACTTTCTGAATTTCTCCGTTGCGTACCACGCGGCGCAGGCCGACGCTGCCCGCGTTTTGGCAGGGCACCATCACTTTGAGGCTGCTGGCTTTGATGTGGAGAAGATAGAACTTCTCGACCGTCGCGCCTACCGACCGGCTGCTGATCTGTTCAATAACCCCAACCCCGTGATTGGGGTAGACGACCTTATCGCCGATGTGGAAATTCAAGTCCATAACACTCATGTTCAGGCACCCAGGGAGGCGATGGGTTCGTGGGGAAGACTGCAACAGTTGTAGGGCTTATGCTACTCCGCGGGCGGGGCGAAAGCAAGGCAGGGCCTGGGGGGTTCCGCCAGACTCAACGCCCCGCATAAGCTATTGATAGTTAAAGGGTTGGTCGGTACGGAGGATGATGAGGAGTCTCGTCGGGGTCATTCCGTCCATTTATGTGTCGGGCGGCCGCGCGGGGGAGTTAAAAGGTTCAGGCGAATGCAGAACCCCGATATCATCGTCCGAGGTACCCCCTCGTCGAAAATCGCGACGAGTGGGGCAGCCTCAGCCAGGGTGGTGCGAAGTGCGCCCGCACCCCGCTTTATAATTGGGCCGTGGATTCCAACCAGCCAGAAGATGCTTCTTCCCAAACTGGGAATGGGCGTGAGGTTCCGGTGGGCCGGGTGCTGGGGCTCGACGTGGGGTCGCGGCGAATCGGCATGGCGGTGTCGGACCCGCTGGGGATTACCGCGCAGGGGTTGGAAACCTTGCAGCGCAACACGAAGCGGCGTGATTTTGAACACTTGCAGCGTGTGATTCAGGAGTATGACGTACGGGAGATCGTGGTGGGCCTGCCGCTGCGCATGAGCGGCGCGGAGGGGACGCAGTCGGACAAGATGCTGGTGTTCGCCGAGGAACTGCGTAAACGGTTCCGGCTGCCGGTTCATCTTTGGGACGAGCGGCTGACTTCCGCCGAGGCCAACCGGCTGTTGCGCGAGACGGATCTATCCATCGAGAAGCGTGGGAAGGCCGTGGACCGGATGGCGGCCATTCTGATTCTGCAGGGATGGATGGAGGGGCGGGCGAGTCGTTAGCGTCTGCTTGGGGTATCAACTTTCTGTTTTCAAATCTTCAGGAATACTTTCTTGCGGTCCAGAAGCCAGATGGGAATCAGGCAGAGCAGGACGAAGGCCAGCGAGAATAGCAGCGAGGCGAAGCTTGGGCTTCCGAGCGGGGCGAAGAAACGCTCGAAGACGTACTCGGCGAGATGCTGCTTTTCGCCGTCAACTTTGAAAGTGACAAAGTAGGGCAGCACCGCGAACACCCAGGCGGCGATGTAGGCGGTAATCGCATTGCGGCCGAAAATCAGAAACGGTTTCGACAAAATTCCGTTCGGCCCGACGGCGCGCCAGCGCTTGATGTCGGCGGCCCAATAGCAGAGGGCCAGGCAGACCAGCGCGGCTCCGGCGGTGAACAGCACAAAGGAACTGGTCCACAGCTTTTTGTTGATGGGGAACCAGATGGCCCAGGTTCTTCCCATCACCAGGCCAAGCACGCCGAACCATAATATTCCGAGGACCTTGCGCTGCGGGCTGCCTTTGGATCGCAACCATTCGCCGGCAAAGATCCCCAACAGCGGGGTCGCGATCGCGGGCAGGGTGCTCAACAGGCCTTCGGGATCGCGAGTCTTCTCCCAGAGAACCCGCAGGAATTTGCGATCGAGGTAGGAGTCGAGATTCGCGTCGGGATGAAGGAAGGGAATGTCGCGGCCGGGAAGTCCGTAACCGGGTACGGGAACGAAACGCATGAGAATCCAATAGCCGATGAGCAGCGCGGCGACGACCGCCAGCCGGGTGCGAGGCCGGACGTAGAGGAACAGGATAGACGCGAACGGGTAGCAGATTCCGATGCGCTGCAGGACGCCCGGAATACGCACGCCGGGGAAACTCGACGGAGACAGCAGGTGCGGAATGTAGTTCATGGCCAGGCCGATAGCGAAGATGGTGATTCCGCGGCGAAAAGCATGGAGAAGGAGCAGGCGCTTGGAATCACCTCGACGCAGCCGGGATTCGAAGGAGAAGACGAGCGAGACTCCGACCATGAAGAGGAAGAACGGGAAGACGAGATCGGTGGGAGTCCAGCCATTCCATTCGGCGTGTTCCAGAGGCCAGTAAGGGTGATCGTTGCCGGGATTGTTGACCAGGATCATGGCGGCAATGGTCACGCCGCGCAGCAGATCGAGCGAGGTGAGGCGGGTGGCGGCGAAGGAATCTTCGGTCAAGATAGCTGGAGATTGTACTACGGTGCTTAGTGACCTCAGACGTCGGACCTCGGACATCGGCCCCTCGCTCCAATCCACAGAAAAATTTCTCGCACTGTGACAGATGTCCTTGCGTCATTCTCTTGGATCGCTCAGTCTGCACCAAGAGGAGAACATTATGTCTGCTTCGTATCAAGATTCTCAGAGTCTGGCAGAGCGCGATGGAGTTGGTTGTCAGCGTATACCACGAAACTCGAGGATTTCCGAGGGAGGAGCTTTATGGCCTGACAAGCCAGATGCGAAGAGCCGCCGTCTCGATTCCCAGCAACATCGCAGAGGGCAAGGGCCGGTCGACGGACCGCGACCGCGCCCTGTTCTTCTGCCCTGCTCGGGGCTCGCTGCTCGAACTTGAGACCCAAATACTGATCGCTCAGCGATTACAGTTCTATAACTGCGCCCCGAGCCGAGGATTTGACCCGAAACTCCAACGACTTGGGGCGCATGCTTAATTCTCTCATCCAGTCCATTCGAGTTCCCGAGAACGCGAGACGCTCGCAAGCCTGAGGTCCGAGGTCTGAGGTCCGCATTCCAGTTTTACCGTCCCCGCATGGCCTTTCGGTACGCAACCACATTCTTGTCGTGTTCTTCGAGAGTGTGGGCGAAACGGTGGTGGCCTTGGGCGTCGGCGACGAAATAATAATAGTCGCTTTGGGCGGGGTGCATGGCGGCTTCGAGGGAGCTGCGTCCGGGATTACCGATAGGGCCCGGCGGCAGGCCGGCGTGGCGGTAGGTGTTGTAGGGCGAATCGAACTGCATGTCTTCGTGATGCAGTTTGCCGGTGTAGGTTCCGGCCAGAAGTTCAGCGTAGATGATGCTGGGGTCGGCGTCGAGGGCGACGCCGTTGGCTAGGCGGTTGTAGTAGACGCTGGCCACCAGCGGGCGCTCCTCGGCGACGGCTGTTTCTTTTTCCACGATCGAGGCCATGGTCACTGTGAGTTCCAAGGGCTGGGCTGAGGTCGAAATCAAACCGATCTCATGCGTGACCTGGCGAAATTGTTTGAACATGGCCGCGGCCATGTCGTGCATCGTCATCATGCGGGAGAATTCGTAGGTGTCGGGGAACAGATAGCCCTCGAGCGACTTTGCCTGGGGGGCGATATCGGCGACCAGCGCGGTATCGGACTGGGCTTCTTTCAGGAAATCGTCGGCGGGGCCGAGGCCCGCGGCCTCGATGGCGCGGGCGATATCGAACATGGTGAAGCCCTCGGGTACGACGACGGTGTGGAAATAGACGTCGCCCCGGCGCAGGCGCTTCTGGATGTCGAGAATGTTTGCCGGCTTGTCGAAAAGATATTCTCCGGCCTTAAGCGAGCGCCTGGGATGAAGGTAGTGCCAGAGGACGAAAGCTTCTTCGCTCTGAATGACGCCTGCGCTCTTCAGTTCGGCGGCGATGCGGTGCGTGGAATAGCCGGGGCGCAGGAGGACGAACGTCTGACCGGAGGGCTCGGTAGGCGTCAGCACGGCCCAGCCGAACCATCCTGCGGCAGCCACGATCGCGACGAAAATGAGCCAGATGATTTTTCGCACGGCGTTCACGACTTTAGACAATCACAATCTAATAATCCTGATCTAATAACCCCAGTCTAGACGATGGCGGATTGGGCCGTGCCTGACGATCGTGCGGCGGACTTTCGTAAGGGTTTGCACCTGGGGCAAAGACGCGTGGCAGTCCCCCAGGAGTTAGCAGGACACTGCGGAAAGTGACACAGTCCTGCGTTAGCACCCTTTCCGGCACGGTATACTCAAATGTCACAGAGGACATTCCTAATTTGATGAGACGTGAGCCGGTCTTTTTTACCCTAACTTTGTTTCTAGCCGTGCTGTCGACGACGGGTTGTGTGTCGCGCACGCGTCCGGTTGAAGATCAGTACTCAACCGTTCCCCTGAAGGAATCGACGCAGCAGGGTTTGATTGACAGCATCAACGACCAGGCTAAGGCGATCCAGTCACTGAAGGCGACGGTGGACATTGACAGTTCGGTGGGCGGAATCCGGAAGGGGCACGCCACCGACTATAAGGAAATCCGCGGGTATGTACTGGCGCGGAAGCCGGGGGCGCTGCACATGATTGGATTGATGCCGATCGTGCGCACCACGGCGTTTGACATGGTCAGCGACGGCCAGGACTTCAAGCTGTGGATACCTCCCAAGAACAAGTTCGTGATCGGGCGCAATGAGGTGGCGACGCCGAACAGCGACCAGCCGATGGAGAACATTCGCCCGCAGAATATTTACGATTCGCTGCTGATCCGCCATATTGATCCGGCAACCGAGATCGCGGTGAAGGAGAACGACTACGAGATTCTGCACGACGCCAAGGGGCGCCGCATCCTGCAGGACGACTATGTGCTGATCGTGATTCAGAAAAGTGACGGGGGCTGGAGGCTGGGGCGCAAGATCATTTTCGGGCGCACCGACCTGAAGCCTCATCGGCAATACATTTATGACGAGTCCGGCAAAGTGGCGACCGATGCCCGCTATGCCGAATACAAGGACTACGATGGGGTCAGTTTCCCGAGCCGCATCGAGATCTCGCGGCCGCAAGAGGAGTACGACATCACGCTGAACATTCTGAAAGTGGACTTCAACCAGGCGCTGACGGATGAGCAGTTCGTGCTGGAACAGCCGGCGGGGGCGGACGTGATCCATCTGGATCGCCCGCAGTCGAGCCTGGCGATGCCGCTGAAAGACAGCAATTAGCATTCGGCACTCGGCATTCAGCCGGTACGGCGTGTTGCTGGCGGCTGGGTGCAAGTGTAAGTTATCGAGGCCCCGATTGGCCGAGTGCTGACTGCCGAGTGCTGACTGCTTTCTTGTGATAAGACAGCAATTAGCATTCGGCACTCGGCATTCAGCCGGTACGGCGTGTTGCTGGCGGCTGGGTGCAAGTGTAAGTTATCGAGGCCCCGATTGGCTGAATGCTGACTGCCGATGCTGACTGCTTTCCTATGATGAACAAAATGGTGGTAGCCAACCTGGTGCACCGGCCGACGCGGTCTTTCATCGCAATGAGCGCGATTGCGCTCGAAGTCACCATGATTCTGCTGGTGGTCGCGCTGTTCTACGGATTGCTGAACGGAGCGAAGGAGAGTCAGTTGGGCGTGGGAGCCGACCTCATGGTGACCCCGCCGGGGGCGTCGGCGCTCGCGGGCATGTCCGGCGCGCCGATCCCGATCAAGGTGGGAGAAATTCTGCGGCGAGTGCCGCACGTGGTATCGGCTGTCCCAGTAGTCTGGTGGTTCACGCAAAAGCCGCTAGAGGTCATTTACGGCATCGACGTGGGCAGCTACGACGAACTGCCGCCCAAATTCCGCTATCTCTCGGGCGGCCCGTTTCAGGCGCCGTACGACGTGATCGTGGACGATTTTTTTGCCGGCCAGAGCCACGCCAAAGTCGGAGACAAACTCGAGATTTTGAACCACGAATTCCGTATCTCCGGTATTGTTCCGCACGGAAAGGGCTGCCGCAAGTGTCTGCCGCTAGCCACGCTGCAAGACTTGATCAGCGCAGACGGCCATGCTTCCGTCTTCTATCTCAAACTGGATGACCCTTCGAGTGCCGCCCAGGTGGAAAAGGCCATTCAGGAGATACCTGGCATGGAAAAGTATACAGTCCGTTCCATGCCTGAATTTCTTTCGACCATGACGCCCGACAATTTGCCGGGATTCGATCTGGCTATCAAGATCGTGATTGGCGTGGCCGTGGTGGTCGGGTTTCTGGTGATCTTCCAGTCGATGTATACGGCCGTGATGGAGCGCACGCGCGAGATCGGAATTCTGAAATCGCTGGGGGCCTCGAAGTGGTACATCGTGAATGTGGTGCTGCGCGAAACGCTGTTGCTGGCGGTGGCGGGGATTGTCGCGGGCATCATTATCAGCCTGGCAAGCCGCCAAGCCATCATGTTCGAAAAGCCGGTGCTGCGGCTGTTCTGGAGTAACGCGTGGGCGCTGCGGGCGGCGGTAATTGCGCTGGTCGGTGCTCTGGCGGGAGCCTTGTATCCCGCGTTCAAGGCCGCGCGACGGGATCCGATTGACGCGCTGGCATACGAATAGCAGCAGTCAGCAATCGGCACTCAGCATTCAGCCAACGCTGGTGGGCGGCGCGCTTTCGCGCGGCTGTACAGCTTATTCGCCTTCCGCTTCTTCTCCTTGTGATTCCACGGAAGCGGACCTCAGCACCTCGTCTTCTCGGGGCCGCTTCAACATGCCGAAAAATATAAACAGGCGCCGGACCTTATGCTCCGGCGCCTGCTGACTTGCTACAAGGTCCGCTTCTGGGTGAGTTTACGCGCCGCCGAGGTACTGTACGTGGACGTAGGTGCCCAGCCTTACGTTGTAGGCCAGATACCAGCCATCGTGGTCGGGGTCTTCGTAGATGACGACCTGGTCGGTGTCCCAAAGCCAGTCATTGCAGAAGCCGAAGTCGAACGCGGCGACGCTGAAGTAGAAGCCGCCAAACCAGAAACGGCCGGGACCGCCTCCGGCGATGCGCCATACGTGGCCGCGGCCGAAGCCGCCAGTGAAGCGGCCGTGCTCCCAGGGATGATCGAGGTGGAAGCGGGCGTCGCCCGGTCCAGCGTCATGGCCGACCCAGGTGCCGTCGTGGTGGACGTGGGGGGCTGAGGGATGGCCGTCGTCGTCATGCACGGCGGGGGCGCCATGCGAGGCCGTTGGACCGTGTTTCGGAATGAAGCCGCCGCCGACGGCATGGCCGCCGCCGTGGGCACCGTGTTGCGCCAGGGCGGGAAGCGAGAACACCATGACTGCCAGCAACAGAGCGGCAGCAAGAATGGGAAAGAGTGATTTCATGGACACCTCCTAGCCATCAGATTACCACCACCAATCTGGGAGCAACACAGCGTTGACAATTCTTTGCAGATTACGCTATCGTAAGGACTTGGTAGTCGTGTGGTTGCCCGCCTGATGGCCTGGCGTCCTCGCCGGGGAATCAACGAGCGGTCTTCTTTCGCAGCTTTTATTCAATCTGGGAGAATTCTGATGTCAACCTATTTCCCTTCACCGGGGGAAATTGTGCGCAAGTGGTACGTCGTGGATGCGGACGGGCAAACGCTCGGGCGCCTCGCGTCGCAAGTGGCGCGCATCCTCATGGGCAAAGAGAATCCGCAGTACACACCGTTTCTCGATACCGGCGATCACGTGGTTGTGATCAACGCCGAGAAGATTCGCACCACCGGCATGAAGTCCGAGCAGAAGCAGTATCACCACTACACCGGGTATCCCGGCGGCCTGCGCACGGAAGCTTATAAGAAGCGGTTGGTGCGGCGGCCGGAGCTGGTGATTGAAGATGCGGTGCGGCGCATGCTGCCCAAGAACAAGCTGGCGGCGCACATGCTTTCGAAGCTGAACGTGTACCGGGGCGACAAGCATCCGCACCAGGCGCAAAAGCCGCAGGATTTGAAGCTGGAAGTGCGCGAGCACAAGCCGCGCAAAGTCGCGGTTTCGTAAGGCGGCTTACGTTGAGTCCGAGATCCTTCGGCGACAAGAGGCGGTCGCCACAGGATAACAAAGCTATTTTGGATTTGGATTTCGAGATCGAAAAGCGTGGCTTCTGATTTTGGCTAGAAGCTAGCAGCTAGGAGCTAGAAGCTACATGGCTGAATTGGTTCAATACTACGGAACGGGACGCCGCAAGACGGCGATTGCCCGGGTGTATTTGCGTCCGGGCAGCGGCGATTTCAAGGTGAACGGACGCGCCTTTGAGGAATATTTCGTCACTCCCGCACAGCGGTCGGCGGCGAAGTCTCCGCTGGCGTCATCCGAGATGGCGGCCACGTTCAACGTGATTGCCAGCGTGCTGGGCGGCGGCGTGCGCGGCCAGGCGGATGCGGTGAAGCTCGGCATTGCCCGCGCGCTCATGCAGTTCAATGCGGAACTGCGCAAGAAGCTGAAGGCCGAGGGCATGGTCAGCCGGGACTCGCGCGGCAAAGAGCGCAAGAAGTACGGACAGAAAGGCGCGCGCAAGCGCTTCCAGTTCTCGAAACGATAGGTTTCGAGTTTCCGGTTTCTAGATTCCGGCCCTGACGTTAGGTTTTTGGCTGAGAGCTGACGGCTGAGAGCTGACGGCTGGTTCTTAGGTGTTCAATTCTTCCTGCGCCTCGCGGTGCGGGGCGGGAATGGCAATCCGGAAGAGCAGTTTCCGGTTTCCAGTTTCTGTTCGTGGCGGATCGCGACGATTCGCTGGGAACTGGAAACAAGAAACTCGAAACTGGAGTAAGCCGGATGCAGACTAAAGAGGAGGTTCATTGGCGACGATTACTATGAAGGAGTTGCTCGAAGCGGGCGTCCACTTCGGGCATCAGACCAAGCGCTGGAACCCTAAGATGAAGGAATTCATCTTTGGAGAGCGCAACGGGATCTACATCATCGACCTGCAGAAGACGCTGAAGATGTTCAAAGAGGCGTCGAAGTTCGTGCAAGACCTGGCCAACGACGGGCGAATCATACTGTTCGTCGGCACCAAGCGCCAGGCGCAGGACGCGATTGCCGAAGAGGCACAGCGTTGCGGGATGTTCTACATCAACCAGCGCTGGCTGGGCGGGCTGCTCACCAACTGGATCACGGTACAGAAGTCGGTGAAGCGGCTGAAGGAGCTCGACGAGATGGCCACGGATGGCCGCTACGAGCTGCTCCCCAAGAAAGAAGTCATCAAGCTCGAGCGCGAGCGCAAACATTTGCAGGCCAACCTGGCGGGCATCAAGAACATGAGCCGGCTGCCGGACGCGATTTTCGTGATCGATTCGAATAAGGAACAGATCGCCGTGCGCGAGGCCCGCAAGCTGGGCATTCCGGTGGTCGCCGTGGTCGACACGAATTGCGACCCCAGCGAAGTGGATTACGTGATCCCGGGCAACGACGACGCGCTGCGGGCGATCCGGCTGTTTACCTCGAAGATTTCGGAATCGATTGCCGAGGGCGCGCAGCTGATGACCGACAAGCAGGTTGCCGACATGCAGGCGGCATCGGATGCGGCCCAGGCCGCGGAGGCCGCCGCTCCCGAGTATCACGGTGACGCAACTGCCGCGGTGGATCCTGCCGAAGACATCAGCATGGAAGAAGTGCTGGGTCCGGGGATGCACAAGAAGCCGGTAGCGGCGGAAGAGGCAGAGTTGCCCAAGGTCGAGACGCAGACGGTTTAGCCAGTCCCAGGGTTGCGAGTCCCGAGTGCCGAGAGAAAACCGGGATTGAAAATCAGGCCCGCGCGGGTCGTCTGGCGCGGGTCAAAGTTTATAGGGCAGTTTCTAGTTTCAGGTTTCCAGTTTCGAGTGCCCTGAAACGACGACATCATCCCAATCACTCGAAACCAGAAACCAGAAACTGGAAACTTATTTATGAGCACCACTATGGCAAATATTTCTGCAGCACAAGTGAAAGACCTCCGGGAGAAGACCGGAGCTCCCATGATGGATTGCAAGCAGGCCCTGACCGAAGCCAAGGGCGACATGGAGCAGGCGGTCGTGATTCTGCGCAAGAAGGGCGTTTCGGTGGCCGCCAAGAAGGCGACGCGTGTGACCAGCGAAGGGTCGGTGGCGCAGTACATTCACGCCGGCGGCAAGATTGGTGTGCTCGTCGAAGTGAACTGCGAGAGCGATTTCGTGGCCCGCACCGAGGACTTCAAGGAGCTGGTGCACGACGTCGCCATGCACATCGCAGCCAGTGACCCGAAGTACGTACGCAAGGAAGACGTCACGGCTGCGGATTTTGCCCGCGAGAAGGAGATTTTTCTCGCGCAGGCGATCGCCAGCGGCAAACCCGCGAACATCGCCGAGAAGATGGTGAACGGCAAGATGGAAAAATTCTATGAAGAGGTTTGCCTGCTGGAACAGCCCTTCATCAAGGACCAGACCATCTCGATCTCGCAGCTCATCGCGGCCAAAATTGGCAAACTGGGAGAAAATATCTCGGTGCGGCGTTTCGCGCGCTTCAAGGTGGGCGACGCGGGCGAGACGATTGCTGTTACGAAGCCGGCAGAGCCGCAAGGCGAATAATTCAGTGGCGCCCAATGGGCGCCCTTTTTTTGTGCTTCTGGTTCGTGCGCTTCTGGCAACTGAAAACTGGCAACTGATCTCCGATCTCATGACAACCACGGCCCCTGCCCCTGCCTTTAAACGCGTTCTGCTCAAGATCTCCGGTGAAGCGCTGGCGGCCAACCAGGGCTTCGGCGTTGACACGGCGCGCATCCACGAAGTCGCGGCGGAGCTGGCGGACGTTCACAAACTGGGCGTGCAGTTGGCGATTGTTGTCGGCGGAGGGAATTTTTTCCGCGGCGTCGCCGACCAGGCCAAGGACATGGACCGCGTCTCCGCCGACCACATGGGCATGCTGGCCACGGTCATCAACGCGCTGGCGTTGCAGGATGCGCTGGAGAAGCAGGGCGTCTACACCCGGGTGCAGTCGGCCATCGAAATGAAGCAGGTGGCCGAGCCTTTCATCCGGCGGCGCGCGATTCGGCATCTGGAAAAAGGCCGCGTAGTGATTTTTGCCGGAGGGACCGGCAATCCATATTTCTCGACCGATACCGCGGCGTCGCTGCGCGCCATGGAGATCAAGGCCG
>Ga0302324_100019829_pt1 | contig 13185 bp, 11 predicted proteins | sample Palsa_T0_1_FD_201949 | JGI IMG/M metagenome (GOLD analysis project Ga0302324, IMG submission 201949) | Peat permafrost microbial communities from Stordalen Mire near Abisko, Sweden - Palsa_T0_1 | ecosystem: Environmental > Terrestrial > Soil > Palsa > Peat permafrost | place: Sweden: Abisko...
AGCAGCTCGCGCGCGTGGTCGACTATGCGCCCGACGACATGACCGTCACGGTCGAGGCCGGCGTCACCCTTGCGGCACTCCAGGCTGCCGTTGCCCAGCGCGGCCAACGGCTCGCGCTCGACCCACCCCTTCCGGAGCGCACGACGATCGGCGGCTTGCTGGCCACCAACGGGTACGGGCCGCGCCGCGCGCGGTACGGGACGCTGCGGGATCTCGTACTCGGAGCCTCGCTGGTGCGCGCGGACGGAGAGCGCGTACGCGGCGGCGGCAAAGTCGTGAAGAACGTCGCCGGGTTCGACGTGCCGAAGCTCCTCGTCGGATCGCTCGGTTCGCTCGGATGCATCGCGAGCGCGACCTTTCGGCTGCACCCACTACCGGAAATGGAGCGGACGGTGGTGATGCGCTGCGCGTCGGCCGCGTCGGTTCGCGCGCTGTGCGTCGCGCTCACGGAAGCGCAGCTGGAGCCGTCCGCGGTCGTCGCGCTGGGCGTGGACGGCGGATTCGATGTCGCGGTCCTATTCGAGGGCTTCGCGTCTGGCGTCGACCAACAGGCGACTGCGTGCGCTGCACGTGCGCAGGTGCTCGGCATCGCACCGTCCGACGGCGCCGGCGATGCGGGGTGGCGCTCCCGTCACGACGCGGCCCGGACGCGCGGCGACGTGCGCGTCAAAGCGACGTTCCGCGCCGCGGCGTTTGCCGACGTCGATCGCGGCGCCCTCGCGCCGCTGCAGCGGACGCTGCGCGACGCCGCGCTCGTCGTCTACCCCACGGCCGGCGTCGCGTTCTGCTGCGGAGATGCCGCGGACGCGGAGGCCGTGCTCGCGGCACTCGCGGCCGCGCGGACCTGCGCGGAACTCGCCGGTGGTACGCTCGTCGCGATCGATGCGCCCGGCGATGTCCGTCAACGCTTCGACGTCTACGGCACGACGCCGGGCGCGCTCCCGCTCATGCGCGAAATCAAAGCGCGGTTCGATCCGGACCGCCGCTGCAACGCCGGCCGGTTCGTCGGGCATCTGTAGTGGCGGACGTCGCGACGCGCACGTACGCCGACCTCATCTCCGATTGCGTCCACTGCGGTTTTTGCCTGCCGGCGTGTCCCACGTACGTGTCGTGGAGCGACGAGATGGACTCGCCGCGTGGCCGCATCGACCTGATGAAGGGTGTCGACGAAGGCGCAATTGCGCTCGATGCGTCAGTCGTCGCGCACATCGATGCGTGCCTGGGGTGCATGGGCTGCGTCACCGCCTGCCCGTCCGGCGTGCGCTACGACCTTCTGATCGAGGAGACGCGCGCGCGCATCGAGCGCGCCGTCCCGCGCACGCCCGCCGACCGCTGGTTTCGCGCCCTCGTCTTCGCGGTGTTTCCCTACCCGCGGCGCTTGCGCGCGCTGGCGTTCCCGCTCGTGGCATTCGCAAAGAGCGGGCTGCAACGCTTCGTTCGCCGCAGCGGACTGCTCGCGCGCCTGCCGCGCAGGCTCGCGCAACTCGATGCACTGCTGCCGCCGCTCGAGCCATCCGGCCTCTTCACCGTGCTGCCCGCCACGACGGCGGCCGCCGCACCGCGCCGGGGGAGGGTCGCGCTGATCGCCGGGTGCGTGCAGCGCGTGTTCTTTCCCGGCGTGAACGCGGCGACGATCCGCGTGCTCGCCGCGGAGGGGTTCGATGTCGTCGTGCCGCGGGCGCAGGGTTGCTGCGGCGCGCTGTCGCTGCACGCCGGCCGGTCGGACGAGGCAAAGCGCTTCGCGCGCGCGCTGATCGAGCGCTTCGAGCGCGAGCCGGTCGACGCGGTGCTCGTGAACGCCGCCGGCTGCGGCTCGACGCTCAAGCAGTACGGGGAGCTGTTCGCCGGCGATCCGGAGTGGGCACCGCGCGCCGCCGCGTTCGCGCAGCGGATACGCGACGTCAGCGAGTTTCTTGCCGGCGTGCCGCCGGTGGCACGGCGCAACCCGCTCCCGCTGCGCGTCGCGTATCACGACGCATGCCACCTGGCGCACGCGCAGCGCATCCGCGAGCAGCCGCGCGCGCTGCTCCGTACGATACCGCAGCTCGAACTCGTCGAGATCCCGCTGGGCGACCAGTGCTGCGGGAGCGCGGGCGTCTACAACCTGCTGCAGCCCGAAAGCGCCGAAGAGATCGGCGAGCGCAAGGTCGACAACGTCCTCTCGGTGCAGCCCGACCTGCTCGCGAGCGCGAACCCAGGCTGTACCTTACAGATCGGCTCGCTGCTGTCCAAGCGGGGGCTCACGTTGCGGGCGGCCCACCCGATCGAGCTGCTGGACCAGTCGATTCATCCGACCGGGACGTTCGGCCCAGCCGGGCCAAGGTAACTTTGGACGCGGGCGCTGCGGCGCCCGCGACGCGAGAGTTGCGCGGGCACTGTGGAGCGAACACCGTCGGCGAGGAGTCCCTATGCGTGCATTCACTCTAGCATTTGTCCTATCGACGCTGCTCGGTGCCGCGGCGCCGGCCACGGCCGCTCCGGCGTTCGGCCCGCACGTCAACTACGCAGTGATCAAGCGAGTCGCGCCGTCGGAGCTGATCGTGCAGCGCCGCACCGGGCGGCTCGAGACCGTCGATATCAAGGCCGCTCGCGCCGCCGGCAGAACCGGCGTGCTCTACGCGGGCCGCGCCGTCGCGCTCTACGGCGACTACGACCGTGCGCACCGCTACCACGTCAACGCCATCGCGAGCGCCTACGGTATCACGCGTGGAGCGTGGCCGGCGGATCGGTGAAGGTCGCCCTCGTCGTCCTCGCAGCCATGCTGATCGCGGCGGCGCCGGTTGCCGCGCCGCCGCGAGTGCTGCACCTGCCCGAGCGGCCGTCTGCGCTAGCAATGACCGCCGACGGCGGAGCGCTCTTCGTCGGCGTCGACCGCGGGTACGGCGCCTCGAGCGGTGTGATCGCCTATCGGCGCGCATCGGGACGTTTCGTGCTGGCCGGGCGCGTTTCGATCGCGGACGGATCGCGTGCCCTTGCATTGACGCCCGATGGCGAGACGCTCGTGGTAGCGACCCGCGTGGGCATCGCGACCGTCGCGGTCGCGCCGCTGCTTGCGGGCGACCCCGCGCAGGTGCGGCTCGCGCGCGATGGCGACGCGCCGGCGACGAGCCAGGTCGCAATCGGCCGCGACGGCCGCACGATCTTCTATACCAACACGGCACGCGCGACGCTCGGAGTCGCGCGCATCGAGCGAGCGGCCGGCGGCGATTCGGTGCCACGTATCCTCGCACACGTGGCCGTCGACCGCGCGCCGCAGGGGCTCGCCGGCAGCCCGGACGGCCGCTTCGTGTACGTCGTGAGCGAGGTGGCGGGGGACGACGCCCAGCGCGTGCCGGGCGCCGCTGACGCGCGCCTCGGCCGCACGCGCTGCGCATCGAACCTCGGGCCCCACGGCACGCTCAGCGTGGTCGACGTCGCTGCCGCGGTCGCCGATCCCGCGAACGCCGTGGTGGCGCGGGTCGCAGCCGGATGCGGGCCGGCGCGCGTCGTGCTCTCGCGCTCCGGGGACGTTGCGTGGGTGACGGATCGCGGTGAGAACCGCGTCCTCGCATTCTCGAGCGCTCGCGTCCGTTCCGATCCCGCCCACGCGCTGCTTGCATCGGTTGCGGTCGGCCGCGCGCCGGTGGGGCTCGCGCTCTCGCCCGATGGAACCCGCCTGCTCGTCGCCTGCTCGAACCCTCCGGCCGACGCGGACGCCGGCGGCAGCGACGGCGAGCTCTCGGTCGTCGACGCGACAGCCGCGGTTGCCGGGCGGCCTGCCTCGGTCGTATCGCTCCCGACGGGCGCGCTTCCTCGCGACGTGCTCGGCGATCCGGATGGCACGTACTTGGTCACGAACGCAACGGCCCGCTCCATCGACCTCGTCTCACTCCCCGCAGACATTGGAAGGAACGGACAATCGTGAAGGCGCTCGTTTCCCTCGCCGTCGTGCTCGCGTGCGGTGCGCTGTCGTCGCCCGCATCGGCAGTCGACAACAGTACGTATCATGGCGACCAGCTCCGCTCGGGATGGAATGCGCAGGAGACGGTACTCACCCCGGCCGCGCTGCAGGCGCACGGCCTCAAGCGAAAGTTCGCCGTCTCCGTCGACGGGGTCGTCTTCGGGCAACCGCTCATCGCCGCTGGGGAAGTGACGCCCGCTGGGACGCACGACCTTGCGATCGTCGCAACGATGAAGGATTACGTGTACGCGCTCGACGCGGAGAGCGGCGCACTGGTGTGGCGCGCGAAACTGTTCGGCCACGGGTACACGCCCGTTCCGTACGGATACACCGCGTGCGAGATCGCGCCGACGTACGGCATCGTCTCGACGCCCGTCATCGATCGCTCGCTCGACACGATGTGGGTCGTCACCACGGTGTACGGCGGCGGCCCGACGAAGCGGATGCACTATTTCCTGCACGCGCTGTCCCTATCGAGCGGGGCGGATCTGCGGACGCCGGTCGAGATCAGCGGCTCCGTGCAGGAACCCGGCGGTACCGAACCCTTCATTCCGGACGTCCAAACGCAGCGGCCCGCGCTCGTCGAGGCGAACGGAAATATCTACGTCGCGTTCGGCAGCATCTGCGACTATAACGCGAACCTCTACCACGGCTGGGTGTTCGCGTACAACGACGCCACGTTCGCCCAGGTCGGCATCTACAACGCCTCGCCGACGCTCGCGCCTCCCAGCTCGCCGAGCGGCGGCACGTACTACGGCGGGATCTGGATGGACGGCGACGGCCTCGCGGTCGATCCGCTCGACGGATCGCTGATCTTCGCGGTCGGCAATGGCACGTTCGACAACAGCATCTCGTTCGGCGACAGCGTGGTCCGCGTCGCGTCGAACCTCTCCCAGACGCTCGACTACTTCACGCCATACACGGTCAATACCGACAATGAGTACGATGCCGACCTCGGCTCCGGCGGGATCATGCTGCTTCCCGACGCCCCGAACTCGAGCTTGCATCTCGCGACGATCCAGGGCAAAGACGGCGTGCTCACGCTGATGAACCGCGAGAACCTCGGGAAATACACGCCGGGCGGTCCCGACAACGTCCTCTCCGAGATCGCACTCGGCGGCGTCTGGTCGTCGCCGGCGTACTGGACGGACGGGAACGGCAACGAGTTCGTGTTCGCGACCGGGGGTCCGCTCTACGAGGTACGCGTCGGACGCAGCCCGCCGTCGCTCAGCGTCGTGGGACAGACCGTCGAGGGCTATCCGCAGGACAACGGGAACGGCGCGACGCCGACCGTCTCGTCGAACGGGAACGCGGCGTCGTCGGCGATCGTGTGGATCGTGCAGACGACCTACGCATCGGGTGCGCCGGAGCCGCTCACGCTCTACGGGTACGCGATCACGAACCTCTCGTCGCCGATCGTGCACCTCTCGCTGGGCACCTGGAACCTGGCGAACTCGTATCGCGTCCCGACGGTCGCGAACGGTCTCGTGTACGTGGCCGGCGAGCACTCCCTGATCGCCTACGGCCTGCGCTAACGCCGCGCCGGCCCGCGGCCGACTACGGGAGCCTCATGCGCGCGCGTGCAATGGCGCGCCCATGAGACTCCGCGCTCCCGCTCGGCTCGCCCACCTCGTCGCGCTCGCAGCGTATGCGGCGTGTACGACGGTCTGGCCGGCGCGCGGCGACGCAGCCGACCGCGTCATCCGCATCGGCATCGACCTCCCGGTGAGCGGCATCGACGGCGCGAGCGCCATTCCGGCGCGCAACGCCGCAGTGCTTGCGATCGAGCAGGCGAACGCTGCGGGCCTCCCGGGCGGCTTCACGTTGGCCGTCAGCGATCTCGACGACTCGGTACAAGGAAAGCACGATCCCGCACAGGGCGCGCAGAACGTCAAGACGTTCATCGCCGACCCCAGCGTCGTCGCCATGATCGGCCCGCAAAACTCGAACGTCGCCAAGGCCGAGATTCCCCTGACGAACCAGGCGGGCCTCGCGCAGGTTGCGTTCGCAACCACGTCGGCCGAACTCACGCGCGGTCCCGACGCGGCGAAGCTGCGCACGAGCCATCCCGACGTCAACGCCTTCTTCCGCGTGTGCGCGTCGGACGATCGGCAGGGCGCGGCCGCGGCGCGGTTCGCCATCGTCAGGCTGCACCTGCACAAGGCGTTCGTCATCGACGACGACGAGTCGTACGGCAAGGGCCTCGCCGACGTGTTCGAAGCGGCGTTCAAGCGCGATGGTGGAGCGGTGCTCGGCCACGAACACCTCACCCCGTTCCAGCAAGACTTCACCTCGCTGCTGACCAAGGTGCGCTCGTTTTCGCCGGATTTCGTGTTCTATGGCGGCGTCGTCGGCACTGGCGGCGCGCTGCTGCGTAAGCAGATGGGCGACGTCGGCCTCGATCGCACGCCGTATCTCGGCGGCGACGGTCTCTCGAACCCGCAATTCGCACCGATTGCCGGGCGCATGGCCGACGGCACGTACTTCGCTGTGCTGGCCCCCGACGTGCTGCACACGCCTGCCGCGCAGCGGCTCGCCGACGCGTACCGCAAGCGCTGGCACGCCGAGATGGACACGTACAGCCCCGGCGGCTACACCGCCGCGCGCGTGATCGTCGCGGCGATCCGCACGGCGCTGCGCGCACACCCCGACCGGGCACCGACGCGCGAGGAGCTCCTGCGCAACGTGGCAGCGACCCGCGGGCTCGATTCGCCCATGGGAACGATAACGTTCGACCGCAACGGCGACGTGATCGACCCCGTCCTGAGCTTCTACACCTTTCGTGGCGGCAAGATCGTCTTCGTCGATCAGCTGACGCTGCACTAAGGTGTTCGACCCGGCGCACGGCTACGGCGCGCTGGTCGCTGCCTGGACGGCCCTCTCGCGAACGCATGCCGTGGAGGTGCGGTGCGTTCCGTGCGACCGTGACGGCCGCTCGCTCCTCGTCCTCGACATCGCGCCGGACCCGAGCACCCAGTGCGTCGCGCTGTGCGCCGGCGTGCATGGCGACGAACCCGCGGCGCCGTGGGCGCTGCTCTCGCTCGTCCGCGACGCGCTGCTGGATCGCCGGTTCGCGTACCGAGCCTGGTGCTGCACGAATCCGACCGGATACGAGGCCGAGACGCGCGCGAATGCCGACGGGGACGATATCAACCGCAGCTACAGCCGCGACGGCCGGAACGGATCTACGCCCGAAGCACGCGCCGTCGAGCGAGAGAACCGAGACCGGCGCTTCACCCTATCCCTCGATCTGCACGAAGACTACGAAGCGGACGGGTTTTATTGCTACGAGCCGGTCGTCGCCGGTACGGCGCCGCTCGGGCGCCACGTGGTGCAGGCCGTCGACGACGCGGGGTTCGCGGTGCAGGAGCTGGCCGCCGGGTACGATCTCGGCTATCCGACCGACGCGGCGCACCTGCGGCAGCTCGAGCGCGGACGCGTGTTGCCGAACGTCGAGGAAGAAGTCCGGCACTTCGGCGCGGGGCTTCCCTATAGCATGTATCTGCTCTGGACGGGGATGGCGCAGCGTGCCATGACGCTCGAAACGCCGCGCCGCCGCGCGTGGGACGAGCGCATCGCGATTCACCGCGTCGCAGTGGTGACGGCGCTGACGGTGCTAGGGCGCGTGTGACGGAACGCTTCGACGATCGACACGAAGCGGATGAAGGCGAAGGCGATCGGTTATGAATTGGGCGTAACCGCCACGCTCAAGATTTCTCCGGAGACGGGAATCCTGCGAATCGCCGCGCCGCCCGTAGCGTAGCGAAACATCATGAGCTTCTGATGGAATTGGCTTTGCTCGTCGTTGATCCAGATCGCGCGGTCATGCCTCGTCAGCGCGATGACGTTCGTCCGTGTCACGCTCGACAGGTCCGCCACGGCGATATTCCTCCGAAAGCGGGGCGGGGCGTACGCATACACCCAGTCCGACGAATCGACTACGCCGGTGCTGAGGACGAGATCGCCCGATTCGGTGGTTGCCAAGCTGCCGTAGCGGCCGTTCAGCCGGACGCACCCCTTTTGCCCCGTGGGAAACTCTACCGTACGATAGGTCGTCGAGCCAAGGCGTTCTCCGAAAATGCCTGAGGCGAAGACGTTGCCGTGGGAATCCACCGCAAGACTGGTATAGCTGATAAGGCACAGGTCGAGGTACTGCGCGAAAGCGCCCGTGGGGCTGACCTCGGCGAGCTCGGCGGCGTTGCAACCCGTGCCGACGCAGCGGTACGCGAACCAAAGTCTCCGGCCGTGTCCCGCGCGAAGGCCGCCACGTTCGACGTGTACATGGGAAGGTTGATGACCTTGAACGGCATCGTCTGATTCGGTGCAAACACGTCGATGGCGTTCGCGTCGAGGTCCGCGACGTACAGGTTGCCCTGCCGATCCGTGGCTAGCAGACTGGGGCCGGAAAACGGTCCCAGCTCCTCGACCGGAGTCTTTCGGTTCTGATCGTAGGCGTAGACCATGAACGCGCGGCTCGGCAGGTGGAGCGCGGCGTAGACATCCGGCTGCGCGCGAGCGCCGCCGAGGGCGTTTGCTTTCCATAGCGGTCTTGCCGGCGGAGCCGCCGCATCGCACGCCAGCGACACAGCCACCAGAGCACAGAAGGCGAAAAGTAGGGTTCGCATCACATGCCTCCCCGTAGCGCGAGCACACCGATTCCAATCGCGTCCCATCGGCTTCGCAGTGCGTGGTCAGCACACCGTTTGCGTGAACACACCCTCGCTGGAGAATCCAGACCACCCCGGGCCGAAGGGCCGGGGTCGGGCTCGAAATCGTCCGTTCGGCGTCCGGATTTCCACCGGACCGTTTGACCGACGGCGATCGCTGCAATGCCCTCGCGATCGGTGAGCGGCGGCAATTCCGCACGTGCGAATCGACGTTCACGAGACATTCACCGCGTACGGCCGGAACGCGCGCGGCGAGTCGAGCGCGCTCTGCAGCGAAGGCGATGCGACAAGTTCCTGGCGCAACAGGGGAAGAAAAAGCTATAACCACCTATATGTTAATTGCAACTTTTTCGGACCATCCGGCGTTGCGAGGGGCATGAGCGCTCGAACCGTCACCGCGCAGCACGCGGAGGCGCCTTGAATACGGAATGGACGTCCCCGCGGGTCGCGCTGATCGCGCACGATGCGTGCAAAGACGCGATGCGCGAGTGGGCTATGTTCAACGCGGGGACGTTGCTGCGCTGCGCCCTCTTCGCGACCGCCACGACCGGCGAACAGGTCGCCGGCCTTGGATTACCGGTCAACCTCCTGCTCTCGGGGCCACTCGGCGGCGACGCTCAGATCGGTGCGATGATCGCAGAGCACCGCCTCGACGCGGTCATCTTTTTCTGGGATCCGCTGACGACGCAGCCACACGACGTCGATGTGAAAGCCCTGCTGCGGCTCGCCGTCCTCTACGACGTGCCGATCGCCTGTAACCGGTCCTCGGCGGATTTCCTCATCTCGTCACCGCTGTTCCTCGAACGTCGCTCTCGCGTGCACTCCCACTGACCTGCGCCGGCGCACTGCCCGTTGCCGCGTTGTCAGCGCCTTAGCGACCCCACGGGTCGACGGAGCGCACGCCCCGGTCGCCGACGACGACCTTGTACGTGTCTTTCCGGGTTGGACAGCACGTTGCGTCCTTCGGCCCGACCGATAGGCCGACGTACGAGATGGTGTGGTTGGGACCGAATCGCACGCGCAGCGGCGCGCCGCCGGCGATCGTGCGGCCGACCGCCGCGTACGTCCCCGACGCGCCGCGGCGAAAGACGATCGCGAAGCGATAGAGGACCTGCGCAGACACGTCGTGCGCATATGCGATGAACGCGACGGCATAGTCGTGCGAATCGTGCGGGAACCGCCCGTAGGAAATCGACAGGGATTCCGTGTGCTGGGCCAGCGGACAGTGCAGTTCGCGATACGTGCGCGGCTTCGGCGGCGCCGGCTCCGTGTAGACGACGCACTCCTCGTACGTCGCGTGGAGGTAACGATCGACGGCCCTTGCTGCCGGTCCCTTCAGGCCATCCGCGTAGTCCTCGATGCTCGCTGCGGCGCACATCGCGAGCGCCGCTGCGAAACCAAGCCCGAGCGCACCAGCGACGATGCGGCGGAGCGGAGCTCGCACTACGCCGGCACCGCCTCGGGCAAGTACGGAACCACGTACGGTCCCTCTGGAAGCATCGCGCACGTGGCGCCCGGCCCCGCCGCAGCCAATGCGTCGCGGACCGCTCGCGACGGGTCGTCGATCGGCTCGAACATTGCGGCGCGGACCACGTCGTCCGGCAGCGAGGACTTGAGCAACACGCGGGCATGCTGCAGGACGAGCGCCGTACTCTGACCGGCCCATTGGTCGTAGACGGCGTATCCGGGGGCCTCGATCATCGCGAGCAGCTCCTGCGGCGTCGAGCGCGCCCGGATGATGTCCTTAAAGTTCCCGTGATCGGGCAGCCCGTCGCTGCATTCCGCGCACATGACGATCGTGCCGCCGGGTTTGACGATGAGCTCGGCGGCGGACAGGCCCTTGATGCACTGGTACAGGTTTTGGTCCAGCGGATAGCCGCCGTTGGTCGTTACGACGACGTCGAAGCGGTGCGCCACCTCGTGCGCGGCCGATGCCTTGCAGAACGCCGCGCCCTCGCGGTGTGCGCGCAGGTAGTCGCCACAGAAGAACCCGGTGATGCGGCGGCGGCGATCGAGCGTGACGTTGACGAGGAAGTGGGGCGGCGCCATCGCGACGACCTCGCGCGACATCTCCGCCGTGGGGTTACGTTCGAGGTTCAGCCACGTCGAGCCCGGGTCGCCGACGTTGCGCGCGTTATGGAAGAACTGGACGGTCTCGATGCCGGCGATTCCCGGCATCACGCCCTTCGATCCGCCGGAGAAGCCGGCGTAGATGTGCGGCTCGATGAAACCGACGACGATGCGCTTGTCCGCTTCGAGATACGTGCGGTTCAGGAATGCGCGTGCGCCGCGGGACGTCGTGCCGACGTACTCCGATTGCTCGGGGTCGTGCGCGTCGTGGTCGATGACGCGCACGCGTTCGAGCACGGCGCGTCCGAACATCTGCTCCATCTCCGCGGGCGTCGTCGCCCGGTGCGAACCCGTACCGACGATCACCGTGACCTGCGCGGTCGGGACGTGCGCGAGCTCGTCGAGGATCCACGGGATCAACCGCTCGTTGGGCGTCGCGCGCGTGATGTCGGACGTCACGATTGCGACCGTGTCGCCCGCTCCGACCGTTTCGCGAAGCGGAGCCGCACCGATCGGCCGGCGCACCGAAGAAGCGAACGCCGACCGCTCGTCGGCGAGCGGTTCCGGGTCGCGTGGCTCGATCAGGAGCGCGTCGTCGGGGAGCTCCACTGGAATGCCGGTCCGTCCATACGCCGCAGTCGTTCGCATGGCGACGAGTTCCATGCCAGGCGGGAGGAACCCGGCTCGTGGTCGGAACGTCATCCCTTCAACATCCCGCCATCCTAGGGAAGGGTCCCGTGGCAGAACGCGATCAACTCGAAGTCGACGTCCTCGTGGTTGGAGCCGGGCCGGCCGGCCTCGCATCCGCGATCCGTTTGCGCCAGCTGGCGAAGGAGCGAGGGACCGACATCTCGGTCATGGTGATCGAAAAGGCCGGCGACATCGGCAACCACGGGATCTCCGGCGCCGTCCTGGACCCGCGCAGCCTGAGCGAGCTGCTGCCGGACTGGCAGGCGACCGCCCCGCTCGAATCGCCGGTGAGCGGCGACGCGATGTGGTTCCTGACCAACACCGGGAAGATCGGCGTGCCGTTCATCCCGCCGCCGCTCCAGAACACGGGAAAATTCGTCGCGTCCCTGCAGAAGCTCACGAAGTGGCTCGGCGGGGTCGCCGAGGAGCACGGCGCCGACGTCTTCCCGGCATTTCCGGGCCAGGAATTGCTCTGGGGGCCGGCCGAGTCGGGATCGGGAGGCGACCGCGTCATCGGCGTGCGCATCGGTGACAAGGGCGTGGATCACGACGGGAAGCCGAAGCCGAACTTCGAGCCCGGCCCCGATCTGCTCGCAAAGGTCGTGATCCTCAGCGAAGGGCCGCGCGGGACGCTCGCAAAGCAGGCGGTCGAGAAGCTCGGACTCGACCGCGACCGCGACCCGCAAGTCTACGCCGTCGGCATCAAAGAGCTGTGGCAGTGCGCGCCGGGCAGCGTTCAGGCCGGCAACGTCATCCACACGCTCGGCTATCCGAACCCGCCCGAACTCTTTGGCGGCGGCTTCATCTACGGGATGGCGAACGACGTGCTCGACGTCGGGTGGGTCGTCGGCCTCGACTACAAGGACCCATCGACGGATCCGCACGACCTCTTCCAGCGCTACAAGCTGCACCCGGCGGTCAAGCCGATGCTGGAGGGCGCGAAGCTCCTGCGCTACGGCGCGAAAGCGATCCCGGAAGGCGGCCTGTTCGCGATGCCGCGGAACTACGCGGACGGCCTGCTCATCACGGGCGATTCGGCCGGCTTCCTCAACGGGATGCGCTTGAAGGGCATCCACCTCGCGATGAAGTCGGGCATGCTCGCGGCGGAGGCGGCGTTCGACGCGCTTGCGGCGGGCAAGACCGACGCGGCGACGCTGGCGTCGGTGGAGGAGCGCTTTCGCGCGTCGTGGGCGTACGACGAACTGCGCACCGCGCGCAACTTCCACGCGGGCTTCAAAGGCGGTCTCTTCGCGGGGATGATGAACGCCGGCCTCAGCATGTACACGGGCGGTCGAGGCTTCGGCGTGAACGATCACCTCGTGAACGAGCCCGGATACGCGCAGATGCGCAAGATCACGGAGCGCCCCGCGGTTGCGCGCGAGCGGCGGGTGAAGCCCGACAACGTGCTCACGTTCGACAAGCTCACCGACGTCTTCAACAGCGGGACGATGCACGACGAGAATCAGCCCGCACACCTGCACGTTGCCGACACCACCATCTGCGCGACCCGCTGCACGGTCGAGTACGGAAATCCGTGCCAGTACTTCTGTCCGGCCCAGGTCTACGAACCGCTCTTCGAAAGCAAAGACGGCCAGCCGGCCGAGGGGCGCCTGCAGCTGAACTTCACGAACTGCGTGCACTGCAAGACGTGCGATATCATGGATCCCTATCAGATCATCACTTGGGTCCCGCCGCAGGGCGGTGAAGGCCCCGTGTACACGGGGATGTGATCGGCCGGGGCAGGGCGAGCGGCGCCGGCGGATGATCGTCGTCATCGGCGCGGGCTTGATCGGGCTCTCCATCGCGTACGAGCTCGCG
>Ga0302324_100019831_pt1 | contig 13185 bp, 10 predicted proteins | sample Palsa_T0_1_FD_201949 | JGI IMG/M metagenome (GOLD analysis project Ga0302324, IMG submission 201949) | Peat permafrost microbial communities from Stordalen Mire near Abisko, Sweden - Palsa_T0_1 | ecosystem: Environmental > Terrestrial > Soil > Palsa > Peat permafrost | place: Sweden: Abisko...
GATGAGGATCATGGCTCCGCCTAGCCAGGCGACGGGGCCGAGGTGTTCGCTGAGGAGGAAGACGCCTAGCAGCGAGCCGATGAGGGGTTCCATGTTGAGAAGGACTCCTGCTTGCGATGCGGGGACCTGGGTCATGCCCCAGTTCCATAGCAGCGTTGTGGTGGCGGTGCAGAGCAGGCCGCTGGCGGCGAGGGCGAGCCAGGCTTTGAGAGAGACTCCGTGGATCGGAGGCAAGCCGTAGGCGATGGGGACGTAGACCGCGAGCATGATAGTGCCGATGGCGATGCCGTAAGCGGTGACGACTATGTGGCTGTGGCGCCGCATCAGGCGCTGGTTGAAGAGGATCCAGAAGAGGGCGATGAAGAGGGAGAAGACGACGAGGAGATCGCCGGCGAGGGATGGGCCTCCAGTGGTGTGATGGTGGGTTCCGCCGAGGGCGATGAGGGCTGCGCCGGTGGTCGAGAGGGTGAGAGCGGACCAGCCTAGCTTGCTGAGGCGTTCCTTGGCGAAGATGGTTGCGCCTACGGCCAGGATGACCGGCATCGTGCCGACCATGAGCGCTGCGTGCGAGACGGTGGTGAGGGAGAGGCCTTTGAACTGCAGGATGAACTGCAGGGGAACTCCCATAAAGGAGGCGAAGATCAGCATGCGCCACTCGGCCGCGTTGAAGTTTGGGCGGTGCGTGAGGAGCAGCGGTGCAAGGCCGAGCAGGGCGAAGGCGAAGCGGTAGAAGACCATCGCGCCAACGTTCATTTCGTCGAGGGCGATTTTTCCGAAGTAGAAGCCGCAGCCCCAGAAGCAGCTGGCGAGGAAGGCGGCGAGGAAGCCGAGGGTGCGGTGTTTTCCGAGTGCCTGCATACCCCCTCCCCCCTTGGTCATACTTACTCCGTAAACCATTCCATTCAAATGGGTTACCTGTGAAAGTATGACATTTCTTTGGTGGACTTTTGACGTAAAGTAGTGGTTGAGAGACTTTGGTGGGCAAAGTACCCCCTGCTTGCGCAGGCTGCTATGGATCTTTGGTTGAATGGCGCTACTTCAATTGTAGTTGGGTTGGTGGGGTAAGTATGCCAACAGGGCTGGGAAGAAATCGGCAGTGGTGGTGCGGGTTTTGTGAGGTTGGGGGGTGGAAGGGGCTTGACATGCGGAATTTGGGCTGTTTTCGGGATTTTTATTTTCGGTTGTAGGCGCTTGTCGGAGATGACGCGGTGCGCGTGCGATGGCTGGGTGGTTTCCAAATTGTGCACATGGTGGCGGGGGCCTTCGACCCCCTCGAATATATGTCGGGCCGTTGGCCCTTGGTGCGTGTGCCTGTCCTTGGTGCGGAATGCAAGAACGCCCCGGAGCTTGTAGGCTCCGGGGCGTTCGGTTGATGCGGTTGGTTGATGGTTACCAGACGCGGCAGCTGTCGGTGGGGACCATGGGGGTGCCTTTCTTGCAGCCGAAGGCGGTGGCGAAGCCGGGCTGGTTGACGATGGCACCGTTGGCGCGGAAGTGATCGGGCGAGTGGGGGTCGGTGAGGACTTGCTCGCGGATCGCGTCGGGGCGGGTATTTTCGCAATAGTTCTGGGCGAAGGCGATGTAGAAGCGCTGGGGACCGGTGTAGCCATCGAGCTTCTTGTGGATGTCGAGGCCGTCTTTGCTGGCGCGATCGAGGTAGGCGAGATAGGCGAGGACGAGGCCACCGTTGTCGGCGGTGTTCTCACCGAGGGTGAGTTTGCCGTTGACGTGGACATCATCCTTTGGGGTGGCGCCAGGAACGGCTACGAAGTTGCCGTACTCGTTGACCACGCAGCCAGTCTTGGCTTCGAACTTGGTGGTATCTTCGGCGGTCCACCAGTCGGCTAGATTGCCTTTGCCGTCAAACTTCTTGCCTTCGTCGTCGAAGCCGTGGGTGAGTTCATGGCCAATGACGGCGCCAATGTGACCGTAGTTCACGGCGAGATCGGCTTTGGGGTCATAGAAGGCGGGCTGGAGAATGCCGGCGGGAAAGTTGATGTCGTTCATGCTGGGGTTGTAGTAGGCGTTGACGGTTGGAGGTGTCATGCCCCACTCGTTGTGGTCGACGGGCTTGCCGATTTTATTGAGCTGGCGATCGTTCTCAAAGGCGGTGGCGCGTTGGTCGTTGCCGAGGGCATCGTCGGGGCTGATGGTGAGCTTGCTGTAGTCGCGCCACTTATCTGGGTAACCGATCTTGTCGGCGACGGCGTGGAGTTTTTCTTTGGCGCGGACACGGGTGGCGGGGCTCATCCAATCGAGGGTGTCGATGTCCTTATCCATGGCGGCCTCTATGTCGTGAACCATCTGGAGGGTCTTGGCCTTGCTGTCGCCGGCGAAGTATTGCTCGACATAGACCTGTCCGAGAGCTTCGCCGAGGGCGCCGTCGACGGCGGCGGAGCAGCGCTTCCAACGCGGGCGCTGGGCGGGTACACCCTCGAGCTCACGGCCGTAGAAGTCGAAGTTTTCGGCGTCGATGGGCTGGGGCAGTTGACTGGCGAAGGTGGTGAGGAGCTGGAAGCGCATGTAGGCGCGGAGGGTGTCCAGGTCGGTCTCACGCACGGCATGTACCATCGCGGGAAAGAACTTGGGGTTGGCGTTGATGAGGGAATCGATTTTGGGGGCGTGTACAGCTTCGAAGAAGGGCGTGAAGTCTATGTTCCCGATACTTTGCTCGAAGGTGGCGAGGGACTGGGGATGATAGACGGCTTCGGGGTCGCGGCGCTCGGTGTTGGTCATGGAGGCTTCGGCGAGTTTGGTCTCGAAGGCGAGGATGTTGGTGGCATCGCGCTGGGCATCGGCGGCGGGTTCGCCGGCGAGAGTGAGCATCTTGGCGATGTGGGTTACATATTGGGCGCGGAGCTGCTTGTCCTTGTCGCCGGTGCGGGTGTAGTAGTCGCGCTCGGGGAGGCCGAGACCGCCTTGATCGATAACGGCGACCTGCTTGCTGGAGTCTTTGAAGTCCTGCTCTTCGCCGAAGCCGAAGAAGACGTTGACGTTGTAGCGCTGGAGTTCACCTGCGAGAGAGGTGAGGTTGTCTTTGGAGACGGCGTTGATTTGATCGAGGAGGGGTTGGAGCGGAGCTAGGCCCTTCTGGTTGATGAGGGAGGTGTTCATGCAGGCGCCGTAGTAGTCGCCGATCTTCTGCTGGTTGGGCGTGCGGGCGGGATCGGGGGCGGCGTACTTGGTGAGGATGCCGTTGAGTTCCTGGGTGTTGACGTTGTAGAGAGTGTAGAACTGGTCGACGCCGGACTGGTCAGAGGGGATGGGATTGGCGGCGGCGAAGTTGCCGCAGGCGTATTTGTAGAAGTCGGTGCAGGGGTCGGTGGCTTTGTTGATGGAGGAGGTGTCGAATGCGGGCGCGGGGAGGTAGTGGGTCTGGGGTGGGGCGGCGGGTGCAGGCGATTGGGCCTGGAGGGCGAGGGGAGCGGCAGTGCAGATTGCCAAGGCGGCAAGCGAGATGCGCAGAGACAATGCGCGATGCAGGAGGCGGGCGATCATTGAGAGGACTCCGGTTCGGGTTGGGGTGAGGTGGTCAGCCTGGGGCGACGGAGGCTGATGGAGACGTGGGGGTACGCGGCCAAAGAATGTCCCTGACAGAGTACTGTACGCGGAGGTGAGGACGCAGGTTCCAGAGAGTTTTGGGTGGATTGGAAGGGAAAAGCAAAAGGCCAGCGCGGGGCTGGCCTTTTGGGGATGCAGGGAAGGTGTTAGGCGGCTTTGGCCTTGGTGACGACGGCCTTGACGCGGGCGTTGAGGCGGCCCTTATAGCGGCTGGCCGTGTTCTTGTGGAGGACGCCCTTCTGGACGCTCTTGTCGAGGACGGAGACGGTGGAGCGGTAGGTCTCGACGAGAGTCTTCTTGTCGCCGGCGGTGAGGGCCTCGCGCATGAGGCGGAGGGCGCCGCGGAGCTTGGACTTGTTGGCACGATTGATGGCCGTCTTGGTGATGGTCTGACGGGCGCGCTTGAGCGAAGAAACGTGATTTGCCATGGTGCGAGACTCTTTTCTTTTCCGGTTGGGAAAGGGGATGCTGGAGGAGGCTGGTGCTGAACCAGAAGCGCAGTGCAGCGGTTCCTCTGCAGGCTTGATTTTACTGGATTTGTGGGGGTTGGGTCAATGAAGGCGGGGTCGAAAGGCGAAGTCGGATGAGAGGGGTACGAACTTGGTTCGACATTGGTCGGGAATTTACACAGCGCGGCTTGACGCGTGAGGAGGGTGACGATTAGGCTCTGGCTCAACATCGATACTCTATTGGCAAACTTCATTTCAGTTAAGGCCAATCCGGTGAATGTACAGCTTGCGATGGATCGCATGGCGGCTGTGCGGTACCGGTGCCGCGACGGGCGGTGTAGAGTCGCTGTCATTCCCCCTGCATCTAAAAACAGAGAGGTAGCGTCATGCCTCGTCTTGTACTCTCCTGACGGAGGTCAGGCAAACTCTTGGTAAAAAAAGCATTGCCCCTGCCCCCTGGAATCGAGCCGTTGTATGGCACTCGCGACGAGAACCTTCGTTTGATGGAAGATGGGCTGGCCGTCCAGATCGACTTGCGGTCGGACAGTATCCAGTTGATGGGCGAGGCTGCGGCGGTGGCCCGGGTGGAGGGAATCTTCTCCGATTTTGAACATCTGCGAAAACTTGGGGTGCATCCACACAACGGCGAATTGAATGCGCTGTTGAAGATGGTGGTATCTGATCCGGCGGTTACGCTGCGCGGGTTGGTGGAGAGTGGCAAGCAGCGGGCGGTAGGGACGAAGCGCTCGGTGCAGCCGCGGTCGCCGAACCAGCGGAAGTATGTGGAGTCGATTGAGACCAATGACATGGTGTTTGGGATTGGGCCGGCGGGTACGGGCAAGACTTACCTGGCGGTGGCTATGGCGGTGAGTGCGCTGCTGGCGAAGAAGGTGTCGCGGATTATTTTGGTGCGGCCGGCGGTTGAGGCTGGCGAGCGGCTGGGATTTTTGCCGGGGTCGTTGCAGGAGAAGGTTGATCCCTATCTAAGGCCGCTGTATGACGCGCTGTATGACTTGCTGGATCCGGTGAAGGTCGACAAGATGCTGGAGTCCAACGTGATTGAGGTGGCGCCGCTGGCGTTCATGCGCGGGCGCACGCTCAATGACGCGTTCATCATCATGGACGAGGCGCAGAACACTACTAATGAGCAGATGAAGATGTTTTTGACGCGGCTTGGGAATGCGTCGAAGGCAGTGATTACCGGCGATCTGACGCAGATCGATCTGCCGAATCCGAAGAAGAGTGGATTGTTTGAGGCCATGCGCGTGCTGGATGGCGTGGAGGGCATCAAGTTCTGTCACTTTGAGGATGTGGATGTGGTGCGGCATCTGCTGGTGCAGCGGATTGTGCGGGCCTATGACACATATCAGCGGGCCGAGCAGTTGCCGCTGGCGGTGGATGGGGTTCCGCTTACGATCCAGGAAGACGAGACGCGGAAACGGATGCTGCATCCGCAATAAGGCAGGGATTAGGAGTAGCACTGGTGCCCTGGTATTTTTATTTGCTTGAATTTTTGAGTGGAATGTTTCTGGCGAATGGTGTCCCGCACTTTGTGTATGGAGTTAGCGGGGCACCGTTCCAGTCACCGTTTGCGAAGCCGCCGGGAGTGGGCGAGTCGTCGGCGGTGGTTAATGTGGTTTGGGGATTTGGGAACCTGGTGGTGGGGTTGGTGCTGCTGCATTTCTTTTGGCCTGGGGGTGCTGCCGGGTGGGTGGCGCTGGGGGCGGGGGCGCTGGCGATCTCGATTCAGCTGGCGCTGCATTTCGGGAAGGTGCGCGCGGGCAAGTCGTAAACGATTTGTTTCTAAGAGGTTGAAATAGCATTGGATTGTGATGAGTATCGCTTGCTATGGGGCGTGGTTGCGGTAGCATCAGAGCAAGCATGATGACCATGGAACCTCCGCGAACGCTGAGTGGGAATGCTGGGAAGATCGGGCAGGTTCCGGATGCCGAGGTTTGGCGCGTTTGGGGACTGTCGCGGTCGGGGCTGAGCCGGTTTCTGCGGACGGCGCAGGCGGCGGTGGGGCTTGAGGGCGAGGTGGACGTGCTGCTGGCTGGGGATAGGACGCTGCGGCGGTTGAATCGCGAGTATCGGGGGAAGGACAAGGCTACTGATGTACTGAGCTTTCCTGCGGCGGAAGAACTTGCGGGCGAGCACGGTGGCGATCTCGCGATTTCGCTGGATACGGCGAAGCGGCAGGCTGAGGAACATGGGCATTCGCTGCGTGACGAGGTGCGGGTGTTGCTGCTGCATGGGTTGCTGCATCTTTCCGGGATGGATCATGAGACGGATCGTGGAGAGATGGCGGAGCGCGAGGGTGGGCTGCGGGCGAAGTTGCGGCTGCCGAATGGGTTGATTGCGCGGGTGGAGGGTTCAGGAACGACCGCAAAGGCAGAGGCAAACGCGAGAAGCAGATTCCCGGAGGGAATGACAGAAAGAAAAGCAAAGGCAAAGGCTATACAGGCGAAGGGCGCGGGGTTTATACGCAAAGGGCGCGACGCGGGGCGACGGAGCGGGGTGCGGGCATGATTACCGGTTATGACGTAACGGTGTTTCTGCTGCTGTGCCTGTTGGCGCTCGCGGCTTATGTGGACCGAATTTATTTTGAGATGGGCAAGTTTCTCTCGCGCGAGTACACGGAGAATATTGACGCGTGGGAGCGGTGGGTAGAGCCCAAGTTACGGTTGAGCCGGCAGTCGTCGGCAATGGCTGCGTCGGTGCTGCGGCAGATTGCGCTGGGGGCGCTGATATTTCTGCTGGCAATTCATCTGCAAGGGAAGGTGGGGGAGAGTCCGGTTGAGATCGGGCGGACCGTCTTCGAGTTGTTACTTGCCATGCTGGTATTTGATCGCTTGCTGCCGCAGATCTTTTTCACGAAGACGAGGGGCGAGTGGATTGCGCGGATTTCGTTTCTAGTTCGAGTGCTGTTTTATTTGGTGCTGCCGCTGACGCTGACGATTGGGCTGCTGCTGTCCATCGCGGGATTAGCAGAGCCGGAGACACAGCAGCTTGAGCATCCGGGAGAGGCGATGGATGCGCTGCTGGAGGCGGGTGAGGAAGAAGGTGTCCTAGACGAGGAGGACCGCGAGCTGGTGCGGAGCGTGGTGGAGTTCGGCGACAAGGTGGTGCGCGATGTGATGACGCCGCGACCAGAGATGTTCGCGGTCGCGGGAAAGACTTCGCTGGAGAAATTCACGGCGGAGGTGAATGCGCATAATTTTTCGCGCGTGCCGGTGTATGGAGAATCGCTGGATCAGGTTACGGGGATTGCGTTTGCGCGGGACCTGCTGGCGGTGAAGGACACCGACGCCGCGACGCGGACGGTGGCGCAGCTGCAGCGGCCGGCGTTGTTCATTCCGGAGACCAAGAAGGTGAACGAGTTGCTGCGGGAGATGCAGCGGCAGAAGCAGCATATGGGCATCGTGATTGATGAGTATGGCGGGGTTGCGGGGCTGGTAACGATTGAGGATTTGATTGAGGCGATCGTGGGAGAGATCGAGGACGAACACGACACAGACGCGGATGGGGACGCGCCGGTTGCGGAGAGCGAGGGGACGTGGGTGGTGCAGGGAAGCTTTGAGGTGGATCGACTGCGGGAGCTACTGGAAGGGTCGGGTGACGGTGTGGACCTGGGGGAGAGTGCGGGGGAGGATGGGATCGATGCAGGGGATGACGACGAGAGCCTGGCGGAGCTTCTGAGGAAGTACGAGGCGACGACGGTGGGAGGGTTGGTGAGCGAGATGGCGGGACACATTCCGCTGCCGGGCGAGGTGGTGGAGGATGGTCCGTTGCGGCTGGAGGTGATTGCGTCGACGGATCGGCGGGTGGAGCGGGTGAGGGTGGGGCTGATGGGATTTCCGGCTGGCGGGGAGGGGTAGGGATAACTTGTTTCGGCCACCAGCGGGGTGCAGCCCCGAAAACGGATGACTACCTGGGGAGAATCACGCCTGCTGACCAAGGTGGCACGATCCCGTTCATGCGTGCGTAGGCGATAAGTTGACCCATGTGCTCATTGTCGTGGCAGATGATCCGCAGGTACATCCCGTCTACGTCTACGGTTTCGCCATATATCTTGACCTTGCGCTGCAGATCGCCAGGCTTCAGTTGGGCCCGCGCTGTTTTGACTGCGTTGAGAGACCGCCGCAGGTATGCCACCACCTCCGGCTTGGACACAATTGCTGTCTCTGCACTGTCGGACGCGAGTTCGGGTGGCATTTGTGGCCCGGTAATGCTGAGCAGGTAGTAGTTGGACCGGGCGATATGCATGAGCACCTCGCTGACGGAGCGTACTCCCGGCTGCGGTCGCCAGCCATACTTGTCCGCGGGGATGGCCTCGGCCATGGAGAGCAGAAGGCGTGAAACATAGCGCCATTCACCGTCGTATCCTTGCCAGATGCCCTCATTCGCAGCCGCATCCGCGGGAGTCTGGGCGTGTAGCGCGCAAGGGCTTAAGAGAAGAGCAACGAGAAGCAATCGCCTGAACATGCGACCACTTTATCAAGGCAATCGATGGCCTGCCAGGTGTCATAAGTCCCGAAGCGTCGGCATTTCGGAAGTGATGGCGGACTTCGAAGTTCACCGTCATTCCTGAGTGGAGGGGTGGTGGAGTCGACGCAGGTCGGGCATGGATTCTCGAGGATGGCTGATTTAAATCGGTGTCATGATAGAGGGATGGCACTTCGTACTGGTTTCGTCTCGATTATTGGCCGCCCGAATGCGGGTAAATCGACGCTGTTGAATGCATTGCTGGGGCAGAAGCTGGCGATCGTTACGCATAAGCCGCAGACGACGCGGACGCGCATCCAGGGGGTGCTGGAGTTGCCGGTTCGTAAGAAGGCGAAGGGGGATCCGGGCCGGGCGCAGGCGCAGGTGGTGCTGGTGGATACGCCGGGAGTGCACAAGCCCGAGACGCAGTTGGATAAGCGCATGATGCAGGAGGTGCATGATGCGCTGGAGACGCGCGATGCGGTGATTTTTCTGGTGGATGTGACGCATCGGCTGCCGGTGGCGGAGAAGCCTCGGACGAGTGAGGAGTTTGCGGAGGCGCGCAAGGTACGGACGCTGGGGCAGCATCGGCGGCTGCTGTCGAAGGCGGAGGATGACTTTTCACTGCAGCTGGTGAAGAAGCTGGATTGCCCGGTGATTTTGGTGCTGAATAAAATTGACGCGCTGCCGAAGAGTGCGCTGCTGCCCTTGATTGCGCACTGGACGTCGCTGCATACGTTCGCGGATGTGATTCCGATTTCGGCGAAGAAGCGCGAGGGGTTGGAACTGCTGCTGGATAAGGTGGTGGCGCAGCTGCCGGAGGGGCAGAGGTATTTCCCGAAGAATCAATTGACCGATCAGCCGGAAAGGTTTCTGGCTGCGGAGATTATTCGTGAGAAGATTTTGCTGTTGACTGGCGAAGAGGTTCCTTATGCGACGGCGGTGGTGATTGAGCGGTGGGAAGAACCGGCGTCGATGAAGAAGGATAAGGCGGGACGGCTGCCGGTGACGAAGATTACGGCGGCGATTTTCTGCGAGCGCGAGGGCCAGAAGGCGATTTTAATTGGCAAGCAGGGGGCGATGCTGAAACAGATTGGGACGACGGCGCGTAAGGATATTGAAGGTCTGCTGGGGACGCGGGTGTTCCTGGAACTTTTTGTGAAGGTGCAGGATGAGTGGAGAAGCTCGCGCGGGTTTGTCGAGGAACTGGATTGGCGGCGGCAGTTGGAACAGTTGGCGGAGACGCAGCATCGAAATCGTCCGGATAAGAGCGAAGCAGAGGGCCGGACCAAACCGGTGGAGGATGCTGAGTGATTGATTTTCTACAGTGGGGAGCCGCGCTCGGCTTGCAAGCCCGAACTGCGCGCGTGGCCGATCTGAAGGTTGGCGGCCTCCGCTTGGTGGCGATCACGTCCGAGATGCTGGTGGCAGAACATAATTCCGACGCGGTGGGGCTGGGGGCGCTGCTGCGGGCAAAGCTTACACGGGAGTGGCCGCCGGTGGATTGGGAGCCGCATGTGTATCGGATCATTCAGAAGCAGTATGACGAGTGGCCGGCGAGCTTTGGGTGGCATCGGTATGTGGTGCTGGATGGAGGCCTGGGGAGAGGTCGGACGCTGGTGGGGGCGATTGGAGGATTTCCGCGGGCGCAAGGGGATGTGGAGATTGGGTATTCGACGCTGCCGGCGTTTCAGCGGCGCGGATATGCTACCGCGTCGGCGCAGACGCTGGTGGAGTGGCTGCTGACGGTGGAGGGCGTGGAGTCGGTGAGTGCGCAGACGTATCCGCGGCTGCCGGAGTCGATCAAGGTGATGGAGCGCTGCGGGATGAGCTACGTGGGCGAAGGCGATGATGCGGGGACGGTGCGGTACCGGCGGATGCGCTAGGGTTGGAGGAGTGAGGTCGCGACGGTGGTCATCGCTTCTACGCCGGTTTCGATGGTGGGTTGAGGGAGAGGCTCGAAGTGGCTGGTGTGGGGGCCGGGGAGTGACTTTCCGGCTGCCTGGGCGGCGGCGAACTTTGCGGGGTCCATGGCGCCGAGCCAGAAAAATGCTACGGGTATTTTGCGGTCGAGGCCGAAGACACCGACGTCTTCGCTGCCCATGATTTTTTGTTGCTCGACGACACGGTCGGCGCCGAAGGTTTTGATCAACGTGGTGCTGACGGACTTCATCAGGGCGGGATCGTTGAACATGACGGGGGTCGATTCGTTCTCGAGGACGGTTACGGTTGCAGCCTTTTCCGGGGGCAGGTTTGCGGAGAGAGTGAGGCCGGCGGCCATTTGTTTGAGGCCGTCGATGATGGTCTGGCGGCTCTTGTCGGTGAAGGAGCGGGTGGTGAGTTCGAGTTTGACTTCGTCGGGGATGATGTTGCGCTTGGTGCCGCCGTGGATGTCGCCGACGGTGACGACGGAGGGGTCCTGAGGATCTTCTTCGCGGCTGACGATGGTCTGGATCTGAACGATGTAGAGAGCGGCGAGAGTGATGGGATCGCGGCCTAGCTGGGGAGCGGAGCCGTGGCCGCCGATGCCGTGGATGAGGACGTCGATGGACGTTGAACTGGCGAGGGTGGGTCCGATGACGTAGCCGATTTTGCCGGCGGGGAGCTGGTTGGTGTCGTGGAGGCCGATGATCTTGTCGGGTGTTCCGAAGCGTTGGTAGAGGTGGTCGGCGAGCATGGCCTTGGCGCCGTCGATGGTTTCTTCGGAGGGCTGGCCGATTAGCATCAGGGTTCCATGCCACTGCGATTTGGTGGCGGCCATGGCGCGTGCGGTGCCGATGAGGACGGTGGTGTGGATGTCGTGGCCGCAGGCGTGCATGACGCCGGTTTCCTGGCCGGAGGTGGTCTTGGTCATGACGTGGCTGGCGTAGGGGAGGCCGGTCTCTTCGATGATGGGGAGCGCGTCCATGTCGGCGCGGACGAGGAGGGTGGGGCCGGGGCCGTTCTTGAGGATGGCGACGATACCGAAGGCGCGCGAGCCGTCGGGGTAGAGGCCGACGTGGTCGGTGACGGTGTAGCCGGCGTCGCGGAGATTTTGGGCGAGGATGGCGGAGGTGCGCTCTTCGTGGTGGGAGAGTTCGGGGTGGGCGTGGATGTCTTTGTAGATGTCGATGAGGGGCGTCTGGGCGCGGGAGGTGACGGCGTGGAGGAGCGCAAGAACGGCGACGGCGAACAACAGGTTGCGAAGGCGCAAGGGGACCTCGGTGTATTGATGTGTGGCTAGGGTATCAGTTGGGCTTGGCGGAGAATGCTGGGGAGGCTAGTCGTGGGTGCTGATGCCTAGAGCTTTCATTTTGCGGTAGAGGTGGGAGCGCTCCAGGCCGAGCGATTCGGCGGCGCGGGAGACGTTGCCGTGGCAGCGGTCTAATTCTTTGAGGATGTAGTCGCGCTCGTAGGCTTCGCGGGCCTGGAGAAGGGTGGAGAACTCTTCACGATTGCCGTTGGTGGGGCGGGTGGTGGCGCTGCCTTCGATGCGCTGAGATACACCTTCTGTGCGTTGCACGAGCATGGGGAGATGCTTGGATTCGATGCGCTGGGCCTTCGGATTCAAGATGAGGACGCGCTCGATGACGTTGCGCAGCTCGCGGACGTTGCCGGGCCAGTGATATTGCTTGAGCGTAGAGATGGCTGTGTCCGAGATTTCGACGTGGGGGCGGCCGTACTGCTGGCCGAACTCGGTGAGGAACTCGCGGGCGAGGAGAGGGATGTCTTCCTTGCGATCGCGCAGGGGTGGGACGTAGAAGGGGATGACGTTGAGGCGGTAGAAGAGGTCTTCGCGGAAGTTGCCGCGGGCGATCTCCTGTTCGAGGTCTTTGTTGGTGGCGGCGATGACGCGGGTATCGACGTGGACGGGGGTGCTGGCGCCGACGGGATAGAAGCGTTGCTCGTCCAGAGTGCGGAGGACCTTGGCTTGAGTCTTGAGGCTCATGTCGCCGACTTCATCGAGGAAGAGGGTGCCACCGTCGGCGCGCTCGAAGGTGCCGCGTTTTTCGGTGGGTTGGTTGGGGCCGCCGGGGCCGGCGCCGTGACGATAGCCGAAGAGTTCGGTCTCGATGAAGTCTTCGGGGATGGCGGCGCAGTTGAGTTCGACGAAGGGGCGTTCGCGGCGCAGGGACTCGGCGTGCATGGAGCGGGCGACGAGTTCTTTGCCGGCGCCGGATTCGCCGAAGATGAGGACACGTCCGTTGGTGGGAGCCATGAGTTTGATCTGCTGGCGAAGGGCTTTGACGGAGATGGACTGGCCGGTGATGGAGCCCTTGGTGAGCTGGCGGGAAAACTCCTGATTGTCTTCGCGGAGGTGGTGAGCCTGGATGGCGTTGCGCAGGACGAGGAGCGTGCGGTCCATGGAGAGCGGCTTCTCAAGGAAGTCGTAGGCGCCGAGCTTGGTGGCGCGGACGGCGGCTTCGATGGTGGCGTGGCCGGAGATCATGATGACTTCGGGAGAGCCGGGGCGAGGAGGGTGCGATACGTCGCCGCGGATGGCGGCGAGGACATCGAGGCCATCGGGTTCACCGCTGGCGCCGCCTGGGTTGGATAGCCAGATATCGAGGAGGACGGCCTGGTAGTCGGCGTCGCGGAGAAGCTCGAGGGCTTCGGCGGCGCTGCCTGCGGTGGTGATGACGTAGTCTTCCTCGTGGAGGATGGCTTCGAGGGATTCGCGGATATCGGCTTCGTCGTCGACGATGAGAAC
>Ga0302324_100019834_pt1 | contig 13184 bp, 6 predicted proteins | sample Palsa_T0_1_FD_201949 | JGI IMG/M metagenome (GOLD analysis project Ga0302324, IMG submission 201949) | Peat permafrost microbial communities from Stordalen Mire near Abisko, Sweden - Palsa_T0_1 | ecosystem: Environmental > Terrestrial > Soil > Palsa > Peat permafrost | place: Sweden: Abisko...
GCGAACCAGCACTTCGCCATCGGGGCCGAGCTTTACTTCGCGGCCGGCCAGCGGTTTGCCGATGGTTCCCTGCGCCACATGAAACGGATGGTTGAGGGTGATGAGCGCGGTGGTTTCCGTCATGCCGTATCCCTGCACCAGCAACAGGCCAAGCGCGTTCCAGAAAGCTTCAAGCGGGCCGGGCAGCGCGCCGCCGCCGGAGATGAGCGCCCAGAACTTGAATCCAAGTGCGCGATGCACGTCACGGAAGCGCCACCACTTGCGCAGCGGGTTCATGTCCTTGGCATTCGGCCCCAACGCGTCGATGCGGTCGGCCAGATCGGGGATCGTGGATTCAAGGTACATCCTGAGCAGGGCGTGGACGCGCGGAACAGCGGCCAGCACTGAGATGCGCTCGCGGCGGATGGTTTCAACCAGGCGCGCGGCGACCAGGCGGCTTTCAAAGTGGAGTTCGGCGCGGAAGATGGGCGGAACCCAAAGGCCCATGGTCTGGCCAAATACGTGGCTCAGCGGAAGCGTGTGCAAAATGCGCATCGGATGGACCAGGGACTCCCAGCGAAGATACGGCTGCGCGCCTTGCTCGATGGGTGCGAAACTGGCCAGCACGTTGCCGTGCGTGAGCACAATGCCCTTGGGGTCGCCGGTGGTGCCGGAAGTGAAGAGGATCTCCAGCGGCGTGTCGGCGGAGAGCGACGGAATGGGGTCCGCTCCCTGTGCCGGAAGCGCGGTTGCCCAGTCCTCAAAAGCAATGCGTGGAATCCCAATGGGCAGTTGGCTCACCAGCACCATGTCGCCGACGGCCAGGGCCGGGTTCACGTCGGTGGCGACACGGCCGGCGAAATCGGCGGTGCCGAGAGCGTCAAGCGGAACAGCGAGCACGCCGCGCAGCATGCACCCGTGGAAAGCGGCGATCCACTCGGCGCTGTTTTCGCCCCAGATGATCACCCGGTCGCCGGATCGTATGCCGCGCTGGACAAGCAAGGCTGCAAAGCGGCCGGCGAGCGAGGCGATCTGTCCGTAAGTGGTTACGCGGCGGCGGTTGCCCTGGTAACGGACCACGGCAATCTCGCTATTGTAGCGGCGAAAGTCGTCGAGGAGTGTGGCCAAATGGTCTCGCATGGGCTCCTCTGCCGGTGCTCACGGAATTTGATGCAGCGCAGCAGTATTTGTCTTCGATAAAAACAGAACTGCGCTGGGAAGTTCGGACGGTTGTGACACTATCTGGGCTGCCACACCGTCGTTGATACGATCGGGAGTTCCGCAGCTCTTTCTATTCCCTGACCCCTATTCCCTATTCCCTGTCTTTCTTCGCTTCCTCTTCGCCACCGGGTAGGTTATTCTCAGAACACAGTGTCCCGCGACATTCCCAATCCGGTCCAGCCCAGCCCGGTCATTCCAGAAGATCCATTTGCCTGCTTTCATCCCGTAACGGCGGAGTGGTTTAAGGCGGTATTCGATGCGCCCACCGCGCCGCAGCGGATGGGATGGCCAGTGATTGCGCGCGGTGAGAGCGCGCTGATTCTGGCGCCGACGGGCACTGGAAAAACGTTGACAGCTTTTCTCTGGTGCCTTGACCGGCTGATGCTTCATGCGCCAAAGGCAGGCGATAAAAAAGGCTGCCGCATCGTCTACGTGTCGCCGCTGAAGGCGCTGGCGGTGGACGTGGAGCGGAACCTGCGCTCGCCGCTGGCAGGCATGGCCAACATGGCGCGGCGCAGAGGCGTTGAGTTTCACGAGCCCACCATCAGCGTCCGCACCGGAGACACGCCGCAGCGCGAGCGGGCAAAGTTTGCGCGGCATCCGGCGGATATTCTGATCACTACGCCGGAGTCGCTGTATCTGCTGCTCACGTCACAGGCCTCTGACGCGCTGCGCACCGTGGATACGGTCATCATCGACGAGATTCACGCGCTGGTGCCGACCAAGCGCGGCGCGCATCTGGCGCTTTCATTGGAACGGTTGGAAGCGCTCACCAAGCGGCGATTGCAGCGGATCGGTCTTTCTGCAACGCAGCGGCCGCTCGAAGAAGTAGCGCGCTTCCTGGGCGGGGTTGAGGCCCCGCAGGCTGCGGAAAAACTCATTCCAATCGACACTATTGAGGGTCTTGTAACAGGGCACGACTTCAGTCGTGCCGCAAGCACCCAACCAGACGCGGGGGCTTTAGCCCCTGAAGGAAGCACTTCACAAGACCCCCAACTCGCCTGGTCCTCCGACGCTGCAGATCCCACCCCGCTGCGCTATCGTCCCGTCACCATCGTCAATGCCAGCGCGCGCAAACAGTTGAAGCTGCGCATCGAAGTTCCAGTCGAAGACATGGCGCGCCTCGGTGAGCAGGAATATATCCCCAGCGGCCCCGCATCGCAGGCGCCCAAGCGCGTCTCCATCTGGAACGCAATTCATCCGCGGCTGCTGGAAATCATTCGCGCCCGCAATTCAACAATTCTGTTTGTCAACAGCCGCCAGGTGGCCGAACGGCTGGCGGGAGCTCTGAATGAACTGGCCGGCGAGGACATTGCGAAGGCGCATCACGGATCGCTGGCAGCAGCGCAGCGCTCGGTGATCGAAGAACAGTTGAAGGCGGGCCAGATTCGCGCACTGTGCGCAACATCGACGCTCGAACTCGGCATCGACATGGGTGCAGTTGACCTGGTGATCCAGATTGAAGCTCCGCCCTCGGTAGCCAGCGGCATGCAGCGCATCGGCCGCGCGGGGCATCACGTGGACGCGGTCAGCGAGGGGATTCTGTTTCCCAAATATCGCGCCGACCTGGTGGCCTGCGCCGCCGTGACGCGCGCCATGCATGACGGGCACATCGAGTCGACTCGGTATCCGCGCAATCCGCTGGATGTGCTGGCGCAGCAATTGGTGGCGATTGTCGCCCATCCGCCAAATGCAGCTGCACCGCCCCGCAGTGCGAAGGTTGGGAAGAAAATTAACCTCCGTGCCCCATCCTTGCGTCTTTTTTCTGACGCAAGGGTGGGAAACAGCGAATTTGACCCCGCTCTCCGTCAACAAGAAATTCGATCGGAAATTGCGAAGCCTGAAGTCAGCGTCGATGCGCTCTTCGAGCTTGTTCGTCATGCCGCGCCCTTCGGCGGCTTGAGCCGCGCTGCGTTCGAGGGAGTGCTCGATCTGCTCAGCGGCCGCTATCCTTCGGACGAATTTGCCGAACTGCGCCCGCGGCTGACGTGGGACCGCGTCCGCAACGTGGTGACTGCGCGCGATGGCGCAATGCGGCTGGCGATTCTGAATGCAGGCACGATTCCCGACCGCGGCCTCTACGGAGTTTTTCTCGCATACAGCGAAGGCAAAGCCGTCCGCGTGGGCGAGCTCGACGAGGAGATGGTCTTCGAGAGCCATCCCGGCGAGACCTTCATTCTTGGCGCATCGACGTGGCGGATTGTGGAGATCACGCACGATCGCGTGTTGGTGACGCCCGCGCCCGGCGAGCCGGGAAAGATGCCGTTCTGGAAAGGCGATGGGCCGGGAAGGCCTCTCGAATTTGGCCGCCGCATCGGCGCTCTGGTGCGCGAGTTGCGCGCGCTTCCAAAGCCAGCAGCGCTCACGCGCCTGGTTGCAGAACACGATCTCGATCCTGGCGCGGCTGAAAATCTGTTGCGCTTTCTTGCCGATCAGGAAGACGCGACCGGTTCCGTCCCTGACGATCGCACCGTGGTGATCGAGCGCTGTCGCGATGAACTGGGCGACTGGCGCGTTTGCGTGCTCACGCCCTTCGGCAGCCGTATTCATATTCCGTGGGCCATGGCGGTCAGCGCGCGCATTCGCGCCGCTGGCGGGCCTGAGGTTGAAACGCAGTGGGGCGACGACGGATTCGTTTTACGATTTCCCGACACCGATGAGCCGCCCGATCCGGATTGGTTTCTGGTCGAGTCTGCCGAAGCCATGGCGCTGGTCCTTCGTCAGCTAGGCACCACGGCGCTGTTTGCAGGCCGCTTTCGCGAGGCCGCGGGCCGCGCGTTGCTGCTGCCGCGACGCAGGGCCGATGCGCGCTCACCGCTATGGCAGTTGCGCAAACGCTCTTACGATCTGCTCAGCGTGGCTTCGCGCTATCCGAAATTCCCGCTGCTTTTGGAGGCTTATCGCGAGTGCCTGCGCGATGTGTTCGATATGCCGGCGCTGATTGAAACCCTGCGCGCGATTGAGCAGCGTCAACTACGCGTGCATGTGGTTGAGACGCGCAAGCCATCGCCATTCGCGGCCTCGCTGCTGTTCAGCTATGTGGCCAATTTTCTTTACGACGGCGACGCGCCCTTGGCCGAACGCCGCGCACAGGCGCTCACCATCGATCAGGACCAGTTGCGCGAGTTGCTCGGCGAAGCCGATCTGCGCGAACTGCTCGACGCCGATGCGATTGTCGAAGTGGAGGAGATGGCGCAATGCCTGGTGGAGACGCATCGCGCGCGCTCGGCGGATGGGATTCACGATCTGTGTTTGCGCCTGGGCGATCTGTCTCGCGCAGAGGTAGCCCGTCGGGTTGTTGATGCGTCCCTGCTCGAATCGATAGACCGCCTGGTGCGCTCGCGGCGTTTGCTTGAGCTGCGCATCGCCGGCGAAAAGCGTCTGATCGCCGCAGAAGATGCAGCGCGCTATCGCGATGCGCTGGGCGTTCCTTTGCCGCCGGGGTTGGCCACTGCTTTGCTCGAGCCAGTGGCGCATCCGGTTTTGGAATTGGTGCGCCGATATGCGCGCACGCACGGGCCGTTCACGCTGCGCGCTGCCGCGGAACGGTTCGCTCTCGATCCAACGGTTGTCGAGAATGCGCTGCGACAGCTTGCTGCGGAAGGCCGCGTGCTGGAAGGTGGATTCCTGCCCGGCGGACTACATCGCGAGTGGTGCGATGCGGAGATGCTGCGGCTGATCCGGCGCAAGTCGCTGGCCAGGCTTCGCCGCGAAGTTGAGCCAGTAGAGCAGCACACGCTAGCGCGCTTCCTCACACATTGGCAGGGCTTGCTGATACCTCGGCGAACGGGCCACGCGAATCTAGACGGGCTGCTGGATGCGGTCGAGAGCTTGCAAGGAGCGCCGCTGCCAGCTTCGCTTGTTGAAAGCGCGATCTTGCCTGCGCGCATTGCGGAGTATTCTTCCGCCGGTTTGGATACGCTGATCGCCGCAGGAGAAGTGGCCTGGGCCGGCGTGGAGCCGATGGGCGAGCGCGACGGGCGCATCGCATTGTTCCTCGCCGACAAACTGCCGCTCTTGGCACAGCAGCGCCCGCTGGTTGAACCGTTGACGGAGCGCGAAGAGAAACTGATTGCCGTCCTGGAATCAACCGGCGCCAGTTTCTTCGATCCGCTGCACCAGGCGCTGGGCGGCGGCTATCCGGGAGAGACGATTGAGGCGCTATGGAGCCTGGTGTGGCGCGGACTGATCACCAATGACTCGCTCCACGCGCTGCGCGCGTACATTGCCCGGCCGGACAGCGCACGAACGCCGCGCAGAACGCAGACCGGCGTCGTATTTCGGTCGCGCCGGACCACGCCTCCAACAGCGCAGGGCCGCTGGTCGCTCTTGCCGCTGCGCGCGCAGCGAAGGGGCGCTGGCCCGGCCATTGTCCTGGGTGCCCCATCCTTGCGTCGTTCTTCAGACGAAAGGGTGGGAGACCAAGACCCTCAAACAGTTCCGACGCCAACCACCACCGAGGCCAGTCATGCGCTGGCGCTGCAATTGCTCAATCGCTACGGCGTGCTGCTGCGTGAGCACGTTGCGGCGGAGAACGTTCCCGGCGGATTTTCCGCTGTGTACGACGTGCTGAAGGCGCTCGAAGAAAGTGGACGCATCCGGCGCGGCTATTTCGTCGCGGGCCTGGGCGCGACGCAGTTTGCGTTGCCGGCTGCTGTCGATCTGCTGCGTCAGTTGCGCACTGCGCCGCCGGATGAAAAGCCCGAATTTGTCCAGTTGGCGGCGACCGATCCAGCCAATCCATACGGCTCAGTCTTGCGCTGGCCGGATTTGCCGGTGGCCGAAGAAGATGCCGAGACTGCGCCTCGGGTGCTGACGCGCGCCGCCTATGCCGAGGTGATTCTGCGCAACGGCCAACTGGTTGCTTGGTTGCGGCGCGGCAATCCGAACCTGCTGGTGTTTTTGCCGGGCGAGGAGCCGGAGCGCTCGCAGACGGCTGCCGGCCTGGCGCATTTCCTATGCTCCCGCGGCCAGGAGCGGCTGCGTGGGGCAAGCCAACAAGGCGTGCTCATCACCACCATCAACGGGCAGCCGGTGGCCGCCCATCCCATGGCGAGATTCTTGATGGACGCGGGGTTTCATCCCGGGACTCTGGGGATGCACTTGCGCAGGATTCCGCTGGCGCTTGCCGCCCGCGAGCAAACTCAAGCCCCAGGGTATCTTCGCAGCCATGAGCATCTTCATGGAGAGGTGCAATAGTCCATGCCTGAGGGCGACACCATCTTTCGCACCGCGCGGACGCTGGGGCGGGCGCTCCAGGGCAAGCCGGTCACGGTCTTCCGCTCCACTTATCCCATGCTGACGCGGTTCAATGACGACACGCCGCTGATTGGGCAGACCATCGAAACCGTGGACGCGCGCGGCAAGTGGCTGCTGGTCCATTTTTCCGGCGGAGGAACCCTGGCAACGCACATGCTCATGAGCGGGAGTTGGCACATCTACCGCCATGGGGAACGCTGGCAGCGTCCGCGAAACCACATGAGGATTCTGCTCGAAAACACTGATTATGTTGCGGTTGGGTTCAGCGTGCCGGTGGCGAAGTTGCTCCAGGCGAAGGAGTTGGAAAGGCTGTTGAGGATTCCCCCGGCGGCCATCGATGTGCTTAGTCCGGAGTTCGACGCGGCGCAGGCTGCCATGCGGTTGAGGTCGTGCGGGAGCGAGGAGATCGGCGATGTGCTGCTGCACCAGGAGGTGATTGCAGGCGTCGGCAACGTGTTCAAGTCAGAGATTTGTTTTGTCACGGCCACCAACCCGTTTTGCCGGGTTGCCGAGCTGGACTCGGAACGTGTTGCGCTCCTGATTGCAACGGCGCGCATGCTGGTGATGGCCAATGTACTGGAAGATTCGGGCGACACCACGGTCACTTACGGAGGCAGGCAGCGGCGGACTACGCATCAGCTTGACTCCGGCGCAAGCCTGTGGGTTTATGGCCGCCAGGGGGAGCCATGCCGCAGATGCGGAGATCGGATTCGCAGGCGCATCCAGGGGCCGGATGCTCGCGTTACGTTCTGGTGCGCGCGGTGCCAGCCGATGCCCGACGGGTCGCACGTGGACGGGTAACCACGCGCTCCCACTTTTGAGTCACCAAGAGTGCCCCGGATGCCGGATAAGATTCGTCAAGGCGGTAGTTCCAGTTACCCATGGTTCGGAGTACAATTTGAGTACTGCTCACCCAGGCGGCAGAAGATCAGTGTCTGCCGTGAGGGCGTTGTGTACTTTATGTGACTTTGAGTAAGTTTCACGCGTCTAAGGGTGTTGTGGGCGGAGTCGGAAGTCCTGTAGCTGGATTTTCCCCCGCCGGGAAAGAGGATCCTGGTGAATTCGACCGTTAAAACGATCATGTTCTGGGTGTTTATTCTCGTCTGCCTCATGATGCTGTGGATGGTGGTGCAGAGAAGCTCGGGCGTGAACAAGACTACGGATATCAAGTACTCCGATCTGCTGGACAAGATTGAAGCCGGGCAGGTGCAGGATGCGACCATCCAGGGTACGGAGGTCCATTGGCACCAGAAAGGCTCCAAGGACGAGTTCCACACCACGATCACGGCCAATAACGTCGACAGCCTTTCCAAGGAGCTCCGTTCCAGCAAGGTGACCTTCGACATCAAGCCTGAGCAGAACAACTTTCTGATCCCGCTGCTGATCAACATCGGTCCGTTTGTACTTCTCGGCGCCATCTGGTTCTTCATGCTGCGGCAGATGCAGTCGGGAGGCAACAAGGCGCTGTCGTTTGGCAAGAGCCGCGCGCGCCTGCTTTCGATGCAGCAGAAAAAGGTGACGTTTAAAGACGTGGCCGGTGTGGACGAGGCCAAGGAAGAGCTGAAGGAGATCATCGAATATCTGCGCGAGCCGCAGAAATTTCAAAAGCTCGGAGGCCGCATTCCCAAGGGCGTGCTGCTTGTTGGCCCTCCGGGAACCGGCAAGACGCTGCTGGCCCGGGCTGTAGCCGGCGAAGCGAATGTGCCGTTCTTCTCCATCTCCGGCTCAGACTTCGTGGAGATGTTTGTGGGCGTGGGCGCGAGCCGCGTGCGCGATCTGTTTGAGCAGGGCAAGAAGAATGCGCCTTGCATCATCTTCATCGACGAAATCGACGCAGTGGGCCGGCACCGCGGTGCGGGCCTGGGCGGCGGACACGACGAGCGCGAGCAGACGCTGAACCAGTTGCTCGTCGAGATGGACGGCTTTGAATCGAACGACGGCGTGATCCTGGTTGCAGCCACCAACCGGCCCGACGTGCTTGACCCTGCGCTTCTGCGGCCCGGCCGTTTCGATCGCCGCGTAGTGGTGGGACTTCCCGATGTGCGCGGGCGCGAGGAAGTGCTCCGCGTGCATGTGAAGAAGGTTCCAGTCTCAGACGACACCAACCTGAACGTGCTGGCGCGTGGGACACCGGGCTTCAGCGGGGCCGATCTTGCCAACATGGTCAACGAGGCTGCGTTGAGCGCTGCGCGCATGAATCGCAAGCAGGTAACGATGTACGACTTCGAACTGGCCAAGGACAAGGTCCTGATGGGCGCCGAGCGCAAGTCGATGCTGCTCACCGAAGAAGAGAAGCGGGTCACCGCGTATCACGAAGCCGGCCACGCGCTGGTTTCGTTCCTGCGCGAGCACTCCGACCCCATTCACAAGGTCACCATCATTCCCCGCGGCATGGCGCTGGGCGTCACCATCTTCCTGCCCGGCGACCGCCACAACTACACGCGCGAATATCTTGAAGCCAACCTGGCGATTGCTTACGGCGGCCGCGTGGCGGAGGAGATATTCCTCAATCAAATGTCTACCGGCGCGGGCAGCGATATTGAAACTGCCACCGACCTGGCTCGCCGCATGGTTTGCGAATACGGCATGAGCAGGCTGGGACCTCTGACCTTCGGCAAGAAGGAAGAGCAGATCTTCCTGGGCCGCGAGATTGCGCAGCATCGCGACTTCTCGGAAGAAACAGCCCGGCAGATCGATCTCGAAGTGCGCCGCCTGATCGATGAGGCTTACCAGTCAGCGCATGCGCTGGTGGCGTCCCATGCCGATGCCATGCACCGCATTGGCGCGGCGCTGCTGGAGCGCGAGACCATCGACGCTGAAGAAGTGAAGATGCTGATCGAGGGCCGGGAACTGCCCCCGATGCGCTCCGTGCTTGCGTCGCCCAGCGACACCGGCGGCGGCAGCCCGCAGCAGGTGCTCAAGCCCGACACCCGCAGCGGACCAGGCTTCCCGGAAGGCTCGCCCAGCCCCGCATAACCACCTGCGGTGGGGCAGACGCGGCTTCGCCGCCAAAGAACAATAGCTAAACAAAAAGGTCATTCGCTTCGGCGTATGGCCTTTTTTCTTTCCTTACATTCCTCTGCAAAGGTGTCATCCTGGGCAAAGCGTTCTTCAGCGGAGCCAAAAGCCTGCCCTGAGCGTATTCGAATGGGGACCTGCTTTTGTTCTTTGCTCTTCCCTTACCCCAGAACTGTCATCCTGAGCGAAGCGTTCTTCAGCGGAGCCGAAGGAACTGCGGTTGTCTTTATCCTTCGTAGTTAGACTCAAAGATTTGGAAATTTCCGATTGAATTGAACCTCGCGCGCACTTCCTACGACATAAGAGATGAATGCAGATGGAGAACCTGAGCCACAATCAGGACCGGACTCTTTACGAATGGCTCGCACTGCGCTGCCAGGCAGGCGATGCGGACGCGTTCGAGGACCTGATCGCAGCCATGGAACGGCCTCTGCTCTACTACGCTGCCAATCTCACGGGAAGTCAGGACAGTGGGCTCGACGTATTGCAGGAGGTCTGGATCAAGGCCTTTCGCGGCATCGGCAAGCTGAAGGACCTGGGCGCGCTGCGGTCTTGGCTCTACTCCATCACGCACGGCATTGCGGTGGATCGGATTCGGCGCAACAGTTCGAGAGAGCGGGCCGAGCAGGTTGAGCTCGAAGACTTTCAGGAGGCTGATGAACCGTCATTTGCCGCGGAAGACGCGACAGCAATTCATCAGGCGCTGAGCGAACTTGGGCTCAAGCATCGCGAAGTTCTGGTGCTGCATTTTCTTGAAGACTTGTCGATTGCGGAGATCGCAAAAGTCGTGGGTTGCTCTGAGGGCACAGTTAAATCCCGCATGCATTATGCAAAGCGGGCGATGAAGGAGATTTTGAGTGGAGGGGATTATGGAAAAGGGAAGTGAGAGTATGCGGGAGCGGTTGCTGGCGCGCTTGCCGCAGCCGGAAAATCGTGAAGCTTACCGCGAAGAGACAGCGGCTTTGATGGCGAGATACGATCGAGCATTGTTCTGGGAGAAGGTGACGGCCAGAACATTAATGTTGATCGGCGGCGGCCTCTTCATGATGGCGAATCTTAGTTGGGGGCTGAAGCTCGACGCGAATGAAAAGATCGTCTTCGATGTGATGGCTGCGGTTTTCTACTTCTTGGGTGCAATCTACCAAGTGGGCTATGAGGTAAGCCGCAGCAAGGTTGATCTGCTGAAGGAAGTGAAACAGGTGCAGCTGCAGGTGCTGGAGCTGCAAGCTTCGCTTCGGAAAGAAGCCGCCGGCCAATAGGCCGGGCGCTCCAGGTTGGATTCTCAGACCTGGGAATCCTCGAACCCACTAGCGCCGTCTGCCGCACCGCAGGTGCCAGGTGATTACTTGATGCCGAGGAACCTGTACGATGCGCCGATGCTCACCCCATACGGAAACAGGTTGTAAGTTTTGCCCGCGCCTTCGGTCCAGCTGGGCCATTGCTGGAGTTCGAAGTCAGGCAGTCGGAGGTTGATGCGCTTCGACACTTTGATGTCCAGGCCGCCGCCGTAAGCGATGTTGGTATAGCGGCCCCAGCCGTTGTTATCTTCGAAGTTCAGCTTGCCGTAGCCGAACAGAACCTTGGCGTAGGGAGTGGCGCGCCAGAAGTGCAGCCGGTAGATGGGGAGGCGCGGGCCGATCAGGTAGTTGTCTTCGTAGATGCCCTTGTCCGGCTTGTTGAAGCGCATCCAGCGGGCTTCGCCTTCAAACTGAATCCACGGTGTCACCTTCACGTCGACATACGTCCCGATGCCGGCCATATAACCGGAAAAGGGTGCGTCCGCGGGGACGCCGAGTCCTGTGTAGTCGGGCTGGAAGCCGGAGACCTCGCCGCCGGCCGCGATCGAAATGCCTTTGGCGAAGGCGGAGGGAACCACCTGCGCGTGGGCTTGGAACGCTGCGGCCGCAAGCAGCAGGAAGAGCAGGGCGGCGATAGATCGTCTCATCGTCAAGAAATGCATAGGCACTTACCACGTCCAGTCCGGAAAAGTTAGGACTTCAATCGCACACCACGGAGGAGATACCTGCCGGCGGCGAGTTCGTTGTGGATGCCGGCAGGTATCGCTCAAGGTTAGATGCTACTGCGGCGCTGGAGCCGGTGTCTGCGGCGCGTTGGGATCGGCGGCGGGGGCCGGTTGCGTGGTCACCGGTGGAGGAGTCGTGGCCGGAGGAGTCGCATCCGGCGGCGGCGCAGCAGGTTGAGTGCCTGCCGGCGTCTGCCCGTTGGGGTCGGCCGCGGGTGCCTGTTGAGCGGGATCCGCTGCGGGCGGCGGGCCGGCTGCAGGCGTGGACGACGCAGGCGCTGTCATGGGCCCGACTGCCGCAGATGCCGCTGTCGCGTCGTAACGCTGCAGCTTGAAGAAGATCGGCGTCACCTCGAACGGCATCTTGTCGCGCGGGTTCATGTAGGCGTAAATCTTGGCGTTCAACTGGTGCACCTTGTCGTCCCACGGATCGGTCTTGAGCCAGAAGCCCAGCGGATTGGCCGGGCGCTGCGCCAGGTCGTCCCAGTTGAGCTTGGGCGACATCTTCTGCAGGTCCGCCATCCACGGCGTGCCATCGGGCTTCAGCAGGGAATCGCCGAGCTTGGGCGAGTTCAGCTGCTTGAGCGCCTTGGAGCGATCGACAAGCTGTGCGTAGTAGAGGCCGGCGTCAGGCAACTGGTCCTTGTAGAGAGAGGCATTCAGATACTCCATGGCCCGCTTGGCGGCTTCAGCGTTGTCGTGGTCGGTGTGGTACATGTCGATGCGCTGGAAGGTCGCCGTATCCGGGAACATGAGCCGGTCGTTGAATGCATAGCGCGTGTCGATGTGATGGCCCATGGCGATGTGCGCCAGCTCCATGGCGACCACCGAGGCGATAGCCGCTTCGTTGGGCAGTGAGTCGATAAGCCCCTTGCTGATGAGGATGGTGTTGCCCACGGTGGTGGTTTCGATGGTGTCGGTGAGCAGCACGCGGGTGTGAATCGCGTCAGTGAAGGCCAGGTTATTGGGCACCTGCAGATTGATCACAATCTGGTCCAGGATTTTGTGTTCGTAGCCGTTGGGGTCCGCATTGAGCGGCGCCACCAGACCGGCTTCGACCAGGCGGTCGATTACGTTATTCTCAGCCTGCGTAACCCAGGCGCGCGAAGCCTGCAGCGGGCCCACATCCTGCGAGTCCTGGCTGGAGTCGACGGCGTCGTCCACCTTCACGCTGACGTTCTCACTGTCGCGCGTGGGCAGCTTCAGGCTGTAGCCCCAGAAGTGCGTCTGCGCCTTCAGGCCTACGGTTTTCTCGCCCTCGATGCGCGTGGTTTCTTCTACGTATACTGCAACCGGCAGCCACTCGCCCGGCTGCACATTCATGCGCCAACTGTCGAAGTGGAAATAATACTTGCTGGAGTCTTCTTCGTTCGGCCCGGTGTAGGTGCCGTTGAACCGGACCACGTTGCCGTCCTGATCTTCAATCCAGATGCGGCCGAAGAAGCGCCCCATGCCCTTGATTTTGGGGTGAACGTCGAACACCGCGGTACGCACAGAGCCCAGAAACTCGCGGCGCACGTAGCTGAACACATAATGGTTCTTGTCGAATCCCGTGGGATCGAGAAACATCATCTGCATGAAGCCGTTGGGATTGTAAGTAAATTTCTCCAGGCCGAGCGCCTTGCTCAGCCCCAGCATGGCTTCGAGCGAGCCCTTGAAGAAGTTCTTGCCCTTGGCCGTCTTC
>Ga0302324_100019836_pt1 | contig 13182 bp, 10 predicted proteins | sample Palsa_T0_1_FD_201949 | JGI IMG/M metagenome (GOLD analysis project Ga0302324, IMG submission 201949) | Peat permafrost microbial communities from Stordalen Mire near Abisko, Sweden - Palsa_T0_1 | ecosystem: Environmental > Terrestrial > Soil > Palsa > Peat permafrost | place: Sweden: Abisko...
TTCCAGCAGAAGCGCCCGTAAGGAATCGTTTCCGGGCTGATGAACTGAAACGCCCGCAGCACGGAGTTTCTCTCCGGCACGAGAAAGGTCTTGCCCATGATCGTGATTTCCACGAGCTTCTCGTACGGCCGAAAAACATCCGACATGAGTGGTATCCCGTCTGCCATTGGAGTCGAATCCCCGCCCATGAAATTAATTCACCGCGAGGCGCGGAGCAATGAAAACGCTCCCGAGCGTGTTCAATGCTCCAATGGCATCCGGAATTGCAAGCCGTGCTACGAAGCGCTCGATCGCGTGGAACTAAAAGCGAAGAGCGTGAAGGCGCCCAGCGCGATGCCCAGCGGGCCGTCGGTCAGCCCGAAGAAACTCGCCACGAGCGCGAGCGTCCTGGCCGATTCCCCTCTCGACAATAAAGCCGCGCCGGCAAGCAGCGAGATGATTCCCGCCACCACGCCCAGAATCACGAAGAACACCCAGAAGACATGGAACATCGTCATCAGCGTGAAAGGGTCCGGCACGCGCGTGATAATCGCGCCCCACATCACCGTCAGCGTGCCGCTCCAGATCACCACCGCCGCCGCTCCCGCGATTCGAAATATCCCATAAAACAACCACAGCACGCCCAGCGTTCGATAGGCCCCGCCGGAATTGTTTGCATTTTGCATGTGATCCGCCTGTCTCCGTGTTCCGAAATTCAACCTACGTCCTTAGAGCTTGCGCTGCCTTATAAGGTTACAGCTTGCGAGAGTTGTTCGTACGCTGGGCCCGAGCGTTCCGGAAGCAGGATCACCAGCGTGTAAGCCGCAAGCGCCGTTCCAAATGGAATGCTCAGCAGCGAGAAAAACGCCGCGACCAGCGCGAGTATTCTTCCATTTCGCTCGCGCCGAAGAAGCGCCCATCCGGTCCACAGCCCAAGCGCGCCCGTAGCGACGGAATATATAAACGTATAAGCATAGAAAACTCGGAAAAGACCAAAAAGGTGCAGCATGGCATCCTGATTTACGTTCTGCGGAAAAAACTGCGCTACCGTGGGCAGGAAATAATGACTGAACACCAGCGACCAGGCGCCCGTGATTATGTGGAAAATGCTGTAAACCAGCCACAAGATGCCCAGAACGTGCAAATGGTTTTTCAATACCGCCGCGGGATCAGGGCCGGAAGGTATAACGGGACGGCTCGGCGCGGGCGTTCCGCAACGGACGCAGAATCCGGCGCCCCCATCCAGCTGCGCGCCGCATTGCTGACAATACATCGGTCGCCTCCCGATGGCCGATCCCGCCGAATGTTATGCGAAAAACTGGCCCATGCGCCGGAATTTCTGATAGCGCTGCTCCAGCAGTTGTTGCGGAGAGAGTTGCGAGAGTTCGTCGAGGGACTGCGCCAGCACCGGGCCGAGGAGTTTCGCCGCCGCTTCATGATCGTTATGCGCTCCGCCTTCGGGCTCCGGTATGATGGCGTCAACCAGCTTCATCTCGAGCAGATCGGGAGCCGTGATTTTCAACGCTTCCGCTGCCAACTCCGCTTTGCTCGCGTCGCGCCACATGATCGAAGCGCAGCCTTCCGGGGAGATCACGGAGTAAACCGAATTCTCCAGCATGTACACGCGGTCGCCCACCGCAATCGCGAGCGCCCCGCCGGACCCGCCCTCGCCCGTAATCGTCACCACGATCGGAACCGGCAGCCGCGACATCTCCCGCAAATTAAACGCAATGGCCTCCGCCTGTCCGCGCTCTTCGGCATCCACGCCGGGATAAGCGCCGGGCGTATCCACAAACACAAAAATCGGCCGGCGAAACTTTGCCGCCAGTTGCATCGCGCGCAAAGCCTTGCGATAACCTTCCGGCTTGGCCTGCCCAAAATTCCGCGCCAGGCGCTGCTTCGTGTCGCGGCCTTTTTGGTTTCCCACGATCATCACCGATTTGCCTTGAAACGTGGCCATGCCGGTGATCAGCGCGGGATCGTCTGAAACATTGCGGTCGCCGTGGATTTCGCTGAAGTTTTCGAAAAGCAGCCGGATGTAATCGTCCGTATAAGGCCGCTGCGGATGCCGCGCAAGCTGCAATCGCTGCCACGCGCCCAAATGCGCATAGAACTCGCGCTTGAGTTCTTCCACTTCCCGCCGGATGCGCTCGATTTCCTCGGCCGTTTCCCCCGTGGGCACCGACAGCCGGCTTAATTCCTCCACGTCGCGCTCGAGCGCGTCGATGGTGAGCTGGCGTTCCTTGTCCTTCTCAGCTTCTTTCGCCGCCACCGTCTGGCCAGGCCTCCCGAACGCCGCGCCCGTCTTCGCCGGCTCCGGTCCGCCCGCGCGTGCCGCTTCTTTGCGGGCTTCGGCGAGTGCGCGCCTCCGCCGCAGCCGCTCTCGTATGCGCGCGCGTTTGGTCACGGCACCACCGCGACCGAATCCGTGCCGCAGATCGCCCGCACGCGTTCCACCAGCTCGCGGTCCGCTTGCACCGCGCTGCCGGCTTCGAGCGTCGCTTCCGTGCCATCCACATTCACCAACTCGAACGCGACGCGGCAGCGGCCCGGCCGGCTCGAAAACAATGTCTGCAGTTCGTCCAGCGCGCCCATATCGACCGCGCTCAAGTCCACGCGCACACGCAACAAGCTCGGCGCGCGATCGGTCACCTGGTCGAGCAGCCGCGCGTCCGCCACAATCAACCGCGTGCCCACATCCTCAATCGCCACGCGCCCCTTCGCCAGCAGCGGCGTGTTCGCCTTCAGAATCGGCTCCAGCTTTTGAAACGCCTCCGGAAAGACCAGCGCCTCCACCACGCCCGTGCGATCCTGCAAAGTCAAAATCGCCCAGCGCGCCCCTCGCCTCGAACGCATCGGCCGCGACTGCACGATGATTCCCGCGACCACGATGTCTTCCCCGTTCCTCCGTGCGTCCATGGTGGAGAGTTCGATGGCATTCAAATCTTTCAGGCGTCCCGCGTACTTATCGAGCGGATGCCCCGAAATATAGAATCCGAGCGTGGCATATTCTCCGGACAACAACTGTTCCTCGGTCCACTCCTCCGCTTCCGGCAACGCACTTTCACTCCACGAATTCGTCTCAGCCCGGGCGCTGCTCGCGCCGCCGAGGAACAGCCCGCCCTGCCCGACGGCTTTCTCCTGCGATTTTTTCTGCCCGCGCGCAATCGCCTGATCGATGGCCGCGAAAAGCGCGCCGCGCGAAGCTCCCAGGCAGTCCAGCGCCCCCGCCTTCACCAAACTCTCCAGCACGCGTTTATTCAAGCATCGCGGCTCAATCGCTTCGCAGAATCCGAAGATGCTCTGAAATCTTCCGCCCGTTTCGCGCGCCTCGCAAATGGCCTTGGCCGTGTTCTCGCCCACGTTCTTGATCGCGGCCAGCCCAAACCGAATATCGTCGCCCACCGGTGTGAAGTAAAGCCCGCTCTCGTGCACGTCCGGCGGCAGCACGCGGATTCCCATTCCGCGCGCTTCGTTGATGTACTTCACCACCTTCTCCGTGTTCCCCGCATCCGAACTCAGCATCGAAGCCATGAACTCCACCGAAAAGTGGACCTTCAAATACGCCGTCTGATACGCCAGCAATGCATAGGCGCACGCATGCGCCTTGGGGAACCCGTACAGCGCGAATTCTTCCATCAGCCCGAATAGTTTTTCCGCCTTCTTCGCTGGAACTTTGCGCGCCGCGCATCCCGCCAGAAATTTCTCGCGCTGCGCCGCCATCACTTCCACTTTCTTCTTGCCCATGGCGCTGCGCAGAATGTCCGCCTCGCCCAGCGTGAATCCGGCGATGCGGTTCGCAATCTTCATCACCTGCTCCTGGAACACGATCACGCCCCAGGTCTCTGAAAGCACTTCCTCCAGCTCCGGAAGGTCGTAGGTGACCTTCTTCTTGCCGTGCTTGTGCGCGATGAAATCATCAATCATGCCGCCCTGAATCGGGCCCGGGCGGTACAGCGCGTTGAGCGCGGTCAAATCTTCAATGCGCGTGGGCAGGTAACGCTTCAAAATGTCGCGCATGCCGTGCGATTCAAACTGAAAAATTCCCGTGGTGTCGCCGCGCGTGAAAAGCGCGTAGGTCGCCGCATCATCGAGAGGCAGCGTGGTCAAATCCAGGTCCAATTCGCGATTCTGCTTGATCATCCGCACGGTATCTTCGAGCACGGTCAGCGTGGTCAGCCCCAGGAAATCCATTTTCAGCAGGCCGATGCGCCCCAGCGCATTCATGTCGTACTGCGTCGTGATTTCATCCTTGCTCGACTTGTACAGCGGCACGATTTCCGTCAGCGGCTGCGGAGAAATCACCACTCCGGCGGCGTGCGTCGAAGCATGGCGCGCCAGCCCCTCCAGCCGCAGCGCTACCTCGATCAGTTCCTTGACCTTCTCGTCCTTGCGCGCCGCCTCCAGTTGCGGCGATTGTTTCAGCGCCTCTTCGAGTGAAATGTTCAGCGTCAGCGGAACGAGTTTCGCCAGCCGATCCACGTCGCCGTAGGGCATGTCCAGCGCGCGCCCGGCATCCTTCAGCACCGCTTTCGCCGCCATGGTTCCAAACGTAATGATCTGCGCCACGTTCTTTTCGCCGTATTTCTGGCGCACGTAATCGATCACTTCCCCGCGTCGCCTCATGCAGAAATCGATGTCGATATCCGGCAGTGAAATTCGCTCCGGGTTCAGGAACCGTTCAAAAATCAACTCGTATTGCAGCGGGTCCACGTCGGTGATGTGCAGCGAGTAGCTCACCAGGCTCCCGGCTGCCGAGCCGCGTCCCGGCCCCACCGGCACGCCCTGCGCTCGCGCGTAATGCATGAAATCCCAGACGATCAAAAAGTAGCCCGCGAAGCGCATCTTCTTGATCATCTCGATTTCGTCTGTCAGCCGCCGCTCGTAATCCGAAAGCGAATGGCGTAGGCGATTTTCCTTGGCCAGCCGTTCAATCTGCGGCGTGCGAGATTCGAACCCTTCCCGCACAACTTTCTCGAAATACGAATCGGTCGTGTGCCCTTCCGGCACCTTGAACTCGGGGAACGGATTGTCCACGCGCTGGATTTTAACGTTGCAGCGCTCGGCGATAGCCACCGTCCGGGTCACCGCGTCGGGAATCTCGCGGAACACCTGCGCCATTTCCTCCGCCGTCTTGAAATAAAATTGATCGGTCGCAAACTTCATGCGCTGCCCGTCGCTCATGGTTTTGCCGGTTTGAATGCACATCAGCACTTCTTGGGCGTGCGAATCGGATTGCGTCAGATAGTGGCAGTCGTTTGTGGCCACGAGCGGGATTCCGCTTTCGCGCGAGAGTTTTACCAGGTCGCGATTCACGCGCACATCCTGCTCCAGCCCCTGGTCCTGCACTTCCAGAAAGAAATTTCCCTTGCCGAAAATATCGCGCAGCCGGTAGGCGCTGGTTTTGGCCTGCTCGTATTTTTCCGCCAGCAGCGCGTCGGCCACTTCTCCGCGCAGGCATGCCGAAAGCGCGATGAGTCCTCGGCTGTGCTTGGCCAGAAGCTCGTGGTCCACGCGCGGCTTATAATAAAACCCGTCCAGGTATCCCGTTGAAACCAGCTGAATCAGGTTGCGGTAGCCTTCGTCGTTCTCGCACAGCAGCACCAGATGGTTCGAGCGCTCCGCTTCCGCGCCCCGGCTCTTGTGGTTGTCCGGCGCGACGTACATTTCGCAGCCGATGATCGGCTTCACGCCCCTCGTCGTGGCTTCGTGATAAAAATTCGCCGCCGCGAACATGTTTCCGTGATCGGTGACCGCCACCGCGGGCATTCCCCGGCGCGCCGCCTCCGCCGTCAGCTCACCGATTTCGCAGGCGCCATCCAGGAGAGAGTAATCCGTGTGCAGATGAAGGTGAACAAAGTTCGAGGAGGTCATGCGTAAGGTATTCTAAACCAGCTTCGCGGATTCAGGTACGCCCAATCCGCGCGCTCCGGATCGGTTTGCGAAATCCCGCGGGGTCTCGCGTTCCGGCGCCGCCCGCAAGTCACAAACTCACTTGCGGCGCCCAGATTTCTTCGCCGGGTGCGCTTTTGGTTTGTGCGCCTTGGCCTTCGCTGCTTTTGACTTGTCCGCCGCTTCGGCATGTTTGGCCTGCGCCTTCGCGCCGATGGCCGCGGCTGCTCCCTGCGGTGCTTTCGTCGCGCTCGGCGCTGCTGCTCCTGCCGGTGCGACCGCTGCAGTTTGCTTCTGCTTGTCGGGCGCCTTGCCCTCTGCCGGCGCGGTTGCAGCTTTGCTTTCGCCCTTCTCGCCCTTGCGTTTCTTCTCCGGCTTTTCCACTTTCTTCGGCTCGTCCTTTATTCCACCCAGGTTGCGCAGGATCTTTGTGCGGTCCTCCGGGGTCTTGCCTTTCCCTCGCAGCTGCATCTCGAAGAATTGCTCGATGATCTTGTCGAATTTCGGCCCGCGTGCGATGCCCAGCGCGTCGAGTTCCGCCGTCGGCAGCGCCAGCCGCAGTGGCCGCCACTTCTGCAAATAATTTCGAATCTTCGAAACCGCCTTCGGGTTCGGCAGCTCGGCTTCGATAAACACCAGCATCTCCGTCGGCACCGACGCGATATAGAAATAAGCGTCCTTCGCCGAATTGGTCTTTCGGCCCTTAAGTATCTTCACAATCTTCTGCGCTTCGGGCACCAGATCGTTCACTGCCTCAATTTCCGCCGCGCGGAATTCCATGTTGCGCATGGCCGCCGCGGCCTCGCGCGATTTCAGCCGCCCCAGCGTGTAATAGGTCACCGGATACTGCAAACGCGGCCGCAATCCCGCGCCGTAAAAATTCGCGCGAACCTTGGCCATCTTGTTCAAGCTCTCGTAATCCGGCTTGCGCTTCTGCAAATTCGGATGAATCGAGGCCAGCAGTTCGTGCGCTTCCCACTGCTTGAGCGTCGCCACCGGGTTGTCCTCGCGCGCCAGCGACCTCACCTCGTGTCCCACTTCTCCCGCGTCAATGTTCTTGTTCAGCCCGCGCTCCATCGCCAGCTCGAACCATTCCTGCGTGCGCGGCTCCATCTTGAACCCCATGCGCGCGCAGTACCGCAGGATGCGCAGCAGCCGGATTGGCTGGTTCGTGAAGGCATGAATCGAAAGCGCCCGCACCTCCTGCTTTTCCAGGTCCGCCAGCCCGTTCATGGGATCCAGCAGCAGCCCGCGCGACTGCGTGTTCAGCGAAATCGCAATCGCATTCACGCCGAAGTCCCGCCGCCGCAAATCTTCCATCACGCTCGAGAAGCGGTATTCCGGCTTGGCTCCCGGTCGCTCGTACACATCCTCGCGCGCCCCCGAAATGGATCCGTCCACGTCTCCGGCGAATATCATTTCGTGATGTCGCAGCCGCTCGCTCTCCCACACCACGCGCGCCCCGCCCTTCTCCAGTTCCCGCACCATGCGCGCGGGATTTCCCTCCACCGTGAAATCCAGATCGCGGATGGGCATCCCGGATATCAGGTCGCGCACCGCTCCGCCCGTCAGATACACGTTCACGTCCTGCGACCTCGAAAGTTCCTGCACGCGCTCCAGCACCGCGCGCTGCTCGGGTGAGAGTCGGCTTTCCAGCAAGTACATGTAATCGGGCATGAGGTTCCTCGCGTTCTTCCGCCCCCGCCGTCAGGCGCGCGGATGATGCTGCTTGTAAACTTGCTTCAATCGCTCTTCCACCACGTGCGTGTAAATCTGCGTCGTGGTTATGTCCGCATGGCCCAGCATCATTTGCACCGAGCGTAAGTCGGCGCCGCGGTCGAGAAGGTGCGTTGCAAAACTATGCCGCAGCATGTGCGGCTTCAAACTTTTGCGCAGCCCCGCTTTGCGTCCGTAGGCCGCCAGCGTTTTCCAGAACGATATCCGGTCGATCCTGTGGCACCGGCGGTTTACGAAAAGAAATTCCGAGGTCCGCTCCCCCAGCATCTCCGGACGCGCTTTCTTCATGTATTCCTGCACCACTTCGAGCGCCCGGCGTCCCACCGGCACCAGCCGCTCTTTATTTCCCTTTCCGATGCAACGCAGGCACCCCGCCTGCACGTGCACGTCTTCGGCGCCCAGGCTGCAAAGCTCTGAGACGCGCAGTCCCGCCGAATACAGCAGCTCGATCATGGCTTTATCGCGCAACCCGATCGTCGTCGCAACGTCCGGCTGCGCCAGCAAGCGGTCCACTTCCTCCACCGTAAGAAAGTCCGGCAAACTCTGCCGGAATTTCGGCGATTCCACGTTGGCCGCCGGGTCTTCCTTGATCAGCCCTTCCGTCAGCGAGAACCTGAAAAAAGTCCGCACCGCCACCAGGTGCCGCGCCACCGAACGGCTGTCCAGCCCATGGCGGTACAGCCCGCTCAAGAAATCCACCACGTCCGCGCGCTTCACCTTCTCCGTTTTCAGCCCGTGCTGCGCGGCGAACGCGGCAAACTTCAGCAAATCGCGATGGTAGGCTTCGATGGTGTTAGCCGAAAGCCCCTTTTCCACGCGCAAATAATTCAGGAATGAACGAATGTGCGCTTCCACTTCTCGCCCCTCAGCTTTCCCGTGGCCCCGATGTTTTAGAGTTCAATTCCCGCCGTGGATGCCGCTTCCGGCTCCGCCCGGCGCAGAAGCAGAAAAAGTTCCGGAAGCTCCTCGCACCTAAGCAGCCAGGCGAGCCCGAAATAGACCGCCGTCGATCCCAGAATCATGGCCGCCAGCAAACCGGCCTGCGAAACAACGCGCCCCACGTTCGCAAAATCCGAATACTTCAGCGCCGCGAAACATGCCGCGGCCATGGCCAGCGCGCAAACTGCCATCTTTCCCAGCGAGCTCAAGATTCCCCTCGCTCCCAGCGCGCCGTACCTGCCCCGGAAGATGAAAAAGAGCATGGCGAAATTGAAATAGGCCGCCAGCGAACTCGCCAGCGCCGGGCTCGCGTTCCACAGGTAGCGCGAAAACGCCAGCAGCAGAAACACGTTGAGCGCGATGTGCAGCCCCAGCGAATAAACTCCCACGCGCGTCGGCGTCATGGTGTCGTGCGTCGAGTAATACATCGGCGTGATCAGCTTGATCGCCGCAAACGCCGGCAGCCCCAGCGAGTAATACAGCAGCGCGTGCGCCGTCAGCGCCGTGGACTCGGCCATGAATTGCCCGTGCTGAAACAAAACCTTCGTGATCGGCACCCGCAGCAGAATCAATCCCACCGCCGCCGGAATGGTGATGAACGAAACCACGCGCACTCCGAACTCGAACGTGCGCTTCATCTCGTCGTATTTCCCGTCGGCCACCTGATGCGACATGGTCGGCAGAATCGCGGTCGCGAGCGACATGGCATACGCTCCCAGCACCAGCTCCATCACGCGGTCGGCCACGTACAGCGACGTGATGCTCCCGGTCGGCATCCGCGAGGAAGTCGCAAAAATCGTGTCCACGAAAAAATTGACTTGAAACACGCCCACGCCGAAAAATATCGGCGTCATCAACTTCCCAACTTTGCGCACTCCCGGATCGCTGAACGTCACGTCCGGGCGAAACCGCATCCCGCGTTTCCAGAGCGCGGGGACGAGGACTGCCAGTTGCAGCGCCGCGCCTGCGAGTATCCCGATGGCCAAGGCCACAGCCGGTGTGCGGTAAGCCTCCGGCGTCCAGCGCAAAATCGGCCGGTACACGGCCCCGACCGAAAACAAAATAAATACCAGGTTGAAAACCGCCGAGGTCGATGCCGGCAATCCGAACACGTGAAAACTGTTCAAAATCGCCGCGCCCAGCGCCGCCAGTCCCAGAAAAAACACGCAGGGAAAGATTATCCGGTTCAAAAAAATCGCCAGGTCCCAGTGGATGCTGCTCAGACCCAGCAGCGTGAATATCCCGATGACTTGTTTCGAAAATATGCACCCCAGGGCGGCGACGGCTCCCAGAACCACCGCCATGTCCCAAAACATCCGCTGCGCGAAGGCCCAAGCCTCGCCGCGAGGTTTCCCTCGCAGGTACCCCACGAACACCGGAATAAACGACGCCCCCAGAGCGCCTTCGCCGGTCATCCGCCTTATCATGTTGGGGATACGGAAGGCTAAAATGAACGCGTCCGCAGCCGGCGAGGTGCCCAGCAGAAGCGCCACTCGTTGATCTCGTAAGTATCCGCAAATCCGGCTGATAACGGTGACTAGGGCTATGACGGAGGCAGACCTTAGAATCTGTCCTTTGAAGGTCAATCGGTGCCAGCTCCGATGCTAACCCTTTAAGCACCAACAACTTGACAAAAAATCATGTAAGGATAACATAACTCTTGGCACCTGGCAATAACTTGCCCTCGGAACGCGTTTTTGAAGCCGAAAATCAGGCTTTGCGCTGCGTTTTGGACGCGATACAGAGTGCCAGAAACTGTTCGGAGTACTAAGCAGTACTAATAGGAGAGCGCACGTTGGCCAAAGCCTTGCGCCGGAATCTCGTTCCCGGCATCAAAAATCGTCAGATGAAGCGACTTCCACCGCCTAAGACCACGTCTCCAGGCTCGACCCTTAAAAAAGTGGTCGTCCTGCTGCTGGATGGCTCCGCGATTAAGGGCTATCTCAACCCCGTCACGCTCGGCCGCACCGAAGCTATCGATCTCCTCACGCCCAACGGCGAGCGCCGCTCCGTCGAGTTGAAGGACGTGAAGTCGGTCCACTTCGTTCGCGAATTCCTCGATTCCCACGCGCCAGAGCGCAAAACCTTCCTGAGCCGTCCCAAGCTCGATGGCCTGTGGGTACGCCTGCGCTTTCGCGACGACGACGTCACGGAAGGCATCGTCGCGAACGACCTTCTCGATCTGCTCGATACTGGCGTTCAGCTCACTCCGCCCGACGTTCACGGCAACACTCTGCGCTTGTTCATTCCCCGCTCCGCGCTCGAAGAAGTCAAAGTTCTCGGCGTAGTCGGCGTCGCGCGCCGCGCTCCGCGCGAGGCCTCCGTTCCGTCGCAATCCAAACTCTTCACCGAGTGAGATCCCAGCGCTCTCTTCCGTCCGCGCGCTTCCTGCGGCGACCAGCGAATCGCAACTCTCCCCATCGCAACTTGTTGTACATTTTCAATGCGCGCGAGCGCCTGCGAGGAGAATCAATATGAAACTTGCCCAGATCGCCGAATCGCTCGGTCTCGAACTCCGGGGCGACGCCAACGTCGAAATTACGGGTGTCGCCGGGATCGAGGAGGCCCAAGCGGGCGAGCTGACCTTCCTCGGCAATCGTAAATATCGCCCCGCGCTCGCGACCACCGGCGCCTCCGCCATCATCGTCGCCAAGGATGCCGGCTTCACGCGCATGCCCGCGCTCGTCTCCGCCAATCCGCAACTCGACTTTGCCCGCGCCATCGAGCTGTTCCATGCCGCGCCGAAGTATCCGATGGGCATCCATCCCACCGCCGTCATCGCGGGCTCCGCGAAAATTGCGCCCGGCGCGCACATCGGTCCGTACTGTTTCGTCGAGGAAGAAGTCGAAATTGGCCGCAACGCCGTGCTGCACAGCTTCGTCACCATTTACCGCGGCGCAAAAATCGGCGACGATTTCTTCGCCCACTCGCACGTTTCCGTTCGCGAGCATTGCCGCATCGGAAATCGCGTGCTGCTGCAGAACGGTGTGGTGATCGGAAGCGACGGCTTCGGATTCGCGCGGCAGTCCGACGGTCGCTGGTACAAGATACGCCAGGCGGGCATCACCGTGATTGAGGACGACGTGGAAGTGCAGGCGCAATCCGCCGTCGATCGCGCCACCATCGGGCAAACCCACATCGGCCGCGGCACGAAGATCGATAATTTCGTGCAGGTGGGCCACGCCTCGAAAGTCGGCGAAGACACTTTGCTCTGCGGCCAGGTGGGCCTCGCGGGCACCACGCGCGTGGGCAATCGCTGCATCCTCGCCGGACAGGTCGGCGTCGCCGGCCATCTCACCATCGGCGACGGCGCCACGCTCACCGCGCAAAGCGGAGTGCCCAACGATATTCCCGCCGGCGCAACTTACTCCGGCTATCCGGCCATGGACAATCTCGCCTGGCGAAAATCGGTGGCCGTCTTCAATCGCCTGCCCGAGATGCAAAGAGAGTTGCGCGAATTGCGCGACGCGCTCTTGAAATTAGCCGCCGGCCGCTGATTTTATTTGGCCGTGACTTTAGCCACGCCATCAGCTTGCAGCGCCCATACTCGTCAGGGCACGACTTCAGTCGTGCCGTAAATCGCACGGCGCGAATGCGGCTTTAGCCGCTGAGGTTGCGTTTTTGATTTTCCGGCAAGCCCGCCGCGACCAACTCCTGCACCCGCGCGAGGAGTTCGCCCCGATGATGCTCGGTGTACTTCGACGCGTCCACCGCCGGACCAAACCGAACGAGCACATCTCCGGGACGCACGAACCACTCCCCTTTTCGCATCAGGTCCTGCGCGCCCACGATCGAAACCGGCACCACCGGAACTCCCGCGCGAATGGCCATCAAAAACGCTCCCTTCTTGAACGGCTGCAGCCGCCCGTCGCGGCTGCGCGTCCCTTCCGGATAAATGGCGAAGGACAATCCCTCGCGCAAGTATTTCACCGCCGTCTCCACACTCGCGGCCGCCGCTTCGCGATCTTCCCGGTCCACCGGAATCAATTTAGCCATGCGCATCGCCGTGGAGAGAATCGGAATGCGAAACACCTGCTTCTTCGCCAGCAGCGCCACGCGGCGCGGAATGGCCGGAACGAAAGCGATGGGATCCACGTTGGATACGTGGTTCGCGGCGAAGACGCATACGCCCGCAGGAATATTTTCCAGACCCGCCGAGCGCACGCGGACGCCAAGAATCCACAACGTGCCGCGCAAAACTTTCATGCCCGTCTGGTACATGAAATTCGGATCGCCCGTGATTAGGCTTCGCAAAATCAGCCAGGGCAGCACCAGCAGGATGGCCAGCGCGAGATAAACGACGGCGAGGATTGTGCGGATCATGAAGCGTGCTTTTTAATTGGTCGTGCCGCGGAGCCAGCCTTCCCGGATTCGCTTTTGCTTGTCCGTGGGGTGCGCAATTTCGGCGACCGAATATTTTTTCTCCTCGTTCGTTCCCAGCGCAAACGAGACTTCGATTTCCTTGGCGTCGCGGCGCAGGCGCAGTTTGAGCGTGTCTCCCGGCGAGCGGTCGCGCAGCCAGCCGGGAAAAAATCTAGGGACCTCCGCGCCATTCAACTCGAGGAGCACATCGCCCGGCCGCAGCCCGGCGGATTCCGCCGCGCTTCCCGGTTCCACCTGCGATACGGTCACCAC
>Ga0302324_100019838_pt1 | contig 13181 bp, 11 predicted proteins | sample Palsa_T0_1_FD_201949 | JGI IMG/M metagenome (GOLD analysis project Ga0302324, IMG submission 201949) | Peat permafrost microbial communities from Stordalen Mire near Abisko, Sweden - Palsa_T0_1 | ecosystem: Environmental > Terrestrial > Soil > Palsa > Peat permafrost | place: Sweden: Abisko...
TGAATGCCGACTAAGAGCATGCAGAGTGCAAGGATCCAATGCGCGCGGACAGCCACGGCCATCCCGGCGATTGTAAACAACCATATGAGAAGAAGCGATATCGTGACGATCGATGAGGGGCGTTGCAAAATGATGGGTGTCCCCCTTCACGCTCAACACGCAATGGTGCGCGATAATGCGTTTCTGGTGGTAACCGCGGCAGCCTGCACGTGCGCCGCGGTCCCTCGACTTCGCTCGGGATGACAACGGAGGGCTGCGACGTATGGGAGCCGTCATGAAAGCCGTACGTCTTAACGAACTTGGTGGACCGGAGAAGCTCCACGTCGAGGATATTCCGAAACCGAAACCTGCGGTGGGCGAGATTCTCGTTAACATCAAGCGCGCCGCGTTCAACCGGCGCGACGTGTTCATCACGCAAGGGCTCTATCCGGGGATCGAGTTGCCGAAAACGCTCGGCTCCGATGGGATGGGCAGCGTTGCAGAACTCGGCGAGGGCGTAAGCGGGCCGAAGATCGGGACGCGCGTCGTCATCGATCCGACAATGAATTGGGGTAACGACGAACGCGTATGGGAGCGTAACGGTGGTGTGCTCGGCATGCCGCGCGAAGGCACGTTTGCGGAATTCGTTAGCGTGCCGGCTGCGAACGTGCATCCGGCGCCGGAACATTTGAGCGATGACGAAGCTGCTGCCGTCCCGCTTGCGGGCGTTACCGCATACCGTGCGTGCTTTTCACGCGGCGAGCTGACGAAAGACGACGTCGTTTTGATCACCGGTGTCGGCGGCGGCGTGCAAAGCTTTGTATTGTTATATGCCAACTCGGTCGGCGCGAAAACGATCGTTACGTCGGGCAATGATGAAAAGCTGGCGCGCGCGAAAGCGATGGGCGCCGACGTTTGCATCAACTACAAGACGTCGGAAAATTGGTCGAAGGACGCTCGTGACGCAGCGGGCGGCGGCGGACCCTCGCTCATCGTCGACTCGGTCGGTGGAGAAACGCTCGGCAAAGCCGTCGACATTGCGCGCCCGGCGGCGCGCGTCATCATCTACGGCGGGACGAACGGCGACGCGAAGATTCGACCTTTCTCGATCTTCTGGAAGCAGCTCGACATTCGCGGCACGTCGATGGGCAGTCCGGAAGATTTCCGGCACATGCTTAGGCTTTTCAACAAGCACAAGCTGCGACCGGCAGTCGACAGAGTGTTCCAGATGAGCGAAGCCCCGAAAGCCGCGGAGCGCTTAGCCGCGCACGATCAATTCGGAAAAGTCGTGCTCGCTATTTAGGTTCGTAAGGGTCCGCTGGGTTTATAGGTGCTCACAATGACACCGGACGATCCAGCTTTCGAGCTGACAAGTGCGAGTTCGCGTGGCGGAGTTCCGTCCGAAAACAAACGTTTGCCCTTGCCCAAGAGAACCGGATACACGAGCAGCACGACCTCGTCCGCGAGACCGTGTTCGATCAGTACCGGAGTTAGTGTTGAACTGCCCCACACGATCAGATCGGGGCCGTCCTTTGCCTTAATGCGGCGAACGCCGTCGACAATGTCCGCTCCAATGCCCTCGGCAGGACCCCATGCAAGACTTTCGGGCCGGTGAGTAGCGATATATTTCATCGCTGCGTTGATGCCGTTCGCAAACGAACCGTCCGAATTCGGCCAAAAGCCGCTCCAAATGTCGTAGGTTCGGCGGCCAAGCAGCAAATCGAAAGGCCGGCTGTGCGCCTCGACGATGATCTTTCCCACTTCGGGATCATCAAACGGCGCCGTCCACCCGCCGTACGGATAGTCGCCGTCTTCATCTCGTCCGCCGGGCGCCTGGATCACGCCGTCGAGCGTGATGTGTTCGAGGATTCGAATTTTTCGCACGGCGGGTTATTTGACTGCTGAGACCATCTTTTCGGTAACGGCCGGCGCCTCATTACCCCAGGAGCTTCGCACGTACGTCAAGACAGCTGCGATATCTGCGTTGGAAAGCGTACCTTTCCAGGCCGGCATTCCACCGCTGTACTGCTTGCCGTTAACCGTGATAGGCGTGTTCAAGCCGTGGAGCACGGTCGCAATGATCTTCGCCGGATCTTTTGCCGTGACGTCTGTGTTGCCGGCCAGCGGCGGGAAAACGCCGGGAGATCCCATGCCGTTTTGTTGATGGCAGGTGGCGCAATTCGTGTTGAAGATGCTCTTGCCGTCGGAAGCTGCGTTTGCGATCGACCTTCCACTCGCGTGCATTGCAACAAGTACGAGAACGAGTACTGCCGCGAATCCGATCAATCTCATGCAAAACGATCCCTCTTAAGCGATGCGATATTCAACCAGGGGAAGTTCGACGTTGATCCCGAGCTCTTCGCGCGCAACGGCCGCGGCTTCGGGGTCAGCGATGCGCTGAAGATTGGGGTCAAGGATTGCGGCTTCCTCCGGCGTCGGAGCGCGTGACAATATCCGTGGAACAACCCGATTCTCTTCCTCGAGGGCGATCAAGTATGCAAGCAATTGGCGTGCCGCTGCCGGCCACAGCCGGCGATCGATGCCAGCATAGACTGCTTCGACCAGTATCGGGATCGTAGCCGGACTTTTTTCAAGCTGCGCCATGAGCCCGCGCTCGCGCATTTTGCGATGCTCGATATATTCGATCAGCTTGGCACGCGGATCATCGATGCGCTCACCGTGGCCGCCATAGATCGCGGCAGCATCACCGTACTCGGCGAGCAATCGGTCGAGTGTGCGTTGATACGGACGCATTGCGCCGCCGGGTGGCGCGACGACGACGGTACCGTGTCCCAATACGACATCGCCGGTAAACAGCGTACGTTCTTCTCCGAGCGCGAAGACGAGGTGATCGAGAGCATGGCCCGGTGCATCGACGACCTCGAAGGTCGCATCATTGAATTCGAGCCTCTCGCTATCTTCAAGCGTTCGATCGACCGGAAATTTTGCGTATGCATGCGCCCACACCGGTGCGCCGGTCCGCCGCGAGAGCGGGGCAGCAGCCGGGGCATGATCCGGATGACCGTGCGTCACCAAAATCGTTCGAATTTGCGCGCCGAGCTCACCCGCGGTTGCGACGATCGCATCGACGTGTTTCTCGATGAGCGGGCCGGGATCGATGACGAGCAGACTATCGGGTGACGTGCGGACGAGATAGGTGTTCGTTCCGGTCAGCGTCATCGGCGACGGGTTCGGCGCGCGCAGGCGCACCACGCGCTCGGAAAGCGTTACCATTTCCCTTCCAAACCGTCGGGCAAGATAAAGCGGCGTTCACCGGCTTGCAAGGGTTCGACGGCGTAGATCGATTTCGACATTGCAAATTCGTGGAGCGCATCGAGCGTCGCAAGGTTCGCAAGGCGCTGCAAATGCATGATCGTCGGGAAAATCATCGGGAAATTTCCATTCGCATTGCGCCGCAGTGCGTCGCTGGGCGCAATCCAAAGTCCGGCATCTGTTTCAATCTCATCGCTCGTCGCGGCTTGTCCGGGCGGCGCGAACGCAAGATAGAAATGCGTATCGAAGCGGTGCGACTCGGTCGGCGGCGTGATCCAGTGAGAGAAGTGCCAGAGCCGGCGCGAATCGAGCACGACGCCAAACCTTTCGAGCACTGCATTCAATGTCGTCGCGCCGGCGAGCAGTGCGTCGCGTTGCTCCCGAAGCTGCGCCGTGTCGAGCGTCGCCGGAATTCCGTTGGAATCCGCCGTCAGTAGAATGCCGGCTTCTTCGAAGGCCTCGCGCAGCGCTGCGACTTCGAAAGACGGATCGGCGGACTCGCGCTCGGGATTCGGGACGTCGGCGTTACGCAAGAGACGCTTGCGCGCCAGCTCCGCGTCGAGCGCATCGACGGCGCCGCCCGGAAAAACGAACATCTCCGGTAGGAACGCGCTCTTCGCGCTGCGGCGCAGCATGTAAATCTCTGGCCCCGCGCCCAAATCGCGCGCAAGCATCACGGTCGCTGCCGGACGTATATCCATGATTAGGGGCTCGCTTGGCAGCGAGCCCCTATGTTGCCTTTATGGCGTGCCGTAACGCCGTTGAAGATGAATCGCAATACGTGAGTTCCGCTACTTCATATTTTCAAAAGTAAGAATGGCAGCACCCAGTTGACTACGTGTGCAGTCCAACAATACGGGCACGGTCGTTTCGTGCGGAACAGCAAGCTGTATGCCAATACAAATGACATTGCTGCAGCGAGTAAGCTTGCCACCAAAGCGAGTCGGCGTGCCATATCAACAGGGAATGCGACGCTGAGGGCCACGCACGGGTAGTAAATGAGGCCGAAAACGGCGTTGGGGACCCGTCCGACCAGGCGAGCCGCGGGGCTTTGGACAACGCTCGGCTCCCTCAGCTCACCGCGCGCGGCGAGTCGAGCCTTGTTGGCCATGAATGCGGAGGCGTAGAAACCCACGGCGCAAAGAAGGAAGACCGTGAGCACGAGTACTGGCATTTCGGTACGCTTTGGGCAGGGCTTGTTCTGGCGTAGGCTCGAGGCGGCCGCCATTATGGCTGGCTCGTTTGCTCTGGCTGCCTTCGTCGTCTATCACCGAGGAGACGTTCAAGACCTCTTATGGGATCTCGGCTGGATCGCTTATCCGTGCGCACTCGTTCTGATGACGCTCGTCGCTTCGGCGCCGTTCTCGGTCACCGATGCGCTCGCGATCATGAACGGCGTCATCTTCGGCCCACTCGCCGGCTCGCTGATCAATGCAGGCGGTCTCATCATCGCTGCGGTTGTCTCGTACATGATCGCGTTGCGAACGAACAAGCTGCTCGACGTCGAGCAGCGACTCGAACGTCTGCCGCTTTGGATCAAACGTTGGCCCATCGCATCGCCGATGTTCCTGGTGCTCGTGCGTCTTTTGCCGGGCGTCGGGGGTACGCTCGCGACGCAGACGGCCGCAGCCTATCGCGTCTCACTCTGGACGCAAATCTGGACGAAATGCGTCGTCGCCGTTCCGATTGCGACGGTTTTAGCGGTGTTCGGTGACAGCGCGGCCGACTACGTTCATCGGATCACGCAACCGGTGAGGACGTACGTCATCCAGCACAACCAGAGCGTGCATCTTCCGAAAATCCACATCCGGCACACGCCCGCGGCTGCGCCGCTTCCGGAGCGAACGCCCTGAACGTCAATATCGTCTCCGACTCCAGTGCGCTCGCGTCGCTTTGCGTGCGAATCGCGGATGCGCCGCGTGTCGGGCTCGATACGGAATTTCACGCGGAGCGTTCGTACACGGCCAACTTGATGGTCGTTCAGATCGCGATCCCCAAGGGAACCAACGGCGAGATCACCGAGGTCGCGATCATCGATCCGCTTTCGGTGCGCAATCTGCGGCATCTCGTCGACGCGCTGCACGCAACGACCGTGGTTGGTCACGCGCTAACGAGCGACCTGAAGATTTTCGCAGATCAGTTCGAGATGTTACCCGCCGCAGTTTTCGATACGCAGCTCGCAGCGGCGTTTTGCGGCTACGGTCTTTCGATTTCGCTGCTCGACTTGGTGCGCGATCTCGCCAAAGTGCAACTGCGCAAATCACAAACGGTCAGCGATTGGTCGACGCGCCCGCTTTCCGTCAAACAAGTGGACTATCTCGTCGATGACGTGCGCTATTTGTTCTCGCTGCAAGACGCGTTGATCGAGCGCTTGCGCGAGCGCGGTCGATTGGAATGGGTGATCGAAGAATGTCGCGGACTTGCTGATGCGACGCGCTATCGGCCGGATCAAAGCCGCCTCTATTTGAAGATCCCGGGCAATTCTCGCCTCAGCCGCCGCGAGCTCGGCGTGCTCAAGGAGCTTGCGGTTGCGCGCGATCACGCAGCACGCGAACGCAACATCCCGCTCAAGTACGTCATTCCGGACGACGCGATGGTCGGTATCGCGCAGATACGTCCGAAGACGACCGACGATCTGGCACAGCTGCGCCGGCTCGACAACGGGATACGGCGTACGTTCGGCAAGATGATCATCGACGCCGTGAGGCGCGGCGAAGAGATTCCTGAGAATGATCTGCCGGCCAAACCGATTCGCTCGCTGACTCCGCAGCGCGAGTCACTCGTCTCGACGATGAACGTGCTCGTGAACGCGATCGCGGCTGAAAACGATCTGCCTGCGACTTTACTCGCTCCGCGCGCAGCGCTCGAGCGTGTGGCTCGCGAGCTGCCGCAAAGCTACGACGCCTTTGTCGACACGCTCGGTCTCGCGCCTTGGCGCCGCGAGCTTATCGTGGAGCCGCTTTGGCGCTTCTTGAGCGGGCGAGTTCCCTTGCGAATCGAGGGCTACGGGGAGGGAGTGCCGCGCACCATCGTCGGCGAACCCTGAGCGCCCTATGCCGACAATCGACTCATTCAAAGCCGCTGACACGCTTCGAGTCGGAAACCGCTCATACCGATACGTTCGTCTCGATGCACTTGAGCGCGCAGGCGTCGCGCGACTCGCGGAGCTTCCGTATTCGATAAAGGTTCTGCTTGAGAACTTGCTGCGTTACGAAGACGGCAACACCGTCAAACGCGATGACATCGAAGCACTTGCAAAATACAGACCGGGTGGCGAGCAACGCGAGATCGCGTTTCGACCAGCCCGTGTGTTGCTGCAAGATTTCACCGGGGTCCCTGCCGTCGTCGATCTCGCCGTCATGCGCGATGCAATCGCGAACATGGGCGGAGATCCGAAGAAGATCAATCCGCTGCAGCCCGTCGAGCTCGTCATCGATCACTCGGTGCAAGTCGACGCGTTCGGTTCAGCCGGCGCCTTCGCGCGAAACGGCGAGCTCGAGTTCGAGCGGAATCAAGAACGCTATCTGTTTTTGAAATGGGGACAAGGCGCGTTTTCGAATTTCCGCGCCGTTCCGCCCGACACGGGTATCGTCCATCAAGTCAATATCGAGTTCTTGGCGCGGGTAATTTTTGGCGCCGGTGGCGCAGGCTCGCCGGCACCGGCGGGTGAGGTCGAAGCGTATCCGGATACCGTCGTCGGCACCGATTCGCACACGACGATGGTGAACGGACTTGGCGTTGTTGCGTGGGGCGTCGGCGGCATCGAAGCCGAAGCCGCGATGTTGGGTCAGCCGATCACGATGTTGATCCCCGAAGTCATTGGCTTCAAGTTGACTGGCAGCTTGAAGGAAGGCGTCACCGCGACCGACTTGGTCCTGACGGTTACCGAGATGCTGCGCAAGAAGGGCGTCGTCGGAAAGTTCGTCGAGTTTTACGGTAAGGGACTTTCGAATCTCGCTCTTGCGGATCGTACAACGCTCGGCAACATGTCGCCCGAATATGGCTCGACAATCGCCGTTTTCCCGATCGATCATCGCACGCTCGAGTACTTGCGTCTCACCGGACGCTCGGACGAGCAAATCGCACTCGTTGAAGCCTACGCGAAGGCGCAAGGTCTGTACCGCACGGACGAGACGCCGGATGCGACGTATGCTGATACGCTCGCGCTCGATCTCGGCGAGGTCGTTCCGAATCTCGCGGGGCCGCGCCGTCCGCAGGACCGCGTCGCGCTCAGCAACGTGAAGACGTCGTTTTCCGCAGCGCTGGCCGAATGGCAAAAAGCGCGCGGCGGAAACGGTAAACCCACGAACGGCGCGCTGGGTGACGGCGCCGTCGTCATCGCAGCGATCACGAGCTGCACCAATACGTCGAATCCGTCCGTCATGATCGGCGCCGGTCTCGTCGCAAAGAAGGCCGTCGAACGTGGAATCAAACCCAAGCCTTGGGTGAAGACCAGTCTCGCGCCCGGCTCGCAAGTCGTCACCGACTACTTGGAGCGCGCCGGCCTCTGGCCGTATCTCAACGAGATGGGATTCAACCTGGTCGCGTACGGCTGCACGACGTGCATCGGCAATTCCGGCCCGCTGCCCGATGAGGTCGCAAAGAAAGTTTCGGACGAAGATTTGATCGTGGCTGCGGTGCTTTCGGGAAATCGCAACTTCGAAGGCCGTATCCATCCGCAAGTGCGCGCAAACTATCTGGCATCCCCGATGCTTGTCGTCGCGTATGCGCTCGCGGGACGGATGGATGTCGATCTTACGACCGAGTCGCTCGGTACGGATAAGAACGGCAAGCCCGTGTTCTTGCGCGAGATCTGGCCCTCGAACGAAGAGATCGGAACAGCCGTCGCCGATGCCGTTCAGTCTTCAATGTTCAAGAAGCGTTACGGCGACGTCTACACCGGCGACGATCGCTGGCGTGCAATGGCGGCCCCAGCCGGCGAACGGTATGCCTGGGATCCCAAGAGCGAGTACGTCAAGCCCGCTCCGTACTTCGACGGCATGCCGGCGAAACCGGAGGCCAAGCCCGACGTCGTCAATGCACGCGTGCTCGCGATGCTCGGTGACAGCGTCACCACCGATCACATCTCACCCGCCGGCAGCATTGCGAAATCGAGCCCGGCGGCGAAGTACTTGATCGAGCACGGCATCGAGCAGCGCGATTTCAATTCCTACGGTGCGCGTCGCGGCAATCACGAAGTCATGATGCGCGGGACGTTTGCGAATACGCGCCTCAAGAACATGCTCGTCCCCGATGTTGAAGGCGGCGTAACGCGCTATCTTCCAACCGGCGAGCAGATGTCGATCTATGACGCGGCGATGCGCTACAAAGCGGATAAGACGACGCTGATCATTCTAGCGGGGAAAGAATACGGCAGCGGTTCGTCGCGCGATTGGGCTGCAAAGGGCCCGATGCTTCTCGGCATCACCGCGGTGATCGCGGAGACGCTCGAGAAGATTCACCGCAGTAACCTGATCGGCATGGGGATTCTTCCGCTCGAGTACACCGGCGGCGCGACGCGCGACTCGCTCGGTCTCACCGGCGAGGAGTCGTTCACGATTCGCGGACTCGCGACCATCGAGCCCCGGCAAACGATTGAGGTCGAAGCGAAGTCGCCCGACGGAAAGACGACGACGTTCGACGCGAGAGTTCGCATCGACACGCCGGACGAGATGCAGTACTACCGCCACGGCGGCATCCTGCAGTACGTCTTGCGTCAAATCGCCGCGTCCTGAAGGTACCTACACTCACCGAGATTCGGCGTGCAGCAAAGCTGGTGCACGCCGTCTTCCCGGGGACGCCGCAATATACGTGGCCGCTGCTTTCGAAGCGGCTCGAAGCCGAGGTGTGGGTCAAGCATGAAAACGAGACACCGATCGGCGCGTTCAAGGTACGCGGCGGTCTCACATATCTCGATGCGCTGGTGCAGAAACATCCGCACGTTCGCGGCGTGATCGCGGCGACGCGCGGAAATCACGGACAGAGCATCGCGTTCGCGGCCGCGCGCCACGGCATCAACGCAACGATCGTTGTCCCGCACAACAACAGTGTTGAGAAGAATGCTGCGATGCGCGCGTTCGGCGCGGAGCTCGTCGTGCACGGACGCGACTTTCAAGAGGCGCGTGAGTACATGCAGCAGCTCGCGATCGAGCGCGACTTGCACGAGGTAGGCTCGTTCCATCCGTGGCTCATCCGAGGCGTTGCGACGTACGCGCTCGAGTTCTTCGAGGCCACTCGAGGGTTGGACGTCGTGTACGTGCCGATTGGCCTTGGCTCGGGAATTTGCGGAACGATCGCCGTTCGCGATGGGCTTGGCCTTGCGACCCAAATCGTCGGCGTCGTCTCAGACGCCGCGGATGCCTACGCGCAGTCGTTCGAGGCCGGGCACATCATTACGACCGAAAGCGCCGACACATTTGCCGACGGTGTCGCATGCCGCGTCCCCGATCCCGATGCGTTCGCGATGATTCGCCGCGGTGCGACCCGCGTGATTCGCGTCAGCGACGCGGAAATCAAAGCGGCGATGCGCGCCTTCTTTACCGACACACACAAGGTTGTCGAAGGTGCGGGCGCCGTGCCGCTAGCGGCTGCGATGCGCGAGCGCGAATACTTGCGCGGAAAAAAGGTCGGGCTCGTGCTCTCCGGGGGCAACATCGACCGGGATCTCTTCGCGGGAATCCTCGCGGCGCACGGATGACGCGTCCCGAGCTGCTCGCGAAGATTGCGGGAGTTGACGGATTCTTGAGCGATCACGAGGCCTGGGCTCTGTACCTAGCCGCGCGCAGCCTTGCGGCAGAAGCACCGCGCATCGTCGAGATCGGCTCGTATAAAGGACGCTCGACGATCGCGCTCGGCATGGCGCTCGTCGAGCGACAAGCCGGGACTCTCATCGCGATCGATCCGCACGCGCCGACCGGTAAAAGAAGCTATATGCTCGAGCACGGCGACGCCGATACGTACGCGGAGTACGAGGCGAATCTTGCGCGCTCGGATGTCGCCGCATTCGTAACATCGATGCGCACGACTTCGACGGAGGCGCGCAAGACATACGACACTCGGCCGATCGATATGCTCTTCGTCGACGGCTCGCACGACTACGAGGATGTTCTGGCCGACATCGACGCCTGGACGCCTCTGCTCAGCGAGAATGCCGTCGTGGCCTTCAACGATCCGTATGCGCGAGGCGTCAACCGTGCACTTCGCGAGCGCATCAACCTAGGGACGCGGCGGCTTACGTCGTTCCGTCACATCAATAACACGCTTTTCGCGCGATCAGTCGCTTCTGCGCCGGCGTCTAGGGGGACGCCGTTTGCGGTCGCGCTTTATCTCTACGTGGAGCGAATGCGTTTCAAGCTGGTCAAGCTTGCCCTTAAAGGCGTCATGGAAATGCTGGGCATTGTCTACACGCGGCCTACGAAGTAGAAACCGTCGGAAGGTCAGTGTGACCGCCTTTTCGGCCGGCGAGGATTTGCTCGAGCGTTTCCGGCTCGCGCGGTGGCGGTGAGAATTTCAAGTAAACGATCGGGACGAGCAGCAGCGTGAGAAGCAGCGAGCTCGTCAGGCCGCCGATGACGACGGTTCCGAGGGAACGTTCGGCTTCCGATCCCGGATCCAGCGCGAGCGCCAGCGGTAGCATACCGGCAATCATCGCGCACGTCGTCATGATGATCGGCCGGAACCGCTCCATTGCACTTTCCCGCACGGCAGCGATCTGATCCATCCCGCTGTGCCGCATGCGGTTTGCGAAGTCGACCAGCAAGATGCCGTTTTTCGTGACGAGGCCGACCAGCAATACGGCGCCGATGAACGAGAACAGATTCAGCGTTTGGTGCGCGAGCGCGAGTGACCCGAGCGCGCCGACGACGGCGACCGGGACCGAGAACATGATGACGAACGGCGTGCGATAGCTGTCGTAGAGCGCGACCATCAAGAGATAGACGAGCACGACCGAGAGCAGCAGAGAAACGCTCATCCCCACGATCGTGTCGTGCACATTCTGCTGATTGCCACCGGTGATTGGCTGAACGTGTACGAACGACGGCAGATGCAGTTGGCGCACGCGCGAATCGAACGCACGCTGGACGTTCGAAAGCTCGGCGCCGACGGCGACGTTGGCGCCGATGTAGACGACGCCTTGACGGTCGACGCGTGCGATGAGCGGAGGCGCAGGTGCCCATTCGAGGCGTGCGATGTCACCGACGTGGATGATGCCGCCGCTGTTCGAGCGGATTGGAATAGCCGCGATAGCGGACAAGTTGACCTGGTCGCGCTGCGGATAGATCACCTGAACGTCTTTTAGTCCATCGACGCCCGTGAATTGCGTCGCAATCACGCCGCCAAACGCTGCACGGATCGCGGTCGACGCGGTGCCGATCGAAACGTTGAGTGCTCGCGCACGATCGCGATTGAACTGAACCTCGACCTGCGGCGACTCGTCGCCTCCGGTCGTTGTAACATCGATTGCGCCCCGTGACTGCACCAGCGCTTGATAGACCTGCGCGGCGTACGGCGTCGGATCGGTGTCACCGATCGTACTCACGACCTCGTCGATCGGCTGTTGGATCCCGCCCTGAATATCGGTCGCCGGGATTGCAACCGCGTTCGCGCCGCTCGCGATGCGCGTCGCACGAGATTGTAAACGCTGCGCCCATGTTTGAGTCGATGCAGACCGTTTCGTCGTAAGGAAAATGTGGATCTGTCCGATGGCGCCGTTGTTGACGTAGCCGGGAAGATTTCCGACGTACGCACCGGCAAGCGCAGTTTCGGCTTGAACGTCGGGAAGCGAGTCGACATAACGTTCGACGGCGAGCACGCCCTGCCGCGTCGTCTCGAGCGGTGTTCCGGTGGGATAGCTGATCGTCACGTAGATTTCGCCGCGATCGACCTGTGGGACGAACTCGAAGCCGACGATTCCAAACGGAATGAGCAACAGGGCGAGCGCGAGCGAACCGAACGAGATGATCACGACCAGCGCGCGATTCTCGAGCGCCCATTCGAGCGCGCGCGAAACATACCAACCGCGTAGTGACTCGAATCGGGCCGCGAACGAATCGATGATGCGCCACGGACGCCACGTCGAGAGCAGCGACCAGCGCCCGGCCAGCGACGGCGTTACCGTGAACGAGACAAACAGCGACGTCAGCGTTGCGACCGTGACGACGAGACCGAACTCGCGCAAGAACAGCCCCACCGAGCCCGGCAAGAACGAGATCGGCAAGAACACAACGACGTCGACGAGCGTGATGACGACTGCAGCGACGCCGATTTCCATTCGGCCGGTGACCGCTGCGGTACGCGGGTCCTCGCCGCTCTCGTGATGGCGCTCGACATTCTCCAAGACGACGATCGAGTCGTCAACGAGGATGCCGATGATGAGCGTCATGGCGAGCAGCGAGACGGTATCTATCGTGAAGTTTGCAAGCCTCATTGCGGCGAGCGTGACGAGCAGCGAGGTTGGGATGGCCAGCATCACGACGACCGCATTCCGCCACGAGTGGAGGAAGAACAGCATCACGATGCCCGTGAACAAAATTGCTTCGACCAGCGTGCGGATGACGCCCGAAAGTTGTTCCTTGGTGTATGTGGCCTGAACGTTCAGGATGTTGAAGTGAATATTCGGATACGCGCGTTCGAGCGAAGGAAGCGCGCGCAGAACCGCTTCCGATGCCGTGACCTCGCTCGTGTTACTCGCTTTCTGGACATCGAGCGCGATGCTCGGCACGCCGTGCGTGTACGCGTAGACGCGTTGCGGCTCGAACGTGTCGCTGACCGTCGCGACGTCCCCGATCCGGAAGTATCGCGGCATCGTTCCAAATGCGCTCGTCGTGGACGAGCTTGATCCGGCGGTATTACTGAGCAGTAGGTCGGCGACGGTTGGCGGCGTGGTCACGTCGCCGCGGATGTCGATGTTCGTCTCACGGTTCGGCGCG
>Ga0302324_100019841_pt1 | contig 13180 bp, 8 predicted proteins | sample Palsa_T0_1_FD_201949 | JGI IMG/M metagenome (GOLD analysis project Ga0302324, IMG submission 201949) | Peat permafrost microbial communities from Stordalen Mire near Abisko, Sweden - Palsa_T0_1 | ecosystem: Environmental > Terrestrial > Soil > Palsa > Peat permafrost | place: Sweden: Abisko...
CGCTTGCAAAGAATGCAGCTTGCAGGCAATGCTCCAGCACCGTCACCGGCTCGCCGAAATATGACTCTCCGCCACGGCAGATCATCAGTTGAACGACCGCCTCAGGAGTATCCAATGCTTCAGCCAAATCTTGCATAGCCATTTATCCCTTCGTAGATTGAAGCTCTTTCAATCGTACCTGCGCCTCGCGGCGTTGGCTGATCGCCAGCACCAGAGCTACGATTGCGGTTAGCAGGCAGGTCACGGCGAGCGCTACAAAAGCCCTGCGCCAGCCGTAAAGCACCGTGATACGCGCCATTGTATCGCCGGAGAGCACCCCTGCAAGATAGCCTACGCCATCGATGATTCCTGCAGCGGTGGCGCTGCCCTTTTCGCCGCCAAAGTCCATCGACATGGCTCCCGCGAGATACGAATACGGCCCCATGAGCAGGAAGCCGACCAGCGTGACCAGAGCGACGGGAATCCAGGGATTGCCGTGCCCCGGCACTTGCGCCAGCAGAAACAGGCAGACGGTTCCGGAAGTCAATCCGCCAAAAAGCACCAGGCTGCGTCCGTTGAGTCCCAACCGGTCGCTTAGAAAACCCGCGACCAGAACTGAAACACCTCCGAAGAGCGGAAACAGCGCGCTATTGCTGGCTGCGTCGGCGTTCGTGAGGCCGACATACTCTGAGAAATAAGTCGGAGTCCATAGATTAAAAGTCTCCCGTAGCAGCGTCGTTCCCAGCGAAAGCAGGCAGACCATCCAGAAGAATTTGCTTGCCAGCAGCGGACGGAGAACTGCGATGAGCCCCGGAGATCTACCATCCTCTTTGCCCGTCTTTTTCAACTTTTCCGCAGCATAGACGTTGAGCGGATTGGTGACGGGAGCGGGCAATCCGCGTTCCTGCGGAGTCTCGCGCAACAGCGCAAAATTGGCTATCAGCAAGAGCGCCAGCAGCCCTGCGCCAGTAAAGAAAATGCCCCGCCAGCCCATGCCGGCCTTGATCAGCAACGCCATGATCTCGCGCGCGGCCGCGTCGCCAAAGAGATAGCTCAGGCTGAGCACAGCCATCACCGTGCCGTAGATCGAATACGAAAACCAGCGCGAGGAAACCTTGACCAGTCCCACCCAACCAGACGATTGAAAGAGCCGGTTGCCCATCCAGGCCAGGGTAAAGATGGGGAATCCGCCGCCGAGCGCGAAAAGCATCGTGAAGAAGACCGCACCGGCCATGCCGCCGAGGAAGTTGTTGCGTCCGCCGAAGAGATCGGCCAGAGAGCCACAGACGAACTTGCCCAGCGCATAGGCCAGCACTCCAGCCGAAGCGATGAATCCCAGACGTACCTGCGCGACGTTGGCCGGTATGCCGTGCTGGCCAAGATCGCGGATGAGCAGCGGCAGCACCACGGAGAGGTCGGACCGGCAAAAATAGTAGCCGGAGTAGCCAAGGACCAGCAGCGAAATCGTCAGCAGGTGCCAGCGTGTGAAGGCGGCAGGAGTGGGAATCGGCGAACCCTGGGCGTGCGCGGGAGTCTCCAGCGCCACTTGTGAAGAAGAGCTATCTTCTCGATTGGATGTCATTTGCACCTGTAGAGCTGGATTTCTTGGTGCTTGGCGGAGTGCGATAAACGAACGTCCGGATGGTGGGGTTTGGGCGGCCGAAAGCCGGAATGCACCTGTGCCGCTCTTGGAGCCCTGAATTCAGAATTAACAAACATTTCTTGACTTGCGATGAAAAGTGTCGGATAAAAGGAGAAATTTCCTCTGCGGGAATCAATAAAGCTGAATTTTCCATGGTTGCCTATATCACCACGATCTTCATGTCAGGCAAGGACACATATCATGGAGACGTTTTCGAGAATCACGAAAACACCGTTCCAGGCTATTTGCCGGAGCCTTCTGTCAGAGTCAGTATTTTATCCACGCCCGCAGCCGAAAACTTCTCCACCTTGCCGCTTGGCCAATGCACCTCAATTTCGTCGACCGTCGTAGCTTCGCCCAATCCAAAATGCGGGCGCTGATCACTCGATGAAATGTAGCTCCCGCCGCTCATCACATCCGCCCGTTGCCGCATGTGGTTGGCTGTCACGTAGACCGTTGCTCCCACGGCATCGCGCGGACTCTTTGGGCCGCCAACAAGCTTCAATTCCAGCCAGTGATTGTGGTCGTGATTGACGTTGCGCAGGATTACAGGATGTTGATCCTCCACATTGATCACTGCGTCCAGCTTGCCATCGTTGAAGAGATCTCCAACCGCCATTCCGCGCGCTGGAATCACCAACGCCAGTCCCGTTCCCTCTACCGCCGGCACGGTTTCAAACTTCTTGCCCTGCATGTTGTGAAAGAGCATCGGACGTTGCGCCCATGTCGTTCCCCACGGATGCCGATCGACCTGCGGGTAGACGTGGCCATTGACGGTCAGCAGGTCCTTCCATCCGTCGTTGTCGTAATCGATAAACGCATCGCCCCACCCAAGAAAAGGAACCGAGACTTCGGCGATGCCCATTTGATAACTGATGTCGGTAAAGTTCGCATCGCCTTCGTTGTGATAGAGCGGCTTGTAGTCGTCGGAGAAGGTGGTGTTGTAGATATCCAGTTGGCCGTTGTTCTCGTAATCTCCGACGGCGATGCCCATGGTCGCGGTCTCGCGGCCGGCCTCATTGAGCGCATAGCCCGAGGAATAACTGACGTCCTCGAAGGTGCCGTCGCCCTTGTTCAGATAGAGATAATTCGGTGTCGAGTCGTTGCCCACCAGCAGATCCGGCCTGCCGTCATTGTTGATGTCTACAAAGACCGCGCTCAATCCGTAGTAGCCGGGGGGATCGGCCACGCCAGCCTTCTCGCTTACATCGGTAAACGTGCCGTCGCCATTGTTGTGAAACAGATGATCCGGCTCGCCCTTCAGGCCATGAGGGCCGCAGTTTACAGGCTCGCCGCGAAACGAACAGAACGCAAAAGAAACGCCATTGGCGCCGCTCACGGGCGGATTGTTGCGATCGAAATGCACATAGCCGGAGACGAAGAGATCAAGCTTGCCGTCGCCGTCGTAATCGCCCCAGGTCGCGCCCGCCGACCAGTTTCCCAGGGTGATTCCGGCCTTTTCGCCCACATCCGTGAAGGTTCCGTTGTGATTGTTGTGATACAGGCGATTTTTGCCGTAGTTGGCTACGAAGATATCCGGCCAGCCGTCGTTGTCATAGTCTGCGATGGCCACGCCAAAGCCCCAGCGGTCGTTGGTCACGCCGGCCTTGGCTGCTACATCCGTGAAGGTTCCATCGTGGTTGTTATGGAAGAGCGCCGCGTGAGGTGGTTCTTCCTTGCCGTCGAGCGCCTTGAAGGTCGAGCCGTTTACAAAGTAGATGTCAAGCCAGCCATCGTTGTCGTAGTCGATGAGGCCTACGCCGGAGCCGTTGGTCTCCAGAATGAAGTGCTTGTCAGGTTCACCCATCTTGTGCGTCCAATGGGTAATGCCTGCCTTCTCGGAGATGTCTTCGAAGATCACCGGGCCGGAGGAGACGAATCCGCCTGCGGTGATGGGCCGCTGGTGGCTATCGAGTTGAAGAGGATGAGTTGAACCGGTTGCCGCGCCGCTGCCGGATGCGGACTGTGCGCCTCCGGTAGTCTTATCGATACTTTGTCCGCCAGGTCCCGATCCCGTCGATCCGATTTGGGCGTAGAGGATGCTCGAAGAGAGTACAAAAAACAAAAAGAAAAGACAGCGAGGGAGACGAACACGGACCGCCGAAGACATACCAGCCAGTATACGGGCCGAAATTCGGAAGTGATGCCATTCGAAGGTTGAAGAACAGCGGTGCAACTCCGCGCCCTACTCGTCGCCCAGTTCATACGGAATGCTGAATCGCCCGATCTGGATCATCGGTTTGTCGCCCGGCGGCCAGATGCGCAGCGACTCGACGCGAACGTTTCCTGCAATCTTGTGCGCCTCCGCCACACCCAGCAGCTTCCCGGTAAGCGCCTCATGAAAATGGACGCTGAGCGCGTTGCCATCGGTTCCTTCCCGCTGCCAGCCGAAGACGTACTCGCCGGGCGCGAGGCCGATGCCGCCGATCCGAATCGGCGACTGCACCACCAGGTAGTGGGAATACTTGCCGTCTGCCGAGTATCCGGCTGTGATCAATACTATGCCGGCGATGAAATGGCCCTTGCCGTCGGTGATGCCGCTTGCGGTGCGCATCTCTGTCTCGATGTGTTCTTTTTCTACGGGCGCGCGAGCCGGCAGCTGAGCCGCAAGTTCTGCGTCCGTGGCCTGGCGCCATATTGACTTCTGCGCATGTGCCGGCGGAGTCAACAGCGTGATCAAAAGTCCCAGAGCAAGCGCGCAACTGGCCGCAAGTTGGGAATCGCGCTTTCTCATATCCGCAGATCTCCCTTAGAGTCCAGTTGCACCAAGCCGCGTTGAATTGCGGCGGTTGCGGCCTGGGTGCGGTCTTCGACCCCTAGCTTGCCCAGCAGATTGTTGATGTGCGTCTTGACCGTTGCCTCCGAAATTTCGAGCGCTACTCCAATCTCCTTGTTGCTCTTTCCTCGCACAATCTGCTCCAGCACGTCCTGCTCACGCTGCGTCAACTGTTCAGTCCCCATGCGTTCGGCCAGTCTCTGCGCGATGGCTGGAGGGATGATGGATTTGCCGGCATGAACAGAGCGGATCGTGGAGATGAGCACCTCCACGGTCATACCCTTGAGCAGATAGGCGCGCGCGCCGGCCTGCAACGCACGGTAGATATCCTCGTCGCCATCGTAGGTGGTCAGCACGATGAATCGAGCTTGTGCGTGGTCGGCACGAATGCGCTGGATCACCTCGACTCCGCTCATTTTGGGCAGGCGAAGATCGATCAGCGTCACATCCGGATGGCGGGTTTCAAACTCCTGGATAGCCTCTGCACCATCGGCGGCCTCGCCGACCACTTCAACTCCGTCCACAACATTGAGCAGGGCTACAAGACCCTGGCGTACGATTGGATGGTCTTCAACGACCAGGATACGAATCGGTGTCACAATTGCTCCTTGCTTTTTCCGGAATCGGACGCGCCAGCGTCGTCCGTACCAGCCTGTTGATTGCGAGCTTCGGGCGCGGGAACTTTGAGCCTTACGGTTGTTCCCATGCCTGGCTCGCTTAGAATTTCGATCTCGGCGCGTATCAGCGCCGCGCGCTCACGTATCCCCGTCAGACCATAATGACCTGGGGGCGAGGATGTTCGGACGTCGGCCGCAAACCCCTTGCCATCATCGGCGACCGAAAGCGCGAGCGCTCGCTCGCCGTAATCGACACGCAGGCTCAACCTGCTGGCTGCGGCATGCCTCTTCACATTATGGATGGCCTCCTGGGCGATGCGCAGGATCTCCTGCTCGGTCTCCGCCGCGAGCGCGCGATAGGCGCCGTGAACTTCGAGGTTTGCGGTGAGATTGCTCTGCCCGGCCTGCTCAACCAGACGCCGCAGTCGAATGGGCAAGGTCTGCTCGCCTGCGTCGTGCGAACGCAACGCCCAGATCGACTGCCGCGCATCGTCAAGGCCCTCGCGGACCAGACCTTGCGTCAACACAAGATGCTTTTGAGCCGCGTCGGCGCGGCTGTGGCGCAACAGCTCGCCAAGAATCTCCAATTGCAGAGAGATGCCCACGTATCCTTGCGCGAGGGTGTCGTGAATCTCCCTGGCGATGCGGTTGCGCTCCGCCATGACCGCGCGAAACTCGCGCTCCACGCGTATGACGCGCCGCCGGAAGACCAGAAAAGTCAACGCGACAATCATCATGACTGCAAGGGCGCGGAACCAGAAGGTCTGGTAGAAGTGCGGCAAAAGTTCAAAGCTCAGCGACGCCTCTTGCGGCGAGGCAGCCTCGTAAGGCACGTTGTAAGACTTAGCTCCCTGCGCGTCGGGCGAAGCCTGGAAGCCGGAGTCGCCTAGTGCGGCGCGCACGCGGAAGCGGTATTTACCGAATGGAATGTTGGTGTAATACGCCGTACGGCGAGTTCCGGCGTCCGTCCACGCGCGGTCGAAACCCTCCAGCATGTACTGGTAGCGCAGCTTCTGCGGAGCAGCAAAGCTCAGCCCTGCGTAGTCAAACTGGAAGCGCAGAGCTCCGGCTGTAATACGCGTAAGCGGGTTGGATTGAACATCATGATCGTCGACCGCAAAGCGCTCGATGGCAACGGGAGGCGCGGCGGCATTGGCAGGGAAATGCAGCGGATCGGCAACGATTACGCCACGAGGAGTGGTAAACCAGAGCTTCCCATCGCTCGTACGGCAGGCTGTCGGATGGCTGTTGCTGCTCGTTTCGCGGCTTCGCAAGCCATCGGCAGTTGTGAAGCTAGCGACATGAGCCGCGCTCAGGCAGCGCCCTCCTTGTTGAGCCTGGAGTGCGGCGCAGCCCAGGAGAGCTTGCAGATCGACCCGCGTCAGCCCTGAGCCGGATGCCAGCCAAAGATGGCCGCGATCATCATGCGTAATGGCATGAATCGCCGCCGGCAGAAATCCAGTATGGCTAGTCCCGTTCTCCGAAGAAGGTATTGCTGTAAATCGCTTTCCATCCCAAAGGTTGAGACCGTTGTCCTGCGTTCCAATCCAGAGCATCTCGTCAGGAGTGACATCGAGCGCCGTAATCACGTTGCTGGAGAGTCCATCCGCGATGGTATAGTTCCTGAGTTGTCCCTGATGCAGCCGCGACAGACCGTTGAGCGTGGCAATCCATAGGTCGCCATCGGGTGTGCTCGCCAGCGCGCCGACCAGATCGCTGCCAAGCCCGTCCGCTTGGGTAAGGTTCTGGAAATGGCCATGATCCATGTGCGTCAGGCCGCGGCGCGTGCCGACCCATGCCGACCCATCCGGCGCCACAAGCACAGAGCGAATGAAGTCGTCCGCCAGGCCATCCGCGGAGGTGTAGCTACTGATCCCACTTCGTCCGATACGGTTGAGCCCGTCTGGAGTGCCCACCCACACATCCCCATCCGGCGCTGCCGCCAGCGACAGGATCACGTTACTCAGTAGCCCATTGGCCGTGGTCATTCCGGCGATCGTCAGTTTCCCGTCCGAGGACTCCAGCACGCGGTTCAATCCGTCGTTTGGGGTTCCGATCCACAGCGTTTGCCGCGCATCCTGTACAACGGCCGTGGTTGCATCGGAGCTGAGCCCATCGCTCGAACCGACCATCCGAAAACGCGCGTCTCTCAGGATATGAAGACCTGTTGTTTCCGTGCCTGCCCATAGATCGCCCTCCCGATCCTCCAGCAGCGAAACCACCGCATTCGACGCCAGCGGATCGGTAGGCGGCAGCAGTTGAACCTTAGCTTCCTTGACCCCGCGATCGTTGGTCGAGATGCGCGCCAACCCCCGATTGGTGCCGACCCAAACGCATCCCTCGCGATCGACGTACATGGACTCGATGCGAGAGCCGGGCAATTCTTTGGATACTGTGAAAGATTTTGCAGCCCTACTGATAGGCTGCCCGCCTGGCGCGAGAATCACAGAACTCTTGCTCGCAGCCACCACAGTTCCATCGGCCAGCCGGTCCAAGAAGCTGATGGCACCCGCAGGGAGCGCTACTTTCGCCAAAACCTCCGTCCATACGCCGGAATGCGCCAGAAAAATTCCACTCCTGCTCGAAATAAGAACGTCGCCACCCGCGATAGCCTTCACCAGCGAAAGCTGATCGTAGGCCCTCCGACTCGCTCCTTTCTGAGTTGCTTCTGCCACAGCACCAGGCCCCGCATGCCAATGCCCCCCGCGAAACACAGCAGCTCCATGCGTTGTTGCCACCCACAGACCGCCTGCCGTGTCGGCTGCGATCGACGTAATCCCATTTCCGGGCCAACTATTCTCAGCCGTGGCTGGCTGAAACTGCCTTCCATCCCAATGCGCCAGTCCGGCTTCCGTCCACACCCAAACAGCTCCGTCCGAAGTCTGCGCCAAGTCGCGAATAGAATTGCCCGGCAACCCATCGCGCGTGGTCAGCAGGGCAGCCTTCCCGTTCTTCCACAGCACCAGCCCATCTCCGGTCCCAATCCATAGGCCGCCATCCCCGCTTGCATCCAGCAGGCAGCGGATCTCGGCATCCGGAAACGCCGCAGTTGCCGTATGGTCGAGGACGCGAAAACTCACGCCGTCAAATCGTGCCAGCCCGAGTTCGGTTCCAGCCCACAGAAAGCCATCGTGCGATTGCAGCAGGACCGGCACCGTGTTCTGCGGCAGGCCGGTCTCGATAGTCCAGGCTTGCCTTCCCAGTCTTCCCAGCGGCGTGGAGGGCTCAAGCGCGGAACTCTCCATCACAACCGCCATCGGCAGAAGCCAGACGAAGGTGAGAGAGACCGCAATCTTGCGCAGAAACCCGAAGAACATATCCTGCAATCCAACACGGAATGAGCAGGATATGCAACTGCGCGTACCCGGAAATCCATACCATCCCGTACAAATCGAGAAATTCTGCCTACTCCTCCATCCTAGGGTTGAGTTGGACCTCAGTCCTAGGATTCAAGACAAGCCGAAGCCATAGTTCTACTCTGTATAAGTCTCTTGACTTGGGGTAGCGACGCGTCTCGCGTGCCGCTGCCCCTTTCTTTTTCTCCACGCGCATTTCTGTTCAACATGGGGCAAATCCGTTGCTCACCATCGCCATTCTCTGTCCGATGTGTCCCAGTTTAGACTGTGCTTGGAGGAACATCCTTTGACCGAAGTCACCCAGCCCGCAAACACTGCATTCACCGCCCCCAATGGACCATTGATTGCCAACGGAGATTTACAGATACAAACCGGCGCCGCAGAGCCCGTGAGCCAGCCGCGCGCCTCTCTCTGTCGTTGCGGAGCCTCGGCAAACAAGCCATTTTGCGACGGCAGCCATCGCACCATAGGCTTTGTTGACGCCGGCACTGCAATACCTGCGGAATCCATCGTTGAAATCACCGCTACGGGTCAGGTCGTCTTCACGCCGCTTCCAGACGGTCCACTGCTCGCCGAAGGCCCGTTGACGGTACAGAACGCCGCGAAAGAAACCATCGCGATCGTCACCGATACAGCCTTCTGCCGTTGCGGAGCCTCTGCCAACAAGCCCTACTGCGACGGCTCTCACGCCGCGATTGGATTCCGAGCTTAGAGCAAACGCACAATAACCGTGCCCCGAAAGGCTTTGTTCAGGGTATTGATTTCTGACAAGAAACATGACCCCCAGTTTCATCGCTGGGGGTCGGAAACGCCGGTGGCAGACTTAAGGAAATCAATACCCCTGCCGCTTCGGCCTTGGGTACATCTATCGTGATTTTGCTATAAGCTCTCTGTGCAGGAAGGTCCCAATGGCATTTTCAGAGATCGAAGGACTTCGCATCCACTACGAGATAGCAGGCGCCTCAAGCCTTCCAGTCCTGCTGTTTTCCCATTGCTTGGGAGCCGATCTCTCGATCTGGGGGCCGCAACTTCCTGATTTAACCGCCGAGTTCCGTGTAGTCCGCTACGACACGCTGGGCCATGGTCAGTCGGCCGTTCCGCGCGGGCCTTACACCATCGAAAAACTGGGCCGTCAGGCTCTCGCTTTGCTTGATACATTGGAAATCGAACGCGCCAGCTTCTGTGGAATTTCGATGGGCGGCCTGATCGGCCAGTGGCTTGCGCTGCACGCGCCAGACCGCATTCAAAAGTTGATCCTGGTCGACACCGCGGCAAGAATCGGAAACCTGGAAGGCTGGAATAGCCGCATCGAAGACGTTTTGAAAGACGGTATCATTCCGATCATTCCCGGAGCGCTGCAGCGCTGGTTCACGTCGGGTTTCCATGCTGAAAATCCTGAGATCATCACCATGACTAAGGCTATGCTGGAGGCCGTGAGCACGGAGGGTTACACCAATTGTTGCGTCGCTATTCGCGATGCCGATTTTCGTGGGGACATTCACTCGATCGGCATTCCTACGCTTGTAATCACGGGCCAGCACGATCCTGTTACGCCGCCTGAAGACGGCCGATATCTCGCGGAAAATATTTCCGGAGCAAAGTACATCGAACTGGCCGCCGCGCACCTATCCAATGTAGAGGCAGCGAGCGATTTCAATTCGGCGTTGCTCGCGTTTCTCAAGCATTGATGGGCCCTGAGCTCGGCTTGGCCTTTTTTGATCTTTCACTTCGTCGGCGTTAGGGCGCCATGGAAGCTCTCCGGCGGTCCGAGATAGCTCGGCTTCAAGGGCCCCGCGCTTACCACCAGCTTCTCCAGCACAATTCCGGGGTCAACCATGCCTATCTTGAGCGTATGGTAGCCAGGCTGCTCCACATTCACGGTGGTTTCAACGCGGCGTACGCCGTCGCTCACTACTTTCTCCCAGTCTTTGTCCGTGTTGTGCTCCAGCGCGTCGATAACCTGCGGCGCCTGATCGTCCAGCGCGACCGTATAGCGTAGCCCGCGTCCCGGCACAAAGTTCAGTGTCGGCCCCAAAATCGTCTGCAGGTTGTAACTTCCTTTGTTGAAGAGATACATGCGATATTCGAGCGTTGCTGTGGGTTGCGGAGCAACGATGCTCGCCGCTGTCACAGGAAAAACACTCACGCCCGAAAGAGTTGCTCCATACTCCGGAATCCGATCCCAATGCACCTCGCCCGCGCTCGTAGAGTGGGTGTAATGTTCAGCTTCCATCGAGACATAGCCATCGCCCTCCACAAAGCCATCCACTGTCTCACGTTCAGGCATATCAGGATGAAAGGCACTCACCCGAATCTTCACGGTAACCCCGTCTGCCTGAGTAATCGCGATCTCGCCTTGAGGCTTGCTTGCCGGAGCTTTCTTCCAATCCACGCTAACCACGAGGCGTTCTGTCTTACTGACCTCGCCACTCGCCGCGCTCAACACAATCCAAGAATCGGTAGCCTTGGCGTCGAAGTGGAAAGACCCCAGCCCGCGATTGAAGACATCGATATACCGGCTTTGCCGTTGATAACTGTCGAAGGTCAATTGCATCGGACCGAAAACCCCTGACGAACCTTCAACATCCAGTCCCATACGAGGCTCGGCAGCCAATTGCACCTCTGCCACCGCTGGCATCACGTTTAAAGGTGGCTCCTGCCAATAGGTATAGCCAAGGTGCGTCTGGTCCATCATGTGATTCCACTTGCCCTTGGCCAGCACATGGTTATACTCGTTGGTCACCTCAGCATCGGCTTGAAAGAGCGCTCGCGCCTGCGCCGCATAATCGTTGGCTTCGGCGCGCCCTTGCCTCGCGTAGAGCCGGTTGCGGCCCGCTGCGGTATAAAGCTCATTCACAATCGCTGAAGCCTTGATCGGATGCAGCACCAGTTCGAAGTAAGCATCTTGTTGCTCTGCCGGCAACAGCTTCTGCAGCGCCTCTGCCTTGTTCAAGAGCGCCTTCCAATCCGCTTCCACACGATCCGCTTCGCGGTAATTCACAAGGCTGAATGTGTCGATATCCAACAACTCGGGCTTACGGCGTCCGTTGTACTGGGTGTATCGCGTCACAAGCTCCGCAATCTCGTCGGCATGAGTTGAGCCAAACTCGCGCTCCGCCCACATGCGTGTGAACTCCGGGATCCGATCCTTGCCCCATCGCTCGGGATCGCGCGCCAGCGTGAGAAAGTATTCGATGGGAAACTCCATCGGCTTCAAGTCGCCCACGTTGACAACCCAGATGCGCGTCGCCCCATAGGCGAGCGCAAGATTCATCTGCTCCCAGACCTTGGCTATCGGATTGGTGTTGATCCACTTGTAACTGCGCGGCCCTCCAACATAATCGAAGTGATAATAGACACCCGCGCCGCCGGATCGTTTGCGCTCTTCCGGAGTGGGCAGCCTGCGAATGTTGCCCCAGTTATCGTCGCACCACAACAGGGTCACATCGTCGGGCACGCGCATCCCCTTTTCGTAATACGCCTGCACCTCTTTGTAAAGCGCCCAGACCTTGGGATCCGAAGCCAATATCGGAGTCAGGTGCTCATCCAGGATTCTGCGCTGGTCGGAGACGATCTTTTCGAGCAGCGAGATGTTCTGGCCCTCCGTCATCGGCATATCGCCGTCGCCGCGCATGCCCAGCGTGATCGTGCTCTCGAAGTTCTTGTTGCGCTCGATGCCCTCGTTCCAGAACTTGTCCAGAACCTCGGAGTTGGCCGAGTAGTCCCATGGCCCGGTCCCATGCCGCTTCCATTCCTGCTGCGCGCGCAGCATCGGCTCATGGTGCGAAGTTCCCATCACGATACCGTACTCATCCGCGAGCCGCGCGTTTTCCGGGTCGTCCTCATTGAATGCGCTGTTCCACATTGCCGGCCAGAGATAGTTGGCCTTGAGGCGAAGCAGCAACTCGAAGACTTTGACATAGAACTTGTGGTTATAGCCACCGTAAGTCGCATTCACCCACCCGGTGAGCGCAGGCGCCTCATCGTTGAGAAAGATGCCGCGATACTTGACCGCGGGCTCGCCTTGCACATAGCGGCCCGGCGTGACATACAGCGCATCCCTATGCACGACGGGAACGTCAGCCCACCAGTACCAGGGCGAAACGCCAATCTGCTCCGACAGATCGTAGATGCCGAAGATCGTTCCTCGCTTGTCGCTTCCTGCGATCGCCAGCGCGCGAGCTACGCCCGGCATAGGCTTCTCAACCACCTGCACGAGCGTCGATTCCCACTTGCCGGCGATCTGGCTTACGTCCAGTTTGTGTTCCCGAATCAGACGATCGATGATTCTGCTCTTCGAGATCGTCCCAATCAGCACTACTTCGCCTTGAGTTCTGTTTGTATCGCTGACGAAAGTCGGCTTCAATCCGGTTACACGCTCGATATCCTCCTGTAGATCGTTCGCTGCGCGAACGACGCCGGGATAGTCATCATGGTCTACGTCCAGCAGCGCAGTGCGACCGCCGGCGGCCAAAGTAAAACCGCCATTGCTCAGAGTATTGCCCACATAGCGCTGCTGCCCCAATGAAAACGCATGACGCGAATTTGCAGAGAAAATCAGAATCAAGATACATACAACAGAAAACCTGCGAAGAGGAAACTGAATCATTCTGAATACTCCAGAGGCAAGTTATTGCAGATGGGCACGGCTTGCCGCGCCTCTTACTTGAGAGACCAGATACGGAACTCCCCGCTCAGGTGCATCATGCTCATGAGGTATAACATGCCATCGAAATAGCGCTGTTCGCCGGAAGGAACGGGCGTCTCCCACAGCGCCTGCACAAATTCCCTGGCTCGCGGATTGGTGGCT
>Ga0302324_100019842_pt1 | contig 13179 bp, 6 predicted proteins | sample Palsa_T0_1_FD_201949 | JGI IMG/M metagenome (GOLD analysis project Ga0302324, IMG submission 201949) | Peat permafrost microbial communities from Stordalen Mire near Abisko, Sweden - Palsa_T0_1 | ecosystem: Environmental > Terrestrial > Soil > Palsa > Peat permafrost | place: Sweden: Abisko...
GCCGGTCTTGAATCTATCGCTCGCCCTCAATTACGCGATCAGCGGGACCGCCGTCTGGAGCTACCACGTGGCGAATCTTCTGATCCATCTCCTCGCTGGGTTGACGCTGTTTGGGATCGCGAGACGAACCCTGGCTCGTCTGCGCCCGGTACCTGGAGCGTCCCTGGCAATCGTCCTGCTTTGGACGCTTCATCCCCTTCAAACCGAGGCGGTGACCTACACGATCCAACGGGCGGAGTCGCTGATGGGGCTTTTCTATCTGCTCACGCTCTACGGTTTCGTTCGCTACGCTGAAGATGGAAAGTCAATGTGGGCCTGGCTCTCGGTTGCCTGCTGCCTGCTCGGGATGGGGACCAAGGAGGTGGCGGTGACCCTCCCTGTCCTGGTATTTCTTTACGACCGGACCTTCGTTGCCGGTTCGTTTCGGGAGGCCTGGGTCCGGCGGCGCCGCTACCATCTCGGCTTGGCGGCTTGCTGGGTGCTCCTGATCTTCCTCGTGGTCTCCGGGGGCGGCAATCGCAGCGGCTCCGTAGGATTTGGAGCGGGTCTATCTTGGGCCGCTTACACGCTGACCCAGTTCAAAGCAATCGTTCGGTACCTGGCCCTTGCGTTCTGGCCGCACCCGCTCGTTTTTGACTACGGCCCTTTTCTTCTCCGGCCGGCAGAAGCGGCTCCCTACGCCCTGGTGGTAGTGGTGCTTGCGGCGGGAACCGTCTGGTCGCTTATCCGGCTTCCCATCGTTGGATTTCTTGGATTTTGGTTTTTTGGCATCCTTGCTGTGACTTCGCTCACACCGGGCACGAGCGAAATGATCGTCGAGCGGCGGATGTACCTGCCGCTCGCAGCGGTAGTTGCCCTCGTCGTGGCAGGCCTTTTTCGATGGGCGGGCCGGCGGGCCATTGTGATCTGCCTGTTCCTCGCCGCAGGGCTCGGGTGCCTCACTTGGCGGCGAAATCTTGCGTACCGCAGCGATTTGGCGATCTGGAGCGACAGCGTCGCGTAAGTCCCGAATAACTCGCGGGCGCAATATAACCTCGGGGTGGCTTACTTTAATCGCGGGCAGGCGGATCAGGAGATCGCGCGATACGAAGAAGCCCTCCGTCTGGATCCGAACAATGAGGAGGCCCACCACAGTCTTGCGAATGCTCTGTTGCGTCAGGGACTGCCCGCCGAAGCGATCACTCACTTCAAGGCGGCGCTTGCCCTTAAGCCACAGGCCGCACGGACACACTATGACTACGGGGTCTTTCTGCAACAGACGGGCGACCTGGACCGAGCGTTCGCTGAATATGAGGAGGCGCTGCGCCTCGATCCTCTCCAAGCCGAAGCGCAGGACAATCTGGGCGTGGCTCTGGCCGCGCGCGGACATTTGCCCGAAGCAATCGCCCATTTTCGCGAAGCTCTTAGGATCGATCCGCGCCTCCTTCGCGCTCGGGTCAATCTAGGGGGAGCTTTGGCGGAACAAGATCACCTCCCCGAGTCTGTATCTCAGTTTGAAGAGGCGCTTCGCATCGATCCGGAGTTTGTCGGGGCGCGCATCAATTTGGCGAATGTTCTCAGTCGGGAAGGGCGGTTCGCGGATGCCATCCCGCATTATGAGCGGGCTCTTCGAGCCCAGCCGGGCGACTCTGTCCTTCATCGAAACCTCGGAGTGGCCATGACGCGCGTCGGCAGGAATGAGGACGCCCAGGCGCAGTTCGAATTGGCGGCGCGCTCGGAGGGTTCCGGGCATTGAGCGCGCGTCCAATGAAGGGAGTGAAATCCCACATAGGCGGCTGGGTGATTGTTCTCTTTGGGCTCGCAGCGTACTCCGGCAGCTTTGAAGGACCCTTCATTCTCGATGACCGTGCTTCGATTCTAGAAAATCCATCGATCCGTCACCTCTGGCCGTTTTGGGCGGCCCTGCGTCCTCCGCATGCCGAAGGCCTGACCGTGGAAGGCAGGCCGATCCTGAACCTCTCGCTTGCGCTCAATTACGCGATCAGCGGTACGGAGGTCTGGAGCTATCACGCGGTGAATCTCCTGATCCACCTCCTTGCGGGGTTGACTCTGTTTGGGATCGCGAGACGAACGCTGGTTCGTCTGCGCCCGAACCCTGGCATGACCGGCGGCGAGCAGAGGCCTCTTCTGGCGGCTCTGGCTATCGCCGTTCTGTGGACGGTCCATCCTCTGCAGAGCGAATCGGTGACCTATGTGATTGAGCGGGCGGAATCACTCATGGGGCTTTTTTACCTCCTCGCGCTGTACAGCTTTATCCGCTGCGTCGACACCGGCAAAGGGATCTGGGCGTGGCTTTCGGTCGGCTCGTGCTTTCTGGCGGCGGGAACCAAGGAGGTGGCCGTAACCCTCCCCGTCGTGATGTTTCTGTACGACCGCACCTTCCTTGCCGGTTCCTTCCGCGAAGCTTGGAGCCGGCGAAAGCGTGTCTTTCTTGGGCTCGCCGCTTCATGGATCCTTCTGGCGGCCTTGATCGTGAGCGCGGGCGGCAATCGCAGCGGTTCGAAGGGATTCGGCATGGGCCTTTCCTGGCCAGCCTGGGAGAGGACTCAATTCGTGGCACTCGTGCGTTATCTCCATTTGGCCGCATGGCCGAGTCCACTCGTCTTTAGCTACGGGGCCTTCTCGGTCAGCTGGGAGGAAGCGATGCCGTATGCGTTCTTCGTTGCGGGGTTGGCGGCGGCCACGGTCTGGGCGCTGAGACGTGCGCCGGCCATGGGCTTCCTAGGTGTATGGTACTTCGGAATCCTCGCCGTGACCTCGCTCGTGCCTGGCAACAGCGACATGATCGCCGAGCGCCGGATGTATTTGCCGCTCGCCGCGGTTGTGGGGCTGGCGGTTGGGGCACTCACAGCCTTGCCGGTACGGCTGTGGGCGGGCGTCTGTATCGCTCTCGCGGTCGGATTCGGCGCGCTGACCTGGAGGCGCAACACAGACTATCGGAGCGAATGGGCGCTCTGGGCCGATACCGCGGCGAAGCGTCCGAACAATCCGTACGCGCAGTACTCGCTGGGAGTTCTGTTTGCCGAAAAGGGAAGGGGGGCCGAGGCCCTCGCTCGTTTTCGAACGGCGCTGAGCCTGAAAGCGGATTTTTTCGAGGCGCATCACAGCGTTGCCACCACGCTTCTTCAACAGGGTGACGCGGTGGGAGCCGAGGAGCAGTTCCGTTCGGCCTTGGCGATCAGGCCCAGGGACGCTGAAACCCATTACGATTACGGAACCGCGCTGTATCAGAGCGGAGATAGGGCCGGAGCGATTTCAGAGTTCGAAGAGACCTTGCGGTTGGATCCTCGCCGGGCGGAGGCCCGCGATAACCTGGGCGTCGCCTTAGCGAGCGGTGGCCGGCTGCCCGAAGCGATCGAGCAATTTCAACGGGCGCTCGCGGAGAATCCACGGCTCCTCAGGGCCCGGGTCAATCTCGGTGGAGCGTTGGCGGACCAGAACCGGCTTCCGGAGGCTGAGGCTCAATTGAGGGAGGCGGTGCGAATGGATCCCGAATTCACGGGAGCGCGGATCAATCTGGCGAACGTTCTCAGCCGGCAAGGGCGTTTCCCTGACGCGATTGCTGAATATGAGGAGGCCCTCCGTTCCATGCCCGACAATCCCGTTGTCCGACGGAACCTCGGGGTTGCTTTGGTCGCGGTGGGTCGAAACGACGATGCCCAGGTGCAGTTCGAGCGGGCCTCGAGGCTAATCGAATCGGGCGACCCATCGAGGCCGGCCGGAAAATAAAAAGCCCGCCGGCACAGGCGCGCGGCGGGCTTTTTAAAGGATGTGGCAGGTCACCAACCCGCGTGCCTCAGCGTATACGAGAAGAGGACATTGCGTCTGTCGCCAGCGAGAGCACTCGTCTTTAAATACACTTTGTCGAAGGCGTTGTTGAGGGTGATCGCCATGTCCTGGTCCCATCGGGCGTTCAGCCGCCAGTCGTAATGGAGGGCAAAGGTCCAAAGCGTAAAGGAAGGCAGCTGCACCTTGTAGAGGCCGGTCGAGGCCGTCACGATCCCCAAGGTATTGTCGGTATCGCCGTCCACGGGCGTTTGGGTCGGCGTTTTGGCCACGTAGGTGGTGAGAGCATTGAAATACAACCCCCTGAACATGCCGCTATCGACATTGTATTTTAGATAGGCGCCCCCGTTTTGCGGCGTGATGTTTTGCGCACTTCGGCCAACGGCCTCCGGAAAGCCCGTCCCGAAGTTCGTGTAAATCGCGTTCACATACCCGTAGCTCACACCGGCGGTCAATTCGTGGGTAACGACATAGCTGATATCCGCTTCGAATCCGCGCACCAACTGGTTTCCGTCCTGCTCCGGCACGTCGATAAAGGTACCGGATCCCGGGGGTGTTTCGACCCGGTCCGTGACGAGCACATTGTACTCCTTGTCGTAGTAGCCCCCCAGCGTGAAATTCAAATTGGAGTTAAGGAAGGAGCCCTTGATGCCGTAATCGTAGCCCTTCGCGGTAAAAGGCGCGTAGGTCGGGCTTGCGATCACCGAGGGGCGCGAGGTCTGGTCCACGAAATAGGCGGTGCTATAACTTCCATACACGTGGAGCTCGTTCGGGTTCGTTCCGTTCTTTGGCAATAGATTGTAGCTGAACCCCTCGTTCGGCTTGTTCTGATGCTCGTAGCGACGGACGACGCTTCCGCCGGGTTGATTGGCGCCACCGGTACCCGGAGCAAATGTGTTGCCGAAACCGACGCTCGGAAACGCCACCGTATAGTCGCGCTGGGAGAAGAGGACGTTGTCATTGCGGAGCCCGGCGTAGAGAATCAGCCGGCTGTCGAATGCCATAAGCTGCTCGCGGAGATTGCCACCGAGCGACGAAGTGCGGCGCCGGGTAAGCGTACCGCCATTGAGGGCCGGACCACCGGTGATCGAATTGCCGCCGGGCGCAAACAAAACGAGGTTGCTTGGGTTCTCCGGGGCAGACCAGTAGGTGACCCCCGACGACGGAACCAGCGTCATCTTGCCGTTGACCATTCCTGGGACCAGGGTCACGACCCGTCCCGAGGTCGCCGCGGCCCACGCCACCACGGCGGGATCGGTGTTGGCGCCATACTCCCAGGTGGGGTCCCAGCGGTAGTAGTCGTTAAAGTCGACGGTCAGCAGCGCCTTGCTTTCGACGGTATGGCCGAACAGCCAGTTGTGCGCGACGATGTCTTGTTGGAAGCCGCCGCCGTCCTCCATGATCTCGCCGCGGGAAGGCAGAGAACCACGGGTGGTGGTGACTGCCGCAGTTGAGCCGGCTGCCGGGAGCGTGATGGCGCCCCAGCCTGTGTTTTGATTGAAATCCCAGCGCCGGGCTCCGAATCGATAAGCGCCGAACCGTATGCTCCAGACATCGTTGAATTCCTTGTCGTAGGAACCACTGAAGGTGTCGCTGCCGCGGTTCAGCTCGCTGACAGGTCCATAGGGATTGATGGTCGCAAGCCCGGTATCGTAGCCCACCACCGAAGTGGTGGCTGTGTTTCCCGGGACGGCCGCGATGGTCTGAGAAATGATCGGGGGAGCGGACTGCGGAGCGTGTTGAATCTGGAGGAAATACTCCGCGGAGAGCTTGAGATGGGACGTGCTCGAGAAGTCATGCTCGATCGAGAGAAAGTCCTCATTGTTGCGAATGTGCGAGTCTCCGCCTGGAAAGCTGCGGTCCGTCTGGTTCAAGTTGAGCACATAGTAGGTGCTCGCGGACTTGTCCAAGGCCCCTGTCATATAGAGGTTGGCCATACCCTGCTGATAACCGCCGTCGGTCAGCGTCAGCTGCTGCTGATCCTGTTTTTCAGCCGGAAGGGAGATGAAGTTGATCATGCCGCCGGGTGAGGAGCGGCCGTAGATGGCGGCCTCGGGCCCGCGAATGATCTCCACTTCCTGAATATTGCTCAGGCCGTAGCGCCCCAGGCGGTAGAAGCCGTCGCGCAGCTGCGAGGTCGACGAAAAGCCGCGGAGATTGAAGCTGCCGCCGATGTTGATTCCGGTCAGACCGCCGATGTACGTCATGTTTTCATCGAGGACCTCAATGTTGTAGTCCTTGAAGAATTCATGGGTGAGATTCACGATGCTGTAGGGCAGATCGATGATCTTCGTGTTGATGCGGCTGCCGGTCATCGTCTCCGAGGCGATGTAGGCGTTGGAGGATTGTTCCGACACCTGGAACTCGTTGAGTTGAACAGGCTGGTCCCTTGCAGCGGCGCCGGGCGCGGCGACCGAGGCATCGGGCGGGGGAGCGGTTTGGGCGAAGGCCGGAGCTGCGAGAAGTGCGAGTACGACGGCCGCGCGCGAGGCGTTGAACGGTCTGATGGTCATGGATCGGGTTAGGGGGGTGAGGAAAGCGAGAACACTTCCAGAAACGAAGTAATAATTATCAATAAAACGCCGATGTCACTCCAAAAAATCTGCCTTAATTACTTCGAGCTGCGGAATTCACACCAGCCGCGGCCGGGGGAGTGCCTCCAAGCGCGGCTAATGGTTATGAAGCGATCCTTCGGCGCTTGAACTCGCCGTCTGCAAGCCTTGGCTCAGGGACGGACATCCGTCCCTGCGTCTCTGGTCACTCCGAATCGAAGCACTCCAAATATTTGAGGCCCGTGCTCGTATTGAACAAAACGATGGACTCTTCCGGTTTCACCTGGCCGGAGGCGAGCAGCAACCTCAGCGCGGCGCACGCGGCTCCGCCTTCGGGCGCCGCAAAGACACCCTCGGCGGATCCCATTTCACGGACAGCGGCGATCATGGCGTCGTCGGAGACCGCGACCGCGCCGCCGCCAGACTTGCGGAGTGCTTCCAGCATCAGGAAGTCGCCGATCGCCTTGGGCACACGCAGCCCCGAGGCCCGGGTGTGGGCTCCCAGGAATTCGGTCGCCGATGTGGCGCCTGAATCAAACGCACGGACAATCGGGGCGCAGCCGTCGGCCTGCACGGTGAACATTCTGGGACGGCGAGCGTCGATCCATCCCATTTCCTGCATCTCCGCAAACGCCTTCCACATTCCGATCAGCCCGGTGCCCCCGCCGGTCGGATAGAGGATCACCTCGGGCAGGCGCCACTTGAATTGTTCGGCCAGTTCGTATCCGAGGGTCTTCTTTCCTTCCACGCGGTACGGTTCCTTGAGGGTCGATACGTCGAACCATCCTTCCGCCACTTTGCGGCGAGCCACCTCCGCGCCGCAGTCGGTGATGAGTCCGTCCATGAGGGTGACGTGCGCCCCCATCTCCCGGCATTCGATCACATTGGCTTTGGGAGTATCCTTGGGCATGAAGATATGCGCCTCCATTCCCGCGCGAGCGGCATAGGCGGCCAGCGAGCCCGCTGCGTTTCCAGCCGAAGGCACAGCGAGTTTCTTTAGGCCGAGCTGGCGCGCCATGGAGACCGCTGTGGTCATGCCCCTCGCCTTGAAGCTGGCGGTGGGATTCTGCGCCTCGTCCTTGATGAAGAGTGAGCGAACGCCGAGGCGCGCCGCGAGACGCGGAGCCGGTAGGAGCGGGGTTCCGCCTTCCCCTAGGGAGACGATGTCGGACTCGCTTTTCACCGGAAGCACCTCGCGGTAACGCCACAGGGACTTCTCTCGCGAGGCGAGGGATTCCTTGGTCAGGGTCCGGGCCGCCGCGGCGAGGTCGTAGTGGGCAAAAAGGGGTTTGCCGCAGGCGGTGCAGACGTTTTGGGGAACGGACGCCTCATGATGGCGTCCGCAGGCGGTACAGGCTAAGTGGGTTAGGTACACACCATCAGGTTGTAGGAGACTTGGGCATCTGGGAAGTAGCATTTGCCAAGGGTCCGAAGAATGGCGTACTGAAAAGAATTCAGGCGTGATGACGATGAGCCCCTCCCGCTCGGCGCGGTATTTGCCGCCTCTGCTGATCGCGTTCGCCGGCTTGGCCGTGTATGCCAATAGCTTCTCCGGGCCGTTCGTCTTCGATGATCTGAACGCGATCGTCGAGAACCCGACTCTCCGGCATCTGTGGCCGCTGGGTCCCGTTCTGACACCTCCGTCCGGCGGGCTCACGGTCAGCGGCCGCCCGCTGCTAAACCTGACCCTGGCTATCAACTATGCTTTCGGTGGAACCGCGGTGTGGGGCTACCATGCCCTCAACCTCGGCATCCACATCTTGGCGGGCGTGACTTTGTTTGGAATTGCCAGACGAACACTCCGCTCCGACCCCACGGCCGCTTTTCTCATTGCGCTCCTATGGACGGTGCATCCCCTGCAGACGGAGTCGGTGACCTACATCGTCCAACGCGCCGAGTCGCTCATGGGCTTGTTTTATCTGCTCACGCTTTATTGCTTCATCCGCTGGATCGGAGACCAGGGCCGGGAGAACTCGGGGAGGCTGCGGCCGCTCTTTGCCGCGTTTTCGATCCTCTTCTGTCTTCTGGGCATGGCGACCAAGGAGGTGATGGTTTCGGCGCCGGTGGTGCTGTTTCTCTACGACCGCACATTTTTCGCCGGGAGCTTTCGCGAGGCGTGGCGCCGGCGGCGATCGTTTTACCTGGGATTGGCCTCCACGTGGATACTTCTCGGTTATCTGGTTGTAGGCGAGGGAGGAGGCCGCAGCGGATCGGTCGGCGTGGGCGGCGGGGTTTCCTGGTGGGCGTACGGTCTGACTCAATTCGAGGCGATTGTACGGTATCTTCAACTCACAGTCTGGCCCCATCCCCTGGTCTTCGAGTATGGCACGTTTTGGGTGAAGAGTGCGGGGCAATTTGTCCCGTATGCATGCGTCGTGGCGGTGATCGTGGCGGCCACCGGGGTGGCGTTGCTCCGGTACCCGGCCTGGGGATTCCTTGGGTTTTGGTTCTTCGCAATCTTGGCGCCCACAAGCCTGGTTCCCGGGACGACCCAGATGATTGTCGAACATCGGATGTACTTGGCGCTGGCGCCCTTACTGGCGGGACTGATCTGCGGCGGCCATGCCCTGTTGGCGGCCTTCGCACCGACGCGAAGATTTGCCGCCGGCGCGTGGACTTTGGCGCTGCTGGCATTTGCGACCGTAAGCGGAGTTCTGGCGGCTTCTCGCAACGAAGACTACCGCAGTGGCGAGGCGCTCTGGGCGGACACGGCCGCCAAGAGGCCGGAAAGCGCGCTGGCGCACAACAACCTGGGCACCGCTTTGGAGAAGATTCCAGGCCGCTTGAATGATGCGATTGGGCAGTATCAGGAGGCCTTGCAGCTCAATCCCGGATTTCACGAGGCGCACAATAATCTCGGTGATGCGTGGTTGGAAGTGCCGGGCAAACTGAATGATGCCATCGCTCAGTATGAGGAGGCGCTCCGGCTGAGGCCCGATTTTGCCGAGGCGCATAACAATCTTGGCAACGCCTGGTCGCGTATCCCGGGCCGGACGGACGACGCGATCGCGCAGTATCAAGCGGCGCTGCGGCTCAAGCCCGCCTACGCGGGGGCCCACAACAATCTCGGAAAGGAGTGGCTGGCTCTGCCGGGGAGGTCGCCGGATGCGATCGCTGAGTTTGCCGAGGCGCTTCGTTTGAAGCCTGATTTTGCCGAAGCCCACAATAATCTCGGCAACGCTTGGGGGGGCACACCCGGAAAATTGACCGATGCGATCGCTGAGTTTGAGGAGGCGATTCGCCTGAAGCCCGATTTTGCCGAGGCGCATAACAATCTGGGAAACGCGTGGGCTCAAGTTCCCGGACGGCTCAGCGATGCCATCGCCCAATGCAATGAGGCGTTGCGCCTGCGGCCGGATTACGCCGAGGCGCACAATAACCTTGGCAACGCTCTGCTGGGTATCCCGAACCGATTGAACGAGGCGGTGGCGCACTATGAGGAGGCGATTCGGCTTAATCCCGATTACGCGGAGCCACAGTTCAACCTGGCGGTCGCCCTGCTCCGGCTCCCCGATCGCACCGAGGAGGCCGTGCGGCATCTCCAGGCGTTCTTGCGGCTGCGGCCCAACGATGAGCAGGCGCGGCAGGTTCTGGCCGCCTTGATGGCTTCCCGGCCGGAACCCCGTTAGATTCGCTCGTTTGTGCTCGCCAGCAAGAACGGGTGCGACCGCAATCCCCTACGGCTGATTCATGAGCACTTCCAGCCCAGCCGTTTTCCTTAGCTATGCCTCCCAGGACGCGGAGGCCGCACGGCGTTTTTGCGAAACGCTTCGCGGCGCGGGCGTGGAGGTGTGGTTCGATCAGGAAGGGGGGCTTGAGCACGGCGACGAGTGGGACGTCAAGATTCGCAGGCAGATCAAGGACTGTGTGCTCTTCATTCCGCTCATCTCCGCCAACACCGAGGCGAGGCACGAAGGCTATTTCCGCATTGAGTGGGAGCTGGCCGCTCAGAGGGCGATGGGCATCGCGCACGGCGTGCCGTTCATCCTCCCCGTCGTGATCGATGACACGAAGGACACGACCGCTTTGGTGCCCGATCGATTTCTAAAGGTGCAGTGGATGCGCCTTCCCGGCGGGATCGTTCCCCCTGAAGTGCTCGCTCGGCTGCTCAAGCTGTGGTCGCATCGCACGGGTGTCATCAAGAACGAGGCGGCGGGCGGATCGATTGTGGGTGAGAGCGTACCGCGGGTCGCACCGAAGGAGACCACCAGCGATCCCTCGGTTGGCGGTTCGCCGCCCAACCCGTCGAGCCGCCGGGTGCCCGCGCTCGTGGCACTTGCCGTGGGTGTGGTGGTGATCGCCGGTTCAGCGTGGTGGCTGACAAAGCGAGGGACCGCCGAGCGCTCCGTCGCGGCGGGGGCGTCCGCGCAATCGGCGGCCTCTCCCACGGCCGCTCCACTGGCTTCGGATGCCAAAGCGGCGCCGGTCGGCCCGCCCGCGTCTGCTGTCCCAGGTCCGCCCAAAGCGGGCGCGAAACCGAGCCTCCCGTCGGCGTCAGCGACAGCCGCCGACCAGCTCGCGCAGCAGGCGCTCGCCCTGACATCGAAGTTGGGCTTCCTTCCCGACGATCTCGCGGTCGCCGCTGAATTGGCCCGCAAAGCAACCGACATGGATTCCGGGTCCGGCTACGCCTGGGGCGTGCGTGCCTGGGTGGAGGCGTCCTACATCCTCCGCAATTGGGACCGCAGTGCGAAGCGATGCGAGGAGGCCCAAGCCAACGCGAAACGCGCGCTCTCGATCAATCCCGACCAGACCGAAGCCCTCGACGCGCTTGCCCAGGTGATGCTCCAACAAGGCGCCTACGCGGAAGCGGAGTCATTTGCCCGTCACGCGACGGCGATCTCTCCGAATCACTATCGCAGCCAGCTCAACCTCGCCCGTGCGGAGGATTCCCAGGGCCGCTTCGATGAGAGCCGGGCCACCATACTGGCGGCATTGAAACGCGATCCCACCAACGTTTTGATCCGGTATGAGCTGGCGGTCGCGGTCATCGGCAACACCGATAGAGGAATATCGCAAGAACGGACGGCGGTGGCGATCGAGCAACTCAATGCCATCATGGCGACCCATCCCTTCGCCAGCGCGGTCGTTCTGAGGGCGCGGATTGCCGCCTCGTTGCAGGGGGATCTTCGCATCATGCGGGCGCAGCTCGACCGCCTGGAAAAGGAACCTCTGTCGGATCGGACGGAGGACCGTGCGGTGTACGTCGCTGCTTGGGGGTCCTTGTTGGAGCGTCACCCGCCGCGGGCACTGGCCGCTCTCGCGCTCACGGCGAAGCCCTATTTCGAGGACTCCATCGTCGCCTGCCCCAAAGCCTGGCTTTCAGCCTTGGCTCAACGGGTCGCGGGCCGTGAGAATCTCGCTCGAATCGAATGGCAGAAAGCAGAAGCGGTCCTGCAGCAGCGTCTCCGAACCGAAGCCGAGGATCATGACGATACCGCCCGCCTGGCGACTACGCTGGCTTGGCTCGGAAGGAGCAAAGAGGCGGCCAAAGCGATAGAACCGTTCGAAGCGGCGGCGCGGGAGCAGCCGACTCTCGTGAGCAACCGTCTTCTTGCGCAATACTATGCGGCCATCGGCGATGCCGCAAAAGCCCAACCCTATATCAAAGAAGCGCTCGGCCATTCGTTTTGGGTCACAATCTACACTCTGCGGCTGGATCCCTGGTGGGACAAGCTCCGGGGTCATCCGGAATTCGAGGCGTTTGTCGCCAAGTAATCCTCCTCAATGCTTCGGGCTTCCGAAAGCCGAAGCCTGGGCCGCCAGCCGCCGGTTCTTTGCGGCTTCCTCACTCTGGCCGGCGGCGTCCTGCGCAGAAGCCAGACGATCGAGGGCATCCGCTGCCTCGGGAAATTCGTGGTCGGTGGCAGCGGCGTCGGCGGCGCGCTGGAGCCAGCGCATGGCCTGAGGCCGCTCCCCGATTTCTGCGTGGAGTTCACCGAGTGCCAGGGCTGCCTGAACATACGCGGGTACCCCGCCGGGTGTCGCCGACGCCGACGATTCCGCGGTGTGGGCGAACTGCTCGTACTGGGCAATGGCCGGCCGGGCCTGCCCATTCGCGCGCAGGGCGCGGGCGAGGAGCACGTGCAACTCGAGGCGCTCCGGGCTGATTCTAAGCGCCTCCTGGAATCGCTGGATGGCCGCGGCGTGCCGGCCCAATTGCTCGTTCAGGAGCCCGCGGTTCGTCGCAACGGCGATATCCTGAGAAAATAGGGCGGCCAAGCGGTCGTAGGCATCGAGGGCTCCCGCCGAATCACCCGAGCGGATGAGGACTTCCCCCAGCATGCGCAGCGCCGGCGCATTGCGCGGATTTCGCTCGAGTAATCCGCGCAGTTCGCGAGCGGCGCCCGATTCGTCACCCGCTTGAACAAGGAGTGCTGCCTTCCGGAAAGGGACGCGCGGATCGGACGGATTCAGCCGTTCCGCCGCGGCAAGCGCTGCCGCGCTTCCTCGATCGAGCGTCAGGAAATACTGAGTCTGGTCGAGGGCTGCGAAGGCGAGCAGCGCCAACGCGAGTCCGGCTAGGGCGATCGGGCGCAGACGGAGAAAGGTGTGCCTAGGGCGGTGGATATCCGTCGCCGTTTGAATCGCCGCTTCACGGGTTGCCGCGTCACCGGTTGCCGGACCGCCCGCCGAGCGCGCCGGATCCCACGGGCGGCTTCGGACCTGCGCTGTTTCCCCCGGCGATCCGCCTAAGAGTAAACGCGCCACACGACCGTCCTTCAGTTTCCAAATCGCTCCGTCGAGGATGAAGTGGTGGAGATTCACCAGGGACATGAAGATCAGAAAGCTCTCCACGAAATCATGCTTCAATACGCGGCTCGCTATCCACGGTCCAGGA
>Ga0302324_100019851_pt1 | contig 13175 bp, 12 predicted proteins | sample Palsa_T0_1_FD_201949 | JGI IMG/M metagenome (GOLD analysis project Ga0302324, IMG submission 201949) | Peat permafrost microbial communities from Stordalen Mire near Abisko, Sweden - Palsa_T0_1 | ecosystem: Environmental > Terrestrial > Soil > Palsa > Peat permafrost | place: Sweden: Abisko...
ACGTCATCTACGCCGACGACCAGGGCCATATCGGCTACCAGGCGGTCGGTTTCATCCCCGTCCGCAAAGGTGGCCTAACCAGCGTGCCAGCTACGGCGGGAACTCATGAGTGGCAGGGCCGCATTCCCTTCGACCAGATGCCCAGCGCCCTTGATCCTGTCAACGGCATCCTCGCGACGGCCAACTCCCGCACTAGCCCCGACGGCTACCCTTACCAGATCACCCTCGACTGGGCCTCGCCCTACCGCAACGAACGCATCTGGAAGTGGCTCGCCGGCAAAAACAAACTCACCCCCGCCGACATGCTCACCCTGCAGACCGATATCTATTCCACCCTCGATCAGGAACTCGCCCGCCGCTACGCCTACGCCATAGACCACGCCCCCGAGGCCGACAAGCAGTTGCGGCAGGCCGCCGACCTGCTGCGCTCCTGGAACGGCGTAATCGGCGCGGACTCCGCTGCGGCAGCCGTTGTCTCTGCCGCCCATAGCGCCTTTTGGCCGACGGTCTTAAAGCCGAAGCTCGGCGACGACTGGAAGCTCTACACCTGGGGCGAAAAAGCCTTCGTCGAGGAAACGCTCGTCACTCATGGCCCCGCACAATGGCTGCCCAAAGGCTATGCAAGTTGGGATGAGTTGCTCGCTGATGTCGTCCGCCAGGGTCTCACCGAAGCGCACGCTCCAGCCGACCTCAACACCTGGAAATACGGAACGCTGCGCACCATCGACCTAGAACACCCCCTCTACGAAATGCTGCCCTGGTTCAAAAGCTGGACCGGTACCGGCCCCCAGCCACTTTCCGGAGACGCCAACACCGTCAAGCAAATGAATGGCCTGCTCGGTCCGTCGCAACGGCTCACCGTCGATTGGAGCAACCTCGATAACTCCACCGAAAACATCGTCTACGGCCAGTCCGGCAACCCGCTCAGTCCCTGGTACAGCGACCAGTGGCCGTTCTGGTACAGAGGCAAGACGTTCGCGCTGCTATTCAGCGACCAGGCCATTGCCGCAGGCTCGCAACACACGCTGCGGCTGACTCCGTGAGCTTCGCCACAAAGCGCGAGTGGCAGCAAAGCGCCCTGATCTTGACATCCGCCTTCGCTGTCGCTCTGTCGCTCGCCATTCGCGGAAACTCCTGCGGACACGACTTCGATTTCCACCTTCAATCCTGGATGGCCGTCGCCCAGCAATGGCGTCATGGCATCTTTTACCCGCACTGGATCGAAGGCGCCAATTACGGAGCCGGCGAACCCCGCTTCGTCTTCTACCCACCCCTCTCCTGGATGCTTGGCGCGCTGCTTGGCACGATACTTCCGTGGAGTGCGACGCCGGTCGCCTTCACCTTCATCGTCATGGCCGCCAGCGGCTTCACCATGAACAAGCTCGCGCGCGAATATCTTGCGCCCAACGCCGCCACCGTTGCTGCCTGCGCCTACATCCTGAATCCCTACGCATTATTTGTGGCCTACGAACGCACCGCCTACGGAGAACTAGCCGCCGCCATCTGGCTTCCATTGATAGTCCTCTACGCAACACGAACTTCCCTGCTCTCCCGGTCGAGCTTCAAAGCTCCGGATACCCTCGACTCGCCCCAAGACTCCACCAACCCGGGTGCCCCATGTCTCGCTTCTGAGACATGGGTTTTTCCGCGCCACACCATCCCGCTCGCCCTATCCATCGCCGCCATCTGGCTCACCAACGCACCCGCCGCCGTAATGACCTGCTACCTTTTAGCAGCGATCACCGTTTGGAGAGCCGTCGCACAAAAGCACTGGCAACCGATCCACCACTCCGCAACCGGCCTCCTCCTCGGACTCGGGCTCGCAGCCTTCTACCTCGTCCCCGCCGCCTACGAACGCCGCTGGGTGCAAATCGCCCGCGCCATTGGTCTGGGCATGAGAATTCAGGATAGCTACCTCTTCGGCCACTTGGGCGAATCCTTCCACGATCAGATCCTGCGCACCGCATCATGGATATTCGTAACTATGGTTGCGACAATCGTCATCGCCGGAGCGATCGCGTGGAAGAAAAAGCCCCAACGCAAGTTGATAATTTCCCTGTTTGTAACAACAGTAGTTCTATTAATGCTGCAACTCCCCGTCAGCGCCCTGATCTGGAGCCACGCCCCCGAATTGAAATTCCTCCAGTTTCCCTGGCGCCTTAACCTCGTCCTTAGCGTCGCCTTCGCCATCGCGCTAGCCGCCATCGCTCGCCCCACGCAGACGCCAACCAGACCAGCGGCAAGAACCGCCACTATCCTCGCTATCGCAATCGCCATCGTCGCCGCCGGATCATGGCTCTTCTGGCAACCCTGCGACGAGGAAGACATCGTCTCTGCCCAGGTCACCGTCTTCCAATCCGGCAACGGCTTCGATGGCACCGACGAATACACCCCGCTCGGAGCAGATAATTCCGAAGTCCCTCAAGACCTGCCAAGGGTCCGCGTCTTGAAAGCCGCCGACGCCGAAATCGCCACCAGTCCTGCCCCCAATTCAACTGAAGATCAGGAAGCTCCCACCTACACGCCAAGCCCGCCAGACGAGCTTCCCGCCCAACTAAAAATCGAGAATTGGCAGCCCGAAGCAAAGACTTTCACCATCATCACCCAACCCCCCGGCTATGCCGTCCTCCGCCTCATGGACTACCCCACCTGGCAAGTCCGCGCCAACGGGCAAGAAGTCGCCAATCGCCCCCAACGCGACGACGGCCTCATGGCAATCCCCGTCGAAGCCGGGCAAACCCACATAGAAATCACCTATCCCGCCACTCCAGATGTCCTCTGGGGAAGAAGCCTCACCGCTGCCTCGCTTTTAAGCCTTTTGCTGCTAGGTCTCGTCCCGCAAAAACCCGCCCGCGTCGGCTTAAGCGGAATCAGGCGGTCTTCGCCACAAGCACCGCTGCCCCCGGGCTTTTCTCTCAAGGAAAAGCCCACCTCACCAGCTTTGACCAGAAGACACTTATCCTGATTCCGCTTTATCATTGAAGAAATGTCCGTTGATGTGAAAGAAATCCGCCGGCGCGGAGTGGAACTAACCGACCAGGCGCTGGAAAAACTGCTACCCGGCCCCAATCAAACCCCCGCCTCGATCCACACGGCCATGCGCCACAGTGTTTTTGCCGGCGGCAAACGCCTTCGCCCGCTCCTCTGCATGGAAGCCGCCCGCATGGTCGCCGGCACGCCGGACCTCCCCCAAGGCGTCGAAAACCTCGCCGCCGCCCTCGAAATGCTGCACACCTATTCGCTGATTCACGACGACCTGCCCGCGCTCGACAACGACGACCTCCGCCGCGGCAAGCCTACCTGCCACGTCGCCTTCGGCGAAGCCACCGCCATCCTCGCCGGCGACGCGCTCCAGACCCAGGCCTACGAAACCCTCGCCGGCCTGCCCATCCCCGCGTCGGCCGCCGTCGAAATCATCAAGCTGATCGCCGAGGCCACCGGCACAGTCGAAGGCATGATCGGCGGCCAGGTCCTCGACCTCGAGGCCGAACATCACAAGCCCACCGCTGAGCTCGTCGACGCCATCCACCGCGCCAAGACCGGCGCTCTCATCCGAGTCAGCCTCGCTACCGGAGCGGTTTACGGCGGGGGATCACTAGACGACATCCACCGCCTCACCGAGTTCGGCCGCAAAGCCGGCCTCGCCTTCCAGATCGTCGATGATGTCCTCGACATGACCGAAGACTCCGCCCACCTCGGCAAAACCGCCGGCAAAGACCTGGCCAGCGACAAGGCCACTTGGCCCGCCGTCTTCGGCATTGATCGTTCGCTCCAGGACGCCGATCAATTCATCGCCGAAGGCTTCGCGTATCTCGAACACTACGGCGAGCGCGCCGAACGCCTCAAAGCCCTGGCAAAGTATTTAGTCGAAAGAAAGAATTAGCATGCCGCCACCAGCACTCACCGAAGAAGACATCCGCCAAGCCCTGCGAGACGTCTATGATCCAGAGCTCCCCGTCAACATCGTCGATCTAGGCCTAGTCTACAAAGTCGAACTGGCGCCCGACCCAGAAGCCCCGGGCATGGTTCCGAAACAAAAAGTCAGCATAGACCTCACGCTCACCACCCCCGGCTGCCCGTCCCACGCACACATCACCGAGCAAATCCGCAACCGACTCGCCGGACTCCAGCAAATCAGCGAATCCCAGGTAAATTTGGTGTGGGAACCAAAGTGGAGTCCAACCCGAATCAGTCCCGAAGCTCAAAAAAAACTCGGAATCGCCTGAAAAGAAGTCGTCTGTTCTTAGTCTTCAGTCCAAAAAGCGACCACAACTGGAGACTGTTTTCCTACGCCCGCTTCAAAACATCCTTCAACCGAGCGCCCTGGTGGCCCGCCTGCTCGATCAATCCCTCCACCCGCGCCAGCAGTTTCTGCCCCGCCTTGACGTAATCGGGAATATCGTTCCAGAACTTTCTCACGCCGTCGGGGTCCTCGATCAAGGCAACTGCGCCACCCGCGGCAGCCACAGCCAAGGCCGCCTTACGCTTACCGAGAACCAGCAAAATCGCACTGGTCAGCAGCGTTCCGGCGGCGACCGAACGCGTCCACGGCATCGCACGCAGGTTAGAGGGTAAATTCGCTTCGATTTGCTTCGGAAATTTCGTCAGGCTCATAGGTCCGCTTTCAAGATCCTGGAATATACGCAATGAGTGGGATGCAATAAATCCGTCCAACTTTGTCTTTGAAGACATGCTAATCCAAATCGAATTCCCGCAAAGGCTTCCCCGTACCCGGAGTTTCCTTCGCCTTCCGCAGCGCCTCGGCAAAGCGCTTCTCCAGCAGGTCGGTCTTGTTTTTCTCGGCGTCGACCGCCTGGCGAAAAATGCTCTCCTTGCGCTCGTCCTGCTCTCTCATCCCCCGCGCCGCCGCTTCCAGGTCCTCGAAAGTCCGCTTCCGCGGTGCCGGAGTATGCGCGATCACCGCATGCGTCGAAGCATCGACCTTCAACATGCCGCCGCAATCCGGGCACACGATCTCGAAGACTTCGCTGCGGTGCTCATTCCTGGCCGAGGAGGACATGCAAAACCTTCCGAGACCCGATTCTACTGCAAAAGCAGGGTTGTTGTGGAATGTACGGTGACAGGTAGGCCGGCACTCTGGTTACACATCGGAGGTAGACTGGTTGGCGCCTGGAATGGCTTGGTCAACGACCCTCGCGTAAGTTGCCATCACTTGAGATGGACGGGCGGTCCGCCAGTTCTCTTCGCATGAAGGTCGATATCGACTTCGACGCGGTCGGCGATCTTGATGAAAGGAATGCCGCTGTTCATCCCGTAGTCTTTGCGATCGAAAGCCATCGTGCCGGTAATCGCGCCAGAGCCGGTACCAGCTCCCGAGACGGTCAGATGCAGGGTCTCCGGTTTTGACACCCCGCGTATGGTGAAGGTGCCAGGAACGTCGAAGGTGGTTGGACCGGTCTGGGTTACAGAGGTCGACTTGAAGGTGATGAACGGATCCTGATCGGCATTGAAGAAGTCTTTGCCTTTCAGGGTACCGTCCTTCATTCCGCTCCCGGTGTCGACGGAGGCCGCTTGAATCTTGATATCCAGCACACCTGTGCTGACTTCAGGGGAGGTAAAGGTCAGGGTGGCGTCCCACTTTTCGAACTTGCCGACGATGGCCACCGATGCCTTGACATTGAATTTGATCGTGCTGTTGCCCGGTGTGATTGCAAAAACAGGGGCCTGGGCCAGACCCGGCGTGGTTAGCATACCGACGCCCGCTAGAAATGACAGCATTGCGAAATATTTCATTTTCATCAAATATGCCCCTTCTCGATTCCCGCAAAGCTCTGGCCGTGCCCAATGTCGGCTGCAATGCGCCGAATTCAAGCTATCACAAGAAGGTAGGCAACTGCGCCGCGAACGGATACTGGCAAAACTACCAATGGCCACACCGGAGGATATCTCTGGAAACGAACACCTTCGCGAGGTGGCGCTATAGTAGTCAGCAGCCACAAACATAGTCTTCCGGTGAGGTTTCGTGATGCCAAGCAGGCTTCGTGCAGTCGCCACAGTCGTCGTTCTTCAGGTCTTCGCAAGCATCGGCTTCTCGCAAGCCAAACTGTCTCCTAAATGGGAAGAGCTCACCGGCCCCGACTTCATCCAGGCCGTCCATCAATCTCAGGGAGTCTGCGTTCTCCCCTTCGGCATCATCGAGAAGCATGGCGCGCATCTGCCACTCGGCACCGACCTGCTCGATGTCCGCTTCGCCGTCATAAACGCCGTCCAGCAGGAGTACGCCGTCGTCTTTCCCGAGTATTACTTCGGACAAATCTTCGAGGCCCAGCAACAGCCCGGCACCGTCGCCTACAGCCTCGCAATCCAGCTCACCCTGCTCCAGGAAACCGTCAAGGAAATGGCGCGCAACGGCTGCAAGAAGGTCGTCATTGTCAATGGCCACGGCGGCAACGAATCACTGCTGCCGCTCTTTGCCCAGGCGCAACTCGCCACGCCCCGCGACTACGTCGTCTATGTCTTCGGACTCCCCAACCAGAATGTCCCCGGCCGTCCCAAACTGAAATCGAAGAATGACATGCACGGCGGCGAAACGGAGACATCCAACATGCTCATCGCCCGCCCCGACCTCGTCCACATGGATCGAGCAACCGCCGAGTCCGGAGCCGACCAGCATCGCCTCGACCTCCCCGACAACGTCTACACCGGAATCTGGTGGTACGCCCGCTTCCCCAACCACTATTCCGGGCAAGGCGCCGACGCCACCAAAGAGCTAGGCGAATTCGACCAAAAAGAATGGTCACGCCAAATCGCCGAAGCCATCAAAGCCATCAAAGCCGACCAGGAAAGCCTCAAGCTCCAGAACGAATTCTTCGAGGAATCGCAGCATCCCCTGGATACGCAACAGTGAGCTATAAGCGGCGGAGCTTACCCGACTTTTGATGATATGAAGTGGGTCGTTGCGGGTCGAACCTCCCGGCTTGCCAGCCCTTGCGTGGATGTGTAAGTCTCCTCTGCGGACTTCCCGCGACCTATGAGGGGCCGTTTAGTCCGAAAATGCCCCGAACTCAGATTTACAGAGAGGATCACTTACGCAATGGCTATTCCTACAGAGAACGTTGGCTCCCTTCCGCGCCCCGCAAAGCTGCAAGCGGCGCTTCACGACTACGATGAGGGCAAGATCACCCGCGAACAATTGACCAAGGAACAGGACGCCGCCTGCCTCGATTCCATCCAGCGCATGGAGGCCACAGGCGCGCCCATCGTCTCCGACGGCGAGCAACGCGCATCCAGCTTCGCGACCTATCCGCTGACCGACACCCTCTCCGGCACCGGGTTGGCCGAGAATCTGGCCGGCGACGGCCAGTATTTTGCCATCTTCACCGACGGCCACCACCGCCAGTTGCCACGGCTCACCCGTGGGCCCTTCAAATACAAGACGTACGCGGCGGAGTATGTGAAGAAAGCGATGGCCATGGCAAAAAAGCCGCTGAAACAGGCGGTGATCGCTCCCTCGATGCTCGCGTTGCTCTACCCGCTCGATGGCGAAGTGCCCGGATATACCCGTGAGCAGTTCCTCGCAGATCTATGCAACGAATGCGAGAAGGACATTCGCGGCTGCTTCGCCGCCGGAGCGAAGCGGGTCTCGATCGACTTCACCGAAGGTCGCCTCGCCTGTAGAAACGACCCGAAGAACCCCTGGACGGGCCGCGGCATGCTGGCGCACTTCATCGAGCTCAACAACCGCGTCATCAACCGCTTCTCGGCGGCCGAACGCAAGAACATCGGCATCCACACCTGCCCCGGCGGCGATTGCGACGCCACCCACAGTGCCGATGTGGATTACGCCGAACTGCTGCCCAGCATGTTCAAAATGAATGCCGGCTACTTCCTCATGCAACTCGCCAGCGAAAAAGACAAGGAACACGTCTACAAGCTGGTTGGCAAGCACAGCCGAGCCGACGCCGACGGCGTGGCCCAGGTCTGCTTTATCGGGGTCATCAATCCGCTCCATCCGCGCGTCGAAACTCCCGAGGAAGTGCGTGATGATTTGTTGCTCGCCTCTAAGCACATCCCCAAGGAGCGTCTCGGCGCTACCGATGACTGTGGATTCTCGCCCTTCAGCGTCGATGTGAAGCCCAAGCACGGCTCGCCTGACGTCGCCCGCGACATCGCCTTCCAAAAAATCACCTCGCGAGTCAAAGGCACGGCCTTGGCGTCGGAGAAGCTTGGCGTCGCCTAAGACGGCAAACGCATCTCTAGGCTCGCCGCTTAGCTTAATGCGTACGACCGCCGACGCTGGATGAATCCGGCGTCGGCGCTCGCCAATACGATCATTCGCCTTACAGAAAAATCCCTTTGTGCCCCGGACATTCCTGCGCGGCATGTTCGATCAGTAGCGAAGCCAGCCCCTCGCCATACCGCGCCAAAAACCAGGCCGCCCCAATCAACCGCTCCTGCAAGTGCCCATCCGGAAACAGCGCCAGCGCCAGGGCATCCGCGTGACGCCGAAGACTCGCCTCCCGCTGCAACTGATAGTTCGCGCCCAGCCGCCGCAGCCGGTTCATCTGGTACCGCATCTTCGAGGCCGCCACCTCCGCCGAACGCCCCAAACCCTCGTCCACCGAACGCAGATAAGCCGTCAACTCAGACAACTCCGCATCGAGCGCATTGCCCGCCGCCGCCAGCTTGAGTTTATTCTCGATCGGCATCGCCCTCGCGCCCAGCCGAACCGCCAACTCCTCGGGACGAAGCGCAATCACATCCGTCAATGAAAGCTCATGCTGCGCCAGCACCTCCGCAATCGCGGGCTCAATCAGCGTCGCGCTCAACCGCGGCAGCACCGGAGTCGTCCGCCCCAGAATCCGCTCATACAACACCTGTGACTGGGCAAAATAAGCAATTTCAGCAGGGCCGCCGACATACGCCGAAGTCGGCAAAATCGCATCCTGAAATACCGGCCGCAACAGCGCATTCGGACTCAGCCGCTCCGGCTCATGCTCCAGAATATTCAGCAGCGCCGCCTCGGAATAAGTCTTCCTCCCTGCCTGCCATTCGCCCACGCCCTTGCGCTTCAATGGCAGCCGCGCGCCCGTCTCATGGTCCAGCAAGAACAACAATCCCGACTGCGGAGTCACCAGAACCTGCGAATGATACCCCCGATAACTGAGAAGTTTGTCGCGCTCGATCAGCGCCGCAAGCAGTTCCTCCGAAGAAGTAACCGCTTGCCGCAGAACCTCCGCACCTAAAGCATGGCATTCCCGGCTCGAAGCATCGAGAACGATCAGCCCATGCCCGGCAAACACCTGCGAAAGAAAACGCGCAAACGCATTCGCAAACGTCGCCCCAGGCCGATAAAACTCCTGCAAAGCCTCGAAAACCGGCCCCGGTTCCAATAGTCCGGCAGCCTCATCCAATACCCGGCGAATATCGTCGCCAAGCAGCAATCCCCCAACCGGCAGCGCCGGATGCTCCGTAACCTTCAACTTCAAAGTATGCAGTTGCCGCCGCGAAGGGAAAGTCACATGATCGGCCTCTTCGAGGTCATGGTCTTCCGTAGCCAGCCAGAAAATCGGCACGTGCGGATGACCCGCCGCCGTCGCATCATGCGCCTTCCGGATCGCCGTCGCCGCCTTGAACAGCGTATACAGCGGCCCACCCAGCAACGTCACCTGCTGCCCAGTAACCACCGCATTCGCGCCGCGGCGCAACGAAGCGATGTTCGCGAAAACCTTCTCGCCGGCAACATATTCGCGATTCTGCGCCTCAAGAATCCCAAGTAGCGATTCGCGCGAACCCGCCGAAATCGGCGACCGGTGCAGCATCCAGCCATCCGAATAAGGCGAAGAAGGAAAAAAGGGCAACACCGGCTCGCGCTGTTCCGCATAGTCCAGAAACAGCCGGCTCGAGTGCGGAAGTATCGAGATCGGGTAACACTCCGGTGCCTGAGCCATCGTTCCTCTCTCGCCCCAATCTCATTGCGGATCGTGGTCTTGCGACCCTCCGCTAGTTTCTCACGCCGCCCTGGACGCGATGAATTCTCAGCAGGCGCTCAAGCTGCCGCCGTCTTCTCACCGGCAGCGAGGCCACTGCATTCCGCGCCAAAGCAGCATATACGTCGTTCAGAGTCCGATGCGCCAGCAGCGCACGAAGATGCAGTTCCACCGTTTCGACATCACCCCGCGCGAACGCTCCGCTGAAACTTCGCTCGCTTCCCTTCTCGAAATAATTGCCCAGCGTCGCCGTTGCCAGAACCCCAACCACTGCTTCTGCATCCGACGACTTCAGCCCCGCCAGCTTCGCCGTTGCCACCGCCGCGTCCAAAGCGCTCACCATCAAAGGAGACGACATCGTCGCCGCTGCGTGATAAAGCACTTTCGTTTCCGAAGAAATCTGAAAAGGCCTTCCACCCAGCGACTTCACCAGCGAACCCAGCTTTCGCCAAACTGCCGGAGCCGCCTCCACCGCAAATAGCACTCCGTTCAGCGACACCGGCTCCTGTGTAGGAAAACTGAAGACCGGAGCAATTCCCCCCACTCGCGCTCCGGCCCGTTTGGCCGTTTCCAGCGCCGCAACGGTCAAAGCTCCGCTCGAATGCACCACGATCTGCCCTTGCAAACTCACGCGCCGAGCGACGATCGCCTCCGCGACAACGGCAATCTCCCCATCTGGAACGCAAATCCAAAGTACCTCCGCGTCCAGCGCCGCGTCGCGCAGAATCCTCACGGCGACCGCACCGAACCGCCTCCGTGAAGATGCCTTCCGAACCACCACCTCTACCAGCGGAATGCCCGAACCAACCGCCGCCGCCGCCAGCGAACTACCCCAATTCCCCAACCCGATCACGGAAACTCCCTTCCGCAACCGCACCGTACCACCTTGCGCATCGGAATCCTCTGCCGTCATACAACGGATGGTACCGTTAAAGACGACCCCAAGGAGACACTGAGCTATGGCAAACGATAAGAAAGATAAGAACGATAAGAGAGACAAGTCCCTCAAAAAGCAGAAAACGCCTCTAGCCCCTTTGTCGCCAAAGAAAAAATCCTCTCCAAAGCAGCCCGAAACCGCGCAGGTTCTCTCCTCGACCCTGCAATATTCCGGACCCCTTTTCAAGGTCTTCAGCGATCACATCATTGAGCCGAACGGAGTCGAGTCCACCCGCGACGTGATCCGCCACAACGGCTCGGTCGTCATCCTGGCTGTCGACGATTCCAAGAGTAAGCGCGACCCGCTCATCGTCATGGAACGCCAGTATCGCCACGCTGCCGGCCAATACATGTGGGAACTTCCCGCCGGCAAAATCGACGGCGACGAAGGGCGCCTCGCTGCGGCCAAGCGTGAACTTATCGAAGAGACTGGCTACCGCGCAAAGAAGTGGACACCGCTCGCTCGTTACTTCGCCAGCCCCGGTTTTCTGGGCGAATGGATGCAGATCTTCCTCGCCGAAGGCCTCAGCCTGGGCGATGCGCGTCCCGAAGACGACGAACGCATTGACCTCTTCTTGGTCTCGCTCTCCGAAGTCCTGCGCCTGATTGACGACGGTATCATTCTGGACGGGAAGACACTGGTGGGAGTGCAGTTCTATGCGCGCCATTTGAAGAGCAAGAAATGAGCCCGGATGCGCCGTCAACAACACAGGAAAAAATCTGTGGATTTTCCGGTGTCCAAGAGAAAACCTATCGCTCTTGAGATGCGTCTCCTTAGTAAGGCGAGGTGGCAACCACGTCTTGATCCGCGGGAAGAAAGGGCAAGGCAAGTGGCTACATATAAAGGCAAAGTCAAGTGGTTTAATAATGCTAAAGGCTATGGATTCATCGGGCGCGACGACGGCCCGGATGTCTTCGTCCACTACTCGGCAATCCAGCTAGACGGTTACAAGAGCCTCAAAGAAGGCGACGATGTCGAGTTCGATATCGTTCAAGGGCAAAAGGGCCCGCAGGCCGATAGTGTGTTGCGCCACGATCAAGTAGCTTAAAATTTCCCCGGATCGCGGCTGACATGTCGGCATACTAGGCGGAAGAGCCGCAACTCTTCCGCCACCTCCCTGATGCGGCCTGACCACTCCTGACAATTGCCTATAATCGTTGCGATGGACAACCGTTCGATCGCCAACCTGCTTGTTGAAACCGCCGACCTTCTGGAGATTTCTTCGGGGGATCCGTTTCGTATTCGCTCCTACCGGCGTGCCGCCGAAGCTGTTGAATCCACTACGATTCAGCTGAGTAAGCTGGCTGCCGAAGACCCCAAGAAACTGCTCGAAATCCCCGGCATCGGCAAGGGGATGGCGGCCAATATTCTGGAGATCGAGAAGTCTGGGACGCTTCCGTTGCGGGAAGAGCTTTTCGTGAAATACAAGCCATCGATGCTGGAGCTTTTGAAGCTCCCGGGGATGGGCCCGAAGTCGGTGGCGCTTTTCTGGGAGACCTTGCAAGTTGCTGATATCGATGGACTTGAGGCTGCCATCGATGCGGGCAAGCTGGAAGATTTGCCCCGCATGGGCGCGAAAGCCGCGGAAAAACTGAAGAAAGGCATCGCCGAATATCGCAAGAATTCGGGGCGGTTTCACCTGGATGACGCCGAAGAAGCGGCCGAGAAGATTGTCGCGTATCTGCTTGCTTTTGAAGGGATTACGAGGGTGACTCCGGCCGGCTCTCTGCGTCGTGGGCGGGAAACGGTCGGCGATCTGGATCTGCTCGCGACGGGGCCGATTTGCGACGAGGATAAGGTGGCTCCGGCGGTCGAGTATATGGCCGCTTATCCGCCTATCGACGGCTTGATCGCGAAGGGGGCGAACAAGGTCAGTTTTCGGCTGCGGAACGGTTTGCAGGTGGACGTTCGGCTCTTACCGGAAAGCTCGTATGGTGCTGCATTGCAATACTTTACGGGTTCGAAGATGCATAACGTGTCGACTCGGCAGCGGGCGCTGAAACGGGGCTATACGTTGTCCGAATATGCCCTGGCGAAGGTGGAAGATGGCAGCTTCGTGGCCGGGGCTACCGAGGAGGAGATTTATGCCGCTTTGGGCATGGACTGGATCCCTCCGGAGCTGCGAGAAAACAATGGCGAACTCGAAGCCGCCAGCGAACGTCGATTGCCGCATCTTATTGAATTGGCTGATATTCGCGGTGATGTTCACATGCATACGGATGCAACCGATGGCAAGAACACCATCCGCGAAATGGCCGAAACGGCGCTTGCCCGGGGCTATGAATACA
>Ga0302324_100019852_pt1 | contig 13175 bp, 12 predicted proteins | sample Palsa_T0_1_FD_201949 | JGI IMG/M metagenome (GOLD analysis project Ga0302324, IMG submission 201949) | Peat permafrost microbial communities from Stordalen Mire near Abisko, Sweden - Palsa_T0_1 | ecosystem: Environmental > Terrestrial > Soil > Palsa > Peat permafrost | place: Sweden: Abisko...
CGTCCGGATGAGCAACCACGAGCAGCACACGAACCGGCCGTGTGTTTTTCACTCCTGAGGACACAGCATTCTGTGCCGCCGTTCTGCGAGAGGACAATGCCACGACGAAAAACGAGAGAATGAGAAATCGCTTCATGGAAGGTTCTGGGGTGTTGCCAATTGCACGACGGTCGAGTAGAAAAGCGAGCATCTACGCACAGCGGGCTCGAACCTGTTGGCACTTGGCAATCATCTTGAACGCCTCATTATTGTAAGTATGTCTATTAATATAATAGTGTATCATGATTTACTGAAGAGCCGCTTCACCCAGGGTGGCCGGAATTATGACCGCCCCACCACGACTCGGAGAAAGGATTCGGCCATGAAGATCACGACTCGTACCACGCTCAGCAGCACCACCGCCGTCGTGGTAGCCCTCCTCACCCTCACCCTTTCGGCGACGGGCCAGTCTGTAAAGGGCACGTGGGAGGCGACCGTCACCGTGAACCATGTTGCCATTCCGTTCCAGATCGAAATCGACGGTAGGGGACCAGATGTGCATAGCTACTTTTTCAATGGCGACGAGCGAGTCAATCCATCGAATAGCGGAGCCTTCCAGGATGGTTCACTGGTGTTGAACTTCGATAGTTACGCCACGAAGCTGGTAGCAACGCTGAAAGATGGAATATTGATTGGAACCTACGGCGGCGCCTCTGGTAGCGCTTACCCATTCCAGGCAAAGCGACACGATGCGTCGGTGGTTGCAGCCAGCGACCAACATGCACCTGATATCTCAGGACTATGGGAAATTCAAGTCAACAGCCCAAAGGGCGAATCAGCGTGGCACTTCGTTGTAAACCAGACCGGCGCAAAGGTCGATGCGGCGATTCTGCGGGTGGACGGCGACACGGGAACCCTTTCGGGCAATTACAAGGATGGCAAGTTCGTCCTCAGCCATTTCACCGGAGAGCGGCCATTTTACGTCGAAGTGACGCCTCGATCCGATGGTAGCCTGCAATTGCAGATTGCCAGCTTGCATGACACACAAACTCTGATGGCGCTCCGGCCAGCCGACGCGCGAGCCAGAAATCTTGCTCCACCGGACGACCCCACGCAGCACACAAAACTGAAGGATCCCACGCAGCCGCTGCGTTTCAGCTTTCCGGATCTGAACGGCCGCATCGTCTCCAACAGTGACGAACAATTCCAAGGCAAGGTGGTGTTACTCAATATCACCGGAAGCTGGTGCCCAAACTGCCACGACGAAGCCCCTTTTCTCGAAGAACTTTACCGGAAGTATCACGGCCAGGGACTCGAAATCGTGGCCCTGGACTTTGAGCAGACGGAACAGTTGCAAAGCCTCTCACGAGCCCGGGCGTTCATCAAGCGCTACGGAGTTGAATACACCTACTTGATCGCTGGAGAACCGGGCCAGCTGAACGAGAAGATTCCACAAGCCGAAAACCTGAATGCTTGGCCGACCACGTTCTTCATTGGCCGAAACGGTCTAGTTCGCACGATCCACACCGGGTTCACCAGCCGAGCAAGCGGCGAACTGGATTCACGTCTGAAGGATGATGTGCGCAACGAGATCGGGCAGTTGCTTTCAGAGAACGTTCATGTCGCAAAAGGCGGAGACTGAGAACTCTAACCAGGCGGCCGGTCAGGAAGATTGTCGTTCTACAGAGTAATATGATTCTTGTGTCCTAGGAAATTTCGTTTCTTTGCAACAGGCAATTACATGTCGATCCCTCTCGAGGAGTTGATTCCATGATGGACCGCAGGCGTTTTCTTCTTTCTGCTGCCGCGGCAACAGCCGGTTCCGCACTCGCACAACCGGTTCTCGGAAAGGTGGCGGGTCGAGACCCACTCACCCGCAAAGAGCGCGTAGACCGGGCACTGTCAGGGCAGGATGTGGACCGTCCACCATTCACGCATTGGCATCACTTCGGACCGCAGACTCCCGAGGAGCACGCCAAGGCCACTCTTGATTATCACTGGAAGTACAAGACGGACATCGTGAAGGTGATGAGCGATTATCCGTACCCAAAGCCCGGAGGCAACTGGCACGAACTGAAGGTTCTAGACAACCCCTTCCCCGAGCAGATTCGTGCCTTGGAACTGATCCATGACGGACTGCGCGGAGACGCGTATATTCTCGAAACTGCTTTCAATCCCTGGCAGGTCGCGGTCAAACTGTCATCGAAGGAGGAGGTCGTTCGCCTCCAGCAGGAGAACCCACAGCGACTGCTCGACGCCCTTGACGCACTGACGGAGTCGCACATTAACCACGCCAAGCGCGCCTTTGCCGCGGGCGCTTCGGGGGTTCTGTTTTCGATTGCGAACGCCAACCGCGCTGAGCTCTCACCGGCAGACTATGCCAAATTCAGCGCACCGTTTGACAAGCGCTTCTTTGCAGCCACCGCCAGCGCCAAGTTGAACTTCCTCCATTTGCACTGGGAGAATGAATATGTCGATCAGTTTGTCGACTTCCCTGCCCCGGTCGTCAACTGGTCCGTCCAGTCCAGCGGCGTGTCGGTAAGGACTGTGCGCAGCAAGTTCTCGCAGACAATTGCCACCGGAATCGATGAGAAGAATTACAAGGATCTCTCCGAGCAGCAGATCCGCGACCAATGGCAGACCGCCCGGAATGCGGCTGGCGGCAAGTTCATTCTGACCCCGGGATGCTCAGTCCCCAACGACAGCAGCGACGAGGAACTGTTTCGACTTCCCCAGGTAGTCGGAGCATGAGCACTGCGCAGCAGTCAATCATCAATGCGGCAGTTTCGGCCTCGGCGATCCGTACAGCCAGGTTCCAGCCATGGCGCTCGCAATAGCCACGGTCATCAGCCCTCTCGGCATTATGTCTAGTACTTCCATCTACTATGGGGTATACTGCCGGAAGTTAGGCTGAAACACCACTTTCAGTGGTGGTCGGCGATGGCTCGGGAGGAGTCCCGTGATCGCTTGCATTCAGAAGGTTCACGCGTGCTGGAGTCGCCAGAGTCGCGTTCCAGTGAGCCGTAAACCAAATTGATCAACTGGGGAGGCTCCCAATGAGTCAGATTCTCTCGGAAGTGCTAGCGGCCAACCGCGCATACGCCTCGAATTTCGGAGACAAGAGCAAATTGGCTCTGCCGCCGGCCCGCCGCTTCGCAATTCTCACCTGCATGGATGCCCGGCTCGATCCCGCCAAATATGCCGGCCTAGCCGAAGGCGACGCTCACGTCATCCGCAATGCGGGTGGACGGGCCAGCGACGATGCCATTCGATCCCTCGTGATCAGCTACAAGCTGCTAGGTACACGGGAGTTCTTTGTCATCCACCACACCAACTGTGGGATGGAGTTCTTCACCAACGAAATCATGCGCGGACTGCTGGCTTCGAGTCTTGACACCGCGGAACTGACCCCAAGCGGTTTCCGTGACGTGGGCCATAGCCCAGGGTCTAATGCTGGCGAATCCATCGAATGGTTGACCATCCGCGATCAGGCACAAGCTGTCATTGACGATGTAGAGCGCATTCGAAACCATCCGTTGATACCGAAGTCGATCCCGGTTTACGGATTCGTCTATGACGTTCACTCAGGAAAACTGATTGAGGTGGAAGGCGCTAGCGAAATCGGGAAAGCTGCCTGATCGCCACCGCGAATTCTATCTGTTTCCTCCCCTAGTGCTCGTAGCGCGGACCGAGGCGAATCGACGGCGCCGGCATCATCCGCGACCGCAGACCGAATGTGCCGTTCTCGCACGAAGGGCGAGGTGAATCGGAATGAAGCTTAACTACTCCTGGGGAAGCATGCGCAATGATTTGCTGGCCGGCGTGACCGTCGCCGCCATCTCATTGCCGCAAGCCATGGCATACGCGCTCATCGCGGGGGTCGACCCGCGCTTTGGGTTGTATTCCGCCATTGTGGTCACGCTCGTGGCCTCGATCTTTGGTTCGTCCAGGCACTTGATTAACGGCCCAACCAACGCGATTTCGCTTGTAGTCTTCAGCGCTCTTGGCATCTTCAGTCCCGATGCGCGTCTCGAAGCCTACCAGGCCATGTTCCTGTTGGGGATGATGATTGGCTGCATCCAGATCCTCATCGCGATCTTCAAACTCGGAGATTTAACCCGCTACATCTCGGAGTCCGTCGTGATCGGTTTCATGGCCGGGGCCGGCACGCTCGTGGGATTAACCCAACTGGGCAATCTGACCGGCTTGCGCGATCGAGGAACGGGTCAGCAGCATGTGCTTTACCGCATTTGGCTGACGCTCAGCGGCGGACCGGTGAATCCACGAGCCCTTGGCATTGGAGTAGGAACCATTGTCCTCGTCATCCTGCTCAGACAATTGGCGCGCAAGTATCGTCTGCCGCAATTGGACATGCTGATGGCCTTGATTGTTGCGGCGCTTGTGGCCGCGGCCTTCGGCTGGTCTAAACCAGCACTTGATGGAACAACGGTTATCTCTGTCGTGGGGAGTGTCCCGCGCAATCTGCCGATGCCGCATATTCCTCAGATTCAATTTTGGTGGGTGAAGGAATTGTCGGGAAGCGCATTGGCTATTGCCTTTCTCGGACTCCTGGAGGCGTTGGCGATCGCCAAATCGATTGCCAACACGACCCGCCAAACGCTCGATTACAATCGGCAGTGTCTGGCTGAGGGTCTGGCCAATCTTACCGGAGGGTTTTTCCAATGCTTGCCGGGTTCCGGCTCGTTGACGCGCTCCGCCATTAACTTTCAAGCCGGGGCCGTGAGCCGCGTTTCAGGAGTGTTCGCTGCGGCAACGGTAGCCTTGGTTGTGGTTGCGCTCGCACCCTTCGCCCGGTTCATTCCGAAAGCCGCTCTTGCGGGCCTGCTCCTGGTCACCGCCGTCCGGCTCGTCGATTGGAAACGATTGAGCTATGCCATGCGGGCCTCGCGCTACGATGCCGCCTTGGTATTGGTTACTGCCTTCTCCGCGATCTTCATCAGCGTTGAATTCTCCATCCTGATTGGCGTGGCTCTATCGATCCTGATGTTTGTCCCGCGTGCTTCGCTGCTGCGTTGGAACGAGTTGGTGGTGAGCAGCGACCGCGTCGTGCGTCAGCGCCTGGCGGCCGACCCACCTTGCACGGCGATGCTGCTTTACGACTTGGAAGGCGAATTGTTCTTTGGCGCGGCCCCTGAGCTTGATCGCTGTTTTGATCACCTGAAGCGCCGAACCGACGACGAACACATCCACTTCGTCGTGTTGCGCCTTAAGCGTACTCGCAATCCTGACATGGTTTCGCTCGAACGCTTTGACCATTTCCTGCATGAGATGGAGACTCGGGGAGTAACAGTATTGCTGTGCGGCGTTCGTCCTGCTTTAGCGAAGGCCATGGCGAATCTGCGCTTTCACGATTGGCTGCCGTCCGATCGTGTCTTTCCGGAAGAAGCGGAAAAGTATTCTGCCACTCTCAGAGCTGTTCGCTACGTCTATGAACTCCTGAAAGATAATCCCTGCGACCATTGCCTGCAGGCAGAGTTTACAGGAACTGATCAGCGGCCTCTGTATTACCTGGTTTAGGCGAGGAGACCGGGCGCGGTTTAGGGCCTCCGTGTCCAAGCCGCCGAATGTCCCCAACCGCCCTCGAAAACGAAGTTGGTCAGCGGCTTTCGCTTTCGCGCGGCTGCATCTTTTTCGCGCAATTTCTCGGGAAGCTCTGCCGAGTTGCCGGGGTATCCAATCGCCGCGGCGGCGACGGGCTCATAATCTTGAGGAATCGAAAACTCGCGGCGAGCTTTTTCGAGATCGAAGCCGGCCATCTGATGAACCACCAATCCGCAGATACTTGCCTGCACCGTAAGAGCACCGGTCGCCAGGCCGACGTCATGGAAGGCATGCCTGTTGAGTTCTCCAGTCGATCCGAAAGTCAACTTCGCAACGGACAGGAGCAACACCGGAGCGTGCTGCGCCCATTGGACATTGAATTCAATCAGGCAACCCAGCAGGCGGTCGAAATTGGATTTGTTTGCCCTCGTGGCCACGATGAAACTCCACGGTTGCTCGTTCATTGAAGACGGGGCCCATCGTGCCGCTTCCATCAACCTCGCCAAGGTTTCCGGTTCGACGGATGTTGCGGCAAAGGCACGAATGCTTCGCCGGCTGGCAATCAAAGGATGAATGGAAGATTCGCAGATCTGTTCGTCGTTCAGAATAATTGGGGCCTCTTTGGACATTCGGTTTACCTTTCCTCGCGAAATCTGGCGCCATCTAGAATCTTCATGGCGGCGCAGGTCGCTGAAAAACTCGGCTTTCAGTGCGAGCCCCTAAAAGGGGCATCTGCATGAAAGAACTTACGGCATCGCTGAAGCGATGCCCTGATACGAATCTCGAGAAAGCGATGCTCTGATACAAAGATTGGGTTTTTTCATCGTGGCTTTTCAAAACGCCGGCCGGCGTTGAAGCACCCGGCTAAGTATGCGTTCTTCAAGTGCGGCGAAGCGGGCGCTGCCGCGGGTTCGTGGTCGAGGCAAGTTTACGACATCATCCAATGCGACGCGGCCTCCCTCAATCAGGATGACGCGGTCCGCCAGACTTATGGCCTCGGCAACGTCATGAGTTACGAGCATCGCGGTAAAACCGCGGCTCCGCCAAACGTCCTCGATGAGCTGCTGCATTTCGATGCGTGTGAGCGCATCCAGCGATCCCAGCGGTTCGTCCAGAAGCAACAAATTCGGGTCGTGGACAAGCGCGCGAGCCAAAGCTACCCTTTGTCGCTGCCCGCCCGACAAGTTGGCAGGCCAGTCGTCGGCTCTTTCTGCCAGACCCACTTGCGCCAAGACTCTACGCGCCTGCGGCATGAGTGCGGGCTCCAGGCCGAGCATGACGTTCGGAAGAACCCGTCTCCAGGGCAGCAGGCGAGAATCCTGGAACATGACCCGAACGTCCGGCTTGCGGTTGTGTTCTTTAACATGCTCTGCGACCTTGCCCACAACAATGGTTCCGGTTTGCGGCGTTTCCAAACCTACGACTGACCGGAGGAGAGTACTCTTGCCACATCCGCTACGGCCGACAATGGCGACAAATTCACCAGCGGAAATCTCAATATCGAAGTTCTCCAGCACGGTGCGTCCACCGAAGGCGATACTGACGCCCTTGATTCCGACCGACACACCGCGCGAGCAACGCTCTTCCGCAGCCGCCATCTCCTTCGAACTGAAAGTGACAGGCAAAGTGATCCCCTATTGTGCTCTCTGATACGCCGGATTCCAGCGCAGCCAGTAGCGTTCCAATCCTTTCGCCAGAAGATCGGCGAGTTTCCCCAAAATTGCATAAAGCAAAATGCCGACCACCATGACATCCGTCTGCATGAATTCGCGCGCGTTCATCGTCATGTAGCCAATGCCCGAGCGTGCTGAAATGGTTTCGGCGACGATCAAGATCACCCACATGAGCCCGAGCGAAAAGCGCACGCCTACGAGAATCGAGGGCAGGGCTCCGGGCAAAATGATCTCGCGGTACAGCGGCCAGCCAGACAGGCCATAAGTTCGCCCCATCTCCAGAAGCCCACGATCGACCGAGCGAATCCCATGAAAGGTGTTGATGTAGACAGGGAAAAAAACGCCGAGCGAGACCAGAAACAGCTTGGCCGATTCGTCGATACCGAACCACAAGATCACCAGAGGAATGAGAGCCAGAGGTGGAATGTTGCGGACCATTTGAATGGTGGTATCGAGCAGAATTTCAGCCCAATGCATCGAGGCGGTGAGCAACCCGAGCAAGAGTCCCACGCCGCCACCGACGACGAAGCCCGACAAGGCGCGCAGGGTACTGACCCGAACATGCATCCATAATTCGCCGGAGGCGCTGAGTTCGATGAACGAACTCACCACAGCCCGTGGCGAGGGCAGAAAGCGGCTGGGCAGGATCCCCGCGGAAGATGTCCACTGCCAAGCGATCAACAGGGAAATGGGCACGAGCCACGGCAACGCTTGCTTCGCCAGAATACTCGGCCGAAGTTGGGTCTTAAAGGCAGGACCTTTCTGATGCTGGTTCATGGTTCCTCGCTCAACGTTTGGCCCGGGTTCCCGTCGACGCTCCCTCTAGGGTCGCATCGCGGACATTAATGTGCTTGGGAATCAACTTGAGGTCGTAGAAGGCGTCCGCGATTCTTTGTTGCTCCGCGAGCACGGCATCGTTGACTGGCATCACACCGTAGCCGCCCCGCGACAGCGCCAGCTCAAGCGTCGCTTGATCCAAACCGATCTGCGGTTGCAGCGCTGCGGCCGCCGCTCTCGTGTCCGTCTTTGCCCATTCATCGACTTTCGCCAGTTCATCAATGGTGATCGCAATCACGTCCCCTCTCTTTTTTGCGTAGGACCGCGCGGCAAGAAAGAACTGGTGATTGCTGACCGCACCGTTGCCATCGGCGAGAATGCGAGCACCGGTTTGCCTTTGAGCCGCGGCGAGAAACGGCTCCCAGATCGCCCACGCATCCACGCTGCCGCGCTCGAAGGCCGCTCTCGCATCCGCCGGAGTGAGGAAAATTGTGTCTATGTCCGCATATCGCACGCCCGCCTTTTCCAACAGCCTGACCAGCAGAAAGTGAACGTTGGAGCCTTTGTTGAGCGCCACTTTCTTGCCTTTGAGTTCGGCGACCGTCTTGATGGGCGAGTCCTTGGGAACCACGATGGCTTCAGCCGCGGAGGCCGGCGGTTCATTTCCTACGTAGACCAGATCGGCTCCGGCTGCTTGGGCAAAGATGGGTGGTGCTTCGCCTGCGATGCCGAAATCGATGCTGCCCACGTTCAAACCTTCGAGCAATTGCGGGCCGGCCGGAAATTCGGTCCATTTGACTTCAACGTGCATCGGCGCGAGCCGTTTCTCCAAACTGCCGCGAGCTTTCAGCAGCACCAATGTGCCATATTTCTGGTATCCGATGCGGAGGACGCTATCGCTATTCTGGGCGAAAGCGAAGGGCTGCCCCGCCGCCAGGATCAAAATAGCCGCCAAGATTGTGCTGTGAGACTTTGCCTGCAGAGGATTCCTCATAAATCTGGGTCCTTGATTGATCGGCGCTCACGAATAAAATGAGGGTTTAGGAAGCTGGCGATTCAAGGCCCAGTCTCCCAACTCGCGAATCTTATAGTCGACCGGATCATGCAGCGTGTGCGTGCGCAGGTTCCGCCAGTAACGGTCGATCCGCGCAGGACCGGCGGCGGCGCGCGCTCCCATGACTTCGAACATCCGGTTGGTGATCTCCAGACCCATCTTGCTGGTGGTCACCTTCGAGGTCGCGACGTCCAACGCGCACTTACCCCGCTGGTTCTCGGTAATGGCGTCTCCACTCTCCCAGGCTCGCTGGAGAGACTCTCCCGCGATGTCCGTTAGCGCCTGTGCCGCCTGAAGGCTCACAAAGAAGTTCCCGTAATTTGCCAGAATGTAGGGATCTTCCGTGGCGCTCTTTGCGGTTGAAGTAATCCAAGGTCGGGTTTGCGCCAGAGTGTAGTTGCGAGATTCCTCCAACGCGCCTTCGGCGATTCCCAGAAAAATGTTGCTGAGAATCAATTGGGCGATGCACGAACGCAGAGATGCTCTGATGCTCCCCAGCGGACCGGGTGCCTTCAAGAACTCTTCCTGCGCCGCGGCCACGTCGCAGAACTCCACCGTGCCGCTGTCCGTTTGCCGCTGTCCCATGGCATCCCAGTCATCCAGAATGCGAATCCCTTGGCGGGCAGAGGGTATGGCGGCGACCATGAATTTCTCGTCGACGGCTCGAATTGCGGAGACGATCAGCATGTCGGAGTCAACCGCGCCGGAACAAAAACTCTTGTGCCCGTTGATGAGGTATCCGACCCCACACTTGGACGTGAGGCTTGTACGCTTGTCGAGCGGATTGAGCGCGTTGCCCCAGAACCATTTATTGCGGACCGTTTCAGAAAAGAGCTCCTCGGTCTGTGGCCATGATCCGTAGAGCGACACGGAAGCCAGCATCAGATGCTGAAAGCCGAACAGATGGGCAATCGAGCTGTCGACACGGGCAAAAACTCGTACGAGTTTCATCGTGTCCGGCCATTCCATACCCCAGCCGCCCAGGTCTGCGGGAATCGTCACGTTGAGCAGCCCGCTCGCGCGCAGCAGGTCTCTTTCAATCTTCGCCGTGCCCCCCCGCTTATCTCGTTCAACGGCCGTTTGAGCAAACGCCGCTGCCAATTGATCGGCAATCTCGAAAGCATGTTGCCGGGGCGGAACATTAACCGCGATGTGATTCACCGTAGAAAGCACTAGATCCTCCCGTATTGTCAGACATATAGCCCGGACTCCACGCGGTCGCCTACTGCTGCTCCAGCAGCACCTCTGCTGAATTGATGTTGCTATAGCAGCACATCTCTATTGACTGAACTGCCTGACATTCGCCGTAACCGCGTGAAAACTTGAAATTCATGGACATAGCCGCACTCCTCTGTTGGCAAGACAATTGCCAAAGCTCGTGTGGAACTCAGTCCTGCCGGAAAAGAGACCGAAAACATGGAAATGTTCTGGTTCTTACCAACTCACGGAGACGGTCGTTACCTGGGCACCGCGGAACAGGCTCGAACCGTCAACTACGGTTATTTGAAGCAAATTGCGCAAGCCGCCGATCAGCTTGGGTTTCAAGGCGTGCTCCTGCCCACTGGCCGGTCGTGTGAAGACGCTTGGGTGGTGGCGTCAACTCTGGTTCCGGTAACCAGCAGGCTCAAGTTCCTGGTGGCGATTCGTCCCGGCATCACTTCTCCTACAGCGGCTGCACGAATGGCAGCAACGTTTGACCGGCTTTCCGAGGGGCGGCTGCTGATCAATGTCGTCACCGGCGGCGATCCCGACGAGGCGCTTGGCGACGGAGTTTTTCTCACTCACGACGAACGCTATGAAGTGACGGAAGAGTTTCTGCAGATATGGCGCGAAGCAGTGGCGGGAAAACCCATTTCGTTACATGGAAAGCACCTTCATGTGGAGAACGCAAAGGTCCTATATCCTGCCTTGCAAAAGCCGCATCCCCCGCTCTATTTCGGGGGATCTTCGAAGGTTGCTTACGGGTTGGCGGCCCGACAGGTTGACGTCTACCTCACCTGGGGTGAACCCCCGCAGGCGGTTGAGGAAAAGGTTGCGACCGTACGTCGCCTGGCGGAGGAACAGGGCCGATCCGTTCGTTTCGGCATTCGCCTGCACGTGATTGTTCGCGAAACGGAGCAAGAAGCGTGGGCCGCAGCGAACGATTTGATTCGCTACGTCGACGACGATACGATTGCCAGAGCGCAACAAACATTCGCAAGGTTCGACTCCGAAGGACAGCGCCGCATGGCGGAGTTGCATCGCGGCGGTCGCGAAAAACTGGAAGTAAGTCCCAATCTCTGGGCAGGCGTTGGCCTGGTGCGCGGAGGCGCCGGCACAGCGCTGGTTGGCGATCCAGCCACTGTAGCGAAAAGAATGCAGGAGTATGCCGACCTGGGAATAGAAACCTTCATTCTGTCCGGTTATCCGCACCTTGAAGAGGCGTACCGAGTGGCTGATTTGCTTTTTCCACATCTGCCGGTTTCCCAGAGATCGGAAAGATCGGTTGGAAATGTCACTGGCCCGTTCGGAGAACTGGTCGCCAATGAATACCAGCCGCGCACGGCCGCGGCGACACCGGTGCCAGTGCAACAAAGTTAGCCACGAGCAGCAATCGGATTTGTCTTCTGTGGTCCACAGAGGGGGAGCATTGAACAATCAGAGGGGGGCGAAGCTCGCGCAGGTCGTCGCTGTCTTGGTCATTCTTATTGCAGCGACGTTGCCCGGCTGCAGCCGCAAGGCTTCTGTCAAGCCCACGACCATCAAGCTCGACTATGCCTATTACAACCCCGTGAGCCTGGTGCTCAAGGACAAGAAATTTCTGGAGCAGGATCTCGCCAGTGCTGGCATTTCCGTTGAGTGGATACAGAGCCTCGGTAGCAACAAAGCCTTGGAACTGCTGAATAGCAAAAGCCTCGACTTTGGGTCGACGGCCGGGGCCGCGGCTCTCATCGGAAAAGCCAACGGCAATCCGATCAAAGCCATCTATGTCTATTCCCGTCCCGAGTGGACCGCTCTGGTCGTTCGCAGAGACTCCCCGATCACGAAAGTCGAGGATCTGAAGGGAAAGAAAGTGGCCGTGACACGCGGGACCGATCCCCACATATTCCTGTTGCGCGCGCTTCACGAAGCAGGGCTGACTGAGAAGGATATTGAGATGGTGGTGCTGCAGCATCCCGAGGGGAGGATCGCACTCGAAAAAGGAGACGTGGATGCCTGGGCGGGCTTGGATCCAATGATGGCGCAGACCGAGATTCAAAGTGGGTCCCGGCTCTTCTATCGTAACGTGAACTACAACAGTTACGGTGTGCTCAACGTGCGCGAAGAGTTTGCCGAGCAGTATCCCGCGTACGTGGAGCGCGTTTTGGCGGCCTATGAGAAGGCTCGTCTCTGGGCCCTTCAGAACCCGGAGGAATTTCGCAAACTGTTTGCCACCAACGCCAAGCTCGACGATTCTGTCATCACGAAAGTTCTGGAGCGCACAGACCTGACCAATTCGATGATCGGAGACAGCCAAAGGCAAGTGATTATCGCGAGCGGCGACGTATTGAAACAGAACCATGTGATCAACAGCAGCACCGACGTGAGCGCAACTGTAAACAATCTGATCGATCCTCGATATGCGCAGGACGTGGTCAACAAAAGCCTGGCGCAGAAATGAGCACCGCGGAGCAGAACCGAAGGCTCGTATGGAAAGACCCTACTGCGGAATTACCGACGAAGCCGCCTGGGAACATCGGGCGATTCCACATTCCCGAACGGCTTCTCGGCTGGATCATTCCCGCGACCGTGCTGCTCGTGTGGGAACTGCTGGCGCGTCTCCGGGTGCTTCCCGCTAATTGGTTGCCTGCTCCAACAGTCGTCGGCAAGACAATTTATCAGTTGGCCGTTGCCGGCGACTTGTTGAAACACGCGGGGATAACCATAGGCCGCGTGGCGGTCGGGTTTCTGCTCGGAGCGAGCGCAGGCACGCTGTTCGGCGGCCTCACTGGCTACCTGCCGGTGGCTCGCAAACTGCTCGATCCTTCGTTGCAGGCGTTGCGCAGTGTTCCTTCGATTGCATGGGTTCCACTCTTCCTGTTGTGGCTCGGCATTCATGAGACCTCGAAAATTGCTCTCATCTCTGTGGGGGCGTTCTTTCCGGTCTATCT
>Ga0302324_100019853_pt1 | contig 13175 bp, 11 predicted proteins | sample Palsa_T0_1_FD_201949 | JGI IMG/M metagenome (GOLD analysis project Ga0302324, IMG submission 201949) | Peat permafrost microbial communities from Stordalen Mire near Abisko, Sweden - Palsa_T0_1 | ecosystem: Environmental > Terrestrial > Soil > Palsa > Peat permafrost | place: Sweden: Abisko...
GACGTGCTCTATTTCGATACCAACGAATTGCCGCTCGGACAGGCGGGATTGGATGTGGTGGCTCACTATTACAATCTCAGCGCCGCGCGCAACGGCGGGCGGGCGGATGTCATCGTCAACGGCAAACACATCCTCCCCGAGCACGTCGGGGCATTCGTCGAGGACATCGAGCGCAGCACCGCCAACGCCATCCGCCCCGATCCGTGGCAGACCGACACTTGCATCGGAGATTGGCATTACAACCGGGCACTCTATACCGAAAACCGCTATCAAACTGTCGGCACCATCGTGGGGATGCTCACCGACATTGTGAGCAAAAATGGAAATCTGATGCTGAACATTCCGCTACGCGGCGATGGCTCGATTGATGAGCACGAGGAAACCTTCCTTGCCGGGCTGACCGCATGGATGGATGTGAATTCCGAGGGGATTTATTCCACGCGGCCGTGGAAGATTTATGGCGAAGGCCCATCGACCACGGCCCGCCCAACGACGCGCGGGCTCGGCCGCGGCGCAGCGCCGGCGTACACATCGCAGGACATTCGCTTCACCACGAAAGTTGACACACTTTACGCATTCGTTGGAGCTTGGCCCGAATCGGGTATTGTGCTCATAAAGAGCCTTGGAACCGAATCACCGCAGTTGTCCGGTGCCAAGGTTACTTCCGTTTCGCTCCTTGGATCGGACGGCAAACTGACTTGGACGCAGGGTGCGCAAGGACTGTCCATCTCGTTGCCAGATAAGCCGCCGAGCGAACATGCAGTGACTCTGAAAATCCAGGGCGTGCCGACGGCATGATCGTTTAAATCACGGACGCTGCTGCTCGTTTTCTGGATGACGTTTTACGGCAAGTCTGGAGGACCGCAGTGAACATTTCCCGCAGGACCGCGGTGAAGTTGCTCGCCGGCACCGCCGGTGCGATTTGCGCTCGAGAAGCCTTTGCGCAAGCAACGGCGCCAGTGCCGGAAACAAGCCTGCCGCCGGCGCCAACACCGATTGCCCCACCTCCCGGCTTCGGTGTTGCGGAAGGGCCGTTCAAGCCGACGCTGGAATCCCTCTCGGCTTTCCGGGTTCCCGACTGCTATCGAGATGCGAAGTTCGGCATTTGGGCCCACTGGGGTCCGCAGTGTCAGCCGGAACAGGGGGACTGGTAAGGGCGTCGCGAAAGTGGAAATGCTTGGCGTCGGCGAGGTCAACTTCACCCAGGACGCCGGGGGCCTGACGATCAACCTGCCGGAGAAGAAGCCGTACGACTATACGTATGGATTCAGGATCACACCGACCTAGTACGGGATGCCGAGCATTTCTGCGGCGAATCAGCCTTAAACGCTTTCGCATCGGCGTGGTAGCACACCAAGGCCGCATCATGCCTGCGTGCTCAAAATCACCGGACTGAAACTGAAGTGATCTGCGGAGGGCAATATGAAAATGACGCGGCGAGAAGCGATAGGCATATTGGTGGGTGGAATGGCTGCCGGTTTAACCTCGCGGTGGGGTTTGTCCGGAGCGTTTGCACAAACGGCGCCCTCAACCGCGCCATCGTATGACATCGCTCCCGGCCCCTTCCAACCGACATGGGAATCGCTGGAGCAGAACTATCACCTGCCCGATTGGTATCGCGATGCGAAATTCGGCATCTGGATGCACTGGGGCCCGCAATGCCAGCCCGGCGATGGGGATTGGTACGCCAAGTACATGTATGACCAGGGACGGCCGCAGTATCAATTCCATTTGAAAAAATATGGCCATCCCTCGAAATTCGGTTTCAAGGATGTCATCAACCAGTGGAAGGCGGAAAAGTGGGATCCGGCCGCGCTTCTCCAGCGGTTCAAAGGCGCCGGTGCCAGGTTCCTGGTCTCCATGGCCAATCACCACGACAACTTTGATAATTTCAATTCAAAATATCAGCCGTGGAATTCCGTCAACGTCGGGCCGAAGAAGGACATCGTCGGCACGTGGGCCAAGCTGGCGCGCGAGGCCGGTTTGAACTTTGGCGTGAGCGTGCACGCTGCTCGTTCCTGGAACTGGTATGAGGACGCGCAGGGGAGCGACACAGCAGGCCCGCTGGCCGGCGTGCCGTACGATGGCAAGCTGACCAAGGCGGATGGCAAAGGTCTGTGGTGGGAAGACCTGGACCCCCAGGATCTCTATGCCCAAAATCACGCCGTCGGCGCCCAGCCGGATGCAGCTTACAGAACCAAGTTTTTCAACCGCATCAAAGACCTTTTCGATCAGCACCATCCTGACTTGGTCTTTTTCGATGATTCCAAGCTGCCCCTTGGGGACACCGGACTGAACCTGGCCGCACATTTGTTCAACTCCAGTCCGCAATGGAACAACGGAAAGCTGCAGTCCGCCATCATTGCCAACGGGCTTTCCGTGATCGAACAGCACGCCGTGGTAAACAACCTCGAACGCAACATGACGCTCGATTTGCTGAAAACGCCGTGGAGCAAGGGCAATTGCCTGGGTCCGTGGCACTACAGCACCGCCGATTACAACAAGGGCTACCGGAAATCGTCGGATTGGATTCATTTGCTTGTGGACGTGGTCAGCAAGAACGGCACGTTCCTGCTGGCGATTCCGCTTCCCGGCAGCGGCGAAATTGATGACAAGGCCACCGCGTTTCTCGACGACATGACCAAGTGGATGGCGGTCAACAGCGAGTGCATTTACGACACGCGCCCCTGGGTGATTTACGGTGAGGGGCCATCGGTCAAAAATGACGCCAGTGCCAGGGACAGCGCCGGGAATCCGCCGCGCGGCCTCGGTCCGAATTTGACCGCCAGCGATATCCGCTTCACCACCAAGGGCAATGTGCTCTATGCGATAGTGATGGGCCGGCCCGATGGCGGGAAAGCCAATATCAAAGCGCTCGCGTCCAAGTCGGCTCATTATCCGGGCGAAATTGGCAGTGTTCAAATGCTTGGCGCTTCGGACAAACTTGTCTTTTCGCGCGATGAGGCCAGCCTGGCGGTCATGATCCCCGACGGCGGCGGTTCCGACTACGCGATCCCGTTGAAAATCACGCCCAAAGCTTGATGCGCTGCCGCAACGCCAAGCAAAGTTTGCCCTTTCGGAGTTCCCTGAATGTCATCCCTCCGTATCTCACCGTTCCAACTGCTGGCTGCCGTAGCGGTCATTGCCGCTAATGCCTTGCCACTGTCTTCCTCGTCCGCCGATGCCGCGCCGTCCGTTGCCAAGCCCGGCGTCAGCATTGCGGTGACCGTCAAAGACGATGGCCGGCAGTGGACGCTCGACAACGGCATCGTCAAGGCGGTGATCAACAAGCGCAATGGCGAGATGCAGTCGCTGATCTACAACGGCTTTGACACCATGGGCCACGATCAGGGCGGGGCGGGAAATTGGGAGCAGGATCCTTCCGCCGCGGCCCAATCCAATGGACTGACCGATTCCATTACCATCGACCCATCCAAAGATGATGGCGAGCGCGCGGAAGTTTCCATCAAGGGCGTTACCGGCGGCCGAAACCAGCTCAGCGCCGGTGCGCCCGGCGGAGGAACCTATTGCGATATCGAAATTCGCTATTCACTGGGTCGTGGCGACAGTGGCGTTTACACCTACGCGATTTACACCCATCCGGCTTCCTATCGCGCGGGGGGAGTGGGACCCGAAAGCCGTTACATCACCAAGATCAATCAGACATTTGATTGGGTCACGGTCGATGCCGATCGCAATATGCTCGAGTGTGCCCCGACCGACTGGGGCACGGGTGTGGTCGTTCACGCCAAGGAGCAACGCATCCTGACCAAGGGTGTCTATAAAAATTCCGTTGAGCATAAATACAACTATTCCGGCGTGCAGTACAAGACGCCGGCCTACGGATGGTCGAGCACGCAGAAGCACATCGGCATCTGGTTGATCAATCCAACCATCGAATACCTGAGCGGCGGCCCGACGAAGAATGAATTGGATTGCCACTTCGGCGATAATGGCAACCCGGACCCGATCATTCTCGATTATTGGGAAGGCGGGCATTACGACACGGGCGCGCGCTGCAACATCGCATCGGGCGAGGAATGGAGCAAAGTCGTCGGGCCGATTTTTGTTTACGTCAATTCCCTGGATCAACCCGAGCCGACCACTTCGGCTGAATTGAACACATTGGCCGCAACCATGGGCAATCCGACGGTGCCCGCAAGCTGGCACGATAATGCCACCGCTCTTTGGCAGGACGCCCTCGCTCAGGCGAAAGGCGAAAACGCGAAATGGCCCTACGACTGGGTCAACGGCGTGGACTATCCCCATCGGGATCATCGCGGGAGTGTGACCGGACAGATCGTGCTCAACGACCCACTTGCGCCCGAGGACGCTTCGAACAAGCTGCCCCATCTGACCGTCGGCTTGACCTATCCCGATACCGACAGAGTCCTATGGATGCATGATGCCGCGCATTACCAGTTTTGGAATGATGGAACTGATGATGGCAAATTCACCATCACCAAGGTCCGCCCCGGCAATTACACGTTCCACGCCTTTGCCGATGGGGTGCTGGGAGACTTTTCGCAGGCGAATGTGACGGTCGAGTCCGGCAAGAATTTGGACCTGGGAAGGTTGGAGTGGAAGCCAGTTCGCCACGGCCGGCAACTGTGGGACATCGGCTACCCCGACCGCACGGGCGATAAGTTTTTCAAAGGAGATGGCGACAATTATTGGTTATGGGGTTGGAACCTTCGTTACGCCTTGCTCTTTCCCAATGACATCACGTACACGATCGGCAAAAGCGATTACCACAAGGACTGGTTCTTCGAGGAGGTGCCGCACGCCACGGATTTGTCCTTCGTGAATCCCGCGGCGAAGGATCCGGCCAATCAGCGGTTTGGCTGGGTGAAAGGGGAATCGCTCGATCAATACCCGCAAACCAATACGCACGGACCGTGGGCCATTTACGGCAAAGGCCGGGAGACGGTCTGGACGATCAAATTTGATCTTGAGAAGGTTGTGCAGGGCACCGGCTTTTTCCGTGTGGCGGTGGCCGGCGTCAATGGCATCAGCCAGTTGGCGGTGACGGTCAATGGCAAGGATGCCGGTGCCATCGGCGACGGTCGCGATGCGGACAACGCACGCCTGATCAACACCAACACGATTCGCTACAACTCCAATAAAGGTCTTTGGCAGGAGCGGACATTGAAGTTTGATGCGGCGCTGCTCAAGGCCGGTGAAAACAGGATGACCCTCACGGTCCCGGCCGGCGACCTGCAAAGCGGGGTCGTGTGGGATTATCTGCGACTCGAGCTCAACGAAGCAGAGCGCAAGTAAGTCCGAGGGCTTGGCACGCCGGGCGGCATTGCGGTCCCACTCCCGCACGGGCGGGGACGCCCGTGTCACGAGGGGGCTGCCTATCCGGCGAGAAGGCTTGGGTGCCCATGCGTGATTTGACGCGATACCAAAAAGTGGGCCTGATCCGTACCGACGCCATTCCGATTCCTCGGGATACTCGTGCAGATTATTGGTGGATTCATCTCGCTCTTTTGCTCGTCGCGCTCGTTGGTGGATGCGCCCAGCCAGTTTCGCGGAAAACTCTCGACGACTCGAACACACCAGTGTCGTTCGATTCGCCCCGCGAGTTGCGCGACATGCTGCTTCTCCTGCCGCTGCGCTTTCGCGGAACGGATTATTGGTTCTTACTGGATACGGGAACCACTGGAATCATCTTCGACTCCAGATTTAAGGCCCAGCTTGGCTCGCCGGTGGGAAGCTCGCCATGGAACGGCATCGGCCGGCGGATGATCCCTAACGAGAAAAAACTGCCGCTCTATCCCCCAGTCGATGCGTCGATTGGTCCTTTCAATATTCGCTCGGCCGGTCCGGTTGGATGCGCTGATCTATCCGCCTTCTGCGTTGCCACTGGCCAGGATATTGCGGGGATAGTCGGCATGAGATTTCTCGAGCAATTCGTCGTTCAAGTGGATCTCGACAGGTCGCGGGCGACGCTGTCGATGCCGGACGAACGCGATCATCCTGAATGGGGGATTCAAGTTGCGCTGGAGCCAAACTCGCGCGGCCAGCCGACGGTGGAAGCCGACTTATCGGGGGTGGGGAGAGTAGCCATGGTCGTCGATACCGGCTTTGCGTCCCTTAACCAACAGGCGGGATATCTCCCTTATGCAATAATCGCGCGCGTTCCCATGCCGGCGACAATGTCGCTCGGGACTTTTGGTGCGGATCATCTCACCTTCGCAGAGCTTGGCGATGCGGGAGGATTGGGCGCTGGCTTTCTCAGCCGTTTTATCGTGACGTTCGATTTTCCCCATCGAAGGTTGTTTTTGTTGCCGCGGCACGTTCCGATCGACCCGCCGGCTTGGTATATCGCAGGCCTGCTGTTTCGGCGCGATGGCAATCGATACGTGGTCACGGCAGTTTCCCCCGGCGGTCCCGCCGACAAGGCAATGATCGAACCGGGCGATGTACTGCTGGCGATTAATCGCCAGGGGATCGATCAGTTACCGATCTGGAGCGTTGCCAAAAGACTGATCTCCGAGCGGGCGATGCTGGTGACTCTTTCCTTGCAACGTGACGGGCATCGGTTTGATGCGGCGATCACGTTATCGCACCCAGGCAACAAATGAACGCACGCTCGCGGCGAAGCGGAATTATGGGTTGATCGGCGGAGCCCTGTGCTCACTGAAGTGAGCACTCCGGAATGGACGGGTGCGCTGTAGAAACGGTGAACGAGCTCACCCCTACCCGCTGCCTCCCTTTGGTAGTACCATCACATCCCCCTTTACGGCAGGAGTTTTTCATGCGTCACGTGATTTCGGCGTTGGTGATGAATGAGCCCGGTGTGCTGGCGAATGTCGCGGGCATGTTTGCGGCGCGCGGATTCAACATCGATTCACTGGTGGTTGGTCGAACCGAGACGCCGGACCTGAGCCGGATGACGGTCGTGGTGGATGCGGATGACAACACGATCGAACAGGTGCGCAAGCAACTGGCCAAACTGGTGCCGGTGGTGAAGGTTCGCGATTTCCAGGGGACGGCGTACATCGAGCGCGATTTGGCGCTGATCACGGTGGGGGCAGGGCCGGATAAACGGGGGGAAGTGATCGATATCGTCGCGCTCTTCCGGGCGCGGATCGTCGATGTGGGCAAATCCAGCGTCATCGTTGAAATGACCGGGACCGAAGAGAAAATCGAAGCCCTGATCGAATTGCTGGAACCTTACGGTATCCGCGAGTTGGCGCGCACCGGAGTGATCGGCATGGCCCGGGGCACCCAGACCGCGCGAGACGAGGCTGCCGAGAAAAGCAGCGGCAAGCGTACCCGCAGCATCAATGCCCCCGCCACGGTTGCGTTGCCGCCGAGCTGAGGGGGCGATTCACGGGGATATGACGTTGTAGGCTCAGGGGGTTTGGGGGCATCTTCGCGGAGCACCGCGAAATCGGGCCGAGGACGGCCCGGCTCTGTTCGGCCCGGCTCTGTTGGGGGTATGAAACGTTCGCTTCCTTAAAATTTTGGAAGATTCCTGGCTGTTACCGGAACTAATCTGGTACGTGACAGGGATTGCAACACCGAGGATCAGTCGACCGGGTGGCAACAGAGCGATTGGAACCGGGCGATCTGGAGTTGGTCCGTGCTGCTGGGCAGGGCGACCACGGGGCGTTCCATACGCTGGTGGATCGGCATGCTCAGAATATGTTCCGCCTCGCCTTGTCTCTAACCCCCAGTCGCGCGGACGCGGAAGATTTGTGCCAGGAAACCTTCGCCGGCGCGTTCGCCGGATTGAAGCGATTCAACGGCCAATCATCGGTGCGCACATGGCTTACGAGCATTTTAATGCGGCAGGCGGCCAAGGCGTGGCACCAGTCGAGACACACGCGGAAAACCGTCTCCCTTCAGGGAGCGGGGGAGGGACTGGTCTCCGACGGGGCGGCCGGCACAGCCAGCGGCTCCAATTGGGGCGGTTCCGGGCCGATTGTTCCCCCGGAACAGGCCGCAGTGGATCGGAAGATCGATCTGGATCATCTCCTCGGCCGGTTAGACCCACCGTTCCGCGAGATTTTGTTGCTGCGGGAGATGCAGCAGATGAGTTACGAGGAAATCGCCACTAGTTTGGGCATTCCCCGTGGGACTGTGGAATCCCGGCTGCATCGAGCGAGGGCGGAGCTGAAACGGCATTTGAAGGATTATGTGGATTGAGAGATTGATTGGTCTTGGTTTATCCGGGTCTTGGGGTTTATCCGGGTGCTCGTTATCCGGCTCTTCGGAGTACCTCAGAGGCCGGCGTCGGGGTGAAAGAGTTTGAGTATTAAAGAACTAATGTCTGATTGCCCTTTTCATCCTCAAATTAATGCCTATCACGACGGCGAACTGGACGGCGCGACCGCTCGGTTAGTGAGCGAGCATTTGTCAACTTGCGCGGGTTGCCGAGAGGAGTTGGCGGGGGTGGAGGGAATATCTCGCCTGTTTGTCGCCAATACGCATGCCCACATGTTGCCGCTGGAACTGGCAAGATTGCATCACCGTCTGGACAGGGCTGCTGACAGACGGGTCGGGGACCGCCCAGCGGAAATGGATTTTCTTCGTATGGCTGGAACGTTAAGTGCTTTAGCAGCTTCAATTATGATCATTAGTGGTGTTTGGCTGGCTGAATTTCCTTCGCGGCACGCCGCGGCCCTCTCGCCCGGGGTCGCGGTCGTGCCCGCGTCGGATCGGACTAGCCTCCCCGCTGACATTCCTGATTGGGAACGAACCGCTCTGACGCTGCGGGTTGAGCCGTTGCCCGTCATGGACAACAGCTCGCAAAATAATCAGATTGGACTGGCGGATGCCGGTTCGATCGGCGATAGTTCGGTGGATTCGCAGGTGGCGGATTGGATGGTTGCTAATTTGACCGCTGGAGGGGGCCATGCGAGTCCATAAATTAAAGCTCGTTCTGATCGCCGCCTCTATCCTTGCGCTGGGGGCGGGTGTCTTTGCGGGTATGGCGGTTTCGCGGCTGCCGGTTGCCAGTTCGGCGGTGGTGACCGCTCCCGCAGTAAAAGTGTCGATCGCCGATGAGTTGCAACTGACCGACGGCCAACGGGATCAAATGCGAAGCATCTGGGAAGGTGTCCGAGACAACGTTCATGCGACATTTGAGCAGGCGCAGGCAATACAAAAGGAGCGGGATGCTGCCATTGCCGCGCTCCTGACGGATTCGCAGAAAGCTCGCTACGCCGCCCTTACGGAACAGGCGGCCGAGCAGTTTGCTCATCTAAAAGAATATCGGGATCGGGAGTTTCAAGATGGGGTCGCCAAAACTCGCAAAATTCTGAATGACATGCAAAGACAGACCTATGACAATATAATTCGCGATCGAGTGGGACCAGGCTCGGAGGGCCCGAGCGGAGATCGTGGTCTGACATCCCCCACCACTGAGCCTGTCGTTCAATAGTCTTGACTGAGAATTTTGGCTGATGATGAAGCTCTGAAAGCACGGAAGGTACGGAGAGGCAATGAACCTTGAACCAATCCGCAAGGCGAATTCCGTCCCACGACACTCGGTCCTTGAGCGGTGGGCGCGTTCGACATGCGCCAATTTTTGGGAATCGCTGGAGGTGCGTCAGCTCCTCTCTGGGTCACTGTCATCCACATTAACGCCCTCGATCTCATTTGTCGCGCCCAGCGCCAAAGGCGCGGCCAGTTCAGTCCAGGGTTACACGCCCGCTGAAATCAGGAGCGCGTACGGATTTACCGGCGTCAGCGAAACCGGCGCCGGCCAGACGATTGCCATCATCGATGCGTACAACGATCCGAACATCACCGCAGATCTGGGAACCTTTGACTCCGAATTTGGATTGGCCGGCCCGCCCAGTTTTAAGATCGTCAGCCAGACTGGGAGCAGCAAACTGCCGGCGACCGATGCGGGGTGGGCGCAGGAAACTTCGCTGGACGTCGAGTGGGCGCATGCCATCGCGCCCAAGGCGAGCATCCTGCTGGTTGAGGCGACCGACGATTCCACCACCAACCTGATCAAAGCGGTCAACTACGCGCGCAACGCCAGCGGAGTTTCTGTGGTCTCGATGAGCTGGGGCGGCAGTGAAATGTCGAATGAAACCAGCTACGACAAATATTTCACCACGCCATCGGGGCATAACGGCGTTACGTTCGTCGCCGCCGCTGGTGATGAAGGCGCAGCCGGCGGGGCTGAGTGGCCGGCATCTTCACCAGACGTTCTTGCGGTGGGCGGCACCACACTGACCCTGACGGGCGGCACATACGCCAGTGAAACGACTTGGAGCGAGACCTCCGATGGAACCAGCGAGTATGAGTCCACGCCCAGTTATCAGGCTTCGCTTGGCGTGAGCGGCCGCACAACGGCCGACGTGTCCTACGATGCCGACCCGAACACTGGTTTTGCAACGTACGATTCGCTCTCGTACGAAGGGGAAGTCGGCTGGGCCGAAACAGGCGGCACCAGCGCCGGCACGCCGCAATGGTCAGGACTGGTTGCTTTGGCGGACCAGGGGCGCGTATCGGCGGGTCACGGGACACTTGATGGTGGCACGGGAACGTTACCGGCGCTCTACAACATCGCGTCCAATGCCACGACTTATGCCGCCGATTTCAATGACATCACGACGGGCAGCAACGGAAATCAATATGGTGGCGGTGGGTTTGGCGGCGGCGGGTTTGGCGGACATCACGGCGGTAGACACGGATATCGCTTCCAGCAGGCCGCGGTGACCACTACCGGCGTCAGCCTCACGTCCGCAACCACTGGTTATGATGGACCCACCGGCCTGGGTACACCCAAGGCCGCGGGAATCGTTGAAACGCTCATGTCCTACGGCATTGCCGCCAGCGTCAAAAAGGCATCAGCCTCCAAAACGGTCAGCGCCGCGGTCATTCGATTGAAGCCGGCCACGGTTCGCTTCGTTCAAAACCCCACCCCGCCGGCAGCGGCTTACATCGTGGTGGCGACGCCCGTGGCGACCCCGAGCCTTAACCGGCCAGAGCCGCGCGTGGAGTTGGATTCGGCGGTCGGATTGGCCCGCCCATCCACTTCCGCCGCGGCAACGGCCGATTCATCTTCGCAGACTCCTTTTGGATCCCTGGTCGGATTCATCAACGACGCCCAGGCCGAGATGTTGATCGCGAAAGTAGCTAATGCACTAAAACCCGCCGCCCAATCCACCGCGGCGGTCGCGATGAGCATCGTGGTCGATGCACGTCAGGCCGCCATCCGGATCGCCGGCTCAACCGCCCCGCTGCTGGTCGCGCCCGAAGCCGTTTTGAAAGGCATTGATGAAAACGCGACATTCGGTGATGCGATCACTTCCTTGACCGATGAACTAGCGTCGATCCCCCGAAAGGTTGGAGTGGATCATTCAAGCGGGCGTGCCTGGGCTGTCACCGGCATCGTGCTCGCGGCCGATGCCATCCTGCTTGCCCGCTACCGAATGAAGCGAGCGGCGGTTTTCAATGAGCGCCTGAAGATCGCGGTGTGAGAATCAGCGACGTTTTCAATCCAAGAGCAGTTACTGGACGATCCAAGCCCCCGCATTTACATGCGGGGCTTCTCGTCTCCATTTCCAAGGGGCGGCCGTCTTGACAATGGACAGCCGAGCGTGCTTGCGAGTTGCTTTGCGATTTCGTTTGGCAACAGCGGATCGGGCGACGACAGACGGTAACGCAGCCGCCGGCCCTTGTGACGATTGATGAGCAAGAGCGCAGCCTTTCCGGTCCAAGGGAGATTGTATTTGAGCGGCCGTAATTCGACGCTCGCAATCTCCGTGGCCGGCCACGCCCGTTCTCGCATGCGAAACCAGCCGAGCCAGGTGAGAACGAGGCCTTCGGGGGTCGCGATGAGCATACGCGGAATCCTGCCCCAGCGACGGAATTTCCAGAATTGGAATCCTGCGACCGCCCAACAGAGCAACATCTCAGACGCAGCACCGATAAATATCTGTGTCTCAAAATGCCGGAGAAAGGCAACCTGATCCGAACTTAGCTGAATATGGGGTAGGAAAAACACGCTTCGCATAGATTTTACAATCCAAAGCCCGATCGCCGCTCTCATTAGGCCAAGTGCAGTCCACAGTACAATCGATGAGATTTGTACCCACTTCGGCGCAACAGGAAAGGTCACACGCGCAGCACCATGTGTTTGCTGCAACGTAAGGCTTCGAAGACTGCCTATCTGAGGAACATATTCGAGAAACGGTGGCGCTATTTCCACCCACGATGGAGTTGCGCCGTCGTTCTTCTTTGAATCGCTTTCCACCGCTGCGCCCCATTCTGCTACGAATGAATCTTCGTCGAATTAAGAATGGCCACAAAACCCCTCCGCATCGTGTTCTCCGTGATCGTTCTGGGCACGACAAATTGCTGTAGATACGCCGTTCCGCCGGCTTGCGAGCCGATGCCGCTGAGCTTGAAACCGCCGAAGGGCTGGCGGCCGACGAGGGCGCCGGTGATCTTGCGATTCACGTAGAGATTGCCGACGCGGAAGGTTTTGCCGACGCGATCGATGTTGGCGGGGCTGCGTGAATAGATACCGCCCGTGAGGGCGTATTTGGTCCCATTGGCAATCGCGAGCGCATGATCTAAATCGCCGGCTTTGATCACGGCCAGAACAGGGCCGAAAATTTCCTCCTGCGCCAGCGTGGATCTGGGCGAAACATCCACGAAAAGATGGGGAGCGACGTAGCAACCCTCTTGCTCCAGGCCCTTCAAATCACCGGCGTAGGCCAACCTTGATTCGGATTTGGCACTGGCGATCGTCTTCTCGATTCGCTCGCGCGCTTCATCATCAATCACGGGCGGAACGGTCGTCGCCGGATCTTCGGCAGGGCCGATGCGCAGGCTGGCGGTGGCTTCGATCAGCCGGGGAAGGAGCGCATCGTATATCGAATCGAGAACGATCAGACGGGAACACGCGGAACATTTTTGGCCGGCATAGCCAAAGCTGCTTGCGACCGCGCCGGCGACGGCTTCGTCCAGATCGGCATCATCATCGATGATGATCGCGTTTTTCCCGCCCATTTCAGTGATGACCCTTTTAATGTGGTCCTGCTCTGGTGGTGTGTCGGCGGCGAGCCTTTGGATGGACAGGCCTACCGCGCGTGAGCCGGTGAACACGATGGTGGCGACATCGGGATGTTGCACGAGGGTTGGGCCGATCTCTTCGCCATCGCCGGGGACGAAATTGACGACGCCGGGCGGGAAGC
>Ga0302324_100019855_pt1 | contig 13173 bp, 11 predicted proteins | sample Palsa_T0_1_FD_201949 | JGI IMG/M metagenome (GOLD analysis project Ga0302324, IMG submission 201949) | Peat permafrost microbial communities from Stordalen Mire near Abisko, Sweden - Palsa_T0_1 | ecosystem: Environmental > Terrestrial > Soil > Palsa > Peat permafrost | place: Sweden: Abisko...
CGAACATTCCTGCTTCGGCGAGGAACATGCCGCGGCGCGCGGTGTCGGGATGCGACATGCCTTTGAGCGCGAGGACAAAGAGGATGGAAGCGATGAGGTAGGTGGCTTCCATGAACCAGGCGGTGGGGGTCACTGGTTTGCCTCCTTGGCTGCAGGGAGCTTGCGCTTGTTGAACATTTTGAGCATGCGGTCGGTGAGGCCGAATCCGCCGACGACGTTGATGGTGGCGGTAGTGACGGCGATGAAGCCGAGGATGTGGGCGAAGGTGGGATAATGCGCGGCCCCTGCAAGGACCAGGGATCCGATGAGCGAGATGCCGGAGATGGCGTTGGTGGCGGACATGAGCGGCGTGTGGAGGAGGGGCGGGACGCGGCTGATGACCTGATAGCCGAGGAAAGCAGCGAGCGCGAAGACGTAGACCGAAGCGATGAGGACGGCAGGATTCATGCGGGTGCTCCCTGGTAGGCGATCTCCAGTTCGTTTGCGTTTGCTGGTTCGAGGAGTTTAGCGACGCGTGCGTTGATGGGTCGGCCTTCGTGGGCGACACAGGCGCCGGAGTCGAGCTCGCCGGCGAGGACTTCGTCGGCCAGGTCAATGCTGAGTGTGCCGTTTTTGAGGATGAGCGCGAGGAAATTGAGGACGTTGCGCGCATAGAGCTGACTGGCGTGGACCGGAACTTCGGCCGCGAGATTGAGGGGCGCCAGGAGAGTGACGCCGTTCATCGATTGGGTAATACCGGGTTTCGTCAGTTCGCAGTTGCCCCCTGCGGGTGCGGCGATGTCGACGATGATGGAGCCGGGGCGCATGGATTCGACGGCGGCACGGCGGATGAGCAGCGGCGCGGGGCGGCCGGGAATTTGCGCGGTGGTGACGATGACGTCGGAGTGGGCGGCGGTGCGGGCGATGAGGTCGCGACCGCGTTCTAAGGCCTCTTCGGTGAGCTCGGCGGCGTAACCTCCGCCGCCTTCGGTATTGATGCCGCCGAGGTCAACGTCGAGAAACTTCGCGCCGAGGGAGCGGACTTGTTCACCGGCAGCGGCGCGGACATCGTACGCTTCGACGACGGCACCGAGACGACGGGCCGTGGCGATGGCCTGGAGTCCGGCTACTCCAGCACCGATGACGAAGACACGTGCGGGGGGAATGGTTCCGGCGGCGGTGATGAGCATGGGGAAGAGGCGTGGAAGCAGGTCGGCGGCGGAGATGACAGCTTTATAGCCGGCGATGGTGGCCATGGAGGAAAGCGCGTCCATGGCTTGCGCGCGGGTGATGCGCGGGATGAGTTCCATGCTAAAGAGGGTTGCGGGGCGACGGATCGCTTCGGCGAGCGCGGCAGGAGTTTCGAGGGGCTTCATGAATCCGATGACGACGGCGTTGGGTTTGAGACGGGCCTGTTCGTCGGCGCGGGGCATGTTGACGACGGGGAGAATGTCGGCGTTCGCGAGGATCCAGCGCCGGTCGTGGGTGAAGGTGGCTCCGGCTTCGGCGTAGGCCTGGTCGTGGGCTCCGGCGGATTCGCCTGCTCCGGATTCGACGGTGATGGAGAGGCCCTGAGCGGTGAGGGTTTTGAGGCTTTCCGGGAGGAGCGCGACGCGGGTCTCGCCGGGTGCGGACTCTTTGAGGATGCCGAGGATCACGGGTGCCTCCGATGTGCGGTTGGGCAGGCGGGCCATGTCGAGTGGGGAGGGTCGCGCCGGACTGCGTAAGAGACATTATTCAGCGGAGGTGCGGGCGGGCTTTGTGATCATGGTCACCGCAGGCGGGGCGGGTTCGGGGTGGTGCTGCGAAGAGACGACCCGGGAAACCACTCCCGGTGGCTGACGCCGCACTTATTTCCCGATTGCTCCTTTACAGCTTGAAGTTAGGCTCCGGTACGGGCATCGGGGAGGGAGGATGAGGGCCGGTTCGGATCTGGATTTGGAAGACGCATGGTTTTGGATGGCTTGTGGCCCGACAGGACAGGTTGCGTGAGGCCACTGGTGGAGTTGAGATCGTACTTTTTCAAAACGGGACAGGGCGATACTTCGGTTTGAAACAAGAGCTAATTCACATTGATGTTTGGGCGGGAGGGGTCGATGCTGCTTGCTGTGGGGTGAACCTGGCCTTCGCTGGGTTTGGGGTTTCGGGGTTCTCTTGCGTTTCCCGAAATGGTCCGGGAAAGCACTTTCGTTTGGGCGCAGACCGGATTCACATTGATGTTTGAGTGGCAGCGGCCGAGACTGCTTGCTGTGGGGTGAACCTGGCCTTCGCTGGGTTTGGGGTGTGTCGGGATTTCTTGTATTTTCCCGAAATGGCCCGGAACTGCACTTTGGTGCGGACCTAGAGCTGATTCACCTTGATCTTTAAGCGGGAGGGGTCGACGCTGCTTGCTGTGGGGTGAACCTGGTCTTCGCTGTCTTGGGGTGTCGGGTTTTCCGCAAGCTACATCCGCACGCTACAAAGGCTGCAACCCGACGAGGCCGGCCAGTTTTCCGCGCGCTGTTGAGTCGTGCCGCAGCGGGAGTTTTGGCGCTGCGAAGCCGTCCGGCTTTCCGGACACTGTCTGACAGCTTGCGGAAAAACTCCGAACGGGAGCTGAAAAGGCCGATTTTGGGGGATATGAAGCCTCAACCCAACCCCGCTGATCGTTCCCAGGGCATCCAGGCGCGATCCATTTTTCACGCTTTGTGAGAGATTGAGTTTTTCAAAGCTGTTGAGTCGAAGCTGCCTCAGTTTTCCTTAAGTTGTTTGAGTGGCGCGCTTGCCCGAACCATCCCTCTTTGAAGTTTCAAGTTTTTCGGACCACCGTTTGGAATCTTGCCCTGGAGGGATAGCGAGCGGTCGATCGTCACACGGCGAGGCCGAGGGATTGCGGAAGGCGGGCTAACTCGGCGGGAGTGGAGGCGTCGGGGACGGAGCAGCCGGGGGCGGCGATGTATTTGGCTCCGGCTTGTTGGCGGGCTTCGGTCCACTGGTGGCGCATCTGGTCCGCAGTGAGGTTTTGGAAGTCGATTTCGTCGACGCCGCCGAGGATGGTCTGGGAGAATTTCGCGCGGATTTCAGAGACGGAGATGCCGCTGGTTTTGACGGAGTGCTGAATGATGGGCGCGGGGAAATCGGTGAACTGATCGATGTAGGGGCGTTCGAGGAAGTGGAGGTGCAGGACGGTGAGTTTGGTGTCGGCGAGGGCATCGATCACGCGCTTGTCGTAGGGACGGGTGTAGGTTGCGTAGTCGGTGACGGAGCCGAATTTGCTTTCGGCGTTGAAGACGCTGACGAGGGTTCCAGAAGCTCCGATTTTTTTCGCATGCTGGATGTGGTTGATGGTGGATCGGGTGATGGCTTCCATGGCGCGATGCCAGCCGTCGGGATTTGTCTTTTGAAATTCGTGCAGGGCGGCGATGGCTTCGTCGCGGACTTCATCAGAGTTGGCGCGGGCCGGGAGTTGCGCCTGGTAGAGGAGCATGGCGGTCATGTAGGGGCCGTAGAGAGTGTCGATGAAGTAGGCATCGCCGTTGAGCGCGTCGCGGACGAGCTCGAGGGTTTTGAGCTGATCGGGGTAGGGCGAGTCAACGGGGTCGAGTTCATACCATTTGCCCGTGGAGGATTTCGGGTAGTCGAAATCGTTCATCACTTTGACGATGTCGGTGTCATAGGAGCGATGGAAGTCGAGGTGATCCTGGGCCTCGAGCTGCGGGGTGGGGCGTTTGTAGTGGTGGTAGAAGGTGAAGGGGGGACGGTCGACGTCCTGGCCGCGGAGGGCGCGGTCGACGCGCTCTTTGTGGGTGAGGGTTTTTCCGAAGGCGGGCTTGGCGATGGCGAGGCCGGCTGTTGCTGAAGCTAAGCGAAGAAAATTGCGGCGGTCGAACATTTGGGGTCTCCCTGGGATCTTCCGGTGTTTTCTGCCTTAGGACGATGGTGACAGCAGATTGACCCGGATGCCAGCGGCTCTTTGGTGATGGCGGTCACGGATGGCGGAAGGCGGGAAGCATAGACCATAGGTGAGGTGCGCCTATGAGTCTGTCGCGGAGAGGTTTCGTTCAAATTGCCGGTGCGGGATTTTTCTTACAGTCGCAGCTTTTGCGGGCTGAGGGCGTTTTTCGGACCGGCCGGCCTGGGGTCGATGTTCGCGTGAAGGCTCCGGCGGGGCCGTCGAAGGTCGCGCTGATCCACGGCGATGACCGGCGGAAAAATGTGCGCGCGGCGCTCGAGGCGATTGACGCGGAGATTCGCGATGGACTGAGGGGCAAGACTTCGGTGGTGATCAAGCCGAACAATGTTTCGACAACGAATCAGTTGGCAGCGACGCATCTGGACGCGCTGGAGGGAATCCTCGATTATCTGGAGCCGCGGTTTCATGGGCCGGTGACGATTGCGGAGTCGTCGGCGGGCGACACGCTGGAAGGGTTCGAACACTTCCGGTACAACCAGCTGGCGAGTGAGCGGCGGGCGCAGAAGGTGAGCCTGGTGGATCTGAATCGCGAGGCGAAGTTTGGGACGGTGGAGGTGCTGGACGCCGATCTGCACATCACGCCGGTGCGGCTGGCGACGCGGGTGCTCGATCCGGAGACGTTTGTGATTTCGAGCGCGATGCTGAAGACGCACAACACGGTGGTGGCGACGATGTCGGTGAAGAACATGGTGCTGGGCTCGCCGCTGCACAGCGTGCCGGGAGAGATTTTCTGGAGCGACAAGCGGAAGTATCACGTGGGGGTGCGGCAGACGCACTACAACATGCTGGTGACGGCGCAGAAGCTGCAGTCGAACTGGGGTCTGGCGCTGATTGATGGCTATGAGGGGATGGAAGGGGCTGGGCCGGGCAATGGGACGCCGGTGGAGTCGCATGTGGCGATTGCGTCGACGGATTTTGTGGCGGCGGATCGCGTGGGGCTCGAAGTGATGGGAATCAATCCGGAGTGGGTTGGGTATCTGGCGTACTGCGGGCAGGCGGGCGTGGGGCAGTACGACCTGGCGAAGATCGATGTGGTGGGGGCGACGATCGCGTCGGTTGCGAAGAAGTACCAGCTGCATCCGGAGATTCAGAAGGAGCTGGAGTGGATGGGGCCGCTACAATCAGGATCGCCGAAGATGGGAAGTTTGGTTCAGGGAGAGGATTCGGTTTATCCGGCATAGCCCCCTTTGCAGAGGCGCTTGCAGAGCCCTAAATTCTAGCCAAGTGAGTTCGTGTCAACGGTAATGCTATCGGTCGTGGCAGTTAACAAATTTTCGGTCAATTTCTGCCCCGCTGGGGGTGGAACGGCTTGCAGTGAGAAGTGGAATGAGCATTCTTTGAACTCGATCTGACTCCCAAGGAAGTGTGCCGGGACGTTGGAAATTATCTGCACCGGGGTTAGAACCAGAGAGCCGCCTGTATAGATGATTACGCAATGCTCGAAGATGATGTTTCCCCAAGACAATGCCTGACTTAGCAAGAGCCTGCCTTCGGGTGAGTCAATCGTGATACCGCAATTGTGGTATTCAACCGGCCCAACCCCGACGGTGACATTCTTCCCCGGTAGGGCGGGTGTGGTTGTTCTACGCGTGACGCCCTGGAGCAGGCAGGATGGCAGATTGCCCTGTTCGTCCACACTTATCCTTGAGCGGTAGGTGATAAATTCGGCCGCTGCCTGCCACGTTTCGGGAAGGCCTTTATATGCGGAAGTGACATCGTTTATCCGGCTAGCCGTAAAGGCAGCTGTTTCCTTCGTCATCGGGGCCGAAGCTTGGTTCAGTTGCCCGATTGCGTCCCGAGCAAAAGCCAGCTGCTTTTTCGCGTCATTCTGCTGGCCGCCACTCTTCAATGCCGATTGAAGAGAATCGTCGACCGCTTTCTGCAATTGCGGGGCTACGGTTGCAGTTAACAACCGGAGGCTCGTTTCGATGTTCGAGAAGCGCTTCTCGTTAGTCTTGCTGCTTGAGTGATCGTGCAGGAATTGGTATCCGAGGTTGCCTAGGGCAATCATCACACTGACGACAAGAGAAGCAATCCCCAGTTTGAACATTCTCCTGTTGTGCGCGTCTTGTTCGCGGGACATCGATTCTCTTCCTCAAAGAGTTTTGGATTTGGCAGACTGGGGATGCTCGCAGGCGCTTGCGCCTGGTAACCGGGAGCTGGGGTCGAGGACTCAATGGGGCTTACCCGTAACGGATAATACTCGCTAAATCCGGGTTTCGGTCATCGCTTTTGATGCTTACTTAACCTTGGCAAATGTTGATAGCGCCCTGCTGGAGGAAGAGGGTACCCTTTCGTGTTCGAACGCATTTGGCTTTTCATCCCCAAACCTTTTGGACGATTTTTGCTGTGGTGATGGCCTGGCCGGTGTGGCGCTGGGTGTGGTCGGCGCAATGGACGAGGAGACCGCCGACCGTTGTGGGCAGGGCTTTGCGGCCTACGGCACGGGGCTGCTCGAGGTCGGCGTTGGCGAAGGTTTGAAGGCGGCGGATCGCGTCGTCGATTCCCTTTCGAAATTCCGAGAATAGTTCGGCGTTCGTCGCGCCGGGGTCGAGTTCTCTGTTGAGGGCGGCGAGTTGGGCCGGACTGAGTTGCGCTGGGCTGAGCTGATGGCCTTCGGCGTAGGTGAGGAGGCGGTCGAGGGTACGCACGATGTGGCGTATGTGGAAGGCGACGGGGGCGAGCGGATCCGGATTGGCGGCGGGGCTGGCGTTGAGGGCTTCGTCGGAGAGGGGTTGGCACCGGTGTTCGATGTCCTCACGGGAGAGCTCGAGGGCGTGGACGACGGCGCGAAGGACGGCGGGGAGGTCGGTGTGGGTTCCGCGGAGCCAGGGTTCGGTCATCAGGGTACAGGTTACAGGTGCAGGGTGCCTTCGGGTGAATTCGGAATCGATTTGCATTGATATTCGGGAGACCAGGGCTCACGATGGGCAGGAGCATGGCGATGAAAGTCGTCGCGGAGGGAGTGGAGACGGAGGCGCAACTGGCCTTTCTGCGCGAACAAGGGTGCGATGAAATCCAGGGATATTACGTCAGCCCGCCGATCGGCTCCGGCGAAATGGCGGCTCTTCTGGGTACTGTCTCTTTCGCGCAAACTGAGGTTCTTCTGCGTTGACACCGCAGTCTGCCGCTTGCGTACGGTTGATGTTTCAAGGTGGTTGCGGGGGACTATACTTAAGTTGGATCAACGCTGTATCACGCGTATCCGCTATGGCCAACCGAGCCGATACCTTGATTGGCCGGCCGTATCGCTACCGGTGGCAGACCTTGCCCCGGCCTCCCTATCGACCAGCGCCTCCGCGGCGACCCGCTCGAATCCACGGAGGAATTATGACCAATACCGCAAGCCCATCGACCCTCGCTACACCCCCAGTCAACGGCGACGTTCTGCAATCGGATCATCACAGCCGGCTGACGACGCAGGACATTGCAAAAGCGGTAGCACGGCATCAGCGCGAGCACCCGACTAAGGGAGCGGCTGGGGCAGCGGTTGGCGCGGCGAAGGCTCAGAAGACGACTCCCCGGAAGTAGTGAGGCATGTCGAATCGCGCGGTCGCTGAGGATGCAGGCCGCGCGAGAGCCGGGATTGGGGAGGAGGGCCTGGGATGACTCTCGATCGCAATTTGAGCGTGACGATTAAGAATGTCGCCGTCGCAACAGACTTTTCTTCGTGTTCGGAACATGCTGTGGAGCACGGGCTGGCGGTTGCTCGGCACTTCGGAGCGACTCTGCATTTTTTTCATCTGCTGCGGCCTTCTAAGTTTGCGTTTGTTCCGGAAATGATGCCGGCGCTTTCCGAGGTCGTGAGCCGCGACTGCGATGAGATGGTCGCCCGGCTCAGCCGCGATCATCGTCTGGATGGAATCGAGTATCGGCGCTGGGTGGAGCAGGGGGAAGTCGCGGAAGTTGCGGGCGCCTTTGTTCGCGACGAACATATCGATTTGCTCATCGTTGGGACGCACGGGCGCAGTGGCGTTCCGCGCATGCTGCTGGGCTCGGTGGCGCAACAAATATTTCAGTCGGTTCGCTGCCCGGTACTGGCGGTTGGGCCGAGGGCGCCCGGGGCGGGCGAGCATCTTCAATTGCATCGGGTGCTGTTCTCTACGGATTTGTCGCGCGAATCGCTGGCGGCGGTTCCGTGGGTGCTGACCGCGGTTCGGGAGTGGCATACCGAGCTGGACGTTCTGCACGTTTGCCCGTCTGGCAATCCGGCGCACCGGGAGACGATGGAGCATCTGCGGGCGGATCTTGAACGGGACCTGAATCGCGACCAGGCGAGCGGCGGAGATGGGGCTTCGCCTCACTGCAATCTGGTCGCGGGAAAACCGGCGGCGTGTGTTCTGGATTTCGCCGGACGGCATCGGGAGGACCTGATCGTCCTGGGGCTGGAGTCGCAACGTGCGCTTTACGACGGTCCGGCGTGGTCGCACGCGTATGAGATTGTGCGGCAGGCGCCCTGTCCGGTTCTCAGTATTCGCGCGGCATAGGGTTAAAACGGGGTTGGGGGCACAGTTCCGGACCCTAAAGAAGTTCTAAATTCCTGAAACAAGTCCAAAGTCCGCTCTGCGGCTGAGACGGCGACATGTGCGCCACGCTGGTATCGACGCTTGCGCTGGGTTGTATCTGAAACAGATGACGCGCATGGGGCTCGGGCGTACCAATTTGCTATCGGGTACGCGCTGCTCGATGACAGGGATGATGCGATCGCGGAGTTGAGTAAATCAGCGGATGCGCACGAGGGCAGATTCTGTACCTGCAATACGATCCCTTCTTCGACGAGATCCGAACGGATCCGCGGTTTGTGGCGCTGAAGAAGCGGGTGGGTATGATCTGAGCCAGAGATAGACGAGGCCGCGATGGAGCGCGGTGAGCACGGCCTGAGTGCGGCTGGCGGCTCGACGCTTACAATCAGGAGTTGCGATTTGGCATCCGCTGCACGATGGCGCAGAGGAGGAGCGGGATTCTATGAAGTCGTTGCTGTTGCGTGAGTATGGCCACCTGGAAATTGCGGAGATGCCGCAGCCTGTTCCTGGACCCGGGGAAGTGCTGGTGCGGGTGGCGGCGTGCGGGATCTGCGGCAGCGACGTGCATGGGTATGACGGATCGTCTGGGAGGCGGATTCCTCCGCTGGTGATGGGGCATGAGGCGGCGGGGACGGTGGCGGCGGTTGGGTCGGGAGTGACGGAGTACCGCGAGGGCGATCGGGTCACGTTTGATTCGACGGTGTATTGCGGGGAGTGCGATTTTTGCAGGCGCGGGGAGATGAATTTGTGCGACCGGCGCGAGGTGGTGGGAGTTTCGTGCGGCGATTATCGGCGGCATGGCGCGTTTGCGGAATTTGTAACCGTGCCTGAGCGGATTGTGTATCGGTTGCCGGATGCAATGCGGTTCGAGGAAGCCGCGATGCTGGAGGCGGTGTCCGTGGCGCTGCACGCGGTGCATTTGAGCGGGAGCGGCGAGGACAGGACGGCGCTGGTGATTGGCGCGGGGATGATTGGCTTGCTGACAATGCAGGCGGCTCGGGCCCTGGGCTATGGGCGGGTGACGATCGCGGACATCGATGCGACTCGGCTTGCTTTGGCTCGGACTTTGGGAGCGGACGAGACGCTGGATTCTTCCGGCGCCGAGTGGATTGCGGCGGTGCGTGAGAAGACTGGCGGGCACGGGGCGGATGTTGTTTTTGAAGCTGTGGGGCGCAACGCGACTGTGGGGGCGGCGATCGACGGTGTGCGCAAGGGCGGGACGGTGGTGCTGATCGGGAATATTTCTCCGGAGGTGACTTTGCCTCTGCAGAAGGTAGTTTCGCGACAGGTGCGTCTGCAGGGGAGCGCGGCGTCGTGCGGAGAATATCCAGAGGCGATGGAGATGGTGACGAGCGGGCGGATTCGGATTGAGCCGCTGATCACGGCGGTGGCGACGCTGGAGGAGGGTCCGCGGTGGTTTGAGCGGCTGCATTCGGGCGAGCCGAATTTGATGAAGGTGGTGTTGACGCCGGACGCGGCAGGGGTGACGCGATGAGCGGGGAGTTGTTCGATCTGAGCGGGCAGGTTGCCGTGGTGACGGGGACGAGCCGCGGTCTGGGGCAATATCTGGCACGGGCGCTGGCGAAAGCGGGAGCGGATCTGGTGTTGACGAGCCGCAGGCGCGAATCGCTGAAGGAATTTGAAACGGAGATTCAGGCGCTGGGGCGGCGAACGGTGTCGCTGGATCTCGACGTGCGGGATCACGCGAGCATTCAGCGGATGGCTGAAGAGGCGCAGGCTGCTTTTGGGCAGATTCATATTTTGGTGAACAACGCCGGATGCAACGTGCGCAAACCGGCGCTGGATGTGACATGGGACGACTGGAATCTGGTGGTGGAGACGAACCTGCGGGGAAGCTTTTTTGTGGCACAGGCGTTTGCTCGCGGGATGATGGAGCGCGGTTACGGACGCATCATTAATATGGGTTCGGTCACGAGCGTGTTTGGGTATGCGGGGTTGGCTCCTTATGGGGCTAGCCGCGGCGGGATCCGGCAGTTGACGATGAGCCTGGCCGATGACTGGAGCCCGCATGGGGTGACGGTGAATTGTTTGGCACCGGGGTGGTTTCGCACCGAGCAGAACAAGGTGATGTACGAGGACCCGCAGTGGGTGGAGTATTTGGTGGATCGGATTCCTGTGAAGCGGCCGGGACAGCCGCATGATCTGGATGGGGCTGTGGTTTTTCTGGCTTCTGAAGCGAGCCGGTACGTGACGGGGCAGACGCTGCTGGTGGATGGTGGGATCTCGATTGGGTCGATGCGGGCCACTGTCGCTCCTTCGAAAAAGTAGCGGGAATCACGCAGCGGTCTCCTGCGGCATCTGGATCGGGCGAATTTCTCCTAACAGCAAGACGTAACCGGCGATGCCGATGATTAGATATGCTCCGGCCACGGCGAAGGCTGCCGCGAAGGAGTGACGGACGCCGACGAGGTATCCGGTGATGGCGGGCGCGGCGATTCCTGAAATCTGATTGGAGAGGTTCATGATGCCGCCGACGGAGCCTACGCTGTCGCCGGGAGCGATGAGCGAGGGGACCGACCAGCCGACGGCGGACGCTGCGGAGAGACCGCCGATGGAGACGCTGATCCAGAAGAGGGCGTGCACGAGGGTGTGCGCGCCGGCGGCGCCGAGAATGCCGAGGCCGAGGGTAAGTCCGGAGATGAGGACGGCGCGGCGGACGGTGCTGGGGTTGTGGCCGCGGTGAATGAGCTTGTCGACAAGCCAGCCTCCAACAAATAGATCCATCACGGTCGCAAATAGCCAGGGGACTCCGGTGTAGAGGAAAGAGTGGCCGAGATTGATGTGAAGGGTTCTCGATAGGTAGACGGGGAGCCAGGTGAGGAGGAGATAGAAGGTGTAGTTATAGGAGCCCATGCCGAGGGCGAGGCCTACGACTTTGCGCTGGCGGAGGAGATAGCGGAGGGGCACGCGGCGGCTTACGAGGAGTTGGGGGGCGACTTCGTCTGAGGACGAACGCTGGCTGGGGTGGGGGTCGCGGTAGATTTTCCAGAACAGCAAGAAGTACAGAAGGCTGATGATCCCGGTGGCGGCGAAGCTGAGGCGCCATCCGATGCGGAGCAGGAGCAGGCCGATGAGCGGGACGCCGATGGCGGGGGAAAACTTTGCCGATGCGTCGAAAAGACTGGTAGCGAGGCTGCGCTGGCGCGGCGGAAACCAGTAGCCGACGGCTTTGGCGCTTGCGGGGAAAGTGGGTGCCTCGCCGACGCCGAGGAGAAAGCGCGCGGCGAAGAATCCACCGGTGCCCGGCGTGGCGGCAGCTCCGAAGGAAGCGATGCTCCACAGAAATGTGCTGATCAGTCCGACGCGGCGCACGCCGAAGCGGTCCAGCAGATATCCGCAGGGGATTTGGCAGAGGGCGTAGGTCCAGTTATAGGCGCCGGAGAGCAGGCCGAAGAGGAAGTCGGATATGCCGAAGGTTGCAACGAGCGCGTCGTGGGAGACGGTGAGGTTGACGCGGTCGAAGTAGTTGACGAGCACCCCGATGGCGAGCAGGGCGGCGATGTTCCAGCGCTGGGCGAGGCGGGGCGGCGCGCCGTGGACTTGTTCGGGGAGGACATCGCCGTCCGGCATCATCTCAGACACGATATCCGGAATTCGTGCGGGGTGCTTTGTTGCGCGGATTCCGGAAGAACATTCCGCAGCGGTTAAAGCTGGAATCATTCTGCAGTTCTTACGGCACAGCTGAAGCTGTGCCCCGTCACGCTGTTAAGTTTTTCCGGAAACTGTTCAGCCGTGCCCAAAATGGGACAAGAGGAGTACTTTCGGGTGAATCGAGAGCCGAATCGTATGGACCAGCGGGTGGCGAGGGCATAAGCTTCTTGCTGTTGGGTGAACCTGGCTGTCGCTCGATTTGGGGGTTCGGGGTGTGGGTTCAGAATTTTTCCGCAGGCTGTGAAGCCGTGCCCTTTCAAAGGCAGCGCATTTTTCCACGAGTCGTGAAGGCGTGCCGTTTCAAAGGCGGCGTGCTTTTCCGCGAGTCGCGGAGCCGTGCCCCTCAAGCCGGGCTTGATCAGAGATTCTTCAGATGGATTCCGGGGGCGCCGCTTTGAGCTCGATGGTGATGGTTTGCGAGCCGAGGCGTGGATGTTTCGCTGTGAGGCGCGCTATGCCGGATTGCTCGCGTGCGCGAATCCAGACGGCTCCGGTGCCGCCGATGAGCGCGAAGGGATTGTCACCGATGAGGTCTGCCGGACCTTCGAGCGCGAAGGCGATGGGATCGTCAGCGTAGGTGCGGATGGCGCCGAACTCGTCGGTGACGCGAAGGACGACGCGGGTGGCGTCGGCTCCGTCAGCGCTGAGGAGGTGGTCGTCAGGAAGGAGAGCAAATTTGGCGTCGACGCCGCGGCCGGAAAGGGATTTGGAGATGACTTGTTTTCCGTCGATGAATCCGTCGATGCGCAGATCGCCCCATCCTGCGCGGTAGCGGCGCAGATCGAAAATGAAGGGCGGGTATTTGAGATGGGGGAATTGTTCGCGGTCTGCATCGGTTTCCGCGATTAGATTCCAGGGATTGCTCTCGAGACTGCCGGCGCGTGAGTAGAGTTTGAGGTGATCGCAGTTAGAACAGATGGCTGCTTTGGTGAAGCCGACGGATTCATCGCCGCGCGCCCAGTGGAAGGCGGGCTCGAGAACGATTTCTTCGGCAGGTTCGCACTGCGATTTGTAGAAGCCGCCGGCGGGTTTGAGCTCGCGAAAGAT
>Ga0302324_100019858_pt1 | contig 13171 bp, 9 predicted proteins | sample Palsa_T0_1_FD_201949 | JGI IMG/M metagenome (GOLD analysis project Ga0302324, IMG submission 201949) | Peat permafrost microbial communities from Stordalen Mire near Abisko, Sweden - Palsa_T0_1 | ecosystem: Environmental > Terrestrial > Soil > Palsa > Peat permafrost | place: Sweden: Abisko...
CGATCGTGACGCGGATCGCGGCGGGGCTCGCGTGCAGCCGATAGGGCGCGCCGGGCGCCACCACCCAGCCGCGCTCGAGCAGCGCGCCGACTGCGCCGGCCTCCTCGCCAACTCCTATCCAAACGTTCAGGCCCGTGGCCCCGCTTGCACCTACGCCCCGCTCGCCCAGACGATCGAGCAGCGCCTGGCGCCGGGCGGCGTAGGTGGCGCGTGCGCCGCTGATGAGCTCGGCAATGGAGGGATCTCGCCAGAGGCTGAACACGAGGCCCTGCAGGATGTGACTCACCCATCCGGGGCCGCACTGCTGGCGCCCCTGCACGCGGGCGATCGTCTGGGAGTCGCCTGCCAGCACGGCCAGGCGCAGGTCGGGCCCGAGCGCCTTGGCGACCGACCGCGTGGCCGCCCAGCGAGACCGTCCCACGACGGTCGTATGCAGATCGCTGCCGGCGAGCAGGCCGAGGTGGTCGTCCTCGATCACGAGCGTCTGCGGCGCCTGCGCGAATACGTCCGCAAGCTCGCGTGCCCGCCCTGCGTCCAGCGCCGCGCCTGTTGGATTCTGGCCACGCGGAGTGATGATCGCCGCGCTCGCGCCGCACTCGAGTGCGGCCTGCAGTGCGCTCGGGCGCATGCCGCGCTCGTCGAGCTCGACCGGCTCGAGCGTCAGGCCGCGTGCGCGCAGCAGATCGAACAGCGCGGCATAGCCGGGGTTCTCGACGGCGACGCGGTCGCCGGGACGAAGATGGGCGTCGAGCACGCGCTCGATACCGTCAAGCGCGCCGCTGACGATGCAGAGCGAGCCGCTCGGGATACCGTCCGCTCGAAGCTGCTCGCCGGCGAGTGCGGTCAGCTCCTCGAGCGCCGCGGGCTCGCCGTACAGGCGTGAGGGCAGCTTCAGCTCCGCCAGCGCACGCTCCAGGTCGGGTAGCAGCGCGGGGTCGGGGTTGCCGCGCGAGAGATCACGGGCGCCGAGCGGCACCGGCATGGGCGCCCGCAGCGAGCCGATCGGCGGCCGGTCGCCGATGCGCGTACCCCGCCGCTGCTCGGTGACCACGACCCCGCGACGCCTGAGCTCCGAGAGGCCGGCCGCGACGGTCGCCGGGCTGAGCCCCACCTCGACCGCGATGCGCCTCACGGACGGCAGCCGCTGCCCCGGCGCGAGCTCGCCGCTGCCAACCCCCTCCTCGATGCTGCGCACAAGCCCCGCAGCGCTGTCCGCCATCATCCTGTACTGTGTCATGTCAGTCATTCATCTGTACTATTACAGATAGGAGAAACGCAGTGGCCACCGAGCTCCCAGATCTCCCCGCTACGGCCGAGCCCGCCTCCGACCGGGTACGTGTGCGGCGCAAGCGCGAACGCGCCAGCTATGACCGCAGCGTCATCGACGGCATCCTCGACGAGGCGCTGATCGCTCATCTGGGCATCACCGAGCAGGGACAGCCACTGGTGATCCCCACGCTGCACGCTCGCTGCGGCGAGGTCGTCTACTGCCACGGGTCGGTCGCGAGCCGCACGCTGAAGACGCTCGCGACGGGAGCGCCAGTGTGCCTGACGGTGTCGCTGCTCGACGGGCTGGTGCTCGCCCGCTCGGCGATGCACCACTCGGCCAACTACCGCTCGGTGATGCTGATCGGACAGGCCACGAGCGTGGAGGACCCTGCGCAGAAGCTCGCGGCATTTGAGGCGATCGTCGAGCACATCGTTCCCGGCCGCTGGCGGGACGTTCGCGCGCCCACCGACAACGAGCTGAAGGCGACCGCGGTGCTCGCGATTCCGATCGATGAGGCATCTGCCAAGATCCGCACCGGAGGACCGGTTGACGATGAGGAGGACTACGCACTTACGGCCTGGGCGGGCGTGATTCCGATGGCCAGCCGGGCGATGGCTCCGGTGCCCGACACGCGGCTGGGCGCCGGGATCGAGCCACCGGCCTACGCGAGCGCCTACCGCCGGCCGGGCAGCCCGTGACCGCGCAGGTAAGCCGAAGCATCCATCGCACGTCCTCCCGGCGGCTGCACCTCCAGCAGCTCCAGTAGCCCGGGAGTGCAGTCGAGCAGCAGGCGACCGTCCCGCGCAACGACGCCGAGGCCCCCGCCGGCGCCCGGCTGATCCTCAGCGAGCGCCGCGCGGTGCACCGCGAGAAGCGTGCCGTCGGCCAGCTCGGCCCGCGCCCCGATATGCGGATGAAGCGCCCGGACCACGCGCTCTGAGTCGACGGCCGGCCTTGCGGGGTCGAGCAGGCGATCCTCGGCAGAGATCTTCTCCGCATAGGTGACGCCCTGCTCGGGCTGCTCCACGAACTCAGGGGATTCATCCAGCGCGTGCACGAGCAGCTCGCCACCGAGCTGCGACAGGCGCGGCGCCAGTGAGCCGTAGGTGTCCTCAGGCTCGATTGGCTCACCTGCCGCCATGCATATGGGACCACTGTCAAGGCCCGCGGTCAGACGAATGATCGAGACACCCGTCCGCGTGTCTCCGGCCATGATCGCCCGCTCTATCGGAGCGGCGCCCCTCCAGCGCGGAAGCAGCGAGGGGTGGACGTTCAGCAGGTGGTGCTCTGAGAGCAGCGGCTCCTTGATCAGTGCGCCGAAGGCGCAGACGATCACGGTCTGGCGCGCTCCCTCGGCAGCGTCCCCCTCCGCGCTCTCCGCGTCGCCTCGCCCCGCGTGCGCGATCAGCGCCCTGGCGTGCGAATCGTTGACGCTGTTGGGCTGCTCGAGAGGGATCGCCAGCGCACGCGCCGTTTCGGCAACAGGTGGCGAGGCCAACTGACGGCCGCGACCGCGACGGCGATCGGGGCGGGTGATGACCAGGGCCGGGCGGTGAGCGTCTGTGAGTGCCAGCCGGTCGAGAATCGCCGCCGCGAACTCCGAGGTGCCGAGGAAGACCGTGCTCAAGGTCCTCGACCCGCGGCCGGCGCCCGCTAGGCGGCGCTCGCCGTCTCCTGGGCCTCGCGCATCGCGCGCATGGCCTCCTTGCGCGCCTCGCGCGAGATGCGATCGAGAATCAGAACGCCGTTCAGATGGTCGATCTCGTGCTGGATGACGCGCGCCTCGAGGCCCTCGGCCTCGACCTCGAACTGCTCACCGCTCGCGTCCTGGGCGCGCACCCTCAGCTTGATCGGGCGCTCCACCTCGACGTGCACGCCGGGCAGGCTGAGACAGCCCTCTTCCGCGAACGCGAGCTCCTCGCTCTCCCACTCGACCACCGGGTTCACGAGCGCGGTCACCGGGTCATCCGAGTAGGCGCAGTAGACGAGCACGCGGTGCAGAACGCCGAGCTGGGTCGCGGCGAGCCCGACTCCGAGCGCATCGTGCATGAGCTCACCCATCCGCTCGATCTCCTCATGAAGCGTGTCGTCGAAGCGCTCCACCGGCAGCGCTGTCGCGCGCAGGACGGGGTCACCGAGCTTGCGCACGTGTCGCAGGGCCGCGTCACGGCGGGCGCGCGTCTCGGGATCGAGCTCGGCGGCCGCCGGAGCGTCCTCCTCACGCTCGACCTCCACATCGGCCTCCTCAGAGTTCGGGGCGCGGAGCTCCTCAAGCGCGTCGTCCTGCAATGTGTTGTCCTCTGCGGCCACAGCTCTTGAGTTTATGAGGAGCGAGCGCCGACCGCGCTGAGCTACTTGGCGGCGCTGTGCACTCTCTGCGCCACGAGCTGCACGACCTTGACCTGCGACTCTCTCGGCGCCGGTTCCACCTTGACGATCGACAGCCGGGCGCTGAGCCGCCCGTGGTCTGAGACGAGCAGGGCGCGGCCGACGGGGCCGAGCTTGATCTTCACCGTCTTTGAGCCGCCACCGAGGACCGAAAAGCTTGCCGAGCCTATCGGCACGGTGCGCAGCGTCGGTTTGCCCTTGAACTCGACGGTGCTCTTGGTCGTCAGCGTGAGCTGCCCGCGGCAGGTCGCAGTACCCCGGCAGGCGACCTTGACCGACGCCGTGCTGCCACTCTGAACCGCGATCGTCGCGCCCACGACCGTCGCATCGCTTGGCCCGGCCGTCGTGTTTTCGATGTGCGGAAGGGTTGTTCCGAGGACGGGCGCGAGCGGCGTGCCCGCGCCGAGCACGGGAGCGATCCCGACCACCACTTCGGGCGGCGGCGTCACGAGAGGCGAGACGTAGGTGAATTTGGGACCGGCTTTCGAGGTCTCCGCACCCTCGGTGACGATGACTTCCGAAGTACCCGAACCGGGCGGCGTTGTGGCCGTCAACTCGCCGTTCGATACAAACTTCACTTCCGTAGCAGCGGCACCAATCGTGACCGTCGCGCCTGAAACAAACCCGCTGCCCTTGATCTCGACAGCGGTACCTCCAGCCGTCGGACCCGTGTTGGGCATGATCGATGCGACCGTCGGCGATTCGACCGGTGGACCAACGTACGCGAAGGTCGGCCCGGGTTTCGAAGTCCCTCCCGGGTCACTGATGATGACGCTCGGCGAGCCCGCACCGGCTGGTGTCCTGGCCGTCAATTCACTGCTCGAGACAAACTTCACTTCCGTAGCCGCCGCACCGATCGCGACCGTCGCGCCAGCAACGAACCCGCTGCCCTTGATCGTGACGGCCGTGCCTCCGATGGTCGGACCGGTGTTGGGTATGACCGATGCGACGGTCGGTGGAGGAAGGTAGGTGAAGTCGGGTCCACCTTTCGAAGTCCCGCCTGCATCGCTGACGATGACTTCCCGCGAACCCGAACCGGCCGGCGTCTTCGCCGTCAATTCGCTGCCCGAGACGAACCTCACTCCCGCGGCAGCCGCGCCGATCGTGACCGTCGCGCCCGCAACGAACCCGCTGCCGTTGATTTTCACAGCGGTGCCTCCGGCCAAAGGGCCACTGCTCGGCGTGATCGATTGCACTTGGGGCGCTGGGAGGACCGGGGCCGCAGCGATCGGGAGCGTTGCTTCCGTGCGAGATGTTCCGGTTCCCCCACTGGTCGTTGCGTTCACTTCGCAGAGGATGGTCCGTCCCACCTCCGCAGCGGCCGGCGCATAGGTGGGCGACGAGCCGAACGTTCTGACCTCTCTATTGGCGTTATCGAAGAACGCATAGGAGAAGGTCGGTTTGCCACTCCACGTGCCGGGCTGGCAGGTCAGGGCTTGACCGACCTCCGGCGTGCCCGCGATTTTCGAGCCGCCACCTCGGGGTGCGGACGGCGGGGCTTCGTTGCCTTCGATGAAATCGCGGATCTCGGGCGCCGTGACGTTGGCAAAGCCGCCGAGTGCATCGTCGGCACATTTGTCTTCCACCGTGTCAGTCACACCGACGAGTCTCACCGGTACAGCCGGCGCCCCCGGCACCGCCGGAGACCCGGGAACGGTGAGCCCGCTGCCGCTGTCGCCGAAGCACACCGAGCCCGTTGCCGTGCGTGCGCAGAGGAACACCGCATCGGCCTTGCTTCCACATTCATGGCTGGATACGAGGCTCATCGCGATCGAGTTGAGCGCCCCGTTGAGCTCGGGGGGAACAGAGAGAGGATCCTCCTCGCCGAATCCGGCGACGTCGACCGCGGTGACTTCCGGTAGCGAGGCGCCGGCGGGTGCGAGTTCGATCGGTGTTATCGAGGGCCCTTTAACGAGCGGCTGTTCGAGGTTGAGCACGGCTACATCGTCGGGAATATCTTCGGTCGCGTCCGGATTCGGAACATAATCGGGGTGTACCCGAATCGCGCTGACTTTGACCTGTTCGGCTTCAGGTTCCACCCTCAGGAAGTCGGATGTTCCGGCGGTGACGAGGATATCGGCGGCCGGCACCGGCTTGGATTCATTGAACACGCAGTGGGCCGCCGTGAGGACCTTCGTGGTGCTCAGGATCGAGCCGCCGCAGAGGAACACCAGCGGTTCACCTCCAGCGACGGGGATCACCTCCTCCACCTCTACCTGCCATGGCGCGAGGGTGATCGAGATCCCCCCTCCGCCCACGATCGCGGGGCTCGCGAGGCCTCCGTTGCTCGCGGATTCGCTTGCACCCGCCACCACAGGCGCGAGCGCGAGCATGAGCAGCGCCGTTGCGATCGCCAAAAGCGCACGAGCGGCCTGCCGGGCGGCCGTCCCGACGCGGTTCCACTCAAAGGCGCCGCGCCCTGCAGCACTTCCCGCCACTTCGTCCTCCGCCGATCGCAGTTGAGTACAGCAATGTACCCGGTTCAAGGCGGGCTATTGGGAATCGCCGCCCACGCAGAACCTCTTCTCATGATCCTCCGAGCGTCCCGTGACGAGTGCGAAAACGCCGTCTGGGGACGGGCTTCCGGGCTACTGCGGGTCCACGTCGACGCTGAAGTTCACGCCCGCATGCTCGCGCGCTGCGGCAACGCGCTGCACAGCCTCACCGACCGCGCGAACGGCCCGTCGGCGCTCGCGCGCCTTCACCACCAGCACCTGGCGCTCGCGTCCGCGCAGACGGAACAGCGCCGCGGGGCCCAGCACCGCCGGCCCACCGCCGATCACGCCGTTCTCTCCAAGCAGCGAGGCCGAGAGGCATTGACGCAGCGCCCCGGCCGCGGCGCGGGCGCCCTGGGACTCGACGGCGGAGCAGACGATCCTGATCAGATGGGAGAACGGCGGGTATCCGAGCGCGCGGCGACGTTCGAGCTCACCGGCGAGGAACGCGTCGCTGTCGTGGCGCGCGGCGTGCACGATCGCGCGCGCGTCGGGAGCGATCGTCTGCACCAGCACCTCCCCCTCCGTGCCTCGGCCCACGCGCCCGGCCAGCTGCGCTATCAGCGCGAACGTGCGCTCCTCGGCGCGGAAGTCGGGAAAGCGCAACGTCGCGTCAGCGTCGAGCACGACCCCCAGGGTCACGTCGGGGAAGTCGTGGCCCTTGGCGACCATCTGGGTGCCGATCAACACCCCGGACTTGGCTTCCTGGAACCGTCGCAGCAACGCTCCCGCGCCGCTGTCAGATCCCTCCGCGGCCACCGCGTCGGCGTCCAGGCGGAACACGGGAAAGCCGCCGTCGTCCAGGACATCTGCCAGGTCGTGCTGCAGGCGCTCGGTGCCGGCGCCATGGCGCGCGACTGACGTCGAGGAGCAGTCGCAGCAGCGAGTCGGCGTGGGCTCGCGGTAGCCGCAGTGGTGGCAGGCCAAATACCCGCCCGCACGATGAAGGACCAGAGCGACGTCGCAATCGGGACAGCTCCACACCCGCCCGCACGAGCGACAGGAGAGGAAGTTCGACCAGCCGCGGCGGTTGAGCAGCACGATCGCCTTGCCACCGGCCGCCCTCACATCCGCCAGCGCCTGCGAGGTGTCCGGATGCAGTCCCTGGGTCTCACCACGCATGTCCAGCACCCGCACACGCGGCAGAGGACGACCGTCTACGCGGCTTCCCAGACGCGAGCGGGGCAGCCGCGCAGCGCTCTCGGGCCGCGGGGTCGCACTGCCCATCAGCAGCAGCGCCCCACAGCTCCTCGCTCGCTCGGCGGCCACGTCGCGGGCGTCATAGCGAGGGTCGCCCTCGTGCTTGTAGGAGGCGTCGTGCTCCTCATCGACGACGATCAGGCCGAGCCGCTCGATCGGCGCGAACACGGCAGAGCGCGGCCCCACGCAGACCCTCGCCTCCCCCTCGCGCAGCCGGCGCCACTCGGCGTAACGCTCAGCTCCTCGAAGACCCGAGTGCAGCACCGCGACGGTGTCACCGAAGCGCTCGATGAAGCGCCCGACGATCTGCGGGGTGAGCGCGATCTCGGGGACCAGCACGATCGCCCCACGGCCCTGCTCGAGTGCGGCTGCGGCGGCGCGCAGATAGACCTCGGTCTTGCCCGAGCCCGTGACACCGTGGAGCAGTCGCGGTGTCTGCCCGGCCGCCGTCGGGCCACTTTGCTCCAGCGCTGCAAGCAGCGGCTCGAGGACGGCCTGCTGGTCGGCCGTCAGCTCCGGCGCCTGCGGCCTGGGCGTTCCGACCGGGAGATGGCGCGGGCGGGCCACAGCGCGGCGCTTGCGCCCACTGAGACGGCGGGCGGCGCCGGGAGGAAGCACGAGGCCGAGCGCCCTCGAGATCGTCGAGCAATACTCGGCCGCGATCCACTCCGCCAGCTCGACCAGGTCGACGGGCACGCCAAGCTCGAGGGCGCGCAGCGGCGCAAGCAGCCTCTCTTCGGCGACCTCGCTTGACTCGCTGAGCCCGACGACCACGCCGAGGACCTGTCTGCGGCCGAACGGCACGACGAGCATCGAGCCGACGTCAACGGCGCCGCCGCGCATCTCCTCGGGCAGCCGGTAGTCGAACGGCCCGCGCAGTGAGCGGGCGCTCGTCATCGGCTCGACCTTGGCGATGGCTGACACCGCCTGACCCTAGAGGCGGAGTCGGTCAGAGACCGGCGGCCGAGCGCAGCGCCTCGGCCTTCTCGGTCCGCTCCCACGTGAAATCGGGATCATCGCGACCGAAGTGGCCGTAGGCCGCGGTCTTCTGGTAGATCGGCCGGTGCAGTTTCAGCTCCTCGCGGAAGGCCCCCGGGCGCAGGTCGAAAACCTGATCCACCGCCCGCGCGATCTGCCCGCGGGTGCGGCCCTCTTTCTCGGTACCGAAGGTCTCGACCATCACGGACACCGGGTGTGCGACCCCGATCGCGTAGGCCACCTGCACTTCGGCGCGATCGGCAAGACCGGCCGCCACGATGTTCTTGGCCACCCAACGCGCGGCGTAGGCCGCCGAGCGGTCCACCTTGGAGGGGTCCTTCCCCGAGAACGCGCCGCCGCCGTGGCGGGCCATGCCGCCGTAGGTGTCCACGATGATCTTTCGTCCCGTCAAGCCCGCATCGCCCACCGGTCCGCCGATCACGAAGCGGCCCGTCGGGTTGACGAGGAAGTTCTTGCGCAGCGCGCCTGCGTCGTAGAGCTCGACCGGGAGGATCGGCAGAACGACGTGCTGCCAGAGGTCCTCGGCGATGTGGGATTCGACGCCCTCGGCGTGCTGGGTGGAGATCAGGAGCTTCTCGATCGCGACGGGCTTCCCCCCGCTGTAGCGAACGGTCACCTGGGTCTTGCCGTCCGGTCGCAGGTAGTCGGGCGTGCCGTCCCTGCGCACCTCTGCCAGGCGCTCGGCGAGACGGTGTGCAAGTGAGATCGGCAGCGGCATCAGTGTGTCCGTCTCGTTCGTCGCGTACCCGAACATCATGCCCTGGTCGCCCGCGCCGGCGATGTCGAGCTCGTCGTCGTCGTCGGCGTCGGTGCGAGTCTCGTAGGCCTGGTTGACTCCCTGTGCGATGTCGGGCGACTGCTTGTCGATCGCGTTGAGCACCGCACACGAGTCCGCCGAGAAGCCGAGCGCAGCGTCGGTGTATCCGATTTTCCGGACCGTCTCGCGCGCAACCTCCTGGATGTCCACGTAGGTGTCGGTGGAGATCTCACCGGAGACCACGATCAGGCCCGTGTTCACGAGCGTCTCGCACGCCACACGACCGTAGGGGTCGTCCGTGAGCACCGCATCAAGGACGCCGTCTGAGATCTGGTCGGCGATCTTGTCGGGATGTCCCTCCGTGACTGACTCGGAGGTGAACAGGAATTCGTTGTCTGAAAGCTCGGTCATGGGCGCGGGGGTCGCTCCAGGGTCATCCTTCGAGGGCAGGATCTGGCGAAAGCCGGGAAAGTTTAGGGGGATCGGGGGACTTTGGCTTTCAGCCCAGTCCGGCTGCGGTGCGTAGGCCATCCTCGGCGTCGTCCTTCACCGCTGGGCGCCCCTCGCCGCCGGCGCGGTGACCGCGCTGGCCCCGCTCGACGAAGTCGATGATCAACGGCACCCCGTCCATTCCGTAGCGGGCGCGCAGGCGATTCTCGATGAAGTAGGCGTAGTCGCGGGTCACGCGCGCCCGCGAGTTGACCTGGATCGCGAAGCGCGGCGGACGCTCATCGATCTGGGCCATGTAGATCAGCTTCAGCCGATGCTGGCTTGAGCCCCGGCGGGTGCCGACGGGCGGCTGGCGGGCCTGGATCGCCTCGGCCAGGAAGCGGTTCAGCTCGGGCGTGGGGATGCGCCCGGACATGCGGTCGCCGAGGGCGATGGCCTCCGTCAGCAGACGTCCGACATGCCGGCCGGTCTTGGCACTGGCGGTGAGCACCCGTGGGCGCAGGCGGAGCTTGGCGGCAACGCGCCCGCGCTCGTGGTCGAGATCCTCCTCGGTCCCGTCATGGAGGTCCCACTTGTTCAGCACGATCGCTGTCGCACAGCCCGCCTTCATCGCGAGCTCTGCGATGCGCAGGTCCTGGGCGGTCACGCCGTCGGCGGCGTCGCACACGACGAGCGCCACGTCGGCTCGTTCAGCGGCGCGGTGGGAGCGCAGCGCGGTGTAGTACTCGACGGAGTCTGAAACCTTCGACTGGCGGCGCATGCCCGCTGTGTCAACGAGGATCAGCTTGCGGTCCCCCACGAGCAGCGGCATGTCGATCGCATCGCGGGTCGTGCCGGCAACCTCTGAGACGATCACGCGCTCCTCGCCGAGGAAGCGGTTGACCAGCGAGGACTTGCCGACGTTCGGACGGCCGATCACCGCCAGGCGAACGGTGTCGGAGTCGGGCTCCTCATCGCCGTCGGGTAGCAGCTCGACGATGCGGTCCAGGAGATCCCCCGAGCCGAGGCCCTGAGCCGCTGAAACGGCCAGCGGCTCGCCCAGCCCGAGGCGGTGAAACTCGGTCGCGAGCGGCAGCTCGGCAACGCCGTCGCACTTGTTCGCGGCGACGATCGCTGGCAGCGCAGAGCGGCGCAGCAGATCGGCGATCTCCTCGTCCCCCGGGCGCACACCGGCGCGCGCGTCGACGACCAGCACGGCGACCTGCGCGTCGGCCAGGCCCGCGCGCGCCTGATCGCGAATGGAGCCCGCGAGCGGGTCCTCGTCCTGGAAGTCCACGCCGCCGGTGTCGATCAGCTTGAACTGGCGCCCGTTCCACTCGCACTCGAGCTCCTTGCGGTCGCGGGTGACACCGGGGCGCTCGTGCACGACCGCCTCACGGGTGCCCGTCAGGCGGTTGATCAGCGAGGACTTCCCCACATTCGGATAGCCGACGACGGCAACCTTCATGATCGCCAGTATGACCGCGCCGGCACGCCGTCCCGGTCAGAGTGCCGGCGAACGGGCGCCCGCGAGCTCGGCGATGCGCTCGACGACGTCCGCGACAGCCAACCCGCTCGTGTCCAGTGTCACGGCTCCCGGTGCGGCTCGCAGCGGGCTGTGCTCGCGCGTGGAATCGCGCTCGTCGCGAAGCGTCTGCTCGGCCAGGACCATGTCGGGATCAGCGCCCAGCTCCACGGCGCGCCGACGCGCACGCTCGCGCGGGTCCGCCGTCAGGAACACCTTCAGCTCCGCCCGCGGGGCGACGACGGTGCCGATATCGCGGCCCTCGGCGACCCAGTCCCCGCGCGCGATCAGCGCACGCTGCTTTGCCACGAGCGCCTCGCGCACGCCTGGATCCGAGGCCACACGCGAAGCCGCCTCTGAGACCTCGGGGGAGCGGATCTCCTCGCTTACGTCGCGGCCGTCCAATAGGACGCGAACGGGCTCCCCGGGCGCCGTGCTCTGAAGCTCGATGCGCGCAGCGCGCGCCAGCGCCGCCGGCGGCTCCGCCGGCGCCCGGAGCAGGAGCAGGCCCACGGAGCGATACATCGCACCGCTGTCGAGATACGTGAAGCCGAGCCGCAGCGCCAGCGCGCGCGCGACAGTCGACTTGCCGGCGCCCGCGGGGCCGTCGATCGCGATCAGCATCGGCGTGCTCGGATCAAGCGAGCAGGCTCCCCAGGTCATCGACGAAGCCAGGGTAGGAGACCGCAGCGGCCTCGATGCCGAGAACCTCGACCCCCTCGCGCGAGGCCAGGCCGGCGACGGCGCCGAGCATCGCCAGGCGATGGTCGCCCTGGGCGTCGATCGTGCCTCCCTGAAGCCCGCCGGTGCCACGCACGGCAAAACCGTCCTCGGTCGCCTCGATGTCGGCGCCGAGACCGCGCAGCCCAGTCACGACGCCCTCGATGCGATCTGACTCCTTGACTCGCAGCTCCTGCGCACCACGCACGATGGTCTCGCCCTCGGCGAAGCAGCCCAGCAGGGCGACCAGCGGCAGCTCGTCGATCGCCAGCGGAACCTCCTCCGGCTCAACCACGGTGCCCTCGAGCGCTCCGTGGGCAACGTCGAGGTCGCTGATCGGCTCGTCGGCCTGGAGCTCGCCCGTCTCATCCTCCAGGTCGCCCAGCAGGATGCCCTGCATTCGGCGGACGATGCGCAGGAACCCTGTGCGAGTCCAATTCACGCCCACGTCCTCGAGCAGCAGCCGCGAGCCGGGCACGAGCACGCCGGCCGTGATCAGGAATGCCGCCGAGCTCACATCGCCGGGGACCGTCAGCCCGGGGAGCAGCAGCTCATCGGTGTTGACGACCGTGACGTGGCGGCCGTTGCGATGGATGCCGACACCGGCTCGCAGCAGCATTCGCTCGGTGTGGTCGCGGCTGCGCGAGGGCTCACCCACGGTTGTCGCGCCGTCGGCGGCGAGTGCGGCCAGGAGAATGCATGACTTGACCTGGGCGCTGGCGACCGCCATCTCAAAGGAGATCGCACGAAGCCGCGCGCCGCGCACCTCAAACGGCGGCAGGCGCCCATTCCTGGCGTGGAGCTCTGCCCCCATCAGGCGCAGCGGCTCGGCGATCCTGTCGACCGGGCGCCGGCGGATCGACTCGTCGCCGTCAAGCGTGAACGTGGACCCCTCCTGCGCCGCCAGCCAACCCGGCAGCAGCCGCAGCAACGTGCCGGCGTTGCCGACGTCGATCGGCCCCTCCGGTTCGCGCGCCTCGCGCAGACCGGTGCCGCGCACGATGACATCCTCACCGCGCACCTCCACGAGCGCCCCGAGCGCGGCGATCGCCTCGAGCGTCGAGGCGGTGTCGGCGGCTTGCAGGTAGCGCTCGATTCGCACGGGCTCCGAGGCCATCGCCCCGACCAGCGCGGCGCGGTGAGAGATCGACTTGTCAGCCGGCGGTCTCAGCTCCCCGGTGAGCCCGCGAGCGGGCCCGAAGCTCATCTTCATGGCGCCATCCTCACGCGCGCACCACCGAGAACCCCAACTCGGTGATCAATTCCTGCGCGTGTCCGGCCTGCTCGTCGCCACCGATCCACAGCGCGACCACGCCCTGGCGGTTGTCCTCGGAGGGCGACAGCGCCATATCGACGATGTTCACGCCCTCGCCGCCCAGAGCGAGCGC
>Ga0302324_100019859_pt1 | contig 13171 bp, 10 predicted proteins | sample Palsa_T0_1_FD_201949 | JGI IMG/M metagenome (GOLD analysis project Ga0302324, IMG submission 201949) | Peat permafrost microbial communities from Stordalen Mire near Abisko, Sweden - Palsa_T0_1 | ecosystem: Environmental > Terrestrial > Soil > Palsa > Peat permafrost | place: Sweden: Abisko...
GGCGATCTCGACGACTGTGACGCATTCGGCCTTTTTCAACAGAGGCAACGCGTCAAAAATCGCCCGCCTCGCCTCGCGCGTTTCCTTCCAGCCGACGACCACACACCGCAGTTGGAAAGCCTCCACGGACGATGGCACGATCAGAACAGGCCTTCCCGCCCGCATGACCAGATCGCCCATATTGACGTGTCGAGAGTTGTCGAACGCCGATGCATTGTGATCGACGCAAGTGACGACGAGGTCCGCGCTTCGGGCCTGATGCGCCAGATAGCCGGACAGCGACCCGAATGCGACCATCGAGCGCCACTCGACGGCGCCAGCGTGGGCGTGAAACGCACTCCTAAATTCAGACTCGCCTGCCTTGATTTCCTTCGCAATATCGCAGCGATCCTGCTCGATGATCTCACCGGAAACCGCGCTGTCGGCGTAGGCTGCTCGCATGGGCTGGCACGCCGCGATCCCGATCACGCCGGCATGAAGACTCTCAGCCAGGACGGCCGCGACTTTCAGCAGCGCCGCGTTCGAACTCCCAAGCTCCAGATGCACCATTAATCTGGTGTAGGTCACGGTCGGTCTCCCGGAAGACGCAGCGGGACGCGCATCAGGTCGGTCTTGAGGCTGTGGGTCAGGAACGGTTGCGCGGGCGCGTTGGTTTCAAATTGACCTGTGCTGTTTCGCGATAAGGCTGGACCTTGAGGCGCTTCCAGGCGTTGTCTTTGTCGGGCGCTAACGGCATCGCACGGTAATATTTCCTGCCCGGAGTCGAATAAGGCGGTCTGCCGCCCGAACTTCAGGCTGGCGCGTGTTCAATTTTGCTCATCGACGTTTCGCCGAGACATCTGAATTGAGAGCAATTTGCTCTTGCTCTGAAAGGAGCAGCGCCATGGCCCTATCGACTTCGAACCCAATATGAGCCTCCAGCAATCCTTGGCGAGCGCGTTACCCACTGGACCGCCAAGCATCGGCAGTGCGAGCCCGCAGAATGGTTTGACGAGCGGCGAAGCGCGTCGCCGGCTCGACAAGTTCGGCCCGAATGCAATGCCCGACATTTCAGCACACCCCCTGCGTAGCGCGCTGGCCAAATTCTGGGCTCCGGTTCCGTGGATGCTGGAAGCCGCGATCGCGCTTCAGATTGTGCTCGGCGACAATATCGAGGCCGCGGTCATCGCAGCACTTCTGGTGTTCAATGCCGCGCTGGGATTGTTTCAGGAGAGCCGAGCCCGGGCGACGCTGGCTGCGCTGAAATCGCGGCTCGCGCTGAACGCATCCGTCCGGCGCGACGGCGCCTGGAAAACAGTGCCCGCGGCGCAATTGGTACCCGGCGACATTGTGAAGTTGTCACTGGGAAGCGTCGTCGCTGCCGATGTGCATCTCACCGCGGGAGACATCCTGCTCGACCAATCCATGCTCACGGGCGAATCGGTGCCCATCGAAGCCGGCCCCGGTACGCAAACCTATGCAGGCGCGCTGGTCCGGCGCGGCGAGGCGGTGGCGGAAGTCACAGCGACGGGGGTGCGCACCAAATTCGGCAGAACTGCGGAGCTCGTTCGCATCGCCCATGTCGTCAGCTCGCAGCAGAAAGCCGTGCTGCGCGTTGTGCGCAATCTCGCAGTGTTCAATGGCGCCGTTATTGTGCTGCTTGTCATATATGCGCAATTCCTGGGCATGAAGCTGGGCGAGATCATCCCGCTTGTCCTGACTGCTGTTCTTGCGTCCATTCCGGTCGCGCTACCCGCCACCTTCACACTTGCCTCTGCGATCGGCGCGAGGGCCTTGGCGAAATTGAATGTCCTTCCGACCCGCCTTTCGGCGGTGGATGAAGCGGCGTCGATGGATGTTCTGTGCGCCGACAAGACGGGCACACTGACGCGCAACGCGCTGACGGTGACGACAACCCATCCCCTGCCCGGCTTCGACCTGCCGCATGTTCTGGCGCTTGCGTCGCTGGCAAGTGCCGATGGCGGACAGGACCCGGTGGATGCCGCCATTCGCGCCGCGGCCCAAGCCAAACCGGTCGCCGATGCATTGAAGTTAGTCAAATTCGTGCCGTTCGATCCGGCGGCGAAAATGTCCGAGGCGACCGCAACGGATACGACCGGTGCGACACAGCGCATTGTAAAGGGTGCCTTTGCGGTGATCGTTCCCCTCGCGCAACCTTCACCAACCGCGGCGGCGATCGCGAAGGAACTGGAAGGAAAAGGCTACAGGGTAATGGCGGTGGCAGCGGGTCCGCCCGCAACAATGAAACTCGCGGGACTCATCGCGCTAAGCGATCCACCCCGAACCGATTCCGCCGCACTCGTCAGCGAACTGAAAGGCTTGGGCGTGCGCACTGTGATGGTGACGGGCGACGCACCGGCAACTGCCTCCATCGTGGCGCATGCGGTCGGCCTCGACGGCGCGATCTGTCCGCCCGGTCCGATCCCGACGAGCGTGCACCCAGACACTTACGCGGTATTTGCGGGCGTGCTTCCGGAGGACAAATACAAACTCGTCAAGGCATTCCAGAGTGTCGGCCATGTCGTCGGCATGTGCGGCGATGGCGCCAATGACGCGCCGGCGCTTCGCCAGGCGCAGATCGGAATCGCAGTCTCGACGGCAACCGACGTGGCGAAATCGGCCGCCGGCATGGTGCTGACCGAACCCGGACTCGTCGGCATCGTGGCCGCGGTCAGGGAAGGCCGCGAGACGTTCCAGCGCATCCTGAGCTACACGCTGAACTCCATCACCAAAAAGACCGTGCAGGTGCTCTTCCTTGCAGCCGGCCTGATCATAACCGGGCACGCGATCCTGACACCTTTGTTGATGGTTCTGATCATGATAACCGGCGATTTCCTCGGGATGTCGCTGACGACCGACAATGTCCGACCGTCACCGGTCCCGAACGCGTGGCGCATCGGCAATCTGACGATCGCGGGCGCCGTGATGGGCGTCGGCGAACTGATCTTTTGCACATCGATCCTCGCCTTTGGCGCCTATGGCATGGGGTTCGGAATCGGGACGCTCAGGACGCTTGCTTTTGTTCTCATCGTGTTCGGCAATCAGGCGACGACCTATACCAATCGCGAACGCCGGCATCTTTGGTCCTCCCGCCCGAGCAAATGGCTGGTCGTGTCTTCGGTTGCGGATATTTCGATTGCGGCGGGATTGTCCATCGCCGGATTGGCCATGACGCCCTTGCCGCTCTGGGTCGTGGCAGGCACGCTTGCGTCGGCGACGGGTTTCGCGGTCGGTTTGGATTTGGTGAAGGTCCCGGTTTTTCGTCGTCTGAAGATCGTCTAGAGCGGTACCTGCCGCCGAAAGGATACAGATGAGAATTCACTCAAAGGACTTTCGCGTACACGAAGGCGACGCGGTCAATCTCAAGAAGTGGCCGACGAAGATCGATCCCGTGTACAAATCCAAGGAGCAATACAAGACGCTCCTGCAGGAGCACGTCGAGCAATTGAGTACCCAACAGGAGCTGCTTTATGGGAGCGACCGCTACGCCATCCTGCTGATCTTCCAGGCCATGGATGCTGCCGGAAAAGATGGCGCCATCAGTCATGTAATGTCCGGCGTCAATCCCCAGGGCTGCCAGGTGTTCAGCTTTAAGCATCCCACCGGCGAGGAACTACAGCACGATTTTCTCTGGCGCACGACGCGCAACCTGCCGGAACGGGGGAAGATCGGCATCTTCAACCGTTCCTATTACGAGGAAGTTCTGATCGTTCGCGTGCATCACGAACTTCTCGTCGCCGAAGGTCTTCCGGATGCGCCGAAACATGACGAGACTCTCTGGCACGGCCGCTATCGCTCGATCGTCAACCTGGAGAAACACCTTCACGCCAACGGAACCCGGATCGTCAAATTTTTCCTCCACCTTTCGAAGGAGGAGCAACGAAAACGATTCCTCGCGCGTATCGACGAACCGCAGAAGAACTGGAAATTCAGTCAGGCGGATATCGAGGAGCGGAAATACTGGAAGCGATATATGGAGGTGTATGGAGAATGCCTCGGTGCAACGAGCACCCATCACGCGCCATGGTATGTGGTTCCCGCCGACGACAAGCCGAATGCCCGGCTCATCGTCTCGCGAATCGTTCTCGATACGCTGGAAGAACTCAAAATGGCCTATCCCACCGTGAGCGCAACGCGCCGGCGGGAATTGCAAGCCATCCGAAAGCAGCTTGCGAAATGAGAACAGAATTCAACCGACGCGGGCTCGCGGTACGGACCGAAAGCAGGACCGCATGAAATCGACGGGTTCATCCATCCTGACGATCAATGGCGGGTCGTCGAGCATCAAGTTCGCGATGTTCGAAGCGCATGGATCGCTGCCGCAAATTCTGAAAGGCGGCATTGACAGAATTGGATCGGATGCGACGTTCAAGATCAAAAGCCGGAATCCAGTCGACAACATTTCGCTGTCAGCAACTGCGCCGGACCACGAGGCGGCCGTCGGCATTTTGATGGAATGGATTGAGGATCGCAGCGGCCGGGACAAATTGGCTGCAATAGGACATCGCGTGGTGCAAGGTGGCCCGAATTTTAGCGAGCCGCAGCGGGTCACGACGGAAATGATCGAGGAGCTGCGCGATTTAAGTCCGTTCGATCCCGAGCATCTGCCGGAGGAAATCCTTTCAATCGAAGCTTTGCGGCGCCGTTTTCCCGGCGTACCCCAGGTAGCGTGCTTCGACACGGCATTTCACCATGACCTGCCGCGCGCGGCGAGACTGTTGCCGATCCCGCGCCGCTACGAAGCAAAAGGTGTGCGGCGCTATGGGTTTCACGGTCTGTCTTACGCATTTCTGATGGGAGAATTGGCCCGCCTCGATGGAGCGGATGCTGCCAACGGCCGGGTCGTCCTTGCCCATCTCGGAAGCGGCGCAAGCCTGGCGGCGGTGCGCAGCGGAAAATCAATCGATACCAGCATGAGTTTTACGCCCGCTGCCGGGGTACCGATGAGCACCCGTTCGGGCGATATCGACCCGGGGCTGGTTTCATATCTGGCGCGCACGGAACAGATGACCGCGAAGCAGTTCGATAAGATGGCGAATTTCCAGTCCGGGCTGCTCGGCATTTCCGAAACCAGCTCGGACATGCGCGACTTGCTGGACCGCGAAGCGAATGATGTGCGGGCAGCGGAGGCGGTGTCGCTGTTTTGTTACCAGATCAAGAAATGGATCGGTGCATTCGCGGCGGCATTGGGCGGAATCGACACGCTGATATTCGCGGGCGGCATCGGGGAAAACGCGGCTCCGGTTCGTGCCAGGATTTGTGACGGGCTGCAATTCCTCGGAATCGAACTGGACGCAAAGCAAAACTTGGAAAATGCGCCGGTGATTTCGCACGCGTCCGGACGCGTCAAGATACGCATCATCCCCACGGACGAGGAACTCATGATTGCGCGCTCGGTCGCGCGCGTCCTTGCCCTCGAACCGATTCAGGAATCATAAGCCATGAAAGCCGATACGCTCGAACCAAACCTGCTTCGCAAGATGGATGCATATTGGCGCGCCGCCAATTATTTGTCGGTGGGTCAGATATATCTGTATGCCAATCCGCTTCTGCGCGAGCCCCTGAAGCTCGCGCATGTGAAGCCTCTCGTCGTCGGGCATTGGGGAACGGTGCCGGGACAAAATTTCATCTATGTGCACCTCAACCGGGTCATCAAGAAATACGATCTGAACATGTTCTACGTCGCCGGACCCGGTCACGGCGGGGCCGCGATCGTCGGCAACGTCTATCTCGAAGGCACCTGGAGCGAAATCTATCCGGATGTCACGCGGGACGAACCCGGCATGAAGTTGCTGTTCAAGCAATTCTCGTTTCCCGGCGGTATTTCCAGTCACGTCGCGCCCACGACGCCGGGCTCAATTCACGAGGGCGGCGAACTGGGATACTCGCTCAGCCATGCGTTCGGGGCCGCGTTCGACTATCCCGATCTGATTGTTGCCTGCGTCATCGGCGATGGCGAAGCGGAAACGGCCTCGCTCGCGACGTCCTGGCACTCCAACAAGTTTCTCGATCCCGTTACCGACGGCGCCGTGCTGCCGATCCTTCATCTCAACGGCTACAAGATCAGCAACCCGACTGTTCTCTCACGCATCGCGCACGAGGAGCTGGAGCAGTTTCTGAAGGGCTGCGGCTGGATGCCCCTCTTTGTGGAAGGAGACGAGCCGGAGAAAATGCATGTGCTTATGGCAGCCGCGTTGGAAACGGCCATCGAGCAGATTCGAAATATTCAATCAAGTGCGCGGGAAAAAGACGACGCCACACGGCAGCACTGGCCGATGATCGTTCTCAGGTCGCCGAAAGGGTGGACAGGCCCGAAATTCGTCGACGGCTTGCAGATCGAGGGCACATTCCGCTCGCATCAGGTGCCGCTCGTTGTGGACAGCGCGCATCCGGACCACGTCGAACTGCTCGAACGCTGGATGAAGAGCTACAAGCCAGAGGAGTTGTTCGACGACAAAGGCCGGCTCATGCCCGAATTGGCGGAACTGGCGCCGAAAGGGGATCGGCGCATGGGCGCCAATCCGCATGCCAATGGCGGAATTCTGCTGCGGGATTTGCGGATGCCTGACTTCCACGCCCACGCGGTGAGCGTGCCGTTTCCGGGCGCGGTCGACGGACAGGACACGGTCATACTGGGCAAATTCCTGCGGGACGTGGCCGATCTCAACCGGGATCGACGCAATTTTCGCATCTTTGGCCCCGATGAGACGCTATCGAATCTGTTGGACGCGGTTTTTGAAGTCACCGACCGTCAGTGGGATGCCGAAACCGTCGACAATGACGAATTCCTGGCACCCACGGGGCGCGTACTCGACTCGATGCTCAGCGAAAACCAATGCCAAGGCTGGCTCGAAGGCTATCTGCTCACCGGCCGTCACGGATTGTTCAACAGTTACGAAGCTTTCATTCGCATTGTCGACTCGATGTTCAGCCAGCACGCCAAATGGCTGAAGGTAACGTTGGAATTGCCCTGGCGCCGGAATATTGCATCGCTGAACTATCTGCTCGCCTCTCATGTCTGGCAGCAGGATCACAACGGGTTCACGCATCAGGATCCCGGCTTTATCGACCATGTGATCAACAAAAAGGCCGACATTGTGCGGGTCTATCTGCCGCCCGATGCCAATTGCCTGCTGTCGGTCTTCGATCATTGTCTGCGCAGCCGCCATTACGTCAACGTGGTGGTGGCCGGCAAACACGCGCTTCCGCAATGGCTGTCCATGGACGCTGCGGCAATGCATTGCACCGAAGGCATTGGAATCTGGCAATGGGCCAGCAACGACCAGGGTTGCGATCCGGATGTCGTCATGGCGTGTTGCGGCGACACGCCGACGTTGGAGATATTGGCCGCAGTATCGATCCTTCGGGAACATCTGCCCGAATTGAAAATTCGGGTGATCAATGTCGTCGATCTCATGCGGCTCCAGTCCGCCAGTGAGCACCCGCACGGGTTGAGCGAAGCGAATTACGACTCACTCTTCACGAAAGACAAGCACATCATATTTGCCTTCCACGGGTATCCCTCGCTGGTCCATCGCCTGACATATCGTCGGACGAACCACAATCTGCACGTCCGGGGCTACAATGAGGAGGGCACCATTACCACCCCCTTCGACATGAGAGTGCAGAACAAGCTGGACCGGTTCCATCTGGTGCAGGACGTCATCGATCGGCTGCCGCAGCTCGGCACGAGAGGCGACTACGTGAAGCAAATGATCCGGGACAAGCTCATCGAGCACAAAGTTTACATCGATCGGCACGGCCAGGATCTGCCGGAGATTCGCAACTGGAAATGGGGCGTACCCAATCGAACTGGCAAGCCTGAGGAAGTTGTGGCTTGAAAGAGTCTCTGGCTTCCATAACCGTCACAATCATCAACACAAGGAACCAACACGATGCCGGACACGATCAAGGAAGCGGTCGCCGCCTTCGATAACGCGGAGGCGCTCGACAAGGCGGTCTTTGCGCTCGAGACGCGCGGCTTCGACCGGGCGGCCTTTTCCGTGCTCGCCAGCGAAAGCACCGTCGAGCAGAAGCTCGGTCACCGCTATTCGCAGGTGAAGGAGGTGGAGGACGATCCGAAGGCGCCGCGAGCAACCTTCTTTTCGCATGTCTCGCGGCTTGAGGCGGACTATCTGCCGGCTCCGGCGCTCGCGGGCATCGGCGCTCTCGTCGTCGCCGGGATTGGGACCGTCATACCGGTGCTCGTAGCCGCCGGCGTCGGCGCCGCACTTGGGGCAGCGCTCGGCCGTCTGCTCCACATGCATCACGCGAAACTCGTCAACGAGCAACTCGCCCGCGGCGGCCTTCTGCTGTGGGTCAATATCCGAAATGCCGACGAAGAGAAGACGGCGCTGGAGGTTTTGAGCGCCCAGGCGGCCCATGATGTCCATGTCCACGAGATCGCAGCGCCGTAGCCCACAATCGAAGAGCACTTAACCGCCCGACAGCCGCGTGCGCAACGCGGCGGCGTGCTGGCGGCTGACGGGCACGCGGCTGCCGGCGATCGACAATTGCAGCCCGCCTGAGCGCGCCACGCGGAATTCGTCGATGGCGGCGATCCTGACGATTGCAGACCGGTGAACGCGAACGAACAGGCTGGGATCAAGCCCGGCGCCCAAAGAACTAAGCGCGCCGCGCCAGAGATACGTGCTCTTCGAGGTGTGCAACCTTGCATAGTCGCGCTCCCCGCCGATCCACAGAATATCGCTGACCGCCACGCGAAGGCGCCGCCCGCGGTCCAGACACCAGAGCGCCTGAAGCCATCTTGCATCGTCCTTTCCGTTCTGCGCGGTTGGTTCGAAATCCGTCCGGTCGCAATGCGCACGGCAGCGTGCGATCGCCTCGTCCAAACGCGACAGCGCAAAGGGCTTCAACAAATAATCCGTGACACCCAGATCGAACGCATCCAGGGCGAAATCCCTGTGCGCCGTTACGAACACGACCGCCGGTCGCAATGCGCACGGCAGCGTGCGATCGCCTCGTCCAAACGCGACAGCGCAAAGGGCTTCAACAAATAATCCGTGACACCCAGATCGAACGCATCCAGGGCGAAATCCCTGTGCGCCGTTACCAACACGACCGCCGGTCGCAAGGCGGGCGGTATCGTTTCGCAAACGCGCAATCCATTCGCGCCCGTCATCTCGATATCCAAAATGACGATGTCGGGGGAGAGCGCGCCGATCAGGGCTGACGCTTCGTTCCCGTCCCTGGCCGCGCCGACGATTTCGATATCCGGGAGACGCGCAAGGCCGATCTCGAGGCGTCTGAGGGCGAGCGGTTCGTCGTCGGCGATGATCGCGCAATAGGTCTTCATGGCGCGCGAAACTCGAGGGGCAATCGAATCGCGGCGCGGAATCCCGGCGCAAGACTCTCGCAGTCAAGGCTCGCCTGCGCTCCGAACAGGGCCTCAAGCCGTTGGCGTGTGTTCTTCAAGCCGACTCCAAAACCGGCGCTCGAAGGCAACGCGCCGCCGCCCGAATCCGTCACTTCGAGTTCCAGGAAAGCGCCCGCAATGCGCACCTGCAGACGGACGTTGACGGGACGTGTCGTTGTCGTCACCGCATGCTTTATCGCGTTCTCGACCAGGGGTTGAAGAATGAGGTTCGGCACCAAAGCCGATTGAGCCGCCCCCGGCACATCGATCTCGAATGTGACGCGGTCGCCAAACCGCACCTGCTCGATCGACAGATAAAGTTCCTGTGCCTCAATCTCGTCGCGCAGCGCGATGCGATCGAGCGGCGCATAGGCCAGCGAATGCCGCATGAACCGGGACATCGAAATGACGACCTTTTCCGCGAGCGCGTTCTGACCGTCCAGAATGAGCGTCGACAAGCCGTTCAACGTATTGAACAGAAAATGCGGATTGATCTGATAGCGCAGCATGCTGTTCTGGGCTTCCAGCGCCGACGCATTGGCGGCGGCCGCGCGCCGTGCATGCTCCATCGCCCGCCTGTTCAACACCAAGGCGAAATAGATCGCGGCCCATGCGAGATAGAGCCAGACGCTGAATCCGACATGCACAAGAATGCGCAGCCAGAGAGGCGTCGTCACTACCGGCCCCATCGGAAGATACTGGATGTTCAGATCGGCCAAAAAGCCCGAAACGATCAAGGCCATCGCGATCAGGATACCGCCAACGAGAATCTGCAATCTGAGCGGGCGACGCTCAAGCGTGCCAAGCGCTGCGCCGACCACAGTGCAAAGAACCATTCCTTCGACGCAAAACAAGCCGAGATCGGCGAGGCCATTGGGCCGGTGAAAGCCCTCCGCCCAATCCTGGGCGCTGATCACCAGGAATTCCGTCAACCATAGTGCGCAGGTGAAGATGAACACCTGACGGGCGGCGGTCACGGACATATCTTTTTTCTCATCGCCGGCCTTTGCTCGCTTCAACGATACGCCAATTCATCGCAGCGACAACGCCGGCGCGCGCCGATCTTCCATTGAAATCGGCCATTCGCCGCATAAATACGACCGTTCGCAGCAAACCTATCGCTCTGCGCTGCGCGCCGGGCTTTATGCCATGAGCGGCACCGGAGCAGGACAATGCGCCTTCGATATCGACTGTCCGGAATTGGCGTTCCTGCAACTCTCTGCTCGATCTTCGTCACCGTTTCGAGCCTGACGCTTGCCACGCAGCCGGCCGATCAGCCCGTGCTGCAAGGCAAGCCGCATCTGTTCGGGCCTGGCGTGATCTCGGACCAGGATTCCGAAGCCAATGCGAGCTTCACGCCGGACGGCAACACGGTCTATTTCTCCAAACACAATCCCGGTTGGAGTCACATCACAATCGTCGAGTCGCATCGCCTGGGCGACGGCTGGAGCGAGCCGGAGGTGACGCCGTTTTCCGGATTCTGGAAAGACACCGATCCGCATGTTTCGCCCGACGGGACCAAGCTCTACTTCGCATCGACGCGGCCGACCGACGGCAGCAATACGCCCAGGACCGACTACGATCTCTGGTATGTCGAGCGCGCGGCCGACGGGGGGTGGGGCGAGCCGAAGCACATCGATGGGCCCGTCAACTCCGATGCCAGCGAAGCGTATCCCTCCGTGACGAAGGACGGGACACTCTATTTCGAATCGGCGCGGAGCGGCCACGGCGCGATCTATCGCTCGCAGCTCGTCAACGGCGGATATGGGGCGCCGCAATTACTGCCCTTCTGCGATAAGGGTAACGACGTCAATCCCACCGTCGCATCGGACGACAGCTTCATCATTTTCTTCAGCGCCGACCGCGGCGGCCTGGGCGGGGCCGATCTTTTTGTCAGCTTTCACAGAAACGACGGAAGCTGGTCGACCCCGAAAAACCTGGGAGCGCCGATCAATTCGAAGTTCTTCGAATCCGCGCCGGGACTTTCACCCGACAATCGCACATTGTATTTCGCCAGCGACCGCATGGACGGCCCGCCGACGCGAACCCACCGGGTGAACTACCGGGAGCTCGAGGGCGAACTTCACGCGATCCAGAACGGACTGTCCAAAATCTATGAGGTCGACATCAGCGATTTGCACCGACTGGACGATGCGCCGCGAAGGTGAAATCCAGATCAAACGGAGGTGATTCATGCGTGCATTGATTTTTGGCTGTGTGGCTTTGCTGATGTCGACGTCGCTCGTGTTGGCCGAGGACATCATGGTCGGCTACTACGGCAACACGCTCGTCGCAAAAACCGCGACGGGCGAACTTCATATTCACTACCTCGCCGATCACACATTCAACGCCTCGGGAACCAACGCCCAGGGGCCGGTCGCTTTCAAGGGCACGTGGACGCTCGACGACAAGAGCCAACTGTGCCGGACCTACGATTCGCCGCCGCCCACCATGCACAACCCGGTTTGCACGCCATGGTCCGCCCACAATGTCGGCGACAGCTGGACGATGGGCGCCAATGTCTCGCTGAGTTTGGTGCCAGGGATTCAATAGCGGCGGCGCTGCGACGAATCGCTCATTTCGGCGGCAGCGCCAGCAGGTAAGGCAAGCCGCCGTTGATACTCGGACTTTCGCCCCAGATCGAGCTGCTGAAGCCTGTAGGCAACCCGCTTTGCAACTGGGCCGTGCTCAGTCCCGTCACACCGGAGCAACTGCTGGGGTACCCGCAACCCTTGGCGAGATTAGTAATCCCGCTGGTTGTGGTGTTCCAATAGTTGTCGGTCAGAGTGCCAGAGTGATCCCAACCAATTAGTCCGCCCACATTGTTCCCCGTTTGCACCGCGCCCACCGTTCCGGTGGAATATGAGGTGTTGATATCACCCGAGTTGTCGCCCACAAGGCCGCCGGCAAAAGCGAACCCGGTTTCGTCCTTGTTGAACACCGCACCAGTTGCATAAGAATTGTCGATCGTCCCGCCGTTGGTACCGATCAACCCGCCGACATAGTCGTCTCCACTTACGCTTCCGGTCGCATAGGAACTGTCGATTTCACTTGCGCTAACGCCAGCCAGCCCTCCTGCGTTAGCCGCCGTGCCGCTTACGTTTGCTGTGGACCATGAGTTGCTGATGGTGCCGTCGACCCCGGAGAAGCCGACAAGGCCGCCTATCATGTTGCCGTCGATAAATCGCAAATTAAGCTTGCCGCTCACGGAATCTCCGACCAGTTCGGCTTGGCTCGAACCGGCCAGCCCGCCAACTTCTTCGCCGTGAATGCCGCCCAATATGGAAACCCCGGTCAGATGCAAGTTAGCAATGATGCCTCCCTCGCCGAGGAGCGAGAACATGCCGATTGACTGCGGGCTTTGCTGCATGGGACTCGCTGTGCCGTCGTCGATGGAAAGATGCGAGATGGTGTTTCCAAGGCCTTCTAGGTTTCCAAAGAAGGTGGTGGGGATCGCCGATTGCGAATAAGCGCCATCAGGTGTCGCATTGTAGCTGCCGGCGAGCGCGTAATGCCCGCTCGCATTGGCGGCGATGTCGCTTGCCAGTGTCGCGATATCATCGACAAGCGTGTACGTGTTGCCGTTGATGGTCAGCGGGCTTGTCAGGTTCAGGAACGACACGTGGCCGGTCCCGCCGAAGGAGAGACTGCCGCCCGTGCCACCGTCATCGGTGAGAATTGTCAGACCGCCGGAGCCGCTGACACTGACAGGTTTGTCGACCGTCACGGATTGATAGGCGTCGAATGTCAGCGTTTTCGAACTTGCCCAACTGAGCGCCGCTTTGACATCGATAG
>Ga0302324_100019861_pt1 | contig 13171 bp, 12 predicted proteins | sample Palsa_T0_1_FD_201949 | JGI IMG/M metagenome (GOLD analysis project Ga0302324, IMG submission 201949) | Peat permafrost microbial communities from Stordalen Mire near Abisko, Sweden - Palsa_T0_1 | ecosystem: Environmental > Terrestrial > Soil > Palsa > Peat permafrost | place: Sweden: Abisko...
TGGTAACGTTGATTGCCCCGGAATACTGATAGATTCCCGGGGTCAGGATGAGGTTCTGACCGGAGGCCAGGGCGGCGTTGATCTGGGCCAGCGTGCTTGCAGGGGTAGCGATAAAGAAGGCGCCGATAGCCAGAGAGTTGCCGGGGCCCGGACTCGTGCCGGTCCAGCTTGGCCCGACGGAATTGGTCCTCAACGTGGGTGAAAACACCCAGTAGTTGCCGCTGCTATCCATATAGAGAAAGGGCTTCTCGCGGACAACCGGAGTGGCGGCGAGCACACAGTAGTTGTTCCCGCCGCCGCCCCATGCAGCCGCCGGTGCGCCGTTGTCGCCGGAGAAGGTCATGTTCCAGAGGTTCCCGGTCCAGCCGGCAAAGTTGCTGTTGCGGGTGTACCACTGCTGCTGGGAACAGGACTCGATGTCACCGGTGATCACGCTGTCGGCAATGAACCCACCGCTCGCCTCTCCGCAGTTCGTGTTGGTAAGTTCCACGCTGTCATTGATATCCATGCGCCGGAAATCGGCTCCCTGCGACACGCCCCACTGCTCCACGTCGCCGGAGGGAAGGGACATTTCCATGTTTTCAATGGAGCGCCAGAAATTGGTCGTCAGATTCCCGTTGCTGTCGGTCGTGTTGACGGTCAGGTAGCCGTTAGTGATAGCGGTGGCGGTGGGCTCCTCGCCCAGACCGGCAACTGACATATAGTAGCCAACTTGAGATTCGACGCCGTTGTAGGTGCCTGGCTCGAAAAACACAGCATAGCGATTGGTGCTGAACTGGGCGTTGCCCGCCAGGGTGGCGAGAGTCGAATTGATCGTCGACACCGAAGTGCTGGGCGTGAAGACGTAGACGTTGGGGCCAAAAATCGTGCCGTTCTGCGCGAAGGCTGTGCTGCCCGAGGAAAAGAGGACGGGGAGCATTGCGCAAGAAAGCAGCTGGCTCAGGAGAATGGCACGGCCTGCGGAACTTCTCATCGATGAACTCCAATCAAGCTTGAAGAAGCGAATATGACCAGAGATCGGTGTCTGCGCACCGGTAACTGAGAGTGGGGAATTGGTGCGGTGCGAGCCGGTCCGGTTCAATTCAATTTCGGAAGCTTGGGCGCGCCATCCCCTTTCTGGCAAGTGAATCCCCGTTCATTCACGGATAATGGGGACCGGCTGGTGCGGAAGCAGAGTCGGATGACAGGCCCAACCTTGCCCGCATCTACGCGCGTAAGATATTTCGGATTGTTCAAGTTACGATCTGAATACATTCTGATGATCACGAGCGTGGTTCCGCGATTTTTTGGCCCGTTAATTTCGTTAACGATGCCGTTAAGGTTATCTTCCACGGTTACTTTGAGGCAGCTATAATGGTCACCGCCGTAAGTTCGAAGGAGCACATAGCGCTATGTCCTTGGCCTACCCTGAACTCCGCATCTCCCACGAAGAAGAATGGCAGGAACTGCAAGCTGTCCTCCAGTCGGAGATCTTTCGCAAGGCGCCGAACCTTCTCCATTTTCTGGAATACGTGGCGGAGCAGCATTTTGCCGGGAGAGCCGATCAGATCAAGGAATACAGCATTGCCGTCCAGGCGCTCCATCGTCCCGAGCAATTTGACCCCCAGTCTGACACCATTGTGCGGGTGACGGCCCACGCCCTGCGGAAAAAGCTCGAACACTACTATGCGACCAACGGCGCCGGGCATTCGGTTCAGCTCCAGCTACCGGCAGGCAAATACTTGCTGCAGTTCACCAGGAAGCATCTGGAGTCGGCTTCCGGGCCGGATTCTCCCATCGCCCAATCCGAGCTGCAAAGTCCACCTCAGCCCCATCGGCCGGAAACCAGGCGCACATGGGCGATTTGGGTGGGAGCCGCGGTCATGGTTGCTGCCCTGCTGGCGATGGTTGGGATTTACATCGGCAATCGCAGACCGTCGATGCACACGGCAAAGGCCGGTGCCCAGGCCCCCAACCTGAATCCAACACAAGAGTCGGTGATGCGCATCCGCTTTGGAAAGGGCGAGACACCTTATATAGATACCGCGGGGCAATCCTGGATGACTGAAAGATACTGTCAGGGAGGCACGCTGTTCGCTCACCCTGGCCATGAAATACAGGGCACGGACGATCCCGCGATCTTTCAGGAAGGGCGTGAGGGAAAATTCCAATGCAGGATTCCCGCGTCCCCCGGAACGTATCAGCTCCAGCTTCTTTTCGCAGACACGGCGGGCGACAAAGAGGCGGCCAGGCAAGTGGACCTGACCATCGACAATCGGCGAGCCGATGCCCTGGATATCGTCGATGAAGCGGGAGGCGACGATATTGCCATAGGAAAAATCTATGCAGGGATTCGCCCCATGGCCGATGGCGCCATCCACCTCGATTTCACTTCCGATGGATCGTTTGTCAACGCGCTTGAAATTGCGCGCGCCGATTCGGATGGGGGACAGGTGCTGCGGATGATAGCCGGTCCCGCGGTCTTCCGCGATGATCAGGGCGACACCTGGCTCCCCGAGCGGTTTTTCCAGGGCGGGAGAAGAACATTTCACCCCGATGGCCTGCCCAAAGTTGCAAACTCCAGGCTCTTTGAATGGGAACGATACGGGCATTTTCACTATCTCATTCCGGTTGTGGCGGGCGAGGAATACAAAGTTCGACTGTTTTTTTCCGAAGGATGGTTCGGAGGGAGCAATGGCGGTCCGGGCGGCATTGGCAGCCGCGTATTCGATGTATATTGCAATGGAACAACTCTGCTCAAAGACTTTGATATTCTAAGCGCGCAAAAAAGTGGCGCATCTGTGATTACATTCAATCGCGTAAAACCCACGGCCCACGGCATGCTCGACTTAGAATTCGTCCCCGTCAAGAACTATCCACTTATCAACGCGATCGAGATTGAGCCCGAAAAATAAGCTGAACAGGCCGCCGATGTCGCTATCGGTGCTGCGAGGGATGAGGGTGACATCTCCAGCCACGCGCAAGGGGAAATTCTACTGCGCAGTCCAGCCGCCGTCCATGGGGAAGGACGCGCCGGTGATATTGGAGGCTGCGCCGGAGCAGAGGAAGAGCGCGAGCGCCGCGATCTCCTCCACCGTTGTGAAGCGCCCCGAAGGCTCTTTTTCGCGCAGCATTTCGCGTGCAGCTTCCTCCGGCGCCACGTTGTCCCGCGCCGCACGATCGTCGATCTGCTTCTGAACCATCGGCGTGACCACCCACCCCGGACAGATGGCGTTGCAGGTGACGCCATTGGCCGCGTTCTCCAGCGCGACGACCTTGGTCAGACCCACTATGCCATGCTTGGCTGCAACATAAGCGGCCTTGTGGACCGACGCCACCAGCCCATGCACGGAGGCGATGTTGAGAATGCGCCCCCGTCCGCGCCGCTGCATGAATGGAAGGGTGGCGCGGATGGTGTGGAACGCGGCGGAGAGATTGATCGCAAGGATGGCATTCCACTGGTCCACGGGAAATTCCTGGACCGGCGCAACGTATTGGATCCCGGCGTTATTGATGAGAATGTCGACGGATCCGAATCGCGCTTCGGAATCCCGGATCAGCGACTCGCACTGGCTGGCATCCCTAAGGTCCGCCGGGTGAAAGAAAACATCGACGCTATATTGCTGCCGCAGGCGCGCCGTCAGGTTGCCTGCCTCAGCGGGCGTGGCGATGCCGTTGATCGCGAGCCGGCAGCCCGCGGCCGCAAAGGACTCGGCCAGGCCAAGACCGATGCCCGAGGTTGATCCCGTGATGACGGCAGTGGAATCGCGAAGCAAGATTGCCTTTTCCATCGCACCCTCCGGTCACCGGGCGTTCGCGGGCGAGGACTCGCAGCGAGCGGCAAAGGCAACCGCGAGATCCGCAATTCTCGCCGCGCCCGTCATTCCCATCACTACCGTGTAATGCGTGGTGCCGGCAATCACCTCGTCGTCGATGTCTGGAACCAGCCTGCGCATCGGCTCGATCATCGCGTCGGGAAAGAGCGGAGGAGCTCCCGGCACGAACCCGGCAGGCGCCCGGACCATGAGGACGGGAACGCGGATCGCCTTGAGCCGGGCTGCGATCTGTTCGCTCTGCAAGCCCTCCATCAGATCCGCCTTCACCGCATCCTCCGCGGCTTTGGGCCGCAGTTCAGGCGGCTCGCCTCCGATTTCGTAGTCGAGGAATGCCTCGACCCATGGGCTCCAGTCTTCAGCCGGAAAATGCGGCTGCGTTCGCCAGAACTGGCGGTATACTTCGCGCGACGGATAGGTCTGGCGCAGCTGCGTAATACGCAGGGCTAGCGCCGCATCCAGTCCCGTCTGCGAAGTCGGCGCCGCAATGGCCGGAGCATATCCGCCATCGATCAGCAGCACGCCGGAAACAAGCTCAGGATATGCGGCCGCAAGCGCGGTGGCCACAAACCCGCCCATCGAGTGTCCTACAATCACGCTCGCGCCCAGGCCCATCGCGCGCATCGCCGCCGCAACGTCCGCCGCGTGTTGCGCCATTCCGTACGGTCCGGCCGGCTTGCCGGAGTCGCCACGTCCGCGCAGGTCGAGTGCGAAAAGCGGCCTTCTTCCCGCCAGGCACTCGGCAATGCCGACAAAGCTCACATGCGATGCCGTCAGACCGTGCAGCGCCACCAGCGGCGCGCCCCGGCCGGGCCAGTAGCCAAACGCCAGTGCCACTCCGTCTCCCGTCACGCGCCCTTGTGCCGGGTGGGTTGTTCTTATTCCATCCGTCATTCCTGTCCCCCTCCTCCCATCAGAAGTTGAATTTGAGGGCGACTTGAATCACCCGCGGCCCCGTCGACGTGGAAACGATCTGGCCCGCTGTGCTCGACTCCAGAATGTTCAGCGGGTTGGCAAAGCTCGTCGTGTTGAAGGCGTTGAAGAACTCGCTCCGGAATTCAACGCCCCGCTCGCCCATCCTGAAAACCTTCACAAGCGAAATATCTGAGTTCCGCTGGCCGGGCCCGTGCAGGATATTGCGCACGCTCGTCCCAAAATTGCCGACAGCGGTTGCCGGCGCAAAGCAAGCGATGTTGAAGTAGCTGTTCAAACGGGACTTCACGTTCCCGCTCTTCGCAGGGTTACAGCCGGGGACCAGGTCGGCGCGCGCTTGTATAAACGCATTCGCGTTGGTGAGCACTGAGAAGGGCGTGCCGCCCTGCAACGTAATCACCGTCGCCAGCTCCCACCCGTTCGTCATTGACCGCGCCAGAGCCGCGCCGCTTTTCATTCCGGGTATATCGTAAATGCCGCTGAAACCACACGGTTGCGGCGGTCGAAATCGGAGCTGGCATAGTTGTTCAGCGTCACCTGGTTGCCCGGAACCACTGTGACATCGCTGGTTCCCGTGGGGTCGCCCGAATACTCATCCAGCGAATGGCTGTAGGTGTACGCGGCCAGCAGTTGCAGCCCATAACTCAACTGCTTGGTCACACTCGCCTGCAGCGAGTTGTAACTGGATATGGACGAGCTCTGCACAACGTGCACCCCGAATCCCTGCACTGCCAGGGCCGACAGGCCCGGGCTCAGCGGTCCCGGCTCGAAGGCGGTCGGAGCGTAAGCCTGGTTGAGATCGGCGAGGCGATAGAGCCGCCGTCCCAGCGACCCCACATAGCCGAGATCGAGATGCCAGTTCCTGGCCAGCAGGGTCTCCGTTCCCAGGCTGAATTGTTCCGTATACGGCGTGTGGAAGTTGTGAATGTCGGGATAGATGCCGTTGGCAGACACCACGGCGACGCCCTTGGGCGATACTGGGCTGGGCGCCTGCGCCATCAGAGCCGGAGGGCCGCCGAACGGAAACAGCGCGGGATTGTTAAATGTGAGCGGGAAGGCGCTGGGCTGCGGCACATCCACAAAAGGCGTTGCGATCGGCGTCTCCAGCGCCTACGCCAGCGTGTAATAGGGGAAGTCGAGGATCTGGTTGTTGAGCAGCCGCGAGTTGGCCCGGTCGAAGTAAATCCCGTAGCCGCCGCGCACCATCACGCACGTGGAATTAGAATCGGGCTGCCACACAAAGCCGACGCGCGGAGCAAAGTCCTTCTTGTTGGGAGAAACCAGCGATGGCTGAATCTGTGCAACTCCCGGCAGCGGTTTTCTTGCGTTGGACGCCTGTACAAATCCGCCGGTGATGGCCGTGTTGTCGCCGGCATGAAAACCAGGAATGGATACCGTGGTCATGCGGTCCGGATCGAATGCAACAAAGCGGCCTTGCGACTCGCTGAACGGACCAATGAAGTCGTAGCGCAATCCCAGCGTGAGGGTGAGCTGAAACCCTTGCGGGTAAACAGGTGCAGAGCAGCGGTCTGGATCCTGACCCGGTGCTTTGCCATCGCGCTTCTTGGATGCCGCGGCATCGTGTGCGAACCGATTCCTGATGCGTGCAATCTCAAAACGAGCGCTCGCTCGCTTTTTGATTGAAGAGGTTTTACCCAACTTGTTTAAGCAGTGTCAAGAGAATTCTTAAGGTGGGGGCAAGACCATGCCATGGAGCTCTTAGCAGCCTGCGGTGAAAGTCTGGTTTTGAAAGGGCACGACTTTAGTCGTGCCGTAAGTAACGCAAAATGAACGCGGCTTTAGCCGCTGAGGGATGCTTCTTACGGAATTCGACTTTCACCGCAGGCTGTTGGGGCATCTCGGATGGGAACAGACAACCGATCGAAAGCAACGCTTCGAATTCCTGGGGAACAGCCATCCGAGCCTCGACGCAATGGAACAGCCGGACCCCATCCCCATCGGCAAGACCTCAGAGAATCCGCGCTATTTCGCCGCCGCGTGCTGCTTCACCTCGGCCATCATCTGCTCCACTTTATCTTTGCCTTCATAGTTCGGATTGGCCTTGAGCAGTTTGTCCCACGCGGCCACAGCCCCAGTGCCGTCTGCCTTGCCCTTCCACTTCACCAGTCCCAGGTTGAAGAGCGTATTGGCATTGGCCGGCGCATAAGTCAGAGCCGTGTTGAATTCCGCAATCGCCGTGTCGGCGTTGCCCGTGTACCACCACGCGGTAGCCATGTCGGTGCGCACGCCCACGTCCGCAGGCCGCACCTTGAGCTCTCGCCCGTAGTAGTCGATCGCGGCCGGATACTGCTGCGCATCGTAATAGAGGTTGCCGATGCTTGTCAGCAGGTCAGGATTGGCGGGTTCGGAAGCCAGCTTCGCCACCAGCGGCGCAGCCTGCGCATCGGCCATGGCCTTCAGCCGTGCCGGATCGGGACTCTGCGACGCCGGGCTCGGTACCTTCTCCGTCACCCCAGCCGCTTGCGCTGTTTCTGCTCCTGGCGTGTTTTGCATTCCGCGGATCAGCCACCCGCCGCCGATGCCCACCACCAGGCAAACGCCCGCCAGCACCATGGCCTGCTGTTTTGTCCCCCGGTATTTCAACGGCTCAATTCGGCTTGTTTGCGTCATGGCTCCGTGCTCCTTGACTTGTGTGCTCATCGGCCAGCGTGGTCATCACGTCGGCCATCAGTTTCTGCACCACGGCCTTGCGGTCGTCGCTCAGCTGCGGATTGGTCTTCAGCAACTGCTGCCACGCGGCCACTGCGCCCTTGCCGTCCAGTTTGCCCTGCAGCCGCATCGTCCCCAGGTCAAACAGCGCATTGGCGTCGTTGGGGCTCTCCCGCAACGCCGCGTTCAACTGCGCGATCGCCCCATCCACATCGCCGTCGCGATAAAGGCTTGAGGCCAGCTTGATCCGGATCGCCGGGTTCTTCGGGTCGGCCTGCACCGCCCTGCCATACCAGGCTTCCGCTTCCTTGAACTGGTGCGTGCCGTGATAGATGCCGCCCACCTGCGTAAGCAGCGCGCTGTTGCCGGGGTCGGTCTTCAACTTTTCAATCAGCGGCGCAGCCTGCTTGTCGGCCATCTGCTTCATCTGTTCCAGGCTCGGCATGTTCCTGCCGCTCATCGCACCGCCCGCCGCGCCCATGCCGGCCACCATTTGCGCGTGGTTGGCGGGCTTCGGACGGTTAGCTTGCGGCACGTTCACAGGGCCGCCGCCCATTGCGCTCGTACCGGCCACGCTCCGTGCTGCGCCGATCGGCTGCAATGTCCGCGAGGCCGGGCCCCGCAACAGATATCCGATCGCCAGTCCCGCCGCCATGCAGAGCCCCGCCATCAGGTAGACCTGCGCTGCCCGCAACGGTCCGCTTCCTGTCAATGCCGTGGTTGCTGTGTTTGCCATGAGGTCGTCCCCTCGTCCCATATCTTCATCGATCGTCGTCGGCAGCGAGTGAATCCATACGCATGAGCTTCAGCAAAGGATCTCCACCGCTATCCACCAGGGCAGTTTCGTCCCTCGATCACCGACAGATCCAGTGGACCACTTCGCGACACGCCGGCGTGTGACGAGCGTCACCTGGAGTGACCTTCTCACGTCGTGTGACTGGCGTCACGGTGCGTGACATTGGTCACATGAAAATATGCACACATAACTCCGAGCGGCCTGTAGATGTCCTGTAGCAGGCAGATTCGCTTTCGGTAGGGTGACGGTTCTCACGTATGAAAACGATACACACACGGCAACAGAGTACTTTCGGGATTTCGGCCAATGTCACTGCGCCGCGATGCCAACCCAGCGGCGGGCGAATGGCCGCATTGGTCTCAATTCCTTTTCTCGGAGAACGCGAAACCGTCACCTTTGCCCCTCACATGCGGAATGGGCGCAGCTCATCGCCCCAGCCCGCGGCAACGGCAAATGCCGTGCACACCTTCAACCACAAGACTGAACTGGGCACAACGCCGGCACATCCGACGATGCGGTTTAGTCGGGAAGCAGCAAGAAGCAATCAGGAGGCTTTACCCATGAAGCGGATTCTTTCCATCGCCTTTTTTGTCATGGCTGCCGCGGGCGTCGCGGTAGCTCAAAGTGGAGCAGCACCAGCCACTGACGTGTTGGGCGCTCACCTCAACTACGGCCGCGGCTGCGCGGGCTGTCATGCTCCGCACAGCGGCGCATACGGCAACGGCGCCGCCCACACTGCCGATCCATCTGCCGGCACCAACGCTCTGTGGGGCGAGGATGTAGGCAGCCTGTACAACAAGGTGATCCTCACCGGCCAGACCTTCAGGGGCGCCAGCGGCAGCACCTATTCCGAGACGTTGCCCGGCACCCTCGATTCAAGCGCGGCCGATGTGACCGGTATCCTGATGTGCCTCAGTTGCCATGACGGCAACTACGCTACGGGCGCCATGATGAAGAACACGGTCTATGAGACCCTGCCCCCCACCTACGGCGGCTACAACGCCATCCCCACGCTGATCGGCAAGGATGCCGGCGGCTATCTCAACGACCACCCGGTCGGCTCCAACGCCGTCATCGGCTGCGGCGGCCAATACAACTGGGATTGCACCGTCAGCGCCAGCGGCGGCATTCTCCCCGGCCCGATGATGACCAGCTTCATCAACAACTACGGTTGGTTCGTCTCGCCGGGCGTCATCGCCAACCAGCCCGCCGTGATGTGCACCACCTGCCATAACCAGCACCTCATGAACGTGGTCCCGATCACGCAGGCCACGCAGACCTACTCCTCCACTAACACGACGGCCATCAAGTCCGGCACCTCCGGCCTGGCCACCGGCAACTACGCCACCATGTTCTTCATCATTGGTCCGTACAACCCGGCCGACCCCAACACGGCCACCAACCAGACCGCGCAGTTCTGCCGCCAGTGCCATGGTGGCGAGTCCAACGAAAAGAACGGCGGCACCGCTGGAACCGTGTTCTAAACCAATTGCATCGAGGGGAGGGAAATCAGGTCTCCCTCCCCGTTTTTTTCGAACCACAGGATATGGTCATGAAACAAACTTTCCCCACCCTCGGTTTTCTTTTAGTGGTCCTGTCTGCGGCCAGCGCGCAGGTAGCTTCCCATGCGCCCACCGTGTTTAACCAGACACCCGCTCCAGCGCAGCCGGCGCCCTCGCCAGGCGGCAAGCCGGTAGCGCGCGTCAACGGCGCCGTGCTCACCGACGCCGACCTGCTCCGCGAGGAATACGCCATCTTCCCGTACGGACGCCAGCACAACGGCATTCCCAAAGACCTGGCCCCGCAGATTCGCCAGGGCGCCATGCAGATGCTCATCTTTGAGGAGCTGGTGTACCAGGAAGCCGTGCGCCGCAAGCTCACCATCGCTCCCCTCCGGCTGGAGAAGTCCGAGGCCGATTTCCGCAAGCAATTCGCCACGCCGGAAGAGTTCAACGCATTCTTGCAGAGCGATTTTCACGGCTCGCAGCAGGCGCTCGAGGACAAGATCCGGCGCTCGCTGCTGATCGACGCGCTGCTCAAGTCCGAAATCGAAAGCAGGAGTGCGGTTTCAATCGCCGAAATCAGGGCCTACTACGACAAGAATCCGGCCCGCTTCTCACGTCCCGAGACCTACACGTTCCAGACCATCACTGTGATTCCGCCGGACCACGCCACCGCCGCGCAGTTGAAGGAAGCCAAGACCCGCGCCGACAAAGCGCTGCAGCAGGCCAAGCCGACCAAGACCAACGATGAATTCGGCCTGCTGGCTGAGAAAATCTCCGACGACGACTACCGAGTGATGGAGGGCCAGCACAAGCCCATGCCTTTGGATCAGCTGGCGCCGCAAGCTCTTACAGCGCTCAAGGCCATGAAGCCGGGCGATGTGAGCGACCTGATTCAGGTTGGCCCGATCTACACCATCCTCCGGCTGAACGCGCACACTCCGGCGGGCAAGCAGAAATTTGAAGAGATGCAGGCGCAGCTCAGGAAGGAGCTGCACGAGACCAAAACCAACCAGCTGCGCGCGGCGCTGGACAAAAAACTGCGCGAGAACGCCAAAGTTGAAGAGCCCTAGCCGGCTGTAAAACCGGCTGTGAACGATCCTGCAATGCGCAGGCACTGGCACGAATGGTCAACTGGGTCTGAAGGACTGGCGGTATGGCTGAAGCGGTTCCTGATACCAGAACGGGATTCTCGTGGGCTCGGCTGAGCCCTGAGAAGTTGAGGCTGGCATACTGTGAGGACATCTTCGCGAGTCGCGTGGTGGATGCAGGCGGGACTGTTGCTGCTGGCGTGTCCGATCACAGCACAGGTCAGGATTGGCGAGCTTAGCTCGCACCTCACCGGCACCATATCCCCCGGATACAGTGCCGACTACGGGAACATGACACCATCGGATCACAGCTGGGTCATGGGAGGGGTCGCATCCCTGTCTGGGTCTTACTACACTCCCGGCTTTCTCTCCTACAATGCCTCGGTTTACCTGAATCAGTCGCGGGCCAACTCCAACTTTCAGTCCATCTCCAATGCCAGCGGAGTGGATGCGTCGGCCAACATCTTTGCCGGCAGCCGGTTTCCCGGCGAAGTCAGCTATTCCAAGGCCTACGACAGCGAAGGCAGCTACGACGTGCCCGGCGTCGCCAATTTTGTGACCCATGGCAACAGCGATTCGTTTGGAGTCAACTGGAGCGAGAACCTGCCGGGAGCGCCCACATTTTCCGCAGCCTACCAGATGGGAAGCAGCCAGTATTCGGTTTACGGCACCAGCGACCAGGGCAACAGCGCGTTCCATTCCGTCAACCTGCATTCCAATTACCGCGCGCTCGGCTTTAACATGGGCGCCTTCTTCACCGCCGGCAACAGCAACTCACTCATTCCCGAGGTGGCGACCGGCGTCGCGAATACAAAAGTCGATTCTGACAGCGACGCGGTCGGGTTCAACCTCAACCACCGCCTCCCGTTTTCCGGTTCCATGGCCGCCAGTTTCACGCGCAGCAGCTTCAGCACCTCTTCCAAGGGCCTCAGCGACAGCGGCAGCATCGATATAGTCAACGCCCTGGCATCGATCCATCCGGTGGAGAAGATCTCGTTCTCCGCCAGCGCCAGTTACTCCGACAACCTGGCCGGCCAGTTGATCCAGTCTGTAGTCTCCTCAGGCGGCGTGGTTGTGGAACCGAACACCAATCAGAGCTCCAACTCTCTCGATCTGATGGCCATTGCCGGCTACACGCCCGCGCCAACTCTGCAGACCACCGCCTTCTTTGAGCGCCGCTCGCAGTTTTACCAGGGACAGAGCTATGGAGTGAACTCATTTGGAGGCACCGCGGCATACGCGCACACCGTGCTCAACGGTAGCTTTAACGCGACGCTCACTTTGACCGGCAACCAATCAGACCAGAGCGGCGCCGACACCGTGGGCTTTTCTGCCATCGGCAACTACTCCAACCAGGTCCTCGGCTGGCAGGTGAACGGCTCGGCCGGCTACGCGCAAAACGTGCAGACGCTGCTGGTGACCGACATGAACTCCTTCTACAACTACTCAGGCAGCGCGCGGCGGCGCTGGGGCCAGTTCAACATGAGCGTGGGCGCCAGCGCCGGTCGCACGGCCCTCACCCAGCAGGCGGGCACGGCCGACAGCAACGAGAATTACAACGCCAGCGCAGGCTTTGGCCAGTGGATTTCGGCCAACGGCGGCTACTCCAAGTCGAGCGGCCAGGCGTTGGACACCGGCACGGGCCTTGTCCCGGTGACCGGTCCGGTTCCTCCCGGCCTCCTCAGCCTTTACGGCGGCAGCGGCTATTCCTTCGGGCTCTCCAGCACTCCGGTCAAGCACCTCATTCTGTCCGCCTCTTATTCCTCGGCCAACAGCGACACCACCAGCAACAGCGTCTCGTCCACCAACCAGAGCACGGAATTAAGTTCACTCGTTCAATACCAGTACCGCAAGCTCAACTTCACCAGCGGATTCGCGCGGCTCCAGCAGGGTTTCAGCACCTCCGGCACAGTGCCTGAGGTTGTATCCTCGTACTACTTCGGGGTATCGCGTTGGTTCAACTTCTTCTAAGAGCGAAACGTTGCCAATTCGCGGTCGTGGTCCTGATGCTGGCGGCCGCGCTGCTCCCGTCTGCGCTTCATGCTTCGCGCAAACCAAAGCCGGCGGCCCCTCGCGAACTATGGGAGATGGCTCTCGAAGGCGGACGCAAGCTCACCTGGCAGGGCAGTTTCAGTTCTCAATTCGAGGTCAATCCCAGTCCCGGCTTCTGGACCAAGCTGGTCGACATCGTTGCCGGTGCTCCCGACTATCGCTCGCTGATACGCCCCTACAGCGTGGCCACCGACTCGCACGGCAGGATCATCGTCACCGATCCCGGCGCGCAAGGCGTCCACATCTTCGACTTTGCCCAGCGCAAGTACAAGTTCATTCAAAGAGCAGGGAAGTCCCACGACTCCATGAACACGC
>Ga0302324_100019863_pt1 | contig 13170 bp, 12 predicted proteins | sample Palsa_T0_1_FD_201949 | JGI IMG/M metagenome (GOLD analysis project Ga0302324, IMG submission 201949) | Peat permafrost microbial communities from Stordalen Mire near Abisko, Sweden - Palsa_T0_1 | ecosystem: Environmental > Terrestrial > Soil > Palsa > Peat permafrost | place: Sweden: Abisko...
GCCATGCAGAAGCGCGGCTGGACCGAGCTGGCTGGTTATGTACGATCGACGGATCCGTACCATCACCCGATTACCATTCACCCTTCCGACAGCGCGCGCAACACCGTGGACGATGCGTCCGTATTGGATTTCGATATGCTGCAGACGGGCCACAACGATCGCGCCAGCATTCCCAATACGGTCAAGCTGGTGACCGGCTCTCGCGCAACCGACCCGCCCATGCCGGTGCTGGTTGGCGAGGTGTGCTATGAAGGCATTCTGGAGCAGAGCCGGCAGGAGGTGCAGCGGTTCATGTTCTGGGCTTGCATGCTCAGCGGCGCCGCCGGACACACCTATGGCGCTAACGGAATCTGGCAGGTGAACACCGCTCAGCAACCCTTCGGGCCGTCGCCGCACGGTCGCTCATGGGGCGATACGCCATGGGATGTAGCCAGCGAGCTGCCCGGATCGCGCCAGTTGGGAATGTCCAAGGCGCTCCTGATGCGATATCCGTGGTGGCGTCTCGAGCCCCATCCGGAGTGGGTCGAGCCGCACTGGACCAAAGAAAACTACGTGCAGCCATATTGCGCCGGCGTGCCACGCGAGCTGCGCATTGTCTTCATGCCGCCGATGTGGGAGGCGCCGGCCATCACGCAGCTCGAGCCCGACGTTCCCTACCGCGCGTTCTACTTCAACCCGGCAACCGGGAAAGAATATGAAGCGGGCAAAGCGCTGGCGGATTCTTCGGGACGCTGGCAGCCGCCGGTAGCGCCGGTCTTTCAGGACTGGGTGCTGGTGCTCGATCGGCGTGTTTAGCTTAGTGGCGTGTTTAGTTTAGTACAATCGCCACATGACGACACAGAATTACGCCAATCATGCCCGGTTCGTGCCGATGTACCACTTCGTTCTGTCCAGTTTGTTAGTGTTGACGCTGATCGGCTCGGTGGTCAACCTGGTTCAGTCCTTCGGGGATCCCGAGCGAATTTATAGCGCTTCTCTGATCGTGGTCCTGACGTTTTGCTCGTGCCTGCTTTTTTACTACTGCCGGACCTTTCCTCTTAAGGCGCAGGACCGTGCGATTCGCGCCGAGGAAAACCTGCGGCATTTCGCCATGACCGGAAAACTGTTCGATCCGCGGTTGACGATGTCGCAGATCATCGCGCTGCGTTTCGCGCCGGACGAGGAGTTTCTCGAGCTCGCCAGAAAGGCTGCCGACGCCAACATGCCCGCAGCCGACATCAAGCGCGCGGTTAGAAACTGGCGGGCGGATAATTATAGAGCGTAGGTAAACTGCCATGGCACAAACCGAATCCACTATGCTTGGGCTGGGCACGCCCGCCCCCGATTTCCGTCTGCCCAATGTGGTTGCCGGACAGACCGTCACGCTGGACAGCTTCGCCGGAGACAAGGCGCTGCTGGTGATGTTCATCTCCCGCCACTGCCCTTACGTGCAGCACGTTAAGCACGAGTTGGCGCGTCTCGGGAAGGATTACGGCGGTAAGTCCGCCGGCATCGTAGCCATCTCGTCGAATTACGTGATGCAGTATCCCGAGGACGCGCCGGGCCGGCTGCGGGAGATGGCCACCGAGTTGGAACTCAATTTTCCGGTGTGCTATGACGAGACCCAGGAAGTGGCGAAAGCCTATCAGGCTGCTTGCACGCCGGACTTCTTCCTCTTCGACGAGAGCCGCCGGCTGGTCTACAGGGGTCAGTTGGACGGCAGCCGCCCCAGCAATGGAGTTCCTGTTACGGGCCGCGATTTGCGCACCGCGCTCGATGCTGTTTTGGCAGGCCAGCCGGTCGCCAAAGAGCAAAGACCCAGCGTTGGGTGCAACATTAAGTGGAAGCCGGCTTAACGGAAAACACCCGTGTGGCCCAACGAATACCGCCCGGGCTGCGGATAGACGCACAACCCGTGCGGGCCTTTGCCGACGCGTATGCGGGCCAGCAGGTGCCCGTCGCGGGTGTCGATAGCGTATACTTCGCGGCTGTAGCGTCCGGATAGCCAGAGCACCCTGCCGTCGGCCGAGACGCCTCCCATGTCAGGCGTGGCACGATTTGGAATCTGCCACTTTTGGGCCACTTTCCGCGTAGCGAAGTCGATCACCGAAATGCTTCCCTCTCCGCGGTTCGAGACGTAAAGCAACTTGGAATCTCGGCTGGCGTAGAGACCGTGCGCCGCCTTGCCGGTGGGCAGAAATCCGACGACGGCGAAGCGCTCCGCATCGATGAGGTGCACGCCGTCGGCCTTCATGTCGGCCACGTAGAAGACTCTGCCGTCTGGCGAGAGCTTGACGTCCTGCGGCATGCCCCCGCCGGGCAGATCGAGAGTCCCGACCACGGCCTGAGTAGCTACATCCACCTTCACCAGTTGGCCGCTGAATTCGCAACTGGCGATCAGGTAACGGCCATTGGCCGAAAAATCCATGTGGTCCACGCCGCGGCAGGGCACCGGAAGCTGCTTGACCAGACGCATGGTCTGCGCATCGCGGAAGTGCAGTTGGTGGATGCGCTCGGCCACCACGATGGCGAACTTGCCGTCGGGTGTGTAGTACATGTTGTAGGGATCTTTGATCTTGATGGTCTTGCCTTTTTGGCCGGTGGCGGGGTCGATCAGGGTGAGGCTGTCGCCGAGGTCGCTCAGCACCCAGAGTGTCTTCAAATCGTGGGATGGGGTAACGTGCTGCGGTTGGCGGCCAACGCGAAAATGCCGGATGATGCGGTAGGTCTTGGGATCGATAATATCCACGCTGTTGCTGCCGCTGTTGGGTACGTAGATCAGGGAGGGAAACTTGCGGACGACAGGGCTGAGATTGCCAACGGCGTCCGCCGAGTAGATATCGAGTTTGTCGAGAATCGGCGGCATGCCGGGCAGCGGGTTGGCGGTGGGATCTACGGATATGGCCTTCGCGAACAGGGCCGTCGTGAGCAATATCTGAATGTGCATGTTTATTTTACGAATGCTTTAGTGAGGCGCCCGGCAGCTTGTTTTCCCATGCGGATGCAGTCCGGAATACCGATCCCCCGATAGGCGTTGCCCACCAGTTGAAAGCCGGGAATCGCGGCTGCCCGCGTTTCGATTTCCGCGAGCCTTTGCGCGTGGCCGACAGTGTACTGGGCCATCGAGCGGGGCCAGCGAAAGATGCGCCGGAACACTGGCTCGGCGGAGAATCCCACAATCCGATGCAGCTCGCTCAAAGCGGCGGCAGTCACCGCATCGTCGCTTTCCGAAAGGATGTTACCGTCATCCATGCCGCCCAGAAAGCAGCGGAGCACGGTAGTCCCGCCGGATACGCGGTTTGGGAATTTCGTGCCCACCCAGGTGCAGGCCACCAGGCGGCGGCGCTCGCGCTTGGGGACGAGAAAGCCGAAACCGTGCAACGGCCGCGGGAAGGCACTGTCCGGAAATGCCAGCGCGACGGTCATCGAAGAGCTGTACGGAATTGCCGCGAGCAGTCCGGCCAAGCGGCTGTCCAGGCTCCGCACGAGCGCGCCGGCGTTGTACGCTTCGCAGGCCAGCACCAGGCCGGCGCATTCGACAGAGCCGTCCGTGAGTTGGATGCGAAAGCCGCCGGTCGAGCGCTCAATCGCCACGGCACGCTGGTGCAGCACGGTTGCGTGGCCCTCCAGCCGCGCGGTCAAAGTGGCCACCAATTGCCCTAATCCGTCCTTTAGTGTGCGGAAGAGCGGCACACCGTTGGCTTGCTCCCGATGAGCCCTGCGCTCCGCCAAAACACCCTTAGTCAGGCTTCCATATTTCGCTTCGAGCTCGACAAAGCGCGGCAACACGCTCAATACACTGAGCGCGCTTGGGCTGCCCCCAAAAATACCGGAGAGCAGCGGCTCGGCCAGATAGTCGACGGCCTCAGCGCCGTAGTGCGCGGTAACGAAGTCGGCTACGGATTGGTCTTCCGGATGGCGGCCGGGCGGCCGGAAGAGCTCCAGTCCCATGCGGAATTTCGTCGGCCAGCTCAATAGCCTCGAAGTCAGCAAGGGGACCAGTTTGGTGGGCACCATAAGCTGCAAACCGTCCGGCATCGGCACCAGGCGCCCGCCCTTCCAAACGTAGGTCACGCGCAGGTGATCGTTCGAACCAATGACATCGCCGGCCATGCCCAACTCGCGGATCAGGTCCATGGCGGCAGGCTTCGCGGAGAGGAAGCTATCGGGACCGCCCTCGATCAGGCACCCTTCCACGCGCTCACTTTGGATTACGCCGCCCAACCGCGGGCGCGCCTCGATGAGCGTGGAAGGGATGCCGGCCTGAGCCAGGTAATACGCGGTGGAGAGGCCGGAGATGCCACCTCCCACGATGGCGACGGATGCACTCATCAAGAGTGATTATCGCAAGTGGCGGAGTCCATATCACCTCACGTATTTTGGCCCCTGTCCCGCGCCCCACGGATCGTACTCCGAAGCGAATCGCACGCGCTCGGTAATGGAGGGGTGATCGTACAGCCAGAACTCGATGAACGGGCTCGGGTACGGATCGTCGAGTGATACTTCGCCCAGAATCTGGAAGGCGCCAGCCGCTTCTTCCGCCGAATTTGGAACAATGCCGTGGATCACTTCGAGTCCATAAATATCGGCATTGTGCTCCAGCACGCGGCTGAAGGAGCTCGACAGGGGCTCTCCCAGAAATCCGAAGACGGCCAGCGCCAGCAGCAGCACAGGCAGCGAGGCCCAGTCCGCCATGCCTTGAATTTCCCAGCGCGCGCCCCATCGTGACAGAGCCCACCGCATGGTGTAATACGCGAGAAACAGGAAGATCAGAATGCCCAGGCTGGCCGCGGCGATGCCGATCCAGATGTGCCCCAGAACGTAGTGCCCCATCTCATGGCCGAAGACAAATAGAATCTGGCCGCTGTTCATCTTCTGTATGGTATTGTCCCAGACCACTACACGCTTCGAAGCGCCGATTCCCGAAACATACGCGTTCAGCGATTTCAACTTCTCGCTGGCGTTCATCTCATACATGCGTTCCGGGGGAATCTCCAGCCCGCCGCGCATCACGACCTTGCCGATCTCGGCCACCAGCGCGGGCTGCTTCGCGGCCAACGGCTCGAACTTGAAGAACAGCGGTTCGATCGCCACCGGCTCGATGAACATGAGAAACACAACGATGGGCACTGCGGCCAGCCAGAAGTAGAACCACCAGCGCCCGGGGCTGCGGCGCATCACGCCATAGAGGATCCACACGAGCACACCGGCCAGCGCGAAAGATAGCAACTCGCCCTTGGTCCAGTCCCAGAACCAGGAGCGCCAGCCCTGAATCGATTGCTCGAATTTGAGCGAGAGATGGTGGCCATAGAGGGACAGCGGCAGCTCCAGCGTATCGATCACCAGCAGCAGCAGCGGCGCGAAGATGTAGGCTTGCACGATGCGGCGGCGGGAAGCCGATTCCGCCAGGTTGCGCAGGAGCGGCGCTATCTTCCAGGTCAGCACGGCGACCAGCACTACCATGCCGTAAGCCGCTGCGATGAAATGCAGCCAGTTGCGGGCAGTGGCGTAGGCGATGGCTTTGGCGAGCTTATCAGGAGGAAGCGTATAAGTTTTGGCGGCGGCTAACAACAAAGCTGGAAACATATTTCTCCTTTTCCCCAGACGGTTTGGCGGCCCACACCGGTCCACTGGCCGGCGCGCAGATATGGCAGAAACTCGCCGAGACTGCCCTGGTATTCGGCTTCCCCGGTGAATCCGCCGAGTGGATGGGTCTGCCCGGTGCTCGCGGAGCGGCGCTCGGTTTCGACCCAACGCAATTCGCAACTCGACAGGCGCACTTGGGCCGCCCGCTCCCCCATGCCGCGGAAGTCGATGTCGAGAGGGCCATGCCCGTAAAGCGCCCGCAGGGTGCTGATGCGGTCCCGCAGCCGCGCGAACAGAACGGGGAATTCAGGGCGAGTGACTAACCCGTGCCCGGCCTTGAGCTCGGTAGGCGTGACGAACTGCACGCGCACGCACGCGGCCGGCTGGCAGGTGTCATCCAGCTCGATGCCGACATCCTCCTGCTCGACCTGTACCAGTGTGAAACGGACCTGTTGCGCGAAAGCATTCTCCAAATGCCGGCGCGCGGCTTCCTGTACATCGAACAGGTGCAAATCGAAATGGAAGCCGGCACCCGGCGCAATGGTCATGCCATCCAGATGCGCGGCTCGGAAGACGAACGGACGGGGCCGATCGGCGAGTCCGCTGGGTCCGGCGCCGGCCGCTTTTGGCGCGAAGAGACGCGCGTATTCCGGAGCCGATACGGTCTGGTACAGTATCGCGCCGAGCGCCCCGCGCAATATGTTGGCGGATTTGCCGGGCGGAAAGAACAGCAGCTCGACCGCGCGGAAGTGCAGACGTAAGCGGAGGAATTCGAAGGTCACGGCGGCGTTTAACCGGCCGAAGCCGCGGCGGCCGAATCGTAGAAACCTTTGCCGGCGGCGGCCAGCCGCTCGAGCAGAGGCGCGGGCTTCCAGTGGTCGCCGAGGCGCTCGCGATACTCGTTCACTTTGGCCAGCACGTGCCGGAGCCCGAGCGAATCCGCGTAGGCCATGGGACCTCCGCGATGCCGGGGGAAGCCGAAGCCATAGGCATAGATCACGTCGATATCGCCGGGCCTCAGGGCGATGTGTTCGTCCAGTACATTGGCGCCTTCATTGGCCAGCGCCACCATGATGCGCGAGAGGATTTCATCGTCGGATACAGGCTGCCGTTTTATGCCGCGCTGACCAGCGGCCTTTTCGGCCAGCTCTTCGATCAACGGATCGGGAATGGGCGTGCGGCTGCCGGGTTCGTAGCGATACCAGCCGGCGCCGGTCTTCTGGCCATATCGGCCCATCTCGTACAGCCAATCGGGCACGGGCGACTCCGGCCCTTCCGCGCGGCTCTTGCCTATGGACCGCAGATACTGACGTATGCGCGCCCCTACGTCGATGCCCGCGATATCCTGCATGCCGAAGGGGCCCACGGGCATGCCGAAACCGGTAAGCACGTTGTCGATCTGCGGAACGCCAGCGCCTTCCTCGAGCAGCAGATAGCCTTCGCGCATGTAATAGGCGAGCATGCGGTTGGCTACGAAGCCGAAGCAATTGCCCACCACCACACCCACCTTATTCAGCTTCTTGGAAAGCTTCAGGGAGGTGGCAACGGTCTGGCTGCCGGTGTAGGTGCCGCGCACAATCTCCATCAGCTTCATGACATTCGCGGGGCTGAAGAAGTGATGGCCGATCACGTTGGCCGGGCGGCCGCTTGACTGCGCGAACTGATCGATATCGAGCGTCGAGGTGTTGGACGCCAGCACGCAATCGGGCCGCGTGATGCGCCCCAGCTCGGCGAACACGGACTTCTTCAGCTCGAGATTTTCAAACACGGCCTCGACCACGATATCCACTTTGTCGAAACCGTCGTAAGTCAGAGTCGGGTGGATCAGGGACATGACTTGCTCCACCTGCTGCGGCGTCATCTTGCCTTTGGATGCGGAGATGTCGTAGTTCTTACGAATCGTCGCGAGTCCGCGGTAGAGAGCCGCCTGGTCGGATTCCTTGAGCAGCACGGGAATGCCGGCGTTGGCATAATTCATGGCGATGCCGCCGCCCATGGTTCCGGCGCCCACCACCGCGGCGGAGCGGATCTCGACCGTGGACGTTTCTGCATGCGGGCGGGGCACGCCAGGGACCTTGGCCGCTTCGCGTTCGGCGAAGAACAGGCGGATCAGGTTGCGGGATTCGGCGGAGAGCACGCAGTCGGCGAACAATTCGATTTCACGTTGTGAGCCTGCATCGAAGCCATTGAGGACGCCGGCTTCGATGGCATCGACGGCGGCATAAGGGGCGTGCGCGCCGCGTGCGGTCTTGCGCAGACCCGTGCGGGCAGCGGTGAAGGCGGCCGCAGCTTGGGTTCGGTCCGCAATTTTGGCGCTCTGCTCGCGGACCTTGCGTCTTTCGTGTGCCGCGGCCTTCTCGCGCGCGAAGGCGATCGCGCCTGTGAGGAGATCGCCTTCGATAATTTGATCGACGATACCTTCGGCAAAAGCGCGCTTCGCGCCGATTTGCTGCCCTAGCGTGCAGAGCTCTACGGCCGTCGCGACTCCGCACAGACGCGGCAGCCGCTGGGTACCGCCCGCGCCCGGAATAATGCCGAGCAGGACTTCCGGTTGGCCGACTTTCGCAGTGGGCACGGCGACGCGGTAGTGACAGGCCATGGCGAATTCCAGGCCGCCGCCGAGCGCGGTGCCGTGCAGCGCGGCTACCACGGGCTTGGGGCAATCTTCGATACGCCGCAGCAGCGCGTGGATGCGATGCGAGCGTTCGATCGAGACTTCGCGGTCCGGGATAGTGCCGAATATCTTGATATCCGCGCCCGCGATGAATGTCTTGCCGGAACCTATCAATATGACCGCTTTGGCGGCGGGGTCGGCGGCTGCGCGCGCAACGCTTGCATCGATGCCTTCGGGCACGCCGGGACTGAGCGCGTTCACCGGCGGGTTGTCAATGGTGACGACGGCTATGTCATCCTGGACGGTATATTGTACGAGTTCGGGCATATTGGAGATCCGATCCATTATGGCATCGGGGAGCTCTCGCGATGTTAATCGGGACAGCACTGAACGCAATCGGTGGAGATACGCCTTGTGCGGGCTACCATCCAAAAGAGGTGCGGGGCTACCAGCAGTCGGCCATGGCTCATTCTCTGAGCGAGATGACGGAACTTTTGAGCACGCTCTCTCCAAGACCAGATTCAATCCCCGCTCTCTTACTACATCAATCGGCGTCTCTGGGATGTCGCTCCCGGTTACGAAGATTCTCATCATCCGGACTTTTCACGGCCAGTCACGCTGGAGTGCCTGCTCTGCCATTCGGAAAAGTCACAACCGGTTACGGATACTCTGAATCGCTATCGAACGCCCGTCTTCCTGATCGAAGGCATCTCCTGCGATCGTTGCCACGGGCCGGGTGAGGCCCATGCGAAGAAGCCTGTTCCCGGATCGATCGTCAATCAGCGAAACTCCCGGATGCCGCGCGAGACAGTATCTGCGAGCAATGTCATCTCGCTGGAGAAGTACGCATCCCCAATCCGGGAAAGAGCATGGCGGATTTCCAGCCGGGCCAGAGCCTTGAAGATAGTTATACGGTCTATGTTGCGGTCCAACCGGCCGGCAAGACACTGAAGGTCGTCAGTCACGCAGAGCAACTGGCTCTTAGCGCCCGCGCGAGAAACAGCGGCGGCAAGCTCTGGTGCGGAAGCTGCCATAATCCTCACGAGAGCCCGTCACATCCGGCGGCGTACTTCAGAGAGCGCTGTCTCGGCTGCCACGGCGCGACGCTGGAGAAATCTCATGCCGCGCCCGGCCGCGATTGTGTGGCGTGTCACATGCCGCGGCTGGCCGCGCGCGATGGCGGGCACACGGTGTTTACGGACCATCGGATCGCACGGCGCCCCGAGCCGCCGAGGCACTGGCCCTGGTGGCGGTGGGCATGCAAAACGAGTCCGCTCAAGAGGTCATCCGTGGCTATCGCATGCTCAATAAAGTTGAGAAAGACTATCCGGACGACCCGGACGTGCTTACGGCTTTGGGAAGCGTCCTGCTCCGTGGCAAGCAGCCTGCTGAAGCTCTGCGCCGCTTTGAAAAGGTTCTGGCTTTGCGGCCGGCCTATGCCCCCTACGAAGTAAATGCCGCTTCGGCGCTGATCGCTGCCGGCAGGAAGGCCGAAGCTCTGCGCCATTTGGAACGAACGCTGCAGCTCGATCCGCTGCTGCAGCAGGCCGTCGAACTCTTGAGCAGCGTTTACAAGGATCAAGACGAGGATGCCAAGGCAATCGGATTAGTCGGGCGATACCAGCGCGAAATGGGTATCACGCCCGCCCGATGATCACCGCTGCTCCTTGATGGTGGTATAGCGATTGACCGGAAGCTCGTTCAACACTTGGACTGTTCCCCTCGGCCATTTGATGGTGACCCGATCCACTTTGGCGCAGGTTCCTATACCGAAGTGCAGGCGCGGATCGTTGCGCGACAGATAACTCCCGCCGTATCGAACTGTGTCTTCCCGCAGGACACAATACCATCTGGCGCAGGCTTATTGGCGAAAAGGACAAATGGCGCAGGCCCGCGCCGCGTACGAGCGTTTTCTGCAGATCTGGAAAGGCGCGGACGCGGACCTCCCCGAGATGGTGGATGCCAGGAAAGAGCTGGCTACGTTCGTTCCGCGGCCCCGCACCGAGCCGGGACCATAGGCAGCGGTCCGAAGAATTCTTAGAACGATCTGCCCCTCCCGTTCGTTATAACAGACAGAATGCCCCTGGCCACCGCCGGCCGGCGTCCCTTTCGCCATGACGCCGAACTGATTCAGGCATCGAAGCGCGGGGATCTGTCCGCCTTTGAGGAGATCCACGCCGCGCACGCCGGGCGCATGAAGAGTATTGCGTTTCATATGCTTGGAGATCGCTCGGATGCGGAGGACGCCGTGCAGGAGGCGTTTTTGAAGATCTATCGCGGTGTAGGCGCCATCCAAGGCGACTCCAACCTGGCCCCGTGGATCTACCGGATTCTGCTGAACTGCTGTTACGACATGGGGCGTAAACGCCGCAGGCAGGCCGAATCGCCGATGGAAACAGAACCGGCCGTACCCAATAGCGTTTCGCTGCAGATTGCTCTACGGCACGCCCTGGGCCGCATCCACCCGCAACATCGGATGGTGTTCTGGCTCTTTGAAGTGGAGGGCCTTCGGCATTCCGAGGTGGCCGCCATCCTGGAAATTCCAGAGGGTACTTCAAAGAAGTGGCTGTTTGAAGCCAAACGGGAGTTGAAGCAATTACTGACGGAGGTGCGCTCATGACATTTGAGTGCCGCGACCTGGAGCGCGCGCTGGCGACCCCGGACCTGCTGCCGGAAGCGCGGGAGCACGCCAGAGTCTGCGCCGCTTGCCGCCGCGAGCTGTGGCTATGGAACGAAATGTCCAGCATAGCCCCCGGACTCCGGGCGGAGTGGGAGAGTCCCGAGCTGTGGCCGCGTATACGCCAAGCCCTGGAGGCGCAGCAGAAGGCGGACAAACCCCGCCGTATCGACTGGCGGCTGCTGGCCGGCATCGCCGCTGCCATCCTGGTGGTGGTTTCAGTTTTGATTCTGGCGCCTTTTCGGCCGGCCACCCCGGCGCGGCAGGATAGCGACTTTCTTACCGAGCAGACCCTCAAGGAAGTCGAACAGACCGAGACGGCCTACCGCGCATCCATCGATAAGCTGGCCCGGTTGGCGGAGCCCAGGCTCAACAGCTCCGGGAATCCGCGGACCATCGCCGATCGCGAGAAGCTGCTGGTGCTGGATTCGGAGATTTCGGAAGTACGCTCCACCGTCGAGCATAACCGCTTCAATGCGCGGCTACAAACTGAACTAGCGGTGCTGTACCGGGAAAAACAGGAAACCCTCAAGGAGATTTTGCAAAGTGCGCAGCAATATTAGGTATGGCATTCAATACGGCCTGGCCCTGGCACTGACTCTGGCGCCGCAGTGTTTTGCCCGGGAAGAATACACGCGCAACTTCGACAAAACCGTTCCGCTGGCGAACGGGCAGAGCGTGCGCCTGGAACATCATATGGGCAATGTCACCATCCGCACGCAGGGCAAGGCGGAAGTCCAGATTCACGCCACTATCCGCGCGTCGGCGTCCAACGATGCCGAGGCCAAGCGCTTCGCGGACCAGGTGCAGATCGAGGTCGCGCCGGCCGGATCGGCGCTGGTGATTCGAACCGAGTATCCGAAAGAGGAGCATACCGGATTCCTGGGAATCCGTTACCTTTCCTTCTCCGTGGATTATGAAGTGATCATGCCCGAAACCGCTCCCCTGGAGCTCAGGAACAGCTTCGGCGCCGTGAGCATCGACGGGCTGAAGGCCAACGCGGACGTTACCAATTCCCATGGCAAGCTCGCCTTCCACAACGGCCGCGGGACGCAGCGGCTGGAGAACTCCTTCGCTGAGGTGGAGGTGGCAAATAACTCCGGAGATGTGAGTATCCGGAACGGTAACGGCGCGGTAGAGGTGGTCGATGTGAGCGGGATGGTGAACGTCAAGAACCGCTTTGCCAATGTAACGGTCACCAATCCGGGCCATGGCGCAACGATTGTAAACGGCAACGGCGCGGTGCAGGTCTCGGGCGCCGGCGGCGATCTGCGGATCACCAATTCGTTCGGCCGCGTAACCGCTAACGGCGTGAAGGGAAACCTGGTCGTCGGCAACTCCAACGGAGAGGTGGACGCGAATAACGTCAGCGGATCGGCGGAGCTGAATACCACCTTCGGCGCGGTGCGCTTCAGCGACATTGGAAAGCAGCTATCCGTGCGCGCGACGAACTCGGCGGTCAAAGGCCGGAAGGTAGGCGAGTCCGCCATTATCGAGAACTCGTTTGGGGCGGTGGATGTCGCCGAGGTACACAAAGGAATCCGGATTGTGGGGGGGAACAGCTCGATCACTGTGACGGATGTCGGCGAGGAAGCCTCGCTCAAGACCAGTTTTGGCCTGGTGACCGCCGAAAGGGTTGGCGGAGAGTTGACCGTGGAGGATTCCAATGGCGCGGTGAAAGCGTCTTCGATTCGCAGCGGCGCCAACGTGAAGACCAGTTTTGCGGTGGTGTTGCTGGACGGCGTGGGGGGCTCGGTGGATGTCGAAAACCAGAATGGCGGCGTGGATGTTTCGCTGCTCGGGCAGCAGTGCCGCGCGGTGACCATCCGGACCAGTTTCTCCCCGGTGCGGGTGCGCGTGCCGGACAACGCCAGTTATGCCGTGGCGGCCAGGACGTCGTTTGGCAAGATTCATACCGACTTTCCGTTGACGGTTTCCGGGGAGGTGAGCGCGGACTCGCTGAGCGGGACTATTGGCGGGGGCGGTTGCTCCATGCGACTGACCGACAATAACGGAAGCATCGAGATTCTGAAGGGCGGAAAAAGCTAGTGTGGCGAACTTCAGTTCGACAAGGGCCCTCTGAGAGTGTGGCGCCGAAACTATGGGCTGAAGCCCACAGCGGCACGCTGAAGCGTGCGCTACTACGGCGCCGGCCATTGGAATTAGATGAGCGTCTCCCGTGTACGCGCTTCCAAAAGCCGCCATGCGCTCAGCAACTCTGTCGCGGCACTGACCGTCTGGGGAGCGAGACAATTCCGCTGCGTCTCGAGTTCCGTGGCAAAGGCCTCTCTTCCGCGATGTTCCGCACACCACA
>Ga0302324_100019864_pt1 | contig 13170 bp, 12 predicted proteins | sample Palsa_T0_1_FD_201949 | JGI IMG/M metagenome (GOLD analysis project Ga0302324, IMG submission 201949) | Peat permafrost microbial communities from Stordalen Mire near Abisko, Sweden - Palsa_T0_1 | ecosystem: Environmental > Terrestrial > Soil > Palsa > Peat permafrost | place: Sweden: Abisko...
AATCGGGCTCACGAGTGGCAAGACTCGCGGCTCTACTGTTTTAACGCAGGATTCTCAGGGGTCCCAAATGGCCCGTATGCTCACGTCTTCAACAAGGGATCAGATTTGGTGCATAAGCCGGCTGATAACCTTCCGGGCCATGATTTCGGTTACATCGCTATAGCGCACGAACGGGTTCGTCGTCCTCGGAATCTCCTTTCCATATGGAGGCGGAGGGCGCTTCGGCGGCTTTCGGAGCTTCGAAACAGGTACGGCTCCGCAACCGAGATCGCTCGGTATCTGTATAACAGCACCAGGTGCGGTATTGCGCATGGCAGGCAAATCGTGCGAGCGGATATCACGCCGTCTTACTTCGAGGTCGTCCGAGACACCTCCCTCCTAAAGCTCCTCGCCCGGTTGGCTATTGATGACAGACTCTGAGCGCAAAAGGGCGAGCTAGTTTGAGGATCAGTCCCCATAAGTCGGCTTGTGGCCGCTAATTCGTGTCGCTCCGTCTGGAATACGCGCCACTCGGAAGCTGGGTGGACGGGCACGCGGACGAAACGAAAAACGCGCGTGCCGGCCTTTGATTGACCGGGGCAAGGCCGGTTACAATGGCACAAGGGAGCCAGAATGCCCGCAGTCCATAGCTCGCTACTAGAACGAATCACGATTGATCCTGACCTGCGATTCGGCAAACCCTGCATTCGCGGCCACCGGATCACCGTTCAGGAGATTCTGGAATGGCTTTCCAGTGGGGCGTCCCAGGAGCAAATCCTGGCCGACTATCCCCAGCTTGAGCCGGATGACTTCCTCGCCGTGTACGCGTATGCCGCCGAATTGGCAGCCGGGGCCAAAGTCTCCAGCGGATGAAGCTCCTCTTCGACGAAAGCCTGTCGCCCCGGCTGGTTGCGTTATTACGCGACCTGTTCCCCGAATCGGAAAGCGCGCTTCGAAATGGGCTTGCCCGTATTGGCGATCGGAGGATTCTGGAATACGCTGCAGCACATAGTTTCATTCTGGTCTCGACTGACAGCGATTTTGAGAGTCTGGTCATTTTGCGTTCCTGCGATTATCCGACCGAGATCGCGGCGGAGGTGCTTCGCCGGAATGCGATTCGCATCGCTGAACTGCCTTCTTCGCGAGATCAATTGATCATTCTCGACCGGTAGTTCTGAATTCGAGATTGTCCGGCGCGCACGTACGAGCGGCCACCTTCGTGTTCGGACCGCCAGATTGCGTCAAATCCGCGGACCTCGATCCCTCGCGCTATCATTGCGGATAGATGGGACTTTTTTACGTTGGTTGCCGGGTCCTCAATCCGGTGACTTCCAAGTCAACCGCCGTTCGGCGCCTGATGGTCGACACGGGCGCCGAGTCCACGTGGATCGACGCGACGGCATTGGAGGCGATCGGGATTGAGCGGCGCAAGAAGGATCTCCAATTTCAGTTGGCGAACGGCCAGATCATTACGCGCTCCGTTGGCTACGCCGTGCTTATGGTGGATAAGTCCGAGACCGTGGACGAAGTCGTTTTCGCCGAAGCAGGCGATCTCCAACTGCTCGGTGCGCGCGCTCTGGAAGGTCTGAATCTGCAGGTAGATGCGCGCCGAAAAAGGCTGGTGGCTGCCGGCCCGATCGTCAGTGCAGCCGCCGTGCCTCCGCGATTCGGACGGTTGGTGCAGGTCCCCCCGGGAGCACCGAAGACTCGCGGAAAGACCCGGACTAAGATGCCGAAAAGGCCTCGGGACACCAGATTGCAAGCTCGATAAGTCGCCAGAGTCCAGGTTTCAAGTTCACTTGACGCATCACTCGCGTCTCGTGGAAGCGACTCCGCGAGAGCACCGGCGGTCCTTGCGGGAACCTCTCTGGCGCCAGAAACCACCGCTGGCCGCTGGCAAAGCTCCGAGGCAGGCGGCCTACGAGGCCGCCGCAGGCTGCGAGCCTGCCCCACAAGCCCACCCCCTCGCGAGATCTCGCGAATCCGCGAGGCAAACCGCTCGGCACAGAGCGGAGCACTCGGCCTGCCCATTCAAATTCAATGACATCCAATTGGTCTCGTACATGCCCTCGTCACGTTCAAGGATGGCTGAATGTGGATCGTAAGAGTAGCTCTTAATCGCCCATATACGTTCGTGGTGCTGGCACTGCTGATTCTGCTGGTCAGCCCGCTGGTGATCCTCCGCACGCCTACCGACATCTTCCCAAACATCGGCATCCCGGTGGTGAGCGTGATCTGGAACTATGACGGCTTTCCACCGCAGGAAATGTCGGATCGCATCGTCACCATCACCGAACGCAGCATTACCACCACGGTCAACGATATCGAGCATATGGAGTCGCAGTCCTACAACGGGATCGGCGTGATCAAATTGTTTTTCCGCCCGTCCGTGACCATCGCGACCGCACTGGCGCAGGTCACGGCCATCTGCCAGACGCAGCTTCGCCAGCTTCCTCCGGGAACCACAGCGCCGCTGATCCTGAGCTATAGCGCATCCACCGTGCCGGTCTTGCAGATCGGCTTGAGCAGTACGCGCCAGAGCGAGCAACAGTTGTTCGATCTGGGCGCCAACGTCATTCGTACCCAGTTAGCGACCGTGCAGGGCGCGGCGGTTCCCTGGCCGTACGGCGGCAAGATGCGGCTGGTTTCCGTCGATATCGATTCGGCGGCCATGCAGGCCAAGGGTCTGTCGCCGACCGATGTGGTGAATGCGGTCAGCGCGGAAAACCTGATCCTGCCTTCCGGCACGGCCAAGCTCGGGCCGCTGGAATACCAGGTGGAAATGAACGGCAGCACCCAGACCATCAACGAGCTGAACGATCTGCCGGTGAAGACGCTCAACGGCGCGACCATCTACATACGCGACGTGGCGCACGTGCGCGACGGCTTCTCGCCGCAGACCAATATTGTGCGGCAGGACGGCCACCGCAGCGCGCTGCTCAGCGTCTACAAGACCGGCTCCGCATCCACGCTCGCGATCGTGCACGATGTGCGCGCGGCCCTGGCAAGCATGGCCGCGGGATTGCCGCCGGACCTGAAAATAACGCCGCTATTCGATCAATCCATCTTCGTGCGCGCGGCCGTTCAGGGCGTGATCCGCGAGGCGCTCACCGCGGCCTGCCTTACGGCGGCGATGATCCTGCTTTTCCTGGGTAACTGGCGCAGCACCCTGATTATCGCGATCTCGATTCCCCTGGCCATTCTGGTTTCTATCATTTGCCTGAGCGCGCTGGGCGAAACCATGAACCTGATGACACTGGGCGGGTTGGCGCTGGCGGTGGGCATCCTGGTGGACGACGCCACCGTGGAGATCGAAAACATCGAGCGCAACCGTCTGCTTGGCAAAGATCTGCGCGAGGCTATCCTGCACGGCGCGCAAGAGATCGCCGTGCCGGCCTTCGTTTCCACGCTCTGCATCTGCATCGTGTTCGTGCCCATGTTTTTCTTGAGCGGCGTGACGCGCTTCCTGTTCGTACCGCTGGCCGAAGCCGTGATCTTCGCCATGTTGGCTTCTTATCTGCTATCGCGCACCCTGGTGCCCACCATGGTGATGTTTCTGCTGCGCAATCACAATCTGCACGCGCAGCCTGGCGTCTTCGGACGCTTCCACCAGCGCTTTGAGAACGCCTTCGAGCGCATGCGCGATAGTTACCGGAACGCCCTCGAAGCCTGCATGCGGCACGGACGAGCGTTCGCCGCGGCCTTCCTGGCGCTGTGTGTGGCGTCGCTGGGCTTCGTTTTCGTGCTCGGCCAGGACCTCTTTCCGCAAGTGGACGCCGGGCTGATGCGCCTGCACGTGCGCGCCCGCACCGGTCTGCGCATTGAAGAGACCGCCCGCCTCACCGATGAGATCGAGAACGACATCCGCACCATGATCCCGCCCGCCGAACTCGATACCATGCTCGACAACATCGGCCTGCCCTACAGCGGAATCAATCTTTCGTACAGTAACGCTGGAACCATCGGCACACCCGACGCGGAAATCCTGGTTTCACTCAAAGCCGGACACCGGCCCACCGCGGAATATGTGAAGCTGCTGCGCGAAGAATTGCCGCGGCGATTTCCGGCCACCCAGTTTTTCTTCCAGCCCGCCGACATCGTCACCCAGATTCTGAACTTCGGCGTGCCCGCGCCTATCGATGTCCAGATAGCCGGCAGCGACCAACTGGGTAACTACAATGTGGCCCGCCAACTGGCCAACCGCATTCGCGCCATCCCCGGCGCCGTGGACGTGCATGTGCAGCAGGCCTATGACGCTCCCACTTTGCACCTGGACGTCGATCGCACTTTCGCGCAATCGGTGGGGCTGAGCCAACGCGACGTAGCGGACAACCTGCTGGTCTCCTTGAGTTCCAGCTTTCAGACGGCGCCCACTTTCTGGCTGAATCCGCGGAGCGGCATCAGCTACAACGTGGCCGTCCAGACGCCCCAGTATCGCGTGGATTCGGTGAAGGCGCTGCTCGACACGCCCATCCGCACGCCCGCTTCGCCCCAGCCGCAGATCCTGGGAAATCTGGCCTCGTTCCGGCATATGAACCAGCCAGCCGTGATTTCGCACTACAACGTTCAGCCGCTGGTGGACGTGTTCGCTTCGGTGCAGGGCCGCGACCTGGGCGGCGTGGCCAACGATGTCCGCCGCGTCATCGAGCCGCTCCAAAAACAGCTTCCGCGCGGCAGCCATCTGACCATCTCCGGGCAAGTATCCACCATGTCGCAGTCATTCATCGGATTGGGCGCCGGCGTGGCGATGGCAATTGTGCTCGCCTACCTGTTGATCGTGGTGAATTTTCAGTCGTGGCTGGACCCGTTCATCATCATCACTGCACTGCCCGGCGCATTGGCTGGAATCACGTGGGCCTTGCTGCTCACTCACACGACTTTGAATGTACCCTCGCTCACCGGCGCCATCATGTGCGTGGGTGTGGCCACCGCCAACAGTATCCTGATGGTTTCCTTCGCCCGCGAACGCATGGATGAAGGAATGCCCGCGCGCGAGGCCGCGGTGGCGGCCGGCCATACGCGCATGCGCCCCGTCTTGATGACCGCGCTGGCCATGATCATCGGCATGGCGCCCATGGCGATGGGCCTCGGCGAAGGCGGAGAACAGAATGCGCCGCTGGGCCGGGCCGTCATCGGCGGCCTGCTGTTCGCTACCGTGGCGACCCTGTTCTTCGTTCCCACGGTCTTCGGTTTAATTCACGGCGCAAGAGAAAAATTATGACTACCCAACAGATGCCCATACTGGAACCAGAAGTCGAAATCCTGAGCAATCCGGCGCCCGCGGCCCGGCGTTGGATGGTGACGGCGCTGCTGGCCGTACTCGGTCTGTTCGGTGCCGGCGCGCTTAGCATCAAAGCTCGGGCCAAAGAGCAAACCGCGCTGTCGGCCGAAACCGCGCGCCTGGCGGTGACTACCATATCGGCCGGCTATCCGCGGCCCGCGCCGCGATCGAATGAGCTGGAACTGCCTGGCAGCGTGCAGGCCTACACGGAGTCGCCCATTTACGCGCGAACCAACGGCTATCTGCTGCGCTGGTACAAAGACATCGGCGCGAGCGTCCAAAAGGGCGAACTGCTGGCCGACCTGGATACCCCCGAAGTGGACCAGGAACTCTCGCAAGCGCAAGCGGCGCGCCAGCAGATGGTCGCGGCGCTGGACCTGGCGCGCACCAGTGCGGACCGCTGGCGTGAACTGCGCCGTACGGACTCGGTCTCGCAACAAGAGCTGGATCAAAGAACCAGCGACTACGCGCAGGCCCAAGCGAACATGGCCGCCGCCGACGCCAATGTCCGCCGGCTGCAGGAGCTGGAATCGTTCAAGCACGTTTACGCTCCCTTCGCGGGCGTGCTCACCAAGCGCAACGTGGATATCGGCGCGCTGGTGAATGCCGGCAATGGCGGATCGGGCAAAGAGCTGTTCAATCTCGCGTTGATCGATCCGTTGCGCGTGTATGTGAGTGTTCCGGAAGCCGATGCACCAAGCATCCGCGCCGGCATGCGCGCCTGGATTGGGCTGGCCGAATTTCCGGCCTCGCGCTTCACCGGGACCGTGGTGCGGACGGCCAACGCCATCGACCAGAATACGCGCACGCTGCTCACTGAAGTGGATGTGCCGAACAACGCCGGCCGCCTTCTGCCGGGCGCCTACGCTCAAGTCCGCTTTAACGTGCCGCTGAACGGCAACCGGCTATCGGTGCCGTCGAGCGCCATGCTCTTCCGGTCGGAGGGACCGAGCGTGGCTGTGGTGGGGCCCGGCGACCGCGTGCAGCTTCGTCCCATCGTGATCGGTCGCGATTTCGGCACGAGCCTGGAAATCCTGCAAGGTGTTGGGGCGCGCGATCGCGTGGTGCAGAACCCTCCCGACTCGCTGGAAAACGGCCAGGTCGTGCGCGTGCTTGCGGTGAAACCTTCATGAGACGCATCTGTGCGGCCGCCCTAGCCGCCCTAACCATCCTCCTCTCCGCGTGCCACCCGGTTGGTCCGGATTACCACACACCGCCCGCGCCTCAGCCGCAACCGGCGGCATGGCATACCGAGGGACCCTGGCGGCCCGGAGACCCCAAAGATCAGATCCCGAAGGGCGCCTGGTGGCAAATCTTCCAGGACCCTGAACTGGATCGTCTTGAGACCTCCGTACTGGCAGCCAATCAGGACCTGGTTTCGGCAAGGGCGCGATTGCAGCAGGCGCGCGCGCTGGCTTCGGTGGCCATTAGCAACTTCTACCCGCAGGCCGGCGTGTCGCCCTCATACCAGAGGTTCCGGCTCTCGGGGAACCGTCCATCTCTGGGCGGGGTCGTCGACGGACCCATCACCCAAAACGCCTGGAACCTGCCCTTCGTGTTGAGTTACGAACCGGATCTTTTCGGCCGGACCAGGCGCAGCGTGGAGGCCGCCAATGCGTCCTACCAGGCCGCCGGCGCGGACCTTGAAAACGTGAAGCTGGTGCTGACCGCGGAAACCGCCGCCGACTACTTCACGCTCTGCGAAGTGGATGCGGAGATCCGCATTCTGGACGATACGGTTGCGTCCATGGAGAAAGCCACGGCGCTGGTCCAAAACCGTCACGATGGTGGAGTCGCCTCCGGCTTGGACCTTGCGCAGGAGCAGGCGTTGTTGCAGGCCACCCGCACGCAAGCGACTTTGGAGCGGCAACTGCGCGACAACTACGAGCACGCGCTGGCAGTGTTAGGCGGTGCGCCCGCGCCGGATTTCCGCGTGGCGGCCGGCTCGCTGCAGAAGTATCTACCTGCGATCCCCACGGGCGTGCCGTCCGATGTGCTGGAGCGCCGTCCGGACATCGCCCGTGAGGAGCGCCTGATGGCCGCGGCCAACGCCCAGATCGGCGTTGCCCGATCGGCCTATTACCCGAGCCTGCAACTGGCCGCCACGGCCGGATTCGAGAGCACCGGCATCGGTAACTTGATTTCGCTGCCGAGTTCTCTGTGGGCGATCGGCGCAACGTTGGCGCAGCCGTTGATTTCGGGTGGCCGCATCCGCGCCGGCGTGGATTATGCGAAAGCGGGTTACCAGGATTCGGTGGCGCAGTATCGTCAGACCGTGCTGGTGGCGTTTCAGGAAGTCGAGGACGGGCTGGCCGGGCTGCAAGTGTTTGCCACGGCCGCGGAGTCGCAGTCGGCAGCCGTCGCGGACTCGCAACGCGCATTGAATATCGCGTTGAATCGTTATACCGGCGGCCTGGTCACTTATCTCGACGTGGTCACCGCGCAACAGAGCCTGCTATCGAATCAACGCCAGGCCGCGCAGATTCAAGGCGGCCAGTTGGTGGCTTCGGTAATGTTAGTAAAAGCACTTGGCGGCGGATGGGACGGCCATAGCCTCGCGAGTGTTTCCGTCAAGCCCAGCCTGAAGACGGCCTTCCTACCTTGATAATGATTGGTCTCTGTAGCTGGCTTTCAGCCGGCTTGGCCGCCTAAAAAGGCGGCTGCGGCCAAGATTGGCCGCCCCACAGGTCACGGTATTCCGTGAATTCGCGAATTGGCTCAAGGACCTGTTTCGCGATAAGTGGCTGGGCCGAATCTAAGTCGATTATTTCATAAGTGGCATTAAGTGGCATAGATGGCACATAAACTGCATCTCACAAAGACATGATATACAGACCTCTTGGACAATCTGGAATTACGGCTTCCGCCGTGGCACATGGCACTTGGGCTATCGGCGGATGGATGTGGGGAGGCACCGACGCGCAACGGTCGGTCCGCTCCATACAGGCTTCGCTGGATGCCGGCGTCAACTTCATCGACACGGCGCCGGCCTATGGGCTCGGTCTTTCCGAGCGCATCGTCGGCGAAGCGATTCGCGGGCGCCGCGACAAGGTGATATTAGCCACCAAGTGCGGCTTAGTTTGGCACACCGCCAAGGGCAACTTCTTCGTCGACCAGAATGGCACGCGCATCCACCGTTACCTTGGCGCGGAGTCCATCCGGTACGAAGTGGAACAGAGCTTGCGGCGTCTGGAGACCGACTATGTCGATCTCTACCAGACGCACTGGCAGGACCCCACCACGCCCATTGCAGAAACCATGGGCACGCTGCTCGACCTGAAAAAAGAGGGCAAGATTCGCGCCATCGGAGTCTCTAACTGCACCGTTGAGCAGGTGCGCCAATATCGGGCTATCGGCCCAGTGGACGCCGCGCAGGAACAGTACAGCTTGCTGCATCGCGGCTTGGAACGCGAGTACTTGCCATACTGCGCGCAACATCGTGTTGCGGTGCTCGCCTATTCGCCGCTGGCCAACGGGCTGTTGACCGGCAAAATCGATCCGGAGCGCGTCTTCCCCGCGGACGATTTGCGCCGGAACAACCCGATGTTCAGCCGCGAGTCGCGTCTTCGCGTGAGGGACATGCTCGACCGCATGCAACCAGTGGCCAGGAAGTACAGTTTCACGGCCGGCCAGTTGGCGATCGCTTGGGCTCTCGCGCAACCCGGCATCACGCACGCGCTGGTGGGCGCGAGGGACGTGCGCCAGGCCGAGGAGAATGCCTGGGCTGGCAGCGTGTTGCTGGCAGCCGCCGATGCCCGGCGAGTCGCAGAAGCGGCACAGACCAGTGAGTTGGTGGAGGCTTGAAATGCAGATGCTTCGTTCTCACTTTCGTATCGCAACTTTACTCTGCGCGGCCGTGGGATTCGCCGTAGGCTTCCGGGTGCTTCCTCTGCTATTCGGGGGCGCCCCTGGGGCGAACGTAGAACAGACACAGTCGCCGTTCACGGACTATCGCCACGAACAGCCCGGCGCCGTCCGCAAGATCGCGTTGGCGGACCTGCCGGAACCGTATCGCACGCAATCGGCGGACAACCGCGCGCACATTGTCGCACGGCCCGCGGATGCCTGGCCGAAGGCCCTGCCGGGATTTACCGTGACGCTATATGCCGCAGGCCTGCAGAATCCGCGGCTGGTCCGGCGCGCGCCCAACGGCGATCTCTTCGTCGCGGAGAGCGAGCCGGGGCGCATCCGCGTGCTGCGCGGAATTAGCGGCGATGGCAAGGCGCGCACTGTAGCGGTATTCGCCACGGGTTTGACGCAGCCCTTCGGCATCGCTTTCTACCCGCCTGGGCCCAATCCCCAATACGTCTACGTCGCGAACACGGGTTCCGTCGTACGCTTCCCGTACCGCAATGGCGATATGAAGGCGCGCGGCACGGCCGAGACCATCGTTCCGGATATCCCTTCCGGCGGCCGCCTGACCGGTGGCGGACACTGGACGCGGGATCTCGCCTTCACGCGCGATGGGAGCAAGATGTTTGTCTCGGTGGGTTCCCACTCCAATGACGACGACGCCGATAACAACCCGCAGGAATACCATCGCGCCGATATCCTGGAGTTCAACCCGGATGGCAGCGGCGGCCTGATTTACGCGTATGGCATCCGCAACGCCGTCGGGATTGCGACGAATCCTGCCACGGGCGAACTGTGGGCGTCGGTGAACGAGCGTGACGGCCTGGGCGATAACCTGGTGCCGGATTACATCACCCACGTACAGCCTGGCGGGTTTTACGGCTGGCCATGGTTTTACATGGGCGGGCATCAGGATCCGCGGCAGCCGGGAAAACATCCGGAATTGCAGAGTAAGGTAATCACACCGGACGTCCTGTTGCAGCCGCACAACGCGTCTCTGGAGATGACTTTTTATGACGGCCGCCAGTTTCCCGCCGAATATCGCGGCGATATCTTCGCCGGTGAGCATGGCTCATGGAACAAGGCTGTGCGCACGGGCTACGAAGTAATCCGGGTACCCATGAAAGAGGGTGGCGCCACAGGCGAATACGAGGATTTCCTGACGGGCTTTGTGACTGCGGACGGCGAAGTTTGGGGCCGGCCGGTGGGTGTGGCAGTGGCGCAGGACGGCTCGCTGATTGTAACCGACGATGGCTCGAATAGCGTGTGGCGCGTCGCCTATTCACACAGATGACGAACCTATGTGGGGCCACATACTCTTTGCACCGTGGGGCGGGCAATTCTGCCCGCAGCCAGGCTTTCAGCCGGCTTTGGCCGCCTAAAGGCGGCTGCGCCCATGATTGGCCGCCCCACGGTGAACTATCTGGTAGCCGTCATAGAATATGAATTGCACGCACCTCAAGGACGGCTGAAATGCAAGCGTTACGATTTCATGAGTTCGGCGGTTTCGAGAAGTTAAAGCTGGAAACCATTCCCGATCCGAAGCCAAAAGCGGGCGAGGTCGTCGTGCGGGTGCGAGCGTCGTCAATAAACCCAAGCGACGCCAAGAATATTCTCGGCCGCATGGAAGGGACCACACTGCCGCGCACGCCCGGACGTGACTTCTCCGGAGTTATAGTCGATGGCCCATCCTCTATGATCGGCGCGGAAGTATGGGGCACGGGCGGCGATGTGGGCTTCACTCGCGACGGTACGTATGCGGAATTGGTGGTGTTGCCGCTTGCCGGCGTGCGCCCGAAACCGAAGAACCTGACCTTTGAAGAAGCGGCAGCCGTGGGTGTGAGCTTCGTGACGGCCTGGATTGGATTAGTCGAGGCTGCCGCTTTCCGATCGGGAGAGATGGTGCTCGCAACGGGCGCCACCGGTGGGGTGGGAAGCGCCGTCATGCAGATCGCGAAGTGGAAGGGCGGACGAACCATTGGCGTGGATCGGAGGCCGATACCGGCGGAACATCAAAGAGATTATGGTATCGACCACTCGCTCGTCGCCGACACGAACAACGGCTACCAGGGCTTGATCGATGGTGCACTTCGACTCAGTGACGGCAAGGGCGTGAACGTCGTGTACGATTGCGTGGGTGGGGCCTTGTTCGAGCCGTGTCTTCGAACTCTGGGTCGCTTAGGACGGCAGGTGAACATCACATCGGTTGGAGACCGGCGAGTCTCCTTCGATCTGGTGGATTTCTATCATCGCCGCATTAGCCTTTTTGGTGTAGACAGCCGCGCCTATGACACGGAAGCCTGTGCGCCAATATTGGAGTGTCTGACACCGGGGTTTGAATCGGGCGCACTCAAGCCAATTGCAGTGACGAAGCGCTTTGGTTTGAACGACGCGCGGCAAGCGTTTACTCAGGTCGACGATGGCACTATTGGTGGCAAGGCGGTTTTCACGTTTTGAACTGCGCCGTTATCGCTGCCCGTCCGCTGCTCCGCCAGGTGGCGCGGCGCTCGGTCTTCGATTAGCATCCCAGCTCCTGAATCAGCTTACGATAAGTCTCGAAAGCGGGCTTTCGTTCGTAGTCGGCCGTCAAGATTCCGAAAAAGTGAAAGACGTCCTTTTCGTTGCCGGAATTCGGAAGTGCGACGTCGCGCAACGCGAACAACGAATACGAGTCTACATTCAAGCGCTCGCTGTTGGCGTGAACCGTGCGAACTACACGGTCGATGACTTTGGCCTGACGATTCGAAGAGCGGCCAGAGCTGGTTGGCCATCCGTGCTCGGTGATGTGCATGGGTACCCGATCCGAAATTCCCGCGCTGGGCAGCCAAACCGATCGCATTGTCTCCAAAACGCCAACCACCGACGAGGCCAGATCGCCGGGTTGGCCGTCCGCCGCAACACGCCTGAAGACATCCGGAAAGAAATCCAGGCCAACGTAATCCAAAGCTCCGATAAAGCCACGGCCCCCTGTGGCGATACGGGTCCAGAAATCGGCGCTGGGACCGAAAGTCGGTGTGCTGTTGAATCCGACTTTGACGTCGCGGAGCCCCAGCGAAAACAGACACTCTCTCGCTGTCTGCACTCCCTCGGTCAGCGCGGCACACACGTTCGGGTAGGGGCCATCGATCACTTCCGGACCGCCGGTAAAGCTGGCTTCCTCGGTGATCTGGACCGAGTAGAGAAGAGGAGCGTACCGGCCGATCCGGTTACGAACAAATTCCAGATAGCCGGGCACATTACCGGCGGCGGAGCGGTACTGCAGCACCAAGTCCATCGGTCTGGCACCCGGTGTGGCATAGCGGCCGAACTCCTCTGGGGCACAAGGCAAGCTCCAAAGGGGACTACCGGGGTCTTGAAAACTGTCGTAGCAGCGGACGATGAACCGTGTCGCGCCACCTTGTAACTCGGCCAGGGCGGCGCCGGCGCGCTCAGGGTCGTCTGGCGGACCGGCCAGCAGCCCATGCTCGCCGCCGGCCATGCCGCCGGGGTAAATGCCGAATGTAAGAGGTCGATGGCAGCCGGAGGGGTACGCGCTCACATACAGGCATTCTATAGAAACGTCCCGGCCGTTGCAAGACAATCCACAGACAATCCACGGGGCGGCCTGAGGAGTGTCATAGTGAATCATATGCCGGTGACAATCGAAAATCAGGTGGTCCTCGTGGTGGGAGCGTCCAGCGGTATCGGCCGTGAAACAGCCGCGCTATTCGCGCGAGCCGGCGCCCGCGTGATGGCCTCCGCGCGCCGTGCGGAACGCTTGCACGCATTGCAGGAGTCGCTCGCGCGCGAAGGCCGGACCGTGGAGACATTCGTGGCGGATGCCGCGGACGCATCCCAAATGGAACAACTCGCCCAGCGCACGCGCGAGCGCCTGGGCGAAATCGATGTCATGGTATTCGCCACCGGTACCAACGTCCCCGATCGCTCCATGAAGCGCCTTACCACGGAGATTTGGGACATGCTGGTGAGCGTCAATTTGAATGGGGCCTACTACGTTACGCGGGCGTTGCTTCCGGCGATGCGGGAGAGAGGCGCCGGCCACTTGATTTACATTTCAT
>Ga0302324_100019867_pt1 | contig 13168 bp, 8 predicted proteins | sample Palsa_T0_1_FD_201949 | JGI IMG/M metagenome (GOLD analysis project Ga0302324, IMG submission 201949) | Peat permafrost microbial communities from Stordalen Mire near Abisko, Sweden - Palsa_T0_1 | ecosystem: Environmental > Terrestrial > Soil > Palsa > Peat permafrost | place: Sweden: Abisko...
CAGGTGGAGGCCTTCCTCCAACACGCCGTGTCCCGCGATAAAGCTGTCCGTATAGCCGGACATATAGAGCACCTTCATCGCGGGTTGACGCGGAGAGAGCCGCTCCGCCAGAACGCGCCCGTTGATTCCGGGCATGACCACGTCGGTAAGCAGCAGGTGAATGGGCCCGGCGTGGCGCGCGGCCGCTTCCAAGGCTTCTGCTCCATCCGCCGCGGTCAAAACGTGGTATCCGTTGTCCTTCAGAAACATGTGCGCCAGTTTGCGCAGTGGCTCGGCATCTTCCGCCAACAGGATGGTTTCATTGCCACGAACGATCCGCATTTCCGGGATGCTCTTCACAGGCGTTGCCACCGCTTGGTCAACGCACGGCAGGTACACTTGGAAGGAAGATCCCTTCCCCATCTCGGATACCAGAGCGATGTAACCGTTGCTTTGTTTCACCACGCCGTACACCGTTGCCAAACCCAGCCCTGTTCCCTTGTCCCTGTCCTTGGTGGTGAAAAACGGCTCGAAAATTTGCGCCTGGATTTCCGGGTCGATTCCGGTGCCCGTGTCGGTGACGCCCAGCATCACGTACCGGCCCGGGTTCGAACCCGGATGCTCCCGCGCAAAAGCCGCGTCCAGTTCGACGTTGCGGGTCTGAATGGTCAATCTCCCGCCGTCCGGCATGGCGTCCCGGGCGTTGACGGCCAGATTCATTACTACCTGCTCGATTTGACCGGGGTCCACCTTCACCTGGCCGATGGCCGGATCCAGCGCCAGATTGAGCTGAATGTCTTCTCCGATCAGACGGGGCAGCATTTTTTCCATGTCAGTCATCAGGGCGTTCAGATTCAAAATGACCGGTTCCAATACCTGCTGGCGGCTGAAGGCCAACAGCTGCCTCGTTAAGGACACCGCGCGCTGACTGGCCTTCTCAATCTCCTCGGCATACTCATAAGAGGAAGTTCCGGCAGCGAGATTGCGTTTGATCACCTGGATGTAACCGATGATGACTCCCAGCAGATTATTGAAGTCGTGGGCGATTCCCCCGGACAGCCGGCCGACCGCTTCCATTTTCTGCGCCATGCGGAGCTGCCGCTCCAGGACCCGCCGTTCCGTCACGTCTTCGGCAAAAAGTTCGATGTACGCCCTGCTGTCGTCCTTTACATGGCCGCCGCTGCATCGTACGGTAATGAAAGCGCCATCTTTTCTCTTCCATTCGACTTCGACGTCCGTGAGATGCTGTTGTTGCAGAAGCATGTCATTGATTTTCTGGTGCTCGGCGGGAAAGCGGTAAATACCAGTGGCGAGGTTGACCGCCAAAAGTTCCTGCTGCGATTCATAGCCCAGCATCTTGTACAGGGCCGAATTGACCCTTAGTAGCTTTCCATCCAGATTCGCCCTGAAAATGCCGTACGGTGCATCTTCGATGACCGACCAGAAACTGGCTTCCGTTCGCGCCAGCAATTCCGCGGCGCGCTTCCGTTCCGTGATGTCGCGATTGACGATAACTAAATTTTCGGCCTCCCCTTTGGAATTGCGTATCACGCTGGCCGTGGATTCCAGGATCCGCCAGGTCCCGTCCTTGTGGCGGATGCGGTACTCCATGGGCCGGCCCGTGCCGGTCGCGCGGGCTTCCTCACCCGCCTGCTTCACGCGTTCTCTGTCCTCCGGATGGATCTGATCGAACGCGGACATTCCTTGCAACTCTTCCACGGAGTACCCGAGAACCTTTTCATAGGAAAGGCTGTTGTAGATTCGGTTGCCCTGCATGTCGACCACCGCGATCAAATCCGCCGCATTTTCGCTGATCAGCCTGAAGAGCTCTTCTCGCTGGAATAATGTCCGGCGGATCCTGTGGATCTGGAGTTGCTGGTAGAGCGTGTAAATGTCAAAGATCAAGACCAGCCCGAACAAACCCCTCACGATTTCAGGCAGCATGAAAAACGTGGATGGGTCGGGATCGTTCTGCCCCAGACCGGGGATCAGATTCAAGCCCGGCAGCAGAAACGAAACCAGTCCCACAGTCAGCAGCAGCGTGACGGCGACCGCGTTAAACCACAGCCACCACTCACGCTTCTCTATCCGCCGGAGGTGCACGAAAGGCGTCTCGTGCCGTTTGATTTTTTTGACGGGCATGTCCATGGCTCTATCGCCGTTCATCGACGATCTCCCCAAGTCTCTATCCGCGAGGGTTTGGATAAATGCACCTTATGGCACAGGTTCCAGAACAGACCGGGTGACGCTAGAATTCCTGGCTTTGAATCGGTTTCCGGAGCCGCCACTTTCCGCATCCAATGTCGTGGGAGCTTGGTTCAGTCTGCTCAACTAAGCGGCTTCAGGATGGGGCGGAGCCTTTCAAACGCAAGCCAAGTAGCTTCTCATCGCGGTAAACTTTCTCGGGAGGACATGCATGAAAAGGGGTTATTGGATCGCTTTCGCTGTGTCCCTGGCCATGTTGGCCAGCGGCTTTAGCTCCCGGTTGAGGGCGCAGGATTTATTCGAGGCCGGCGCGCAAATCGCCGTTCACAGCTTGCCGGAGCTGGGTGAAACGCCATTCGGCTACGGTTTCAGGTTCACAGACAATGCGTATCCTCCGTTTCTGGCCCTCGACAGCGAGCTCAACTTTTTCCCCACGAATTCCACCGGGAATCTGGGCGAGACGCAGGGGTTCTTCGGTCTGAAGGCCGGTGTGAAAGTCGGGCGCTGGGGCGTATTCGCCAAATTGCGCCCAGGCTTTGCCTCGTTCGGCGGCGGGAGCTTTGAAGAAAGGCTCACCGCGCGAACCCATTTTGCTTTGGATATCGGAGGAGTGCTTGAATACTACCCCGCGCCTCACGTGGCCTTGCGTCTGGACCTGAGTGACGTTATGACCGACTTCGGCCCGGCAACGCTTCTTGCCGGACCAGGCCGGACCGGAGTTCCGCTGGGCAGCCAGCATAATTTCGAGTCGACCATTGGGGCGCTGCTGCGCTTCTGAGGAAAGGGGCGTTCCAAAGAATGAGTGGTGAGCCGCCCAGGACTCGAACCTGGAACCCTCTGATTAAGAGACCGTCCAAAAGCGATTGAGACCGGCAGCGAAGCGCTGCTACCACATTGATGTAACCTTAAGTCGGCTCGCAGGAAGTGATCTCTGCGCTTGGCGTCGACTCTCGGCGGATTACGGCGTATCCGGAAGCGATGCTCCGGACCGGTGCCGGATAGTGACGGGGAACGGGATGGCGGAGAGGGTGGGATTTGAACCCACGAGCCCGGTTTTGCCAGGCTACCCGCTTTCGAGGCGGGCTCTTTCAACCGCTCAGACACCTCTCCGCAGTGGGAAAACCATTCTACCGGAGGGGAGAAAGGGCGGCAAACGAGGGTTGCCTAAACGGGGGCGGGCAGCGCGGGAGCGGAAGCTTTTTTGGGTTGCGCGGCGCGGGGCAGCAGGAAGCGCTTGCCGATTTCCACCAGCACCAGGTAGGCGAGGGTGGCGCCGGCCAGGAAGGCGAAATAGATTGCCGGCAGCGGCGTGAATCCCAGGCGGGCGGCCAGCGGGCTGAAGGGCAGGTACACGCCGGCGGCGACGATGAGCAGAGTGGAAATGGCGAGGGGAGCGCTGGGCCGGCTGCGGAAGGGATTTTGCGAGGTGCGAATGATGAAGAGCACCAGGGTTTGCGTGGCCAGAGACTCGACAAACCAGCCAGTGTGGAACAGGACCTGGCCGGCGTGGAAAAAGTGCAGAAGCACATAGAAGGTGAGGAAATCGAAAATGGAGCTGATGGGCCCGATGAACAGCATAAAGTTGCGGATGAGATGAATGTTCCACTGCTGGGGCTTGCGCAGATAGTCGGCGTCCACGTTGTCGGTGGGAATGGTGATCTGCGAGAGGTCATAGAGGAAATTATTCAGCAGGATCTGCGTGGGCAGCATGGGAAGAAACGGCAGCAGGAGCGAGGCTCCGGCCATGCTGAACATGTTTCCGAAATTGGAGCTGGTGCCCATCAACAGATATTTCATGACGTTGCCGAAGGCCTTGCGGCCCTCGAGAATTCCGTTGTGCAGGATGTCCAGGCCGGGCTCGATGAGAATAATGTCGGCGGCTTCGCGGGCCACGTCCACGGCGGTGCAGACGGAGATGCCCACGTCGGCGGCGTGCAGCGAGGGCGCGTCATTGATGCCGTCGCCCATGTAGCCGACAGCGTGGCCGCGGTGCTTGAGAGCGAGGATGATGCGATTTTTCTGCGCGGGGGAGACGCGCGCGAACACCGTGGTCTCCTCGGCGACGTGGCCCAGGGCGCTGTCGGTCATCTTTTCAATTTCGTCGCCGAGAACAACCTTGCCCGGCTCCAGGTCCACCTTGCCGCAGACGTGACGGGTCACCAGGTCGCCGTCTCCGGTGATGATTTTCACAGCCACGCCGTCGCGGCGCAGTGCGGCGATGGCCTCGGCGGCGTCGGGCAGGGCGGGGTCGGCAAAAGCGAGGAACCCCGCGAGAACCAGGTTGCTTTCGTCCCCTGCCGAGTAGTCCGCGCGGGCCTGCACTCCGGCATAGGCAACCGCGAGGGTGCGGAATCCCAGCGCGTTCAAGTCCTGAAACGTTTTGGTGCAGCGGGCCAGCGTTTCGGGAACGATGGGGGTGATTTTTCCGCCAGCCTCATAGGAAACCAACAGCGGGAGGATGCCCTCGGGTGCGCCCTTAGTAAGCAGCAGGCGCTCGCCGGCGCGCTCGACCACGATGGAAAGTCTGCGACGTTCGAAGTCGAAAGGGATTTCGTCGCACTTTTCGTAATCCTCGATTCCCTGCGGGGGGACGCCTTTCAAGATGGCCGCGTCCAGAGGGCTGCGGATGCCGGTCTCGAATTTACTGTTGAGATAGGCCAGGGTGAACGCGCGCTGGGAGGGCTCTCCGAAGGGATCCACGGCGCGGTCCAGGGCCATGTTGCCGGTAGTGATGGTGCCGGTTTTGTCGGTGCAGAGAACGTCAATGCTGCCAAAATTCTGTATGGACGAGAGATGCTTGACGATCACCTTTTTGCGCGCCATGGCGCGGGCGCCCTTGGCCAGCGTGACCGAAGTAATCATGGGCAGAAATTCAGGGGTGAGACCGACGGCCAGGGCCACGGCAAACAGAAGCGACTGGAAAGGGTCGCGGCGCATGGCAATACTGACCACGATGAGAAAGATGACCAGAAAAAAAACGGTACGCGTGAGAAGCAGGCTGAAATCCTTCAGGCCGCGGTCAAAGGCGGTCTCCTCGGGGCGCGCGCTCAGGCGGACGGCAATGTCCCCGAAGGAGGTTTTCGCGCCGGTGGCCACCACCAGCGCCGTGGCGGTGCCGCTGACGATGGAAGTGCCCAGGAAAACCATGTTTTCAGCGTCGGGGCGCGTGGAAACTTCGCTGCCGTGGGCTTGTTTTTCCACGGGCATGGATTCGCCGGTCAACGCCGCTTGCAGGGCGTAGAGATCGCGGGAAGCCAAGAGGCGCGCGTCCGCGGGAACCAGATCGCCGGCAGAGAGACGAATCACGTCGCCGGGCGCCAGATTGCTCCGGCGCATTTCGTTCCATTGACCGTCGCGCAGCACTGTAGCGGTGGGCGCGACGCGGTCGCGCAACTGTTCAATGGAGCGCTGCGAGCGGTAGGTCTGGGTGAAATCCATGGCCACGCTGAGCAGGACGATGGCGGCGATGATGGCCGCGTCGGTGGTGTCTCCCAGGAATGCGGAGGCCCCCGCGGCGATCAGCAGGATCACCACCAGCGGGTTCAAGAAGAGGCGCAGCAGATCGACAATCGCGGAACTGGGCCGGGCGGGCGCGGGATCGTTGGGACCGAACTGGCGCAGGCGCTCCTGGGCTTCCTGTGAGGTAAGGCCCTGCGCCGCGGCGGAGTCTGCCGTGGCAGGAACGGGTTGGGTGATTTGCGAAGTGGCCATCGCGGCGCGCCGCCAATGAATCGAGAAAGAAGAGTACAGGTATTACTTGTCCGCGAGGTTAACGCATTTCACTTTTCCTGGGCGCCTTGTCGTACACAATGACCGATAGCACCACAAGAATCCAAACCGGGAAGACTCCCAGTCCCGGGATGGCTTCGGTGATCAGGCCGGGAAGGATGGCCCAGCGCCGGCCAAGGACCAGAAACAGCAGCAGCGCCGTGGCGAGATCCACGGTCCACTGCAGCGGCGGGAGGAGTTCGGTCCAGAATGAGGCCGCATCGGAAGCAGCGGCAATCACGAAAGCTATGGCCAGGCGCTTCGGCGAGTAATGCCTGGGCGCGGCAGGGGGGTGATTCGTTTCCGGGGCCGCCCCCGCGGGAACCAGGCCGGGCACTACCACCGGCTGAGTGGATTGCGGATCCATGGGCAACATTGTATTGCCATCGGGAGCGCGCAGGCCAGATATTCGTCCGCGGGGTGACGACGTGGAGTCCGCTAATGGAACTAGGGAAACCGCTTGAATTCAGCTACTTAGGGGATGTTGCAGGGGAAGAAACACCTGCAAAAGGCAATTGCAGGAGACAGCGCGAATCGAGCTTCGGCCATGTTAGAGTTTTCCTGCGTCGATTGCACGGTTGCGGTGTGGTTGCTCTTGGTAGTTGAGAGTGCCCCTTTCAGCCCGTCCTCCCGTATTTCTGCGTGAATTTAGCAATTCATTTTTTGCTTTGGACAGGCGTGAAAGTGAGGAAGCGATGCTTCTACAAATGAACCCGTTGCCGGGCGTGGACAATCTGAGGAACTATCCCACTGAGATTATCAAAGACCTGGAAGAGCTGCTGCTATCGGGCGGGGCGGCGCTGCCGGACCCCAAGCGCAAGGGTTTTTACGATCTGGACAATCATGAGCGCACCTTCTTTATCCAGGTTTCGCCGATCACCGGACGAGTGGCGTTGCTGGCGACCTGGATGCGCCCCGAACGCGTGGAGCTTGCGGCTTGCGCCGCAGCGGGCCAGTGCACAGCATAAAGTAGATTCCTATTCCTCCTCTTATGCGGTCAATGCAGCGGCTTCGGCCGCGGGCATCTGCTGCGCGCGGTCTCCTTTCGACTGTCTCTTCCATTGCATACTCCTGCTTCCGCGGCTGAAAGTACTTCTCTTTCGCATGGCCTAAAATCCTCTGTGCGGAGCCAATTCCGATCAGCCACCTCATCGGGATGCGACGCTTTGGCTAGGGGATTCCGCGGGCTGCGGCGGCACGCGAAAAACGAACAAGGAATGATTGAGCATCCCGGTCATGGGATATTGCAGCACCCAGTTGTAGGCGGCGGGATTCTTGAGCAATTGTCCCGAAAGAGTGGTGGCGCTGATCACCACGGTACCGGAGGCACGCTGGTTTTCCTCCAGTTTGTGCGCGCGGATGCCATAGACCTGCATCTCCACCGGCGAGACGGTGGCGGCGGAGATGACTTCGTCCGGGTGCGCGCGCTGGTATTGGCGCAGCGCCAGCAGCCCTTCTCCCCAATCGAGGCTGCTGTCGGACAGCAGCTTATAGCTTTGCGTGGGCCGGACAAACGGCGTGAAATAAGAGAGATCATCGGGGGCATAACGCAGAACGTCCGCACCCTGCAGAAGCAGGAGAACGATCAGCGCGGCAAGCAGCGCGGGACGGCGATCGACAAACTGCCAGACCACCGCCGCAAACAAAACGATGAAGGGGTAGACGGGAAGGATATGCCGCTCGCCGATATCGATGTGCGAGGAGATGGCAAAGCACAGGTAGACGGCGGGAAAGGAAGCCAGAATCCACCACTCCCGGGGCACCGACACACGGCGGAAGGCGATGAGGATCACACCGGCGGCAAACAGCAGCAGGATGATCGGAGGAGACTTCAGGGCGAGTGTCACGGGGAAGAAGAGCTTGAATCCATTGCCGGAAATTTTGCCGAGCAGAAAACTCGCATGCCCTCCGGAGTTGTGGCGGACGACGCGCCGGAAGCCCTCGAGGTATTCGCCGGCGGGCACGGGAATGGAGAGATTCAGGAATTTAGGCGCGTGGGGAGAAACGATGTTGTCGCGATGGGGGAAGGTGGCGGTAAAGGAGCCGTTGCGCCATGTGGCGCGCGAGACATGGAAAAAGTAACCGGCCCAAACGACGAACACGGAGATGGCCACCGCGGCGCAGGTCCGTCCCCAATTCCATCGTAGCGGATTGAGGACGAAGAGAGCTTCCGGAGCGGTCACCAGCATCCAGCACACGGCCAACGCAAACATTACCGGCGTGGAAAATTTGGCCAGCAGCAGCAAGCCCAGCAGGAGGCCCAGGGTCGCCGTGCGGGGTGCCGAAGGGTTGCGCCTCCAGCGCAGCAGGTAGGCGGCAGTGGCGAAGGTGAAAAGGGCCGCGGCCCCGTCGGTGGTTACCAGCGAAAAGTGCGCCACCAGCGCAGGCCAAAGCACGAATAGAACCAGAGCCACATTCGCCGCTCCAACGGAAAGGGCGCGGCGCGCGGTTAACCACAGGACGACTCCCAGAATTACGCCGAAAATTACGTTCATGGCGCGCGCGCGCGTGGCCAGCGATTCGGGGTTTGGCAGGATATACGTGGCTTGATGAAGGTGTTGAATGCTATCGCCATCCACCTGCCATTTCGCGCCCAGGATCGGCAGCGTGCACCACAGACGGGCAAGGGGCGGATGATCGTTCCAATAGCGAAAACTGCCGGTGCGCCATGCGTCCAGGCCGGCGAAGATGTGAACCGGCTCGTCGATGGCGAAGGATTGTGTTCGGATGAACCAGGCGCATTGCAGGATGTAGACGAGAACGAGAGAGGCGGGAAACACCCAAACGAATTTTTTCCCCGGTCCGCTGGCAGGGGTCGAACGCGCGGGCTGGTGGGGCGGTTGCGTCGAGGGCAGCGGAATGGTCGCAAAACCCACGGAGGTAGCTTATACCGGCAGTCAACCAGCTTCCAACAGCGAGAACAACTTCGAGAGTGGCTGGGCGTCTTCCGCACGACAAGATATATATAAGGACGAAGCCGATTGGCTTTTGCGCTAAGATCGCGGCACTGTTCATCGCGATCGGAGTAAGACCTGCCGCCCGCGGACGATGGGTGGGCAACCGGCACCTAAGGAGCAACATTTTGGGTGGCCGCGTGTTTAATAAAGCGAACATCGGACGGCGGATTTAATTCCGGATGGGGCGCGGCCTGCTTACTATGAAACGGGCTGGGCCGGGAAAATGAGTGGGCGCGGAGCAGGTTTTCGCGCCGAGATTAGATGGTGGATCAGGCAGTCAACGGAGGCTTCTCGTCATGCGATTGTTTCGGAAATTCCAAAATCTCTTGTTGTTACTTCTCTTTGTGTGCCTGACGCCGATGGCGTCGTTTGCGCAGGTCGCCGTGGGCGTGTCCATCCGGGTGGGACCGCCGGCGATTCCTGTCTATCAACAGCCGTTGTGTCCGACTGACGGATATCTCTGGACGCCGGGATACTGGGCCTATGGACCGGTGGGCTACTACTGGGTTCCCGGTGTGTGGGTGGCTCCGCCGCGCGTCGGTCTTCTGTGGACGCCGGGGTATTGGGGTTTTGCGGGCGGGCTATATGGATGGCACGCAGGCTTCTGGGGGCCGCACGTGGGTTTCTACGGCGGGATCAATTACGGTTTTGGGTACGGGGGCGTCGGTTTCGTGGGTGGAGCCTGGTCCGGCGGATTCTTCCGCTACAACTCCGCGGTGATGAACGTAAACGCGACGGTGGTGAGAAACGTGTACGTGGACCGGGCGGTGGTCAATGACACGGCCATCATCAACCATACCAGCTTCAATGGCGCCGGGGGCGTGACCGCGCAGCCGACTGCCGGAGAGCAGGCGGCCATGCGCGAGGATCACATCCAACCTACGGCGAACCAGATGTCGCACGAGCAGGCGATGAGCCATGACCGCAATCAACTTGCGTCGTTCAACCATGGAACTCCCGGCACGGCGGCGATGGATTCGGTCAACGGGCGCCGCTACAACCAGCAGGGGCGCATCGCCAACGGGGTATCGTCCGGGCAGTTGACGCCGGCCGAAACGAAAAACCTGGAGAACCGCGAAGCCCGCGTCAACGGTGAAATCCATAACGACCGCGCGGCCAACGGCGGCACGCTGACCCCGCAGGAACGCGAGCAAGTGAACGGACAGCAGAACAATCTGAGCCACTCCATCTATGACGACAAGCACAATGGCGCAACCGATCAGTACGGCAATAACGAAGTGGGGGCGCGCCGCGACCTGCAACAGCAGAGGATTGCCAACGGGATTCGCAGCGGACAACTGTCGCCCTCGGAGACGGCCAGCGCCGAGAACCACGAAGAGAATATCAACCATCATATTGCCGCGGACCGCAGCGCCAATGGCGGGAAGCTGACCCCTCAGGAAAGAAGAAACATCAACAGGCGGCAGAATAGCGCCAGCCGCCAAATCTACAACAAGAAGCACAACGACAAGACCGCGCCCCGCTAGGGGCGTGTCCTTACATTTGACCTTCCGGGGCTCGCCGTGTAACAGTCTGGGCCCCGGCTCTAAACTATTTTGGGGATTAACATTTTGGAACTAATCCGGCGGCCGATCACAACTAGAGAATAGCGGCGGTATCCCGGCGACGGAGGCCGATTCCGGCTCGGGCGGAATCGCAAAGGCAGCATTCAGCCAGCGAGAAAAGTCGCCCTTGCGCCCTTACGTGCAAAAAAATGACTCTTTGCACGAGAAACCGCGAGAAGCAAGACCGCATCGAACTACGGATAGATTTCATTAATTGTCTAGTCAGACTTGGGAACCATTGGGGGACATGATGAGGACTTCGAATTTTGTTCTTGTAGCGGCGTGCCTGGGGTTGCTGACCGGCATCGCCGGAAGCGACGCGCGGGCGCAGCAAGGATCCGCGACGCCTGCGTTGAGGGTGGGGCAGTACAACGAGGCCAGCGAAGTCGTCGTGAAGGGAACCATCCAGGCCATCCAAGCGCAGACGGGCGGCACGCTGCCGGGGGGCACGTACGTGACGTTGCAGACGGTCCCCATCACGTACACGGTTCACATGGGTCTGTTTTCGCCCGCCTCAATCCCCTTTAAGGCCGGCGACAGCGTTTCGATCACCGGGTCGCTGGTAACTATTAATGGCACACAGATATTCCTGGCGCGGCTCATGCAGTCGGGCAGCCAGAGTCTAACGGTGCGCAGCTCGAACGGTTTCGTTTTGCGCGGGCATGGCGCCGGCCAGAAGGGAGGGCTCCAGTGAAACGGATCTTCCTGGTACCCGCGTTCTTTGCTCTCTCCCTCGCGGTGGCCCTGAGCGGCTGCGGCAGCAGCGGGAGTTCGGTTCCGAACAGCGGCGCGGGGGGCACCTCAGGAGGAGGCACGACCGGCTCGACCGGCAATTCCATCCTGAGTGGAAAGTATGCGTTCAGCTTGACCGGCTCGGCCACCGAAACGGGAGCGCCGATTTTCGAGGCCGGGAGCTTCACGGCCGACGGCAACGGAAACATCACCGCGGGAGAGGAAGACCTCAACATCCTGCCCTCGAACATCACCGCGGCCTCACAGGTTAAGGGCGCGACGTTTACGGGTACCTATTCGATCGGGAGCGACGGCCGCGGATTGCTGACTTTCACCACCCTCAGCCAGACGTATAAGATCGTCATCGAAAACGGGGGCCACGGCCAGCTCATACGCTTTGACAGCGGCGCGGCAGGCTCCGGCACTTTCGATTTGCAGACCACCTCGGCATTTACGCTTAGCGCCTTGCAGCAGGGTAACTTCGTCTTTGAATGGAATGGATTCGACCCCAGCGACAGCGACGCTCCCATATCCGGAATTGGCGGCATTACTTTGTCCGGTGCGAGCGCCAGCGGGGCGGGAGACTTCAACGATGGTGGTACTTATGTTCAGGCAACCGCCAGCACTACTCTGACGGCGCCGGACACCAACGGCCACGGAACCGCAACGATTGTCTACGGATTTTCCACCCCCATCACAGTGACCTATGGGTATGACATCATTTCCGCAAGCCGGATATTGCTGATCGAAACCGACGCTACTTTCGGGACCGTTGGAGAGGCGGACGCGCAGTCCTCTGGGCTGACGGCCACCTCGCTTTCCGGCAATTACGCGCTTTCTCTCGGCGGGGAAAACACGGTGGGTGTGGTTGGGCTGGCCGGTCGGATTGCCGCCAGCGGGGGCAGCATTACCTCGAGCGATGTGGTGGAAAACGACAACTTTGCGACCGCTGCGGGCACCTTCACGTCAGGAATTTACACCGCTTCGAATGTCGTCGGGACTACAACGGTCAGCGGGCGCTTCCTGCTCTCGGCAACCGATCCGTCGTTAAGCGCGGATAACTTCGCCGTATACCTGATCTCTCCCAGCAAGGCGATGGTTATGGAAACCGATTCGTCTCAGCTCCTGTTTGGCCAGATGCTGACGCAGACCCTCTCGTCCTTTACCTCAGGCTCGCTGAGCGGAAACTATGGAATGAATTTTTCCGGATTCGATTCCAGCTTCTTCGAAGCCGATGTCCTGGGGCAGTTCACCTCCAGCGGCGCTTCGACTCTCACCGCCGGAACGGTGGACATCAATTATCAGGCCCTGACGACGCCAACGGTTCCCAACAATGCCATTTCGGGGGGCAGTTATGTGGTTGTCACTGACGCCACGGGACATGGCACGCTCACGTTCACGGCCGATTCCGTGGCTTTCGCATTTCATTTCTACTTCGTATCCCCGAACCAGATTTTCCTGGTGGAGACCGATCATGAGTTCGTGTCCACCGGCTCGGCGCTGAGCCAGCCGACCATCCCGTAGGGCAGGGCCGGCGCGCAGCAAGGCAGCGCTGCGCGCCGGCTCCAGCTCAAAGCCAACTTTGGTATCGGCCTCGGACGCGATGCCGCAGGATTGTCCGCGACAAATACCGGGAACCCGCCTCAGGCCGCCGAAAGCCGGACGACCCGAGCTACAAAAGCCGTTACCAGCCGCCGAAGGCCGTTCTGAGGCCGTTTCCGGTGGTGTCCAAGGACGCAATATCCTCGGGCCCGGAATTGACCACAACGGGCTGCCCCTTCGGTACAATCGGTCTTCCTAGGTAGCCCTGCCGGTCTTTATCTAAGATTTAGGCGCCCTGCAGGGTGGCGCTCCGGGGAATGCCGCGGGGCATGAAATGGAGGGCAGCATGGACACCTCTGTGACCGAGGCCTGGAAGCACCTGGAAGGCCAAGTCGTCAACGGGGAGTTCCCCTTACGGGA
>Ga0302324_100019869_pt1 | contig 13167 bp, 10 predicted proteins | sample Palsa_T0_1_FD_201949 | JGI IMG/M metagenome (GOLD analysis project Ga0302324, IMG submission 201949) | Peat permafrost microbial communities from Stordalen Mire near Abisko, Sweden - Palsa_T0_1 | ecosystem: Environmental > Terrestrial > Soil > Palsa > Peat permafrost | place: Sweden: Abisko...
CAGCAGGTTGGGCTTCTGCAGCAACAGCTTGGCCAGCGCCAGCCGCATCTGCCAGCCGCCGGAGAACTCGTCCGTCTGCCGCTCCCAGTCTTCCTTGCGAAAGCCAAGTCCCTGCAGCACGCGTCCCACTTCGGCCTCGATTGAGTAGCCATCGCGGGTGCGGAATTCGTGTTCCAGGCTGTGGTAGCGGTCGGCCACGTCGGCATATTCCGGGCTGGCATGGTCGAGTTCGGAAATTTGATGCGTGAGCGTTTCCAGTTCCCGCTCCATGGCGTGCAGTTCGGTGAACACTGCCATGCATTCGGCAAACACAGTGCGTCCGGAAAGCGAGAGCCCATCCTGCGGCAGATAGCCCGCGGTGGTTCCCTTGGCGACGATGAGCGAGCCGTAGTCGAATGTATCCAGGCCCGCGAGAACCTTCATCAGCGTGGACTTGCCCGTGCCGTTCGCGCCCACCAGACCGACGCGGTCGTGGGGCGTGATCAGCCAGTCGGTGTTTTCAAAAAGAAGTTTGTGGCCGAAACGTTTTCCGGCGCCAGAAAGCTGGATCATGGGCTGGATTCATCGTCTCACAAAAGGCGAGTGCCGAGTGGCGAGTTACCGGGTAGTGAGTTTCGAAATATTGAGTGGCCAGGGGGTTACGGGTGCGCCGCGGTACGACCGTTGCGGCTTTCGGGAGACTTCTCCCACAACTCGCCGTGGAAGTGAATGCGCTCGAGCGCGCGATCAATCACCGCTTCCAGTTCGTGCGCGTACTTTACTTCGCGGCCTTTGGCCAGCCGTTGCCGCGCTTCTTCCGGGCTAAACCAAGTGGGATGGCGCATCGGTTCGTCAGCGGGGCGCACCTGATGCACTTCCATCAGAAAAGCCTTGACCACAAATTCCTGCACGCCGCCCGGTTGCCAGAACACGCCCTTGGAATGAATGTAGAGATGAAAGTGGCGAGGCTCGATGGCGCCCAGGGCGCCAGCTTCTTCGGCAGCTTCGCGTTCGGCGGCCCGGCTGTGCGAGAGGCGGGCCTCGGGTGATCCCTTGGGAAAGGTCCACTTGTTGCCGCCATTGGTATTGACCAGCAGGAACTCCACCGCCGTGCCCCGCTTGCGGTAACAGATCGCGGCCACCTGCAGTGGCAGCGACTTCGCAAAACGCGGCGAACCCATGCGGCAGCCTCCTGCAAACAGATGTTACTTCGAGAATATTTCAACCATGTTAAAGTGCAACAAAAATTGTGCAGGTGAGGTGGTTACGAAGGTGCGGCCAATGCAGGTGCGTTACGAGGCTGCGCCAGGCTCCAACCCTCGATGCGACTGATGCCAGAAGAAATCGAAATGAAGAGAGAATTGGTCTGCGTTTACAATGCTGCATTATGCGAAAAATTGTTCTCGGCCTTGGCATCAGCCTCGATGGTTATATCGCGCGCCCGAACGGAGCGGTCGACTTCTTGTTTATGCCGAAGGACTACTCGATGGGTCCGTTTTTCGCGACTATCGATACTTACATCATGGGACGCAAGACGCTCGAGGCCGCTCTCAAAATGGGCGGCGGACCGTTCACCGGCACCGGAGGATTGGCGACCTACGTCTTCTCCCATTCCAAGCCGCCGGGCGAACGGGATGGGCTCACGTTCGTCAACGAATCCCCGGCCGCTTTCGTTCGCCGACTCCGCAAACGCCCCGGCAAGAACAAAGACATCTGGCTCATGGGTGGTGGCGAACTTGCCCGCGACTTCCTCAAGGCGGATCTGGTCGATGAACTCTATCTCGGAGTTGTTCCGGTCCTGCTTGGAGAAGGCATTCCGCTGTTCCCCAGCGGTTTCCCTCAACGTGATTTCTCGCTGGTCGAGAACAAGACTTTTTCCCAAGGGATGATCGCGCTCAAGTATAAACGTGTACGCCCCAAAGTCCGGCTCAAGACCAAGCGTAGATCCTGACCGGCCGCAGGCGGCGGGCACTTCGCAGACATCAGTTCTTCAGAGCAACGCGATGCATTCTGATTGGGCAATGTACCTGCGGGTGTTGCTGGCGCTGCATATCCTATGCGGTGTCGTGGCCTTTGTGTGCGCTCCAGTGGCTCTGTCAACCGCCAAGGGAGGCAAAACGCACCGGCCGGACTTAAGCGAACCGATTAGATAGCGTGTTGGCGGCACTTGAGTATTGATGTGCTAGGGTGTTACATTTCGGGGCTGCCCGCTTCAAGCGGACCTAAGGAGATACCTATGGGATTTCTTGCATGGATCGTGGTTGGACTGATCGCAGGTTGGCTTGCTGGCCAGGTTATGAAGGGTGGCGGCTACGGCGTGCTGGTTGACATCATTCTGGGCATTTGCGGCGGCGTTCTGGGCGGCTGGGTCTTCGGGCTCCTGGGAATCTGGCCGGGCGGCGGCATGATCGGTTCCATCGTTGTGGCATTTGTTGGCGCGGTGATTTTGGTCTGGATTACGCGCTTACTGAAAAAAGCCTGACTGCCGGTACGCCTCTCCACAACCTTATTTCGTGGGATAGGAGCTATCGGTGCGGGCGGATATGGCCTGCCACGCAACCACCCTCTACCGTGATTGGCCGAGGTTCCAGACTATTTCCGGTTTGCTGACCAACCGGGGACTAATCCACTCGTGGCGCAAGAGCGTTTCTGGATAGCTTCCAGTTGTCTGACTAACCCGGGGTTAGCTGTTAGCGGAACACCCGTACATAAGAAACCATGGGCCGGATACATCAGTTAACATGTCCGAGGTGGAGAAGCCTCCCGCAGTTTCCTACATATGAACCGAGCCGGCCGGTTTATCGCTTCTCCATCTTCATCCGATCCCTCAGAGGCTTCCAAACGGCTCCTACCGTGGCTGGTTGCTGTCGCATTTTTTATGGAGTCGCTGGACACAACGATTCTCTGATAAACAGGCCAGGATTGAGTAGGTACAGAGCAGGCATTGTCGGCATCTTGGAAAGCGATTCTGGTGCTTCCCATAGGCCCGTTTCTGGATAGCGTCTTGCCGACAATCCCACCGATGGATCCATGAGATACTGGCCGCGCCGCTGCCGTCCGGCTGAACCGTCTCAATGGTGCTACGTCGAATTACACACATCACCTGATTAGAGAACTTAGGCAGAGTGGGCGTAAGGGCTAGGACCACGGAGAGCTACTGCTGCGACTGCCTGCGCAATAGACTGAGTTTGCCTGGGGTCGCGCATGGACTCAACGAACTCGTCTTACGGGAATGAGCGGAGCTCGCCGGGATTCAACCGTTCGGGACTGGGGGTTTGCGCCCTGGTCCTGTCACTGTTTGCCTGTGCCGGACTGGCGGGTTGCGGTGCGGCGACTTCATCTAAGTCGTCCTCTGGAACGGGCGCTGCACCAGCGATCACTTCCTTCACGGCGAATCCGACAAGCATAGACTCCGGTACAAGCAGCACACTGAGTTGGACGGCAACGGGAGCAACGAGTATTGCCATTACGCCGGGGACATTTACGTCCACATCGGCAAGCGGCTCAACGAGCATGAGCCCAACGGCGACGACCACCTACACGCTGACTGCGACCAATGCCAACGGCTCCTCTACGTCTACAGTAACCGTTACATTGAGTATTTCAGGCAAACCGACGATCAGTTCCTTCACAGCCAGCCCCACAACTATCTCTTCGGGTTCGAGCAGCATGCTAAGTTGGGCGACGATGGGAGCAACGAGTATTGCCATCACCCCGGGAACATTCACTTCCACATCCGCCAGTGGTTCGACGGAGGTGAGCCCATCCGCGACGACCACCTACAGGCTGACTGCGACCAATGCCAACGGGTCAACCGCATCCACGGTGACGGTTACTGTAGCAGAGTCCGGTGGTCCATTGGCGATCGTAACCACTTCGTGCCCCGGGGGAACACAAGGCGCGGCTTATGCAGGTTGCACAATCGTCACCAGTGGCGGCTCTCCACCATATACATATTCGGTAAGCACGAGCTCCAACTTTCCTCCATTGCCCGAGGGGATGTCTCTCAGCGCAACTACGGGGAACGTCAGCAGCTCACTGATCGGCGGTCAGGGAACCTACACGCCCGAATTTGTGGTTACGGACTCGACGAGCGCGCAGGCGACTCAGAACATCAGCATCGCTATCGACGGGAATAATGCATTCCTCGCAAGCATCTTTCCGTCAACTTCTATCTTTCACCATCGAGTGGACGCAGCCACGACAAACTTGCCTGTGGATACTTCCCCCGCAGCGCCGATGTACAGCGGCTATTTGTCAGCGACCGTCAAGCCATTCTTTGGAAACAATTCGAACGCTCCTTTTCCCAACGGAATACCAGCCATCGAAGTTCCTTACAACCAGGCGGACGTATCGGTTACAACCACCTTGTATCAGTCCTACTTCACCACTGGTCCAATACCCGCGAATGCGCCAGTGGAAGGCACCAGCAACTCGACGGGAGACAGACACGTCCTGGTCTACCTGGAGGCAGGCAATGGAAACGATCCTGCCCTTTACGAAATGTGGCAGGGAATATATGAAGGTGGTCCCTGGACCGATTCCTCGAACGCGTTGTGGCCCGATGTAGCTTCGAATAACCTGACACCGCAGGGGAACGGAACATCCGATGCCGCAGGACTTCCGGTTGCGCCGCTTCTCGCCAATGCCGACGAGGTAATCGGCACAGGCACTCCGAGCGCACCGAACGGTACGATTCAGCATCCCATTCGATTCACGCTCAACCATATGTTGAACTACTGGGTCTGGCCTGCTACGGAGACAGCGGGCGTGGGGAGTTGCACGGCTACGGGAGGCGATGCCATTCCCGTGGAATCGCTGATTTCGCAATCTTCTCCTCCCGCAAGCTGCACCATGTCCGGAGCCGCGGGCGAGATCTATCGGCTAAAAGCTTCAGCCGCGACTCCCACTTGCGCCTCCACCAGTCCGCAAGCAGCCGTTATCATCACCGCGTTCCGAAATTATGGAATCATCCTGGCCGACAACGGAGATAGCGGTGGGTTAATCGGTACGCCAGACGCTCGCTGGAACGACAACGATCTTTCGTGCCTGACTAGTCTCACCCTAGCGGACTTCGAGCCGGTGAACGTCTCAAGTCTCATGGTCAGTGATGACAGCGGGGCGACCGTCCCTTAGCCAAATGGCCGGGCCGCTCGCGGAATGCGATCGGCTCTGTAGCGCCGACGTTGTTGCAGAGCCGCTGGCATTGCCGCGCGGGGTGGTTCAAAATCGCAGAAGCTGGCAACCTGTTGGCGCAAGCGTGCGGGCATCTTCCGACCGTCTCTTCCCGTGGGTACCTTAACCGATAGGCTACCGGGTTCAACTGGGGAAAAACGCGCCCGTGCCGATCCAGAATTCCGCGAGCGATTGGAGATTTTTCTTGTAAGTGCGGGTCACCGTGTATTCTTTCCCGCCCTTGACTCGAAGACAATATTCTCCAGTCGAAAGCGGCCAGATTTCTTCCACAAACGAGGCATTCACCAGCACAGATCGGTGGATGCGGATGAATCCATGGCTTTCGAGCCTTTCTGCCACCACCGAAATAGACTCGCGTAGCAGATAGGAACTCGCGTTCTGCCGAAGCGACACGCATTTGCCCTTAGCCTGAACGGCGACCACGTCGCCCAGATTGATAAAGAGAATTTTTCCCCGGACTTTGATGGCGACCCGGAGAGACTGTGGCTTCGCCAGCGCCCGCAACCCGGCGAAAGTCTCCGTCGAGCTCGCTGCCGGTTCTCCCGCGTCGCGTGCCATGACCAAGGCTGCACGCGAATGCTGCGCTGCGCGGCCAACGAGAGCATCGCTAGCGCCCTCTAGACTCGACATCGCGTGGCCAGCTGGACCTATCTTCAGAGTGTTCACCAGAGTGTTCATGGTGGTGTCCTACATTACCGGCGCAGCCGTTCCATCCGACCACCTGCCGGCGGGAACCATGAACACATCTATGGGTTCCGGAGCGCCGCTGAACTGTGGATTCAGCATAACGGGAGACTTGGGCACATCTGCACCCCAGACAGCACCGTCCATGAGCGGGGTATAAAACATCAGGTGAGCCATCCAGCGGTGGTCCCCATGATCGGTAAGGTACTGGTCTTTTGACATCATGTAGCTCATGGCTCCAGGCTCCAGAGGCGGCAGTTCTTTGTTCTCGTAGGCGGCTTTGAGAGCATCAATGATCTGCGCTTTCGATTTCCCGGCCAGAATCATCTCGGTCCTCTTGTACGTAATTGGCAAAACGGATCGCGCGGCCGGCGGGTTAAAGCACAGCGGGCCTCGAATGTTTGGGTTCCAAAAATTTACAGCAAAATTACCATCGAATGGGCCCATCCACGCCCGCTCCACGGCGCACACGAACCCGTTCTTGCCTTCGACGGCAGTTTCGTATCCATGGCGTCCGAGCACCAGAATCGTTGCGTCCCGCGATATCGCCTCTGGAGCCGCGCTTCTCGCCAGGGCGATCTCCGCATTGCGATCCGTCATGAGGTATTGCTCGACCGGCGCCATGCTCGAGTACGTCGTTGCGCGATCCTCCGCCCGTACCCGCCAGGCCACACCCAAACTAAGAATTAGTACAAAGCTTAGAGAGGCAACCGCCTGCAATCTTTTTCGGTTCATCATTTTCCTCCGTGTTGAGTAGATCTCGCCGCAGTCTGTCGTTAGTTCTTCCGTTCACTCTCTCCTCGACGTGCCTGCAGTCGACGCGAACTCGCTCTGAACCTACAAACCGGTCGGTATGCAACAATATCGACCTACCCCTACAACGATGCGATCAGCTCCTCCTGCGGTTGCCCGGCGAGCGCAAAGACCGCAACCAGCCCACGATGTTTCTGATCCCCGCTTTCATCACTTTCGGATCCTGTGCATTCTTTGCTAGAGAGCCATAGCCTTCGACCATCGCGATCAGCAAGCCGGCGGCGTCATCGGGTTCCACGTGGCGGCGAACGCTTCGCTCGGCCTGGCCCCGCCGCAAAATGGAGGCAATGGCCTCCCGCCAGCCATCGAAGACCGCCGCCAGTCGCCTCCGGAACCCCGCATGAAGAGGAGACATTTCCTGCGCCAGATTGTTCAGGGGACAGCCACCCCGCACAACCGCGGGCCGAACCGGTATGTTTTGAACAACGCCGATCAAAGTGTCGATAGGGTCCTTGCCGCTCTCTAGAGGACGCAACCATGTGCGGCGGAGGTCGGGGGCGATGACCTCATCCACTACCGCATATCCCAAGGCTTCCTTGCTGTCGAAGTGGTAGTACAGCGCGCCCTTGGTGACCCCAGCTGCGGCCAGAATTGTGTCCAGACTGGCACTCTGGAAACCCGCTCTGTAGATCTCGCGGGATGCCGCCTGCAGCAAGCGCTCCCGCGTGCGCTCAGCATCGCGAAACTTACTCGCTCTGCGTTTCGGATTCTTGCGTGCCGCCAACATACCAACCAGTATGTATGTTAATCATCGCAACGTCAAGCGATTCCCGTCTCGCCGCAATCCGGTTTTTTGTAGACAGTTACCGCCGAACTCTGTGGTTTGGTAGATTCCATCGTCAACTCAGCCACTCCAACCCTTTGCACGAATTCGCTAATCACGTCTGTCTGTTGACGGTGCTTGTACGCTCATTCCCGATTTCACCATGCCCGTTGGTTGGTGCTCAAACCGGCGAAGTTTATGGTCCTCCGAGTGCTGTTGAGGATCTCGTACGTGGGCGGAAAAGTCCTCGATTTCCGGGACTGATCCGGCGAATTTCAATGAAAAGAGATAAATCAATGCGATTCAAGACATCGAGCAGACTACTCGTGCTCATAGCAGTTCTGTCCTTGGCGCTGTCCAGCTTGTTGCTGGTTGCCAATCTTTTCGCACAAGAGACCACCGGCGGATTGCAGGGAACCATTAAAGATCCAACCGGCGCAGTGGTTGCCAAGGCATCAGTGGTTCTGACCGGCACCTCGCTCGGAGGAGCGAAGAACTTGGAAACCGACGGCAGCGGCTACTACCGCTTCGCCAACCTACCGCCGGGCACGTACACCGTGGTGGTAAAGGCCTCGGGATTTTCTGAATTGAAGCGCGAAGGTATCGCGATCGAAGTGGGACACCTTCCCACGCTGGATCTGGCTCTTTCCGTAGGGGCAGCCGGCACTGTGGTCGAAGTAAATAGTCAGGCGCCCGTGATTGACGTCACCACAAACACGAACCAGACCAATGTCACGCAAGACATCCTTGACAACACACCGCATGGCTACTCCTTCCAGTCGGTCATTCAATTCTCCCCCATGGCTCGCAATGAACCTCTTATGGGCGGATCGGCCGGCATGACCGGCAACTCCGGCGGTTCCCTGCCGGGCAGCGCTGGTAATGGAAATAACGTCGGCTTCTCCGTAGGGGGAGGGGCGGATTCGGAGAACCAGTATCTCGTCGAAGGCCAGGACACGGAAAACATCTCCGGCGGCGCTTCCGGCGCCAACGTCCCCTTCCAGTTCATTCAGGAAGTCCAGGTCAAGAGTTCAGGAATCGAGGCGGAGCATGGCGGCGCCTTGGGCGGCGTAGTCAACGTCGTTATGAAGAAGGGCCAGAACGCTTATCACGGATCTTTTTTCGCCAGCTATGAAGGCGATCCGTTGAACGGCAGCGCGAACGCCGGCCTGCGTTACAATCCCAACGGCGCACCCTTCGGCGCCAGTGCAAGTGGCCCCGGCTTCGACGACAATGCCCAGACCTATCAGCCAGAAAGAGACCATTACCGCATCATTCAGCCCGGTTTCACGGTTGGCGGGCCCATCATGAAAGACCGCTTGTTCTTCTTTTTTGGTTTTGCGCCGCAGTACAATTCCCTGGCTAGAAATGTCGATTTCACTAACAGCGTAAACCCGATCAATATTCCTCTCGGCCTTGGCATCCAGCACTTTACTCAGGACCAACAGACCTACTTCAGTACCGCCCGCCTCGACGCCGTCCTAACGCAGAAGATCCGCGTCTTCGGTTCGTGGCTGTATCAGTACCAGCGCGAGAGCGGAGACAGCTTGCCGGCGCCCGACTCCACTACTGGCTTGCCCAACAGCGGGCTCATCTTAGGTACGACCACACTAACCGGAATTAATAGCCCTATCACTCAGTATTCCCACGGTCTCGGTTTCTCCAACCCCAACGCTACTTACAACGTTGGCGCTGATATCACCCTGACTCCTAAAATCGTCTCTACTACCCGCTTCGGCTACTTCTTCAATAACTATCACGACGCTGGTTGGCCCACCACGGGTGTAGACCTTAGTTGGCAAACCAATGGCGTGGGCGCACTTGCTAACTGCACGCCTCAGCCATGTACTCCGAGCGTCCCCCTGCCGGCCGCCTTGCAGCTTCCCACTAGCACCACCACCGATCCCTTTGATCAACAGTACACTGAGGTCAATGCCAGCAAGCACTACCAGTTCAACCAGGACGTGGCGTTCTTTAAGAGCGGCTGGTTCGGGACCCATAACATCAAGGCCGGCTATCAATTCAACAAACTCTCCAACGTGATCAATCAGCACGGCAACGTTCCTTTAGTGGATATGTATATCGGTGCCGGCAACTACCACGCCAATCAAAACACCGTAAACGGGGCCGACAACTGCGCTACTCTGTCGCCGGAATGGGGTGGCTGCGCCGGTGAGTACGGTTATGTGATTATCAATGACTTCGCCACCGTGCTGAAAAATGGCTCTGGCGCACTCGTGCCCGCCACGGACCAGAACCATGCCTTATTCGTGCAGGATGCCTGGACCATCGGACACGGTCTCACCCTGAATCTCGGTATCCGTTTCGAAAAAGAAAACCTGCCCGCCCCTCCGGGAATCGGGATTGCCGATATCAAGACCATCAGCTTCTCATGGGCCGACAAGATTGCTCCTCGCGTGGGAGCTGCATGGGGATCGCGCGACGGCAAAATGAAGATCTTTGGCAGCTTTGGCGTCACCAACGACGTGATGAAGCTGCTGCTGGCCCAGTCCTCGTGGGGCGCGCAGGGATTCGAGAATTGCTACTACCCGTTCGGTCCAGATTCGGTCGGCACCTTCACCAACGCTGATCTCACCTCTACTGTCGCCTTCAACTCTACGGACCGCGCTTGCCCCACAGGCGTCTCCACCTCGCCAGCCAACTTTGTCGGCGGCGTAACTCCGTTATCTCTCACCGATAACAGTGGCGTTTCGCTGGTTGAAAACGTCAACTTCCGTCCCGAGGAGCCAGTCGCCCCCGGCCTCAAGCCCTATCGCCAGCACGAGTACGTCGGCGGATGGGATTACCAGATCAACAAGGATTGGGCCTTCGAAGCCCGCTATGATCGCCGCCGCCTGGATCACGTCATCGAGGACGCTTCGTTGGCCGATCCCAGCGCCTTCGAAATCTATACCGTCGTCAATCCCGGCCAGGGCGTAAATAAGACACTGAATGGCTATGCCAGTTACCTCACCTCGCTAGGCGATGCCTACGGTCCCGGCACAGCCGCCTTTAACGGCAATCCTGCCACGCCGTTCGGCACCTGCACCGGTTGCCCCAACAACCCGGTGGCCATCCGCGACTACGATGGTTTGGAATTCCGGCTGACCAAGTCGCAGGCCAGGGGCTGGTCTGGAATGTTCAGCTATACCTACAGTCGCCTATGGGGCAACTATGCCGGCCTCACCACCACCGACCAAAGCGACGGCGGCATCACCGGACGCAACTCGCCCGATACCACCCGTTCGTTCGATGAGCCGTTTTACTACTTCGGCGCTAACGGCAGGTCCACTGATGGGCCTCTGCCCACCGACCGTCCCAACGCGTTCAAGACCTACGCTTACTACGCCATGCCCTGGCGCGGCAACTACAGAAACAACACCACCACCTTCGGACTCTTCCAGGTCGCTTACTCCGGCAGCCCGATGAGTTCGTTTACCGACGTGGGCCTAGCCAACCCCGATGGCGCAAGCACACCAGCCGTGCTCGAAGCCACCTACATCTTCGGCCGTGGCAACTGGGTCAACGTAAATCAGGACGCGTCCGGAAACATTACGTTCGGCAATCCCTACGCGCGCCGCACACCGTGGTACACCCAGACCGATTTCAACCTGCAACACTCCGTCAAGGTGAACAAGAACAACGAGAGCCAGGTACTCAACTTCAACGCCACCTTTACCAACCTGCTCAATCAACACTCAGTCACTTCGTACTGGGAAGGATTCAACTCGAACTACCTCGGTTCGGTGTTGTTGCCAAACGGACAGAGCATTTTCAACGGTGCAGCTTTTTACCAGGCCGCCGAAACCGGATACAGCGCCCAAGCGTCGTCCGCCGGAATGGTTCTGAACGGCATGTATGGGCAACCAAACCTCTGGCAGATCTCGCGCCATATCCGCCTCGGGGCGCAGTTTACTTGGTAGCTGCCTGCACGGCAAAACAGTTTCAGGAGGCCCGATCGGGCCTCCTTTTTTTCCCGTAGGCACCGAATCGATTGGCACACGGCCGAATGTGAATTCAATAAATACTCCAGGGGCCAGATGACCCTCCGAGAAAACCAGGGGTTGCGGTTCCCGAGGGAATTTGTTTTGAAGTCGTAGAGGCTTCCTCTTTAGCCGACGCGGTTGCTTCGAGGACCTTCTCGTGAATGTGAGACGAGAACAGGTGGAACCATCGCAAAACGACCAAGGTCGCGAAGATCCACCACAGGAACCAGGTCTTCTGAAGGAAAAGGATCACGGGACTCCTCCCAGTCTCTCGCTAACGCCCACGAAAGTGGTATTCAGCCGAACCTTCCGCAGTATACTATATAGTCGATGGATATACTAGACATAGGAGATTAGCGCATTCTACACCCGTTGTTTGCTGTCATGTTCCTGCTGCTCAATGAGACCGACCGGTTCCAGGGCGCATTTGATGCGGCCACTGAGAGGAACGAACGAGCAGTGACATGTCAGCATCGTTGCGCGGCAAGTAGTAAAAGGGGCGGATATCCCTTCTCCTCGAGCCGAAGCGCTTGCGCCGATTCAGCGACTATCCTCCCGGCGACCGTTACACGCACCTTGCCCACAGCCGGAGAAATCGTGATGGGATGGTCAGGCCCGGGAATTCTGATCTCCTTTCCTTTGCTCGTCTTTGTCTCCATTTGCGCTCCTCGCGATACTAGTTACAGCTTCGAGCCGCCATCGACTGGAATGCTCGCTCCTGTGATCCAGCGCGCACCATCAGATGCCACAAAAGCGACTACGTCGGCGATGTCTTCAGGTTTGCCGATCCGCTTCAATGCCTGCATCCCCAACGTGACCTCGCGGCCCGCTTCTGTCTTCGTAAAATTCGACATATCCGTGTCGATTACTCCTGGTGCGACAGCATTTACGCGTATGCCACTTGGCCCGAGAATGGCGGCCCAGTGTTTGACCAGAGTCTCAATTGCTCCTTTGGTAGAGGCATAAGCAAGAATTGAAGGGTTTTCCAAACCGGGCTTGCCCACCACCGTACGAGCTACAGCGGAAGAGATGAGAACGATGTTTGAGCGCTCACCAAGGATTGGCAAGAGTTGCTGCACCAGGAAGAATGGACTTCGGACGTTCGTTGCAAAGAGATTGTCAAAATCCTCTACCGTGTAATCCGCGATGCGTGCCGCCTTGCTGATTCCGGCGTTGAGCACAAGCACATCCAATCGATCGCCGACGATTGAGCGCACCTGTTTTGCTAGCAGCGCAGCACCGTTCGGCGTTCCCAGATCCGCCGAGATCGCTTTTGCGCGTCCGCCTCTCGTTAGGATCTCAGAGACCAGGGATTCCGCTTCCTGACCGGAGCGGCCGTAGTGAACCAGGACGTGTGCCCCGGCCCTAGCAAGTGCCGCCGCTGTAGCGCGGCCGATTCCTCTTGACGCGCCTGTCACGAGCGCAGTTTTGTTTTGGAGTGTAGTCATTGTCCTCTCTCGTCCTGTCAGTTTAACGGATAATACGGTTGCGCCACCTGGAGCCGAAGGAGAGCCGACGCCGCCGGGTGCCCGCTCTCAACCATGTCCGCGCGAATACATCTCTTCAGGCCCATGGACCGAGTGCATGCGCCGATTCAGGCATTCATTCCGCCATCCACGGTAAGATTCGCCCCGGTAATGTACGAGGACTCCGCGCCCGCGACAAACGCCACCAGCGCAGCTACCTCATCAACGTGCCCGTAGCGGTTGAGTGCTGTAACGGCCTTCTGCGGCACCGCCCACTCGC
>Ga0302324_100019870_pt1 | contig 13167 bp, 9 predicted proteins | sample Palsa_T0_1_FD_201949 | JGI IMG/M metagenome (GOLD analysis project Ga0302324, IMG submission 201949) | Peat permafrost microbial communities from Stordalen Mire near Abisko, Sweden - Palsa_T0_1 | ecosystem: Environmental > Terrestrial > Soil > Palsa > Peat permafrost | place: Sweden: Abisko...
CGCGGCCGCGGCGGCGGCCGGGTGCGATGCCAGGGACGCGGCGCGGATCGCCGCGTACCAGTCGGTGGCGGGGGCGGCCAGCGCGGCGGTCCGCTTGCTGGCGCTCGACCCGATGCGGGCCACCGCCGTCCTGGCCCGGCTGACCCTCGACATCGACCGGATCGCCGATCGTGCGGCCGCGGCCGCGGCCGGCCCGCTCGACGAGTTGCCCTGTCCGTCCGCTCCGGCCCTCGACCTGCTGGCCGAAGCGCATATCCGAGCGGAGGTGAGACTCTTTGAGTCTTGACCACGACCACGGTTCCGGTGCGCACGAGCACGGGACGCACGAACACCCGGTCCCGCCGCGCGCGGGGCGCGCACTGCGGATCGGCATCGGCGGGCCGGTTGGCAGCGGCAAGACCGCGCTGGTGGCCGCGCTCTGCCGGGCGCTGCGGGACGAGCTCAACCTCGCGGTGGTGACCAACGACATCTACACCACCGAGGACGCCGACTTCCTGCAACGGGCGGGGGTGCTCGACGTCGACCGGATCACCCCGGTCCGGACCGGCTGCTGCCCGCACACGGCGATCCGCGACGACATCGCGGCCAACCTGGACGCGGTCGAGGACCTGGAGGCGCGGTTCGGCGGGCTCGACCTGGTGCTGGTGGAGAGCGGCGGCGACAACCTGACCGCGACGTTCTCGCGCGGGCTGGCCGACCAGCAGATCTTCGTGCTCGACGTGTCCGGCGGCGACAAGGTGCCGCGCAAGGGCGGCCCTGGCGTCACCTTCTCCGACCTGCTGGTGATCAACAAGACCGACCTCGCGCCGCTGGTCGGGGCGTCGCTCGAGGTCATGGCGCGGGACGCGTCGGCCGTACGCGAGGGACGCCCGGTGCTCTTCACCTCGCTGCGCGCAGACCCGCTGGCGTCCGAGGTCGCCGACTGGGTGCGGGCCGCCGTCCGATCCCCGTCCTTCCTTTAGCCCGAACGGACGCGTGATTCCACTGGAGGCCACATTGCTCCCGGACGCAGCCAGCGCGGGGGCCGGTGGCCCGGGTGGGCTCGGACGGAACCGGATCAGCGCGTCGGCCGAGATCGTGGCGGTCGTAGGGACCGCCGGGGTGACGCGGCTGCCGGTGCTGTCGTCGCAGGTGCCACTGATACTGCGGCGGACGCCCGAGGCCGTCTATGTGGTCGGCGGGGCGGCCGGGCCTATTGGCGGGGATGAGCTGGCCTTGCGGATCTCGGTTGGCGCGGGGGCGTTCCTGCGGGTCCGGACGGCGGCGGCATCGATCGCGCTGCCAGGGCCGGACGGGCTCGAGTCGGTGTTCCTGGTAACGATCGAGGTCGCGGCCGAAGCCCGGCTGGAGTACCTGCCCGAGCCGGTCGTGCTGTCGGCGGGCGCGCGGCACGCGACGATCATCCGGGCGACCGTGGCCGAGGGCGGGTCGCTCCTGCTCCGCGACGAGGTGCTGCTCGGGCGGCACGGCGAGGCGGGCGGCGCTTCGCGGACGGAGCTACGGGTCAGCTACGCCGGGCGGCCGCTGCTGCGGCAGTCGCTTGAGGTGTCGGGGGCCGACTCGGCCGACCTGGGACCGGCGGTGCTGGCCGGCCATCGCGGAGCCGGGACGCTCCTGCACGTCGGCCCGGACCTCGGCTCGGCCCCCGGCCCGGACCTCGGCTCGGACCTCGGCTCGCGTGCGGCCGGCCTCGGTGACTCGGCGACGGCCGGGTCGGACGCGCCGACCGTGGCCGTCATGCGGCTGGCGGGCCCGGGGATCCTGGTGACGGCGCTGGCCGAGGACGCGGTAACCCTTCGACGCCGCCTGTCGCTGGCGTAGGCGACAGGGGCGGAGGGGGCGAGGTGGGGTTAGGCCGGGATGGCGGCCTTGGCGGTGGTTGAGGGGAGGCCGACCGGGCCGGGGCGGACGTGGAGGAGGCGGCCCGCCAGGGGCTGGGCCGCCAACTGGTCTTCGGTGAGGCCGACGCTGGCGCTGGTGATGTAGAGGTCGGCGAACCCCGGGCCGCCGAAGGCGCAGCTGGTGGGCTGGGAGACCGGGACCGGCAGCACGGCGTCCGGCTGGCCGTCCGGGGTGAGCCGGCGCAGGGCGCCGCCGCCCCACATCGCCACCCACACGCAGCCGTCCGCGTCCACCGTCAGGCCGTCGGGGACGCCTTCGGCGCCGGATAGGTCGGCGAAGACCCGGCGGGCGAACGCCTCGCCGGTCGCGGGGTCGTAGTCGAACACGTCAACCCGGCGCAGCGGCGAGTCCGCGTAGTACATCCGCGAGCCGTCGGGCGACCAGCCGAGCCCGTTGGACACGGTCACGTTCTTGATCACCGGGTTCAGCCTCGGGCCGGAGTCGAGCCGGTACAGCTCGCCCAGCGGCTCCGCCTCGGTCATGTGCATCGATCCAGCCCAGACCCGGCCGGCCGGGTCGACCCCGGCGTCGTTGAAGCGGATGCCGTCCCTGGCGGGCGCTTCGGCGATGGTCCTGGCGACCCACCGGCCGCCCCGCTCGGCCGGGAACAGCAGGGTCAGCGCGGCCCCGCCGGCGATGAGGATGCCGCCGCCGACGGCGGGGAACGCGGCCGACACGGGACCGGGCGAGTCGGTCACCGTCTCCGCGGACGGGAAGTAAGTGCGGTGCAGCCGCGCGCCCTCGATGTCCACCCACAGCAGGCAGTCGTCCTCGGGTACCCAGTACGGGCCCTCGCCGAGCGCGGCCGTCACGTCTCCGACCGGCTCGACCACCGCCGCCACGTTCACCGTCATCATCGCGATCGCCTCCGCGCTCCGCCGCTCCGGCCTCTTTGACAGGCAGAGATTAACTGACGTTTACCCAGCTGAGGGCGTGACGCCACGCAAGCGCTGAGTGATCGCCGGAGAGTCGCCCGGGACCGTTCGGGCAAACGATTTTGACTCGCCTAGTTTTCCAGGACCCGCAGGGCGGCGGCGAGGATCTCGGTGCGGTCGGCGGGCTCGAGCGGACCGCCGCTGAGCTGCACAGCGGCCAGGGTCGCGGCCTTGACCACGGCGAGCGCGGCGTTCGCGCGGATCAGGGCCGCGCGGTCCGGATCAGGGCCGGCCACCGCCGCGACCGTCTCCGCCGTGATCGTCTGCGAGGAGCGGGGAAGCTGCGCGTCGACGATCGCCAGCGCGGCCGGGTCGCGGTCGAAGATGAGGGCCAGGTCGCGGGAGTCGGCGGTGATGTCGATAATCGCGCCGAGCAGGTCCTCCGGCTTCGCTCCCCCGTCGGAGTCGAGGCTGTCCAGCAGCCGCGTGTAGCCGGTGATCGGCCCGGCCAGCAGGCCGCCGAGGATCGCCGACTTGGACGGGAAGTGGTAGTAGAGCGCGGCCGTGGTGGTGCCGAGCTCGCGGGCGATGTCGGCAATGCTCGTCCCGGTGTAGCCCTGCCGCGCGAACAGGTCGGCCGCGATGGCGAGGATCCGCTGCCTGGTGTCGGGCTGACTGGTGTCGTGCGGCTTCGCCATGGCATCACCGTACCACTTGCTTATCGATCAGTAAGTCGCTAGCGTTTGCTTACTAACCGATAAGTAAGGAGATGCTCATGACTGATGCGGCCGGGGCGCCCGCCGCCTCCTTCGCGTGGACGCGGCGGCACGTGCTCACGCTCGTCGTGCTGTGCCTGGCGGCGCTGCTCGACACCGTCGACGTCACCGTCGTCAACGTCGCCATGCCCGCGATCAGGGAGTCGCTGCACTTCTCCGAGAGCGGGCTGTCGTGGATGGTGAACGCGTACATGGTTCCGTTCGGCGGGTTCCTGCTGCTCGGCGGGCGCGCGGGTGACCTCCTCGGACGGCGGCGGGTGCTGGTCGCGGGGACGGCGGCGTTCGCGCTGGCGTCGCTCGGGTCCGCGCTGGCGCCGTCGGCCGGGGTCATGGTCGGCACCCGCGCGGCCGAGGGGCTCGCGGCCGCGTTTGTGGTGCCGATGACGCTGGCGCTGCTCAGCTCCGTGTTCCCGGCCGGGCCGGCCCGCAACCGGGCGTTCGCGGTCTGGGGCGGGGTGTCGGCGGCGGGGGGGACGCTCGGGCTTGTCCTCGGCGGGGTGCTCGTCACCGCCGTCGGCTGGCGGTGGATCTTCCTGGTCAACCTCCCGGTCGGCGCGGTCGTGGTGGCGGCGGCGCTGCGGCTGCTGCCGGCCGACGGCCCCCGCTCCGCTATCGGCCGAGGCGGCTTCGACGTGGGCGGCGCGCTCAGCGTGACCGCGGGGACGAGCCTGCTCGCGTACGCGGTGGTGCAGACCGGCAGCCATCCGTGGGAGTCGGCCCGCACGATCGCGCTGCTGGCCGTGGCGGCGGCGCTGATCGGCTACTTCGTCGCGCACGAGCGGTTCGTCGCCCGCTCGCCGCTGATGCCGCTGGCCTTGTGGCGGAACCGGTCGGTGGCCGGCGCCAACGTCGTGTCGGCGCTGACGGCGAGCGCGCTGTTCGCGGTTTTCTACTCCACGACGCTCTACATGCAGCAGGTGCTGCGCTACTCGGCGCTGCGGACCGGCCTCGCGTACGTGCCGTTCGGGCTCTCGATCCTGGTCGCGGCCTCGCTCGCGCCGGCCCTGGTGTCGCTCGTCGGGATCCGCTGGACGACGATCGCGGGGGCGCTGACGTCGGTTGTCGGGTTCGCGCTGCTCGCCCGCGTCCCGGCCGACGGTCAGCTGCTGACCGACGTCATCGTCCCGACCGTCGTGGTCGGGCTCGGCGGCGGGCTGATGATCGTGCCCACCTCGATCGCGGCGATGTCCGGCGCGGCCGCCACAGGTCACGGGGTCGCCTCGGCGCTGCTCAACGTCAGCCGCCAACTCGGCGGCGCACTCGGGCTGGCCGTCATCTCGACCGTCGTCGCGAGCGCCACCGCGGCCTCGGCCGGGACCGGGCACGGGTTGCCGGCCGCGCTCACGGCCGGCTTCCGGGCCGGGTTCGTGATCAGCGCCGCGCTGGTCGGTGTGAGCGTTCTCACCGCCGCCGCGCTGCTGCGCGAGGAAGGCCGTGGCCAGCGGGTCGACCTGATCGCGCTGCAGGCCGGCTAGCTCGGAGCCGCGCGGGACGGGGCGAATCGGGTACATACGATGAGGAGTGGTGGCCCCTGACAGGGCCGGGGAGGAGCAGTCGTGATGCCCGGTGTTCTTGATGCTCGTGAGCGTGACGAGGCGATACGAAAGCTGGCCGCGGGGCCGCTCGACGTGCTGGTGATCGGCGGCGGCATTACTGGCGCCGGGGCCGCGCTCGACGCCGCCTCCCGCGGCCTTCGGGTCGGGCTGGTCGAGGCCCGCGACCTGGCGGCGGGCACCTCGAGCCGGTCGAGCAAGCTCATTCACGGCGGCCTGCGCTACCTCGAGCAGGGTGACTTCAAGCTCGTCAGGGAGGCCCTGCGCGAGCGCGACCTGCTGGTCAGCAGGCTCGCGCCGCACTTGGTGCGCCCGGTGCCGTTCCTCTACCCGCTGTACAGGAAGGTGGTGGAGCGGCCGTACGTCGGCGCTGGCCTGGTGATCTACGACGCGATGGAGGGCATCAAGCGACCCGTCCCGCACCACCGGCACCTGACGATCCGCGGCGCGCTGCGCCGGGCCCCGGCGCTGCGACCCGACCGGCTGGCGGGCGCCATGCTCTACTACGACGCCCAGGTCGACGACGCCCGGTACACGGTCACGGTCGCCCGGACGGCGGTTCGGCACGGCGCGACCGTGCTCACCCGGGCGAGCGCGGTGTCGCTGCTGCGGAACGGCTCGCGGGTGACCGGCGCGCGGGTGCGGGATGAGGAGAGCGGGCGGACGTTCGATGTGGCGGCGACGTCGACCATCGTCTGCGCCGGGGTCTGGTCGGACCCGGTGTTCGCGGCGAGCGGCGTGCGGGCGGGGTATCAGGTCCGGATGTCCAAGGGCGTGCACCTGGTCATGCCCCGGTCGGCGATCGACTCCGAGACCGGCATGATCATCCGGACCAGCAAGAGCGTGCTGTTCTTCATCCCGTGGGATGACCGGTGGATCGTCGGCACGACCGACACCGAGTGGTCGGGCGACCGGGCCGAGCCGGGCGCGACCGCCGAGGACGTCGACTACATCCTCGGCGAGGCCAACCGGGTGCTGGCCCGCCCGCTGTCGCGGTCGGACGTGCTCGCGGTCTACGCCGGGCTGCGGCCGCTGGTGGCCGAGCCGGCCCCGGTCAAGCATGCGGACGGTAAGCATGCGGACGGTAAGCATGCGGACGGTAAGGGCGGGGCGGACGCTGCGGGCGGGGGCGGCGGCCCGGAGAAGCCGACCACCAAGCTGTCCCGCGAGCACGTGGTCGACGCGCCGGAGCCCGGCCTGGTCTCGATCGCGGGCGGGAAGTTCACCACCTACCGGCTGATGGCCAAGGACGTGGTGGACGCCGCGGTCGAGCATTTCCCCCGGCCGGTCCCGCCGTCGGTCACCGGCGAGCTGCCGCTGATCGGCGCCGACGGGCTGCCCGCGGTCCGCGCCTCGGCCCAGCGGCTGGCGGACGACTACGGCGTGCCCCTGGCCTCGGTCGAGCACCTGGTGGCGCGGTACGGTGCGACCGCGGTCGAGGTCCTCGAGTTGATCCGGGCAGACAAGGCGCTCGGCCCCGCCCTCGCGGGCGGCGCGCCCCACCTGCGGGCCGAGGTCGCCTACGCGGTCACCCATGAGGGCGCGCTGCACGTGACCGACGTGCTCGCCCGCCGGGTGCGGCTGCTGATCGAGTCGGCCGACTCCGGGGCGTCGGTCGCCCCCGAGGTCGCGGCGATCATGGCGCCGCTGCTGGGCTGGAACCGTCGCCGCCGGGCGGCCGAGGTCCGCGAGTACCAGGCCTTCGCCGCCACCAACGCGGCCGCCCTGCGGGCCCCGGTCGTGGCCGGGGACGCGTCGGCTAAGGAGCTTATCCCGGCGTAGGTGACAGGTGAGCGGTCAGGGTCGGGGCGGCGGTCACGCGCGGGGCGGGTTATTTACATCTTTACAAGTTGGTTACAAGGGATATATTTGCCACCAGCAATGTAGGGAGGTCCGCCGGACGGGCGAGGCCGACGGGACGGAGTGCTGGTGGACCTTAACCCCTATGTGGTGCTCGGCAGCGCCATCGTCGGGCTGCTCGTCGGGCTCACCGGGGCCGGGGGCGGGGCGCTGATGACGCCGATGCTGATCCTGCTGTTCAACGTCAAGCCGTCCACGGCCATCTCCAGCGACCTGGTCGCGGCGGTGGTGATGCGGCCGGTCGGGTCGGTCGTCCACATGCGCAAGGGCACCGTTAACTACGGGCTGGTCGGGTGGATGTGCCTGGGGTCGGTGCCGATGGCGTTTCTGGGCGCGTACCTGCTGCACCTTTTCGGCGGCGGCACGGCCCAGCAGACGAACGTCGAGACCCTGCTCGGCGCGGCGCTGCTGGTCGGCACGGCCGGGATGCTGCTCCGCTCCTGGCTGGACCGGCGGGCCGGCCAGCAGCGGACGCAGGCGATCGACGCGCTCGGGATCAGGCCCTGGATCACGGTCGCGATCGGCGCGGTGGGCGGGCTCATCGTCGGCATGACGTCGGTCGGGTCCGGGTCGCTGATGATCGTGCTGCTGCTGTTCGCCTACCCGGCGCTGTCGGCCGGGCAGCTGGTGGGGACCGACCTCACCCAGGCGGTGCCACTGACCGCCGCCGCCGCGCTCGGCGCGCTGGCGTTCGGGCACGTGCAGTTCGGGGTGACCGCGGCCCTGGTACTCGGCTCGGTCCCGGCCGTGCTGGTCGGGTCGCTGCTGTCCTCGCGGGCGCCGGACAAGTACATCCGCCCGGCCATCACCTTCGTGATCTTCGCTTCGGGGCTGAAGTACGCCGGGATGGGGACGACCGAGCTCGGCTGGACGCTCTGCCTGGTGCTGCTGGCGTGCGGCGGGTACTGGCTGGCGCGGAACAAACCCTGGCAGGCCGAGCGGAGCGTGGGCGAGGCGGATCCCGGGCCACCGCAGGAGCTGACGGCTGACATCCTTAATAGGTGATGGATGAGCGTCAAAGCGACAGTCAGGGGCAACCGGCGGGTCACGCGGCGGCGATGCAGGCGGCGGTTCGGGATGAGGGGCGGCAGTTCGCGCTGCCGCTGGTCGTTCGGGTGGAGCGGGCGGACCCGCCGGCCAGGACCGACGCGCTTGAGGGGGCGGCCCGGGCGGTGCTTGAGTTCCTGTCCGACCCCCGGGTGACCGAGCCGGACGGGGAGTGGGCGGCGGCCGCCCGGGCCTGGGAGGACGCGCGGATCCGGAAGGTCGTGCGGCGGGCTCGGGGGGCCGCCTGGGAGCGGGCCCGGGCGCTGCCCGGGATCACGGTCGGGCAGCGGACGGCCGAGGTCCGGGTGTACCCGCCGGTGCCGGTTGACGACTGGCCCGCCGATCTGGCCAAGCTCCAGGTCTCCGGCACCGACTTCGAGGATCCGACGCCGCCGGGAGACGCGCCGGACGGGGTGCCGGTGCTGTGGCTGAATCCGGAGCTGCCGATGTCGACCGGTAAAGCCATGGCCCAGGTCGGCCACGGTGCGCAGCTGGCGTGGTGGGAGCTGGAACCCACGGACCGTTCGAAATGGAAAGATGTCGAATTTGACCTTCGGGTGCGAACGGCCGGAGTCGGGCAGTGGAAGGAACTGCTGGCAAGCGGGCTGCCGGTGGTCACCGACGGGGGATTTACCGAGGTCGCGCCGGGGTCGGCGACGGTGGTGGCGGATCATCCGGCGCTGCGGATGGCCTGAGGTCGCGTCGGTGCCCCTGCGAGGTGAAAGTGACGCTTGATGCTGCCGTGACAATTGATGCCGCACTTGATCGCTGATCAGTTTCTTTCTTGCTAAAAATGCGGCTTCTCGTGCTATTTCTTCAACTTGCGCAGCTATTGGCTCAATAAGATGCCCCCGACGTCGCTTCGCGTGGGGGGAGGGACAGCGCCATGGCCGCGCAGCCCACGACCGCACCGGTCCTATCCGGACTGGTGCCGCCGCTGGCGGTTGGCTTCAATTCGCGCCAAGAGACCGGGTTCCGGCTGGCCGACGGGTTCCGGCCGGGCGAGACGATCCTGCTCGTCCCGCCGCAGGGCGGCGCGCCCGATGGCGGCCCGACCGCGGCCGCCGTCGCGGCCGACGCCGTCAGCGGCACCGGGAAGACCCAGCTGGCGGTCGGCTTCGTGCACCAGCTGTGGTCCACCCGGTCGGTCGACCTGCTCGTCTGGGTGGCGGCCGGCAACCGGACCGCGATCGTGGCCGGCTACGCACGCGCCGCCGCCGATTTGAACCTGGCCGAGGCCGGCAGCGCGGCCGCGGCCGCCGGGGCCGGGGCCGGGGCCGCCCAGACCGCGGACGGCAGCGCGCAGCGGTTCCTCGACTGGCTGCGCCGCACCCCGCGCCGCTGGGCGGTCGTGCTCGACGGGGTGACGTCGCGGGCCGACCTCGACGGGCTGTGGCCGCAGGGGCCGGCCGGGCAGGTGGTGGTCACCAGCCGGCTGCGGGCGGAGGAACTGGCCGACCCCGGCGCCCGCAGGACCGCCTACGGGATCCCCGGGTTCAGCCGCCGCGAGGCGGTCGGGTACCTGAACACCCGGCTGGTCAGCTTCCCCGACCAGCGGATCGAGGCGCTCGACCTGGCCGCGGACATCGGCGGGCTGCCGCTCGCGATGGCGCAGGCGGCGGCGGTGATCATCGTGGCCGAGGGCACCTGCCGGGAGTACCGGGCCGAGTACGCGCAGCGGCTGCGCGCGAACCCGCCCTCGGTCATCGACGGCTGCCCGCCGTCGCTCCTGGCCACCTGGTCGATCGCGGTCGAGTACGCGCACGAGATGCCGCCGGCCGGCCTGGCCTGGCCCGCCCTCGCGTTCGCGGCCATGCTCGACGCCAGCGGCATCCCGGCGGCGGTGCTGACCGCGCGGGCCGCGTGCGCGTACATCACCGGCCGGCCCGAGGTCGGCCCGGCCGAGCAGACCCTGGTCAGGACCGCCTACGACGCGCTCGAACGGCTCGGGCTGGCGGCCGTCGACGCGTCGAGCAGCGCCCGCACGGTCTGGCTGCATGCCAGCGTCCGGTCCTGCGTCCGCGCCTACCTGACCCCGGCCAGCGTCGACCAGGTCGTGCAGGCGGCGGCGACCGCGCTGGCCGAGGCCTGGCCGCAGCGCGGGGCGGCGCCGGAGCTGAGCCAGGCGCTGCGGGACTGCGCCGCCGCGCTGCACGCCTTCGCGGGCGACCTGCTGTGGCAGCCGGAAGCCCATCCGACGCTGGTCAGGGCCGGGACGTCGCTGATGGAAGCGCCGATGCTGGCCGACGCCGCCATCGCCTACTGGCAGGCGATGGCGGGCGCCTGCGGTCAGCTGCTCGGGCCCGGGCACCCGCAGTCGGTGCTCGCCCGGGGCCAGCTATCCGGCGCCTACGCCGCCGCCGGCCGGCCCGCCGAGGCGCTGGCGGGCGCCGAGGCGGCGCTGGCCGACCGCGAGCGGACCCTCGGTCCCGAGCATCAGGACACGGTGACCGCGCGGGTCAACGCGGCCCGGTCGCTCGAGGCGGCCGGGCGGACAGCCGAGGCCATCGCGCTGTACGAGCAGGCGCTGGGGTCGCGCGAGCGGATGTTCGGCGGGGCAAACCGGGAGACGCTGGCGGTGCGGGCGCAGCTGGCCGCCGCGTACTCGGCGGCCGGGCGCCGCGACGAGAGCATCAGGCTCTACGAGCAGACCCGGTTCGACGCCGAACGGGCGCTGGGGCCGCTGCACCAGGACACGCTGGCGGCGGGGGCCAGCCTGGCCGGCGCCTACGCGGCGGCGGGCCAGCACCGCGAGGCGATCGCCGCCTACCAGCGCGCGCTGGCCGGCCGCGAGCGGGCGAGCGGGCCCGAGCACCCGGACACGCTGACGGTCCGGGCGCAGCTCGCCACCGCCTACCGGCTCGGCGGGAAGCTCAAGGACGCGATCGGCCAGTACGAGCGGGTGCTGGCGGACCGCTCGCAGGTGCTCGGCCCGGACCACCCGGACACGATCACCGCCCGCGGCAACCTCGCGTACGCGTATCGCACCGCCGGGCGGCTGAAGGACGCCCTGCCGCACTACGAACGGGTGGTGGCCGACCGCGAGCGGGTCGGCGGCCCGGACCACCGCGACACCATCGCCGCGCGGGCCGTCCTCGCCGCCGCCTACCAGCAGGCGCGGCGGATGCGGGACGCCATTGACGCCTACGAGCGCGCGGTCGCCGATGGCGACCAGGTGCTCGGCCCGGGCGACGTCGAGGCGCTCACCACCCGGTACAACCTGGCGGTGGCGTACTCCGAGGCCGGCCGGCTGGCGGACGCGGTCAAGGTGCTCGGCCGGACCATGGCCGACTGCGAGCGCCACCTGGGCCCCGACCACCCGATGACCGGCACGGTCAGGGACCACCTGCGGGCCGCTACCCAGTGACGGCGACGCCGGCGAAGGGTTTTGAGTAAAAGCGACAGAGGGGCACATGGCACCAGCGCAGTTCGACTACATCATCGTCGGTGGCGGCTCGGCGGGCAGCGCGCTCGCCGCCCGGCTGTCGGCCGACCCGACCACCCGGGTGCTGGTCCTCGAGGCCGGACGGCCGGACTTCATCTGGGACCCCTTCATCCACATGCCGGCCGCGCTCACCTTCCCGATCGGCTCTCAGTTCTACGACTGGAAGTACGAGAGCGAGCCGGAGCCGTTCCTCAACGACCGGCGGATCTACCACGCGCGCGGCAAGGTGCTCGGCGGTTCCTCGTCCATCAACGGGATGATCTTCCAGCGCGGCAACCCGCTCGACTACGAGCGCTGGGCGGCCGACCCGGGCATGTCGTCCTGGGACTACGCGCACTGCCTGCCGTACTTCAAGCGGATGGAGAACTGCCTGGCGGCGGCGCCGGGGACGCAGGACGAGCCGTTCCGCGGTCACGACGGGCCGCTGACGCTCGAGCGCGGGCCCGCCACCAACCCGCTGTTCGGCGCGTTCTTCGCGGCCGTCAAGCAGGCCGGGTACCCGCTCACGGCGGACGTCAACGGCTACCGGCAGGAGGGGTTCGCGCCGTTCGACCGGAACATCTCCCGCGGGCGGCGGCTGTCGGCCGCGCGGGCCTACCTGCACCCGGCCATGTCGCGGCCGAACCTCAAGGTCGTCACGATGGCGCACACGACCCGGATTCTGTTCTCGGGAACGCGCGCGACCGGGGTGGAGTTCGTGCTCCGGGGTGGCGTCGGGGTGCGCGGGGCCGATGTGGTCTCCCTCTCGTCGGCGCCGCGGCGGGCGTACGGCGGCGAGGTGATCGTGTGCTCCGGCGCCTTCGGGTCGCCGCAGTTGCTGCAGCTGTCGGGGGTGGGCAACGCGGCCGAGCTGGCCGGGCTCGGCATCGACGTGGTGGCGGACCTGCCCGGCGTCGGCGAGAACCTGCAGGACCACCTCGAGGTGTACATCCAGTACGGGTCGAAGCAGCCGGTCTCGGTCGCGCCCGCGCTCAAGTGGCGGAACCGGCCCGGGGTGGCGCTGCGGTGGGCGCTGACGCGCTCGGGCCCGGGCGCCACCAACCACTTCGAGGCGGGCGGGTTCGCCCGGTCGAACGACGTCGTCCGCTACCCGAACCTGATGTTCCACTTCCTGCCGATCGCGATCCGGTACGACGGGTCGGCGCCAGTGAAGGGGGATGGGGAGGCGGGTGGGGGGCACGGCTACCAGGTGCACATCGGGCCGATGTACTCGGACTCGCGCGGCACGGTCAAGATCAAGTCGACCGACCCGTTCCAGCACCCGGCGCTGCGGTTCAACTACCTGTCCACGCCGGCCGACCGGCAGGAGTGGACCGAGGCGATCGCGATCGCGCGCCGGATACTCAACCAGCCCGCGTTCGACGAGTTCAACGCGGGCGAGCTGTCGCCCGGGCGAGCGGTCTCGTCCGAGTCGTCGGTGCTCGAGTGGGTCGCGCGGGACGCCGAGACCGCGCTCCACCCGTCCTGCACCTGCGCGATGGGCACCGGGCCGCTCGCGGTCACCGACCCAGGGTCGCTGCGGGTGCACGGGGTCGACGGCCTGCGGGTGGTCGACGCGTCGGCCATGCCCTATGTGACCAACGGCAATATCTACGCCCCGGTGATGATGATGGCGGAAAAGGCGGCGGATCTGATCGCGGGCAACACGCCGCTGCCGCCGCAGGAAATCGCCTTCTACCGCCATAATTCGGACGCGCGGCCGCCTGAGT
>Ga0302324_100019872_pt1 | contig 13166 bp, 8 predicted proteins | sample Palsa_T0_1_FD_201949 | JGI IMG/M metagenome (GOLD analysis project Ga0302324, IMG submission 201949) | Peat permafrost microbial communities from Stordalen Mire near Abisko, Sweden - Palsa_T0_1 | ecosystem: Environmental > Terrestrial > Soil > Palsa > Peat permafrost | place: Sweden: Abisko...
TTCTCCGTTCCGCTCGACAATTTGAGATCGAATGCGCGTGCGCAGATCCAGCGCCGACCACGCCAGAGTGCCGCCCAGGACGGCCAGGGCCAACCCGATAACCAGCAAGGGCGCCCAACGCGAGCGTTGGATCGGTCGGTCGATGGGCGCGGCGATGCTCATGTCGTTCCTATCAAAATTCCCAGCGCAGGCCGAACGAAAAGGCCGTGGCCGTGTAATCGCCGGCGGCGTCGGAGTAGTTGGAACGCCCCCGTTGGTATTCCACTTTGCCAAAGCCCCTCCAATGTTTGAGAAGGCGGCGTTCCACTTCAAGGGATAGATCCAGCAAGTTCCGGTTGAGGTGTTGGCCGTTCAAGACGCCGACGCCCTGCACCGGATACAGTTCGTAAACCTGTTGCGCGCTGCCTTTGACTTGCCAGTCCGGCGTTTGCCAAAGCAGATCCTGGACGAATTGATACTGGTAGTAATTGAAATAACCGCCGCCGTTGTCTTGGTCGTAGGCAAAAATCGCGCGCGTGGACGACCGCCATTGCCGTTGTGCATCCCAATATTGGTGCCAGGCCAGCTCCGTCCGATCCTGGAAAATCTCGAGATGTTCAGGCAGCGCGCGCCCATAAGTGTCCAAAGCCGACCAATCCGAGTGCGGCTGATATGAAGCTGCGTAGCTGGCGGAGAGATCGGCTTGCGTGCCGAAATTGTGGCCCACCGTCACGATCGGTCCGAACTCCCAATAATCATCCAACGGCGCCGCCAGGGACCAGCGCGTGATCGGCATGGCCCCTTGCAACCACCAACCGTCCTGGAAATCCTTGCGCAGCGAAGGCTCGAGTGTAATCCCGTCTCCTTCCACCAGCGCCGTGGCCGGCAGGCCCTGGCTGGTGGTAATCTCCAGCACCTGCTTTTCGTAGAGCGCGCGGAATTCCCAGGCCGCCTTCCAACCCTCCGGCAATTCCTTCTGGATGCGGAGGCTGGAAATAAAGGAGTCTTCCGAGTTGGTGCCTACGTTGCGCCAGTACCGGATGTCATCGCCGACCACCATGCCCACCACCTGCCAGCCGTCCAACGGCAAACGCAGCACCATTAAATCCAGTCCGTTGATGAAGAAGCCGCTCCCGCGCGGATTGACGGGGCTCAAAAGGACATTGTCCTTGTAACCCACCCCGGAAAACAGCGCGATTTGCTGGTCCCACAGCATGGATTGCGTCCAAAGCGGCTCGTCGCCGGAAATTAAATTAGTCGCCGACGGCGGGCCATCACCACCGCGACTGCGAAGCGCGAATACCGATAAATAGCTCATGATAATCAAGCAACGCCGTACACTGCGCCATGTCCATGCAAAGACAGTCTCACAACCCACCAGGGCCGACAGACTTGGATGCTTCAGGTTTAGCCTGTTCAGAAACCTCGTGGTACCTATTCAATGACCTCTATGATGGTTAAGGCCGCCTTCAAGGCCCGCATTATGCGCGGCGTCAATGATTCGCAAAAACTCTTCATGACTGATCTTGCCTTTCAATGCCGCCAACTCCGTCTTCAGTTGTTCGCGGACATCTCGCAACGCGTCCAACCAGGCCTTGCGGTTGGCCTGCAACTCCGAGCGGATTTGCTCCCGCTCCGTCGCCGTCGTCGCATGCTTTAGTTTGATGATCAAGAGATTTTGCGCCGCCAGAAATTTTTCGCGCGCCAAGTTAAAGTTGTTGATCAAGGCTTTGATGGCGGGAGGCACACTGACAGGATCGGTCGCATTGGGCGGAACCACGACAAGAGGATGCGCCGCGTTAGGCGTCGAACTCACTTGCGCCCAACCTCGGGGCGAGGCCCAGAGAATTGCCACGGCCACTGCTGTCAAAATTAAGTAACGCACTGCTTTCATTGTTCCGACACCTTCAATTGTGGGAGCCAGCCTCCGCCGGTTCCCTATTGGGAATTACTGAGCACGAATCATGCCACCGCCCTGCCATATTGACAAGCCTGGGGCAGACCATGGGCAAATCCTTCCCATCCTCACCTCTCGGACGATTCTCCCTCCCTTCCTTTGGGTGAATTCACCCAATGCCAGGGGCTTATCGCCTGTGGAATTGAGTGCTATTCCCCAGTGGCGCCATCGGGTTTACTCCGACCTCCGCCGAGCCGGTAACGCAAGAAATCCCGCGACACACCCAGCAACCGCGCCGCGGCCGAGACATTATCGCCCGTTTGTCGCAACGCCCGTCCGATGAGCACTGCCACCGCATCATCGAGCACAAATCCTTCCGGTGCAAAGTGAAAATTGGGGTTCAACCATTCGGTGTGCGCCACCGTTTTGTGGGGATCGATGGTGGTCTGCAACTGCTCCAGGTTCAACTCCGCGCCACCCTCGAACACAATGGCCCGTTCCAGCTCGTGCGCCAGTTCGCGCACATTGCCCGGCCAGGCATAGGCGCTCAAGCGCTGCCGCCCGCCCGCTGTCAACCGTTTGCCCGGCACGCGGTGCCGGCGGCACAAGTTTTCCAGCAACAACTCCGCCAGCTTCACCACTTCCTCACCCCGTTCCCGCAACGGCGGAATTTGGATGCGATAGAGATCGAGCCGGTGAAACAAATCCTCCCGAAATTTTCCCTCCGTGACCAATTCCGAGATGTTGCGGTTGGTGGCCGCGATCACCCGCGTGTCCACGCTCAACTCGCGCGTTCCGCCCAGACGTCGGAGACGATTATCCTCGATTACTTTGAGCACTTTGGCCTGCAGCGCGGGCGAAAGACTTGGCAATTCGTCCAGAAAGAGCGTGCCGCCGCTGGCGGCCTCGAACAGACCGATCCGCGCGGTCCGCGCGTCCGTAAACGCGCCACGTTCATGTCCGAATAATTCCGATTCCGCCAGCGACTCGGCCACGGCCGAACAGTTCACTTCCACAAACGGTTGCGCCGCGCGCGGCCCGCGCTGATGCAACCAGCGCGCGATGGTCGTTTTGCCCGTGCCCGTCTCCCCTTGGATCAGCACCGGCGGCAACTGCGTTTGCATGCGCGCGTCGGCGTCGATGATTTTCTGCAATTGCGCCTCCACTTGCCCCAGCGCTTTTCCGAAAAAAAACACCGCCGCCGCCTTGGCCGTATCGTCGCGCTGCTGTTCGGCCAATCTGGCGCCCTTGCGTGTCCGCTGCGCCCGCGCGATGACCAGTGGCAATTCGCCGGCATCGAAAGGCTTGACCAGATAATCCGTCGCGCCCAGCCGCATGGCCTCGACCGCGTTGGCCACGCCGCCATTGGCCGTCATGACAATGATGGCGGTGGCCGGCGGAAAGGCATGGTCGCGCAGCAAATCGGTGCCCAGCCCGTCCGGCAGATTCACATCGAGCAGGACGAAATCGAATTGCCCGTCGCGCAGGTGCTGGCGGGTGACGGCCACTGAATCGGCCGTGGTGACATCGGCGCCGAACCGCTCCAGATTGGCGGCCAACTGCCGTCGCAACAGCGGTTCGTCTTCGACAACCAATATGCTTACGGCCTTCAGGTCAGTTGCGCTCATGCCAATGGCGGTTCCAGCACCACCGGCGATCTTGGAGTGCAACGGTCCAGTTGTGAAGCCTGAAATCTCCTATGCCGCTGACCCGGGCGCATTACGACTTTTCAAAATTCACGCTGGCCAACACGGAGGCCAAGTGGTATGAGTTGTGTCAGCCATGAGGATTTTTCACTGTTCTCCACCACGCCCCCGTCTTGTGGATATTGCTGTCGTCATGATTTTGCTCGCCGCCATCAGTTGTCCCACCCGCGCTGCCGCGCGCTCGACGCCCAGTATGACGCCTGTCGCTTTGACCGGGTTCAATCGGGATGTCGTGGTTGAAGATACTGCCCAAGGCCCCCCTTTCACCAATTACGCTTCCGAAATGAATGCGGGTGAAGGGACCGCCTTTTACCAAACCGGCTTGCCGCAGTATGCCTGGGGTTTGCCGCCTTCCGGCGCTTTCGTCAGCCTGGTGGGCGACGGCACCATCTTCCAATTCCAGCCTTACACGACCAATAATGCGCTCGTCCTCAGCCCCGACACCGGGTTGACCAACGGCACGCTCGAGCTGGTCACCCAGGCGGCTTATGCCCGCATTGCCATCCTGGCTCATTCTGGCGATGGCACCAATGAGACCGGCACCCTGACCCTCAAATTCAGCGACGGAAGTTCGATGGTAACTACCTTCTACGCTCCCGACTGGTTCAGAGCCTCGGGCAACGTGGCTTGGTTCGGCCCCGGACGCATCAACCTGACCACCGGGACAGACTCAGCCGGGCCCGAAAAGCCCCTGTTTTTCCAAACCACCGTCAACGTGGCGGCGTTAATGGGCGCAACCAACAAACCGCTGGCCAGTATTTTCTTTGGCAAGACCGTCTCCCAATCGACCGCCATTTACGCCGTCTCCGGCTTGCTGGCCGGCAGCGCGCCGCCGCCGTCAACGCCTATTGCGGCCACCGGTTGGAATCAGGATCTGGTGATAGAAAACACGGCCAGCGGCCCGCCCTACAACGCCTCGGCCTCGGAGTTGAATCCAGGCGAAAACAAAGCCTACTATCAGGCTGGCCTCACCGGCGCCACTTACGGACTGCCGCGTGACGGCTCCTTCTCCAGTCTTCTCGACGGCACGGTATTTCAGTTGCAACCTTACACCGGCAATAACGCGCTGGACATGAGCCGCGACACCGGCACCAACCAAGGCACTCTGAACCTCGCCGTGCCGGAGCTCTACGACAGCCTCTCCCTCCTAGCCAATTCTTCCGGCGGCGGCGGGACACCCGATGTCACGATCCATTTTTCCGATGGCACCACGTTGGTGACCAATTTCAATGCCCAGGATTGGTTCAATGGCAGCCTGAACGTGGCTTGGCTGGGCTTCGACCGCATCAATTTGACCACCGCCGCCACCGACGGCGGCCCCACCAACCCGCGCTTCTACCAGACCACGTATGATTTGACGGCGTTGTTCGGTGTCACCAATAAACCCATTTCCAGCCTGACGTTTGACAAGGCCGCGGGAGCTGGCGCCACGGCCGTTTACGCTCTGAGCGGTGTGGCCGGCGAGCAGGGCAGCGGCTCCTACACGCTGGCCTCGGTCACCAACTCACCGGCTGCAAGCATTCAAACCAGCGGCGCCGTCCTGGGCGGCAACGTCGTGGCCACGGGCGGCGCTGCTCCCGAGGTCTTCATCTATTACGGAAGCGCCGACGGCGGGACCAATGCGGCGAATTGGAATCAAGCAATTTATCTGGGCTTTGAAGGCGGATCGTTTGCGCAAAACGTGGCCGGTCTGTCGATGAATTCCACTTATTATTACCGGGCCGCGGCCATCAATCCGGCGGGTGTCGCCTGGGCGCCGGCTTCGCAATCCTTCTCCACCATCAACCCGTCGCTGGCATCGGTGACCAATCTGCCCGCCACCAATGTCGGCCCCAATGCGGCCATATTGGCGGGCAATGTTCTTGCCACCGGGGGCGACGCGCCGGCCATGACCATTTTTTACGGGACCTCCAACGGCGGGAACCAGCCCGGAGCATGGTCCAACAACCTGGCGCTTCCGGCCACGCAAAGCGGCTGGTTTGGCCAGGCCGTTTCGAGCCTGACCCCCAACACCACCTATTTTTTCACGGCGCAAGCCATCAACGGCGCCGGGATTTCCTGGGGCGCGCCGGTCCAAAGTTTCACCACCCCGGCGGCCCTTCTCCCGTCGCAAGTTTTTGTCTCTGTCCCGACCGGGCGCAACGATAACGGCCGCACCGGGCAGAACACCAATGAAACGATCCTCACGCCCGCCAATGTCAATACTAATACATTCGGCCTGCTTTATTCCCACACCCTGGACGGTTACTTGTTGGCGCAGCCCCTGGTGCTGGCCAATGTGGCCCTGCCCGGCCAGGGGCTGCACAACCTGCTCTTCGCCGCCACCGAGCACGACGACGTTTATGCCTTTGACGCGGATGTCAACGGCCCGCCGATCTGGCACGTCAGTTTCATCGATCCAGCGGCCGGGGTGACCCCTATCGAAACCGCGACGGACCTCCTGGCGTCCACTTCGCCCTCCTTCTACGGACCGGAACTGGGCATCAGCGGCACGCCGGTGATCGATTCCGCCACGGGCACCTTGTACGTTGAAGCCAACACCAAGGAAGTCGCGGGGAACGTGACCAACTTCGTGCATCGTTTGCACGCGCTGGACGTCGTCACCGGCGCGGAAAAATTCGGCGGCCCCGTCGTTATCCAGGGCGCCGTGCCGGGGGTGGGGGATGGTTTCGATCCGCTCAACGGAGTGGAATTTGACCCGGCCAAACACATGAACCGACCGGCCCTCCTGCTGGACGGCGGGGTGGTGTGTGTGATGTTCACGTCGCACCAGGATTATCCACCTTACCACGGTTGGGTGTTCACCTTCAACGCCTACACGCTGGAACAGGAAGGCGTTTTCAACACCACCCCAAACGGTTCGGCCGGCGGAATCTGGCAGGCGGGCAGCGGCCCGGCGGCGGATGCGGCCGGCAACATCTACGTCGAAACCGGCAACGGCACGTTTGATGCAGTCAATCAAAACTATGGCGACAGCGTGGTCAAGTTCTCGCCCGCGGGCGGGTTGGTGCTGCTGGATTATTTTGCGCCCGCCAATCAGCTTGACCTCAATTTGGAGGACCTGGACATCGGCTCCGCCGGTTTGATTTTGTTGCCCGATGCGGTGGGCAGCGCCGCGCACCCGCATCTTCTGGTGGCCGGCAGCAAGGCGGGGGTATTTTGGCTTTTGGACCGCGATCAGCTCGGTCAGTTCAACGCCGCCGGCGACACGCAAATCCCGCAGGAAATCACCGGCGCCACCGGGTCGATGTGGGTCACGCCCGCGTATTTCAACGGCGCGATTTATTATTGCGCCGCCGGGGACAATGCCAAGGCGTTCGCCATTACCAATGGCGCCATCAATACCACCCCGGCCAGCCAATCCACCGTGGCCATTAATTATCCTGGGTCCTCGCTGGAGGTCTCGGCCAATGGCGTCAGCAACGCCATCGTCTGGGGCCTCGATTCCTCGGCCAATCAGAGTGGACCGGCCGTGCTCAACGCTTATGACGGCACCAATCTGGCTCTGGAACTTTACAGCAGCAGCCAGAATCCGGCGCGGGACAATCCCGGCCTGGCTATCAAATATACGATGCCCACCGTGGCCAATGGCAAGGTCTATGTCGGCGCGGTCGATGCCCTCTCGGTCTTCGGCAATATCAGTTATCTGGCCCCACCGGTCATTTCACCCAACGGCGGCATTATTACCAATTCCGTGACGGTCTCGCTCTCCTCCCTCTCCAACGGTGTTAGTATTTACTATACGCTGGACGGCAGCACGCCGACGACCCATTCCATTCTTTACGCCGGACCTTTTTCGCTCACCAACGGCGCTGCCGTGCGGGCCGTCGGCGTCGTGGCGGGCCAACCGAACAGTCCGGTCGCCTCGGCCAGGTTCACCCGCAGCGCCTCGCTGAGTCCCTACGAGGCCGCGGTGGTGGCGGATGGGCCGTTGGCCTATTGGCCCTTGAACGAAACCAATGGCCTAGTCGCGTATAATCTTGTCGGTGGAAACAACGGAACCTATGTTGGTGATGTGACCCTCGCCCAGGCGGGCGTGCCGTTGTTGGGCTTCGGCTCGCCCAGCTATTCGGTGCTCTTTGACGGAGCCTCGGCCTACGTGGACATTCCGGAAGGCCCGTTCAACATTACTGGCGCCATCACCACCATGGCTTGGTTGAATGTCCCGGCTACCCCGCCCCAATTCTCGGGATTAATGGGGCACGGCGATTCTTCCTGGCGTACGAGTGTCAACACTTTAGGCGAGCCGGGCGCGGACGACGGCAGCAATGCTGACGCCACCGGCACGAACTCTATTGCCGGCACAGGCTGGCACATGATGGTCTACACGTACACAGGCATTCCCGACGTCACCGACAATGGCTCGCTCTACCTGGATGGCGTCCTGGCGGCCAACAATACTGTCAGTGTCCCCGCCGGGGACGGCCTTGATATTTGGATTGGCGGCTCGCCCGACTATGGAACGCAGCGCTTACTGCCCGGCAGCATTGCGCATGCGGCCATCTTCACCCAGGCTCTTTCCTCCTCGCAAATTGTGGCGTTGTATAATGCGGGATCGATCGCTCCCATCGTGACGCTCAACCTCGGCCCGGCAGGCGCCGGCAGCCTGACCCTCACCTGGTCGCAAGGAACGCTGCTTCAATCCACCAGCCTGGCCGGCCCTTGGACCACCAATACGGCGGCTTCGCCTTACACGCTGGCGCCGACTCAGTCCCAAGTGTACTTTAAGGTCCTGGTGAATGAGTGAATTGTTCAAAGCTGGCGCGGCGCACCCCATGAGGAAATCGCCATCGCCGGAAATCACTTTTTCCGGTTTTCGATAATTGGGTAAATCGGGGTTGATTTCAGAACGCGCCGGATTAAGCTTCCCACGTCAACACATGGCATGTTAGGCACTTTAAATCCAGGCGAAGAGGCGCAATTGCGCCAGACGATTGAGATGTTCGAGGTCATCACTCAATCGCAGCCGCAGGATTATCAGTCTCTGGAAATCCTCAAAGAGGCTTATCTGAAGCTGAACATGGAGCAGGAGGTCATCCAAACTTCCAAACGCATCGCCGAGGCCTACGTGCAGTTGGGCCAGCTCTCCTCGGCCATCCTCGAATACGAAACGATCCTGCAACGCCACCCCGAGGACGCCGACGCCATGACCGCCATGGCCCAAATTGAAAGCAAGGCCAATAATCTGACCAAGCCGGCGCTGGAAACGGAATTGCCGCCGAAAATGTCCGACACGCTCTTCGTCAAAAAAACCGGCGTTAAGCCCGCCGCCCAACCGGAAGTCGATGACGGCCGCCAGACGATGTTCAAATATTTTGTCGAGTCCAAGCTCATCGCCGCGGTTGATTTTGATTCCAGCTGGCCGGCCCCCAGCCTGACCACGCCGCCCACCCGCACGGTCGAACCGTTCATTCATAACCTGGCCGAGCGCCAGGTCATGCCGGTGGATAAATCGCTCAAAGTCCTGGCCGACCGGTCGCGGCTGGCTTACATCCCGCTGGAACGCTACGAGCTGGACATTGAGTTGGTGCGGTCGGCCGCCCGGGAAACCTGCCAGCGCTGGTGTGTGGCGCCTTTCGACCGCATGAGCAAATCCATCATGATCGCCACCGCCAATCCGTTCAACAAAAAAGCTGTGGCCGACCTGGAAGACTCTCTCCACCACCGGCTGCTCTTGTACCTGGCCGCGCCGGCCGAATTGATGCGGGTCTTGGGCAAAGCCTTTCGTTGATTATTATGCCACCTCTCAGCAAGTCCCTTGGTGAACGCATCGCCGATTCCCTGGTCGAGGACGGATTGTTGACAGCCGCGCAGGTGGAGGAATTGATGGAGAAACAAAAGAAGGAAGGCACGCGCTTTATCAAGCTGGTGGTGGAAAAGGCCTACGTGACAGAAAGCGACCTGGTGGTCTCGATGGGGCGGGTGCTCAACACCCCGCCGGTCAACGTGAGCCGCCTGGGCATCGAGAAGGAAGTGGCCGAATTGGTCCCCCGCGACATGGCTAACAATTACAAAGTGCTGCCGGTCTCCCGATTGGGCAACCGCCTTTATCTGGCCATGGCCGACCCGCTCAATGTCCTGGCCGTGGACGACGTCAAACGCACCACCAAGCTGGAAGTCTCCCCGCTCATCGCTTCCGAAAGAGCCATTATTGAAAAGCTGGCCTCGCTGGACACCTCTCGCTCGGCCACCATGGAAGACATCATCCAGGACGCGGCCAAGCTGGCCGAGGCGGAGGCCGACGCGGACAGCCTGGAAGTGGCCCATCAGACGGCCGAAACGACGGACCTGGCGCAATTGGCCGCTTCCAGCGAGGAAGCGCCCGTCATCAAGCTGGCCAATCTTATCCTCGTCCAGGCCATCAAGGACCGCGCCAGCGACATTCACATCGAGCCTTTTGAAAACATGGTGCGGCTGCGTTACCGCATCGACGGCGCACTGATCGACATCCCCCCGCCGCCCAAAAATCTGCAAGTCGCCCTGGCCTCTCGCATCAAAGTCATGAGCAGCCTGGACATTGCCGAGCGGCGCCTGCCGCAAGACGGCCGCATGCGCGTGCGCGTGGGAGGACGCGACGTGGATTTGCGTGTCTCCTTCCTGCCTACCGTGCATGGGGAGAAATGCGTCTTGCGCGTGCTGGACAAATCCAACCTCTCCGCCAGCATGGACAAATTGGGCATCGATGCGGAGACCTTCGTTCGGTTCAAGCATGCGGTGGACGCCCCGCACGGCTTGATCCTGGTCACCGGCCCCACCGGCTCCGGCAAGACCACCACCCTCTATTCGGCCCTCAACGAGCTTAACGGGCCCCAATTTAATATCGTCACGGTGGAAGACCCGGTCGAATTCCAACTGGCCGGCGTCAACCAGGTGCCGGTCAAAAAAGAAATAGGCTTGACATTCGCCAACGCCCTGCGCTCCATCCTGCGCCAGGACCCGGACATTATCATGATCGGGGAAATCCGCGACTCGGAAACGGCGGAAATCGCGGTCGAATCCGCGCTGACCGGCCACCAGGTCTTGAGCACCATGCACTGCAACGACGCGCCGGGGGCGATCTCGCGGCTGGACGACATGGAGATCGCCCCGTTTTTGATTTCCTCCTCCGTCATTCTGGCCTGCGCACAGCGGTTGATGCGCAAGATTTGCTCCAGTTGCAAGGAGCCGGTGCTCTATCCGGACAAAATGTTCGAGGACCTGCGCATTGATCCTGGCTATTTCCAAGGCGCCCCTCTATATCGCGGGCGCGGCTGCGATCGTTGCAAGAATTCCGGTTACGCCGGGCGCATGGCCATCATCGAGGCCATGACCATGACCGATGAGATCCGCCGCCTGGTCATCCAGCGCGTCGGCTCGCAGGATATCGGCAAGCTGGCCATCCAGCAAGGCATGAAGACTTTGCGCTCCGTGGGATTGGAAAAGGTGCGGGAGGGCCTCACCACCCTGGAACAAACCCTCCTGGTCACCTCAGGCGCGTAGGCCCCGCGCCGCCCGCTGCCTTGGCCTGGCCGCGCTGTGTGGGAGCCTTCATGAGCCGTTTGGCAGCAGGTCGTAAGTATTTCATTGCCAAATTAGCTTAAGGCTGCAGAAAATCCTGGTCTGATAGATGACAGGCTCGAATGTGCCTAGCGCTCAATAAGATGCGAATAAACACTTTTTTTTATCGAAATTGCATGACACAACATATAGGTTGTGTCATATTCATGTATGAATGATGCCAGCGTTTGAAAACTCCGGGTTGTTGCCTGAAGGAATTCATTGGACGGATATGCAGACCGTCCAAAAGCGATACTGCCAAAGTGCCCATCGGGAACGTCTGTTCGCCGGTTTTGAACGAGCTGTCGCGGTGCTTCGGCAGGCGGGTTGCCTGATGTTGTATCTCGATGGGAGTTTCGTTACAGCCAAGGAACATCGAGCCGATTACGACGCCTGCTGGGAGCCAAAGGGCGTCAATCTGAGTGTTCTCGACCCGGTTTTCTTTGATTTCAGGAACAAACGAGCGGCGCAAAAGGCGATATATTTCGGGGAATTTTTTCCGGCCGACAGCCGCGCGGAAGCGAGGTCGCCGTTTCGAACTTTCCTGAATTTTTTTCAGACTGACAAAGACGCTGGTGAAAGGAAAGGTATCATTGGAATCAAAATGACATAATTTTATGATTAAAAACGACCGCCAATATCGACTCAGCAAGGCGCAGATTCGCGAGTTCGACGGTGCGATTGCCAACCTGGGAAAAGAACCGGTGCCGGCCGGTGCAGATCCACGACTGGCCGGCATTCACCGGAACGCATTGAAAAGTCAGGTCGAAGAACTGATTTCTGATGTCCAGGAATATGAAACCTTGAAGGCGGGCAAAGTTACACAGTTCCAAGCCAATTCCTTAGATGATTTGCCAACGCTGCTGGTGAAGGCGCGGATTGCCCGTGGCCTGACCCATAAGGAACTTGCGGAGCGGCTAAGGGTCAAGGAACAGCAGGTGCAGCGCTGGGAGTCGAACGATTTTTCCGGGGCCAGCATCGACACCCTAAATTCAATTGCAGGTGCGCTGGGGGTGACATTCCGCGCTGAGGGCTCTTTGAAAGACATCACCGATGCAGAAACATGAGCCGATTGCCTTATTTAGAGTCGACAACGCCAGTTTCGACCACTTGACGGTTCCGGGTTGGGCTGCGAGGTTTAGGAGCATTGGTCCATAACCGGTCAGAAGGATCGACTGGTGAAGTCTTTTCGGTCGTGACATCGACTCCCGCCGCGCAAGCCCTGCGCCGGCGCGTGGAGGAAGGGGGTGTATTGTCTTTGGAGCCGGTCAGCCCCGGCGCCCAGCCGTTCCTGGCGGCCCTGCTGGCGCGACTCTTCCCCAATCGGCCCGTCGTGGTCGTCACTGAGGGCCTGAAAACACAGGAGATATTTCAACAGGACTTGGAAACCTGGGCCGGCGGCCAGGCCAAACCGCTTTTCTACCCTGACTGGGAAATGCTGCCGCACGAAGCGCGGTTGCCGCATGCCGACATCGTCAGCGATCGACTGGCCACGCTGGTAGCTCTAGCGGACCCGCAACCGGCGTCTGCACCCGTACTAGTCGCCAATGTCGCCGCGCTGCTGCAGAAGACGATGCCCTTGGCCGAATTGAGAAAACGGATTCGCGCCTTGCGCCGAGGGCAATCGTTGAATCCGCTGGACTTGATCGAATGGCTGGAGCAGCAGGCTTACGAACCGGAAACGCAGGTCACCGAAAAGGGGCATGTCGCCATGCGCGGCGGCATCGTCGATGTCTGGCCGCTGGCCAGTCCGTGGCCTGTGCGGCTGGAGTTTGTTGGCGATGACCTGGAATCTTTGCGCTACTTTGATCCCATCACCCAGGTCTCCCGCGAGGAGGTCCGCGAGATTACGATCGCGCCGGGAGGGGAAGTGGGCTTGCTCAAGCAGGAAAACGGGGTTCCGGCCGCCAGCCTGCTGGAATATCTGCCGCGGGAGACCATCTTTTTGTTGTGCGAGCCGGACATGCTGGAGGCCCAAGCCCGGCATTACTTGGAACAAGCGCGCGCCGACGACCCGCTGCTGATGACGTGGGAACAGTTCCAGGAAG
>Ga0302324_100019873_pt1 | contig 13166 bp, 16 predicted proteins | sample Palsa_T0_1_FD_201949 | JGI IMG/M metagenome (GOLD analysis project Ga0302324, IMG submission 201949) | Peat permafrost microbial communities from Stordalen Mire near Abisko, Sweden - Palsa_T0_1 | ecosystem: Environmental > Terrestrial > Soil > Palsa > Peat permafrost | place: Sweden: Abisko...
CCAACGTAGGTAATGAGATTCGCCCCCAGGGCCGACATTCGGTAGCGCACGAAGTCCTCGGCCACAGTGTCGCTGCCACCGCCGTCGACGCCGACCACAACGGTGGTGATTCCCTGGTACAGTTCCGGCAGCATCTTGCGCGCTTCCGGGTCAACGGGGTGGCATGGCTGTGCATGTCGATGAACCCGGGCGTTACCAGCAGCCCGTTGGCGTCGATCGTCTCACGCCCGACGATCCCGGCGGTGTCGGCGTGGCCGACGAAGCTGATCCGATCCCCAGTGATGCCGATATCCCGCTGCGCCCAGGGAATGCCGGCGCCATCGAGCATGTGGTCGCCCTTGATCAGAATGCCTACGTTGCCCGTTGGCTGGGCCGAGGCAACAGCGCAGACAGAAAGTAGTACCGACGCGAGCGCGGCCCGAACGTCTTTCGTCATCTGTTGCTCCCCTACCCCTGTGACACGATCGTAATTGCCTCGCTTCACCCACGCGAGCCCCTTCTTGGAGATCTTAGTTAAATGATCTCGCGAAAGGATACATTTGTATCATCATCGGTCTTGGGAGCCTTGTTGTAGTGACGGTTGTAGCGCATGAATTTTCTCTTGAGGTCGGGCATCGAAGTGAACACGCCTCGGGCGATGACATCCCGCTCGATCTTGGAGAACCACCGCTCGACCTGGTTGAGCCATGAGGAGTCGGTCGGCGTGAAGTGCAGGAGGAGCTTCGGATGCGCAGCGAGGAAGTCGTTGACCAGTGCACTTTTGTGCGCCGAGAGGTTGTCTGCGATCACGCGGATCTCTTTCTCAGAACGAACGCCTCGTCGCCGGGAACACACGCAAGCAGCCGCTTCCGGGGCTGTGCGGGCACGCCAATCGGTTAAACCACCGACAGGCGCGCTTCTCATCTTACGCTGACGGTCCGATCGCTTGGCTGCAGAGCCAAGGGGCGCTGCCGGATAGTTTTCGTTTGATTCGGTGTCGACGCCATTGACAGGCCCTCGCGACCCTTTCAGTTCAGAAACCCTCGCTATTTATCCGAAGACTTCGGGCGAAGCAGTCGATTCGCTGTATCAATGAAGGCGCGCAGTTTCGGTTGCGTTTGACTGCGGCGCGGAAAATACAGAAATAGCCCGGCCTTGGTCGGTAGGTGCGCCGCGAGTACCGCCTGGAGCTCGCCCAGCGCGAGCTCGCGGTCAGCAACGAGATCGGTGGTATACGCAAGACCGACGCCCTGCCGGGCGAGCGCCACCATGAACAAGTGGTCGTTGACAATCAGTTTTCCGGGAGGCGATAGCGAAAACTCGCGTCCGTCTCGGACAAATTGCCACCGATATTCGGCGCGCGAACCAGGAAACCGATAGCGAATGCACTCGTGCTTCAAGAGGTCTCGGGGCACCCGTGGTCTGCGGTGTGCGGAGAAATAGGAAGGCGAACCCACGACTAGCCATCGAAAGGGCGGCGTCAGCGGTACGGCAACCATGTCTTTGGCAACGCGATCGCCAATGCGAATCCCGGCATCAAGACGATGTTCAGCGAGGTCCAATACGGAATCGTTAATGTCGAGCTCGACCGTAACCCCCGGGCAAGTGCGGTGAAACTCTTGGAGGATTCGAGTCAGCACCAGGTCGAGTGAAATTCGCGGCACGGATAAGCGAAGCACACCGGCAGGTCGGCCGCGAAGACCCGTTAACCCCGTAATCGCCTCGCCGATCTCTGCGGCTGCGGGGCGCACACGCGCAAGCAACTGCGCGCCGACCTCCGTCAGGCCCACACGGCGTGTGGTGCGCTGAAAGAGCGGCAAGCCAATGCGCCGTTCAAGCGAGCGGATTGCCTGACTTATAGCGCCTGGTGTAACACTCAGTGCAGCCGCGGCCGCACGAAAGCTTGCATGATCGGCCACGGCGAGAAACTCCGAGACCCCAGAAAATTCATCCCTGCGTCCCATGGCGCCCTCCAGGTAACCGGCTGCGTAAACTCAACGATACATTATATAGATTATCTATTGACGCTATTTGGGATTACGATCTTCCACTCTCCAATCGGAAAGAGCACAGTGCTGCCGTCGAAATTGATCACCGAGAGGACTATATGGAAGCGAGCCTGCCCCAGATTGTGGCCGATCATTACGTCGATCTTTGGAACGAGCCGGATGGGGCGAAGCGGCGGGCGGCCGTTGAGCGCCTATGGGCGCCCAATGGTACCCACTATGTTGGCATGCGAGAGGCGCGCGGCTATGAGGCGCTCATGCAGCGCGTCACCGGCTCTCACGACAAGAACGTCCGCGACGGTGGATATCGTTTTCGAGCGGTGAGCGATGCCAACGAGCTACGTGATGTGGTTACATTTCATTGGGAGATGATTGAACCTGGGACGGGGCGGGTCGCCGCGACGGGGCTTGAAGTGCTCCTCCTGGATGCGGCTCAGAAGATTCGTGTCGACTATCAGTTCATTGTCAGTTAGGAAGCGGACCGATGCGTGCCTACGTTTTAGATCGGCCAGGGAGTGGCATCGATGGCCTCGTGCTCCAGGACAGCCCGGAGCCTCGACCGGGGCCATCGGAGGTATTGATTCGCGTTGAAGCGCGATCCCTCAATCTTCGCGACCTCCGAATTCTGAAGGGCCTTTACCCAATTCCCGCCAAGAAGGGCGTGGTCGCCCTATGCGATGGGTCTGGGGTGGTCGTCGAATGTGGAGATCAAGTAACCCGGGTCGCGGTCGGCGCCCGTGTTGCTCCCACCTACTTCCCTCGCTGGGTGGACGGACGGTTTTCCATGAGCGTCACTGCGGAGCAGTTCGGGTGCACGCGCGATGGCACGCTGGCACCGCTTTTGGTGGCTCTTGAGAATGAAATCGTCAGGCTGCCCGATCATCTCTCGTTCGAGGAGGCCGCTACGTTACCGTGCGCGGCGCTCACGGCTTGGTCGGCGCTATTCGGACCACGACCGGTTCTGCCAGGAGAATCGGTGCTGACCATTGGCACCGGTGGGGTTGCCTTGTTCGCGCTGCAGTTCGCGAAGATGTGCGGCGCGAAAGTATTTTCACTGACTTCATCGTCGGCAAAGGCTAAAGCATTGGAGCGACTGGGCGCCGACCACGTCGTTAACCACGTCGAAACACCGGAGTGGGAGCGAGAGGTGCGCTTGCAAAATAGCGGTCGAGGCGTCGATCACGTGATCGAGACAGGCTCTGCCGAAACGCTTCCGCGATCCATCGCCTGCACGGCGGAGGAGGGGATTCTATCCTATGTCGCCGCAGTTGAGGCGGCGACGATCGATCTGAGAGTATTGGCTAACGCGATCGTCATGCGGCGAGTTTACGTCGGAAGTCGAACGAAGTTCGAAGCGATGTGTCGAGCGATTGAGGTGGGTAAAACGCGGCCGGTACTAGATCGCGTATTTGCATTCTCCGACGCGCAGGAAGCCTACGCATACTTCGAGAAACGGCGTCATTTTGGCAAAGTCGTCATCGGCGGGAGCTAAACCGCTGTGGATCGGCAGTGTCGCGCCAGGGCCACACGGACGTGGATGTCTGTATTGGCGTGCGCAGGCTGCCGCAGATGACAAATGGAGTGGAATTATGTGCTCTTTTGAAGTGCTGTGAGCCGCCATGGGCCCGTGTGCGAGACGTTGATCCGTTCGTCGCTCGCAGAGTCCCTTATCGAGGGCACCCTCGGGTCGCCGACCTACAAGCTCAGGCGATCCCTCGGCTCAATGGACGGTGCGACATAAAATGCGACGGACATCAGATGGCCGGAATTGCGTTCAAGTTTGTAGGTGCTGTCATCCGCGGGAGGCACAGGATCCGTCGTAGACGAACGACTATGGCTTAATCCCTCGGTCGGCTTCGGCGTGGCAGCCTGCATTCTCCGAGTTCACAGCATCCCAAGTGGCTGATCCGCCCATCCCAGTGGCCACAGCGCGGATCCGGTTTGGTCAAAGCGAAGCGGAGGCGAATATGAAAGCCATGAGTGGATCCGCGCGATCAGAGTCCATTGCCGGGGTCGCGAGCGAGAGCCCATTGTTGGGCACTTGGAAATTGAAATCATACGTAGTGACCAAAAGCACGGGCGAAAGGTCGGCGCCGTACGGCGAACATCCGAGTGGCTATCTTATTTACTCGGCTCACGGGCGGATGCAGACAATCGGAACCTCGAGCGGACGTAGAATGCCACGTCACCTCGCTCTGACCGACGATGAGCACGTCGCTCTCCACAGGACAATGTTCGCGTACGCGGGCACTTACTCCGTAGAGGCTGGCAAGGTTACCCATCACGTCGATATCTCTTGGAACGAGCTCTGGAACGGTACCGATCAAATTCGATCTTATGTCCTAAATGGCGGCACCCTAACCCTTAGCACACGTGCTGTTGACCCAACAACTGGAACGGAGGCTCAGTACGCTGTCGTATGGGAGAAGGTAATTAGTCCGCGCTGACGCGTCGTCTTTATTTCAATATTCTCTGCCCAACGCCTGGCCGTCTACAACGAAAATTGCCACCTCTGCGATTAACTCGTCAGACGCGGACTTCACCTTGCAGGACGGTTCGCGCCTGTCCGGTAAGGATGGACGCCATTGCCGGCGAGTTCTCCAGAAAGCTCTCCCGCCCTTGAGTGACTCGACACATTAAGGCGCGTGCGTTGCCGATATCCGCCTTTCGGCAGAGGCGCCAGCGGATACCGATCGGGAATGACACCATCAATGCTCCTCAGGGTGTTGGTGCGAGTTTCCTACTTGCCAGCGTAGCTAAGAGGGGGCTGTGACGCCATCGATCGCGGAGTCGTGGGACAGCAGCATTTTGACAAAGATCGAACCGTCGGGAAGTGCAGTCTCATCGCGAATCACGACCTGCGTCATCTTAGAGACCCAGAAGCGTGTCGGCCCCATTTCGGATTGCTCGACTCGGCTCGCAAGAGTACCTCAGCGTGCAATTCGGCATTGATTTATAAATCAAGGAAAGCAACCACGCCGCGTCGTTACCGGTTACGTTCCGCTGCCGAAGCGCCGTGTTATGCGCGTCCTTCACACAAAACGACGAATCGTCACAAAGATTCGAGTCGGATTTTGACTTTCATAAGAATCGATGGCGGATACGCGGAGCCGTGACGAGCGCTAAGTGTGCCGAGCCGCACACCGTCGCCTTCGCGCCGCACACGAGTCAGTGTTAGTAGCTCCCAGCAAGCGAAATTACCAAGGAACGCTTGCGCTGCGTATTGATTAGCGCAGGGTATGCATTCTGAATAGAATAGATCTAGGTGAAACGTCGGAACACGTGCTAGCTGTGGCCGGTGGCATTGCGACGGCCGACAGCGCTATGGCAGCGAATTGGGAAATTTCGCATGCCCAAGAGAGTTCGCGCCTAACAAATCTTCATCAAGAGGGCTTGATGCAATATGCATGCGATCGACCCGCGGCACCTCATCACGTTGGAAGCGGTTGTGCGTCACGGCTCATTCGCCGCTGCCGCTGACGAGCTAGCGTGCACGCAATCTGCAGTGTCGCAGCAAATAGCCGAGATTGAGCGCCGCATCGGAATTCGGGTGCTGGACAGGCGTCCGGTGCGACCCACTGAAGCGGGGCGAGTGTTGCTGGATGCCGAGCTGGCCGTGCGCACTTCCACGGCGATTGCGCTACAGGAATTGTCCGCGCTCAGCTCGGGCCGGGCTGGCCGCGTGCGTCTTGGGGCCTTTGCGTCGGCGGCAGTCGGTGTAGTGCCGCGCGCTCTTGCGGACCTTCGTCGAACGCATCCCGATGTTCAAGTGAAACTCACTCAGCTGGAAACCGGAATGAGCTACGCGCAGATCTTGCGAGGCGACCTCGATCTTGCCCTGACGTTCGACTACGACCGAGCGCTGCGTAAACCCCCAGCGCGAATCCGCCGTTTGTTGATCGTAAAGGATCCTGTGCTGGTCGTGCTGCCAGCGGCGCACCGCCTCGCGGGGCATGAAGGCATCCGCCTTGCCGAACTGGCCGGCGATGACTGGATCGCGTCCTCGATGATCCCGCGTCAGCTTGCGCTTCTTGCACAACTTAGCCGTACACCGGGTTTCAAGCAACGTCTAGAGTTCGATGGTGACGACTTCCAAACCATTCTCGCTCTTGTCGATCAAGGCCTCGGTATCGCTCTGTTGCCGAAACTTGCGACATTGCGGGCCTCTCCGGGAATCGTGACGAAACCAATCGTAGAGAGTCCGCTGACGCGATTTATCTACACGTCGCGCCTCGATACCCGCGAGGCCCCTGCAAGCTTGGCGGTGATCGAGCGAAAGATCGCAGATGTTTTGCGCACCACACTCAGCGGTCGTTGATTAACACTTCTGCCCGACTCGCCCTCGAAAAATCATCCATGCATCATGTCAGCAACCTGAACTGACCATGACGGGGGGTGGACTGGTGCACTCCGCGCGTCGGCGGCCGACCGCAGCCGGCGCTGCACTAGATGCCGGAGCCTCGCAAGCTTTGCGCGAGTCAAGGCAATCGGCCCATACGCGTTGTAGCTATAGTTTACACCCGCGCGATCGGACTGGATCAACGCAACGTCACCGGCTTCGAGCGTCGCGGAAAAAGCGATAGCGTTCGCCATGGAGGTGCTGAGCGGCCGCCATTCGACGTGCTTGGCACCAAACTCCCGGCGCGCCTGAGTGATGATCGTTGCCTCGATCTCGTCTATAAACCGGTTCTGTCGGTGGGGCGGATAGAGCTTGTCGCCCGGCAGGTCCGCTGGGAGGAATCAGTTTTCGACCGCCGGCTGGAGCGGAACCATGATGTCGACTCCTGCTTTTCGTAAGCGATGACGTTGGTGCGCGCTTATATTGCGGGCTATGGCGCCTTCTTTTCCAGCACGATCTTCCACACACCATCGCCTTATGGACCGACGCTGCCATGGCTATATTCGCAGCATGCATTGCAGCTTCTGCTGGCGCTTATCGTCATCGCCGTTCTGAAGTTCAAGCTAGTGCCGGCCGACTATGGGCTGCACTGGCCGCGGGGCAAAACCTATATATGGTCCGCCATCCTATGGGGCATTGGTTTCGGCGTGTTAATGACGATAGTGGACTATGTGCCGCAATTGTTGGCGCATACCAAGCCGGTTCCGGGCTTTCCGCACACGCCCGGCAACATTTGGGGATGGCTCTTTTTCGAGGGCATCTATGTCGGACCCACCGAGGAGATCCCCTTTCGGGCGCTACTGGTCACCTACCTGGCCACGACCATGCCGGGCAAGTTGCAGATCGGCCGCTTCAACATGAATTGGGCGGGCATCATTGTCGCGCTGATCTTCGCGCTGCTGCATGCTAGTAATTTCGATACGCGCAATTGGCCGGAAGCGCTGGGCCAGCAGTTCTACGCCTTCGCGCTTGGCGTTCTTTATGCCTACTGGCTGGAAAAATCGAAGAGCGTTGTCGCACCGATCATCGGCCATAATGTGGGTGATTTAGTGGAATACTTGATCCTGTTCTCGTGGCTTGGAGTGTTTTGATGGACAGCGAACAGCAAGTCGTTCTGGCATCGCGAAATCTACTGCAAAGGAATCTCCTCTAGTTCGCATGCTTCGTGTGAAAGCAGCTAGCTTATACCCCCCGGTAGTCGACGATGCTCTTGGCAGCGAGGAATTGGATATGCGTATCTTAGTAACCGGCGGCTGCCTATGGACCCTGTTCATTTCCTATTCCGCAGCAGGCGATGCATCGCCTGCTGTAGACCGCATCGTGCTTCTGGCTGCCGCGAAATGTAGCTGATGGAATAAATGAGAACCTGTGGTTGTGACAAGCGCCCTCACCCACATCGCGTGTCACAGCCGAATATCGCGAGTATCCCTCCGATGGTAACGCTATTGTTGAACTCATGAAGGCACGTTCTAAGCTCGACCGAACTGTTCTGGATCGATCGCGATGCGCCGAAGGATTGTCGTTAACGAAAAATCACCATCGTGCAGCGTAGGCGAAGCGGGATTTTAGTCAAGCAATACAAATGAGGCAGAGAACATATTTGGCGCTTCGCAAAATGGACAAGTTGTGCAAGTTGTAATCGATAGTGTTTCCTGGACGAGAAGTGCTGCGGGCGACATAGCCAAGACGCGCACATGGCGTAAATATCTCGCATCGTTCGTCGCCACCAGCCTGCTAGCCTCTACGTCGATCGCAGCTCAGCCAGCGGTGCGGGTGATTGAAGAGACTATTCACATTCAAGGCCCAATCAAGGGGTTAATACTCGGTTTGCGGCACGCATCCGTGACAAGTCCGGCGACACAATCCGCGCGTCCCGTCGTTCTCATTCTCCACGGAGCCGGAGCGCCGGTGGCGGGTAATCCTGACTTCGTGTTGGGAGGTCACTCGTTGATGACATCGCTGGCTGAGACAGGGATCGACGTCTGGGCTCTCGATTATTACGGATTCGGTGAGTCCGACCGGTATCCTGAAATGAGCGAGCCGGCTGACGCTCACCCGCCCTTGGGACGCGCAGAGGAGTGCGCGGATCAAGTTGATGCAGTAACTGCTTTCCTCAAACGGGACCGGCATATCGATCGCATCATGCTGATCGGCGATTCCGGTGGGTCGCTCGTCGCCGGTGTATTCGCCACCCGTCGGCCCGATCTGGTGTCACGTTTGATTCTTTTCGGTCCGGAGACCCCATTCACCGAGGGTCCGCCTACCAACGCAGTTTTACCTGCCTATATTAATATAGCGCCCGCGGACCTATGGGGACAATTCGCAGATTGGAGTCAGGCAGCAGGCAAACCTGATGTGCTTGATGCAAACGCATACAAGCCCTGGGCTGAAGCCTACCTGCGCAGCGATCCGACCAGCGCCACGCGTAGACCGCCCACCGTCAAAGTTCCCAATGGACGCCAAGCCGATACGGCTGATATCGAGAGGGGGCGATTCACCTATGACCCAGCAGCAATTCGTGCACCGACATTGATTGTCATGGGTGAATTCGATGCTATCGCGACGCTCCCGGGCGCAGAATGGCTGTTGAAATCGCTACGGCGGGCCCCACAACGACGACTCGTCGTGATCGGACACGGCAGTCATACGATTCAGTACGAAACTGAACGCACGCAGCTCTATCACGTGATGGCAGATTTTCTAAACGAGCGCGAATAATGAACAGCAATCCGCGGCGCCTAACCGAATTGAAGGCGAACCGACGCGATCACTATCTTGCGTGCCGATTGAATCTAGCTCGCTCTGCCGGTGCTTTCCTCCTGCTTGGGATCGCTGCCATCGGCATTGCACGAGCGCAGAACACCGCCTTACCTGCGTCGGCGATCTTCACATTTCCTTGGGCTTCGGGCGACTTTAGCGACGATCCGCCCACGGCGACTCCTGATGGCCGCACAATGCTGTTTCAACGCGAGGGCGCGCATAACTCGAAGATTTTTGAGTCGCATTTGATCAAGGGTCGGTGGTCCACACCGCTCGTGACCTCATTTTCCGGATCCTGGTTGGACCAGTTTCCAGCAATGTCGCCGGACGGTACTTATCTAATTTTTGAGTCGGACCGCCCCATAGCCGCCGGCGCCGCGACAACAGAGCCTGTCGCCAACTTGTGGAGGGTCGACGGGACGCGCTCGGGTTGGTCTGTGCCCGTGCACCTGCCGGATACGGTGAATATCAGTAAACGGATCTACGGCCATTCGGTCGCTGCCAACGGCGACATCTACTTCATGTCCACCACTGAGCCTCGTGGCAAAGACTCAGGGTGGCGTCTGTTCCGGGCCGCCCGCACAGCGGAGGGTTACGCCCGCGCCGAAGCGCTAGCCTTCAGTGATGGTTCCTCTTCCGACGTCGATCCGTATATCGCGCCTGATCAGTCTTATCTGATATTTTCCAGCCGCGGCCGCCGCGAACCGACCAATGAGGAACATTTGTTTATCGCGTTCCGTCACGGAGCGGACTGGGGGCCGGTCATTCCGATCCGATATCAAGGCGATGAGCAAGCCAAGAACGACGATACCTTAAACGTCAGTGCAGATGGCAAGATCCTGTATTTCGACTCCTTCCGCGGCGGCAGATCCACAATATGGACTCTGCCGCTCGCGCCCTATCTATCCGCTGCAGCCCGCACTGGCGCTGCGAATGTCGCGAGATAAAATGGTGCTGTCATTGTATTGTCGACCAAGCGAATTTATAAGGGCCGACTGAACGTAATCGCACGTACGGATTGAAGGGGACGCAACCTTGATGATCTTTGCAACAACCATCGCTTCGATAATGATGACCGTGCCGACGCCTCACTTTGTTGCGATCGTGGGCGCGACATTGATAGAAGTGTCGAAAGAAGGTCGCGCGGAATCCGATATCAAAGACTCTGTCGTGTTAATTGCGGACGGACACATCGTCGCGATTGGCGATCGGAATCAGGTGCGCCTGCCGTCGGGTACGAAAGTTGTCAACGCCACTCACCGCTTCGTGATTCCAGGGTTGATCGATGGATTCGGCGCTGTCCGCACGCAGGGTTTTGCGGACGCCTATCTTTACGAGGGCGTCACGACCGTGATCGTTCCGACGGCCCCCCAAGGCGCCAACGTGGATGGCGAATCGGCTGTTGTCGCCCCTCAGAATGGTCTGTCCGTCGTGACGGGCGCTCCCATTAGTGGCTACTCCGCGACCGGAGACATCCCCAAAGCCAGTCCTTGGACCAGTCATCGGCTGCAAGATCGCCGCCTCGATCGCGCTGAGTTGACCGCACAAGTCGCGGCCGCCGCCGATGCCGGGCGCCGCATCGTCGCCGTTGAGATTGATGTGTGGCCCGATCAATTGGATGTGATCGTCAACGAAGCTCATCGTCGCGGGCTGGCGGTGACCGCTGAGTTGGCCTTCACCAGTTATCCTAACGCCATCAACGCGGGTGTGGATGCCTTCGTGCGCAACGACAAATACCCTTTGACCTTGAGTCGGCCACAGGATTTTCTCGCCTACGCTGATGATCCCATGGGCAGTGGCGGCAGTGCTGCGGCGCGCGCCGTGTGCAGTCCGGAGATGCCCGATCCGACCGCCTTCGGCAATCAGTTGCAGGCCTCGCACACCGCCTTGATGCCGACGCTGTCGATGGAAGCGACCGCAGACGATGTGGGCGGCCCCAATCCCTGGACCCTGCGTGCGGCCACGTTCGTGGACCTAAGCGACCTGGATGATCCGGTCGACCCGACGTCCGGTGCACGCCCGTACCTTGACAGCCATCCGGAGCGGCGCGACCGGATCCAGACCTGCGCTCGGCGCAAACAGGAAATCGACCGGCGCCTGCATGCACTCGGCGCGGTCTATTTGGCGGGGACTGCCACCCTATCCTACGGAGTGATACCCGGCGGCGGCCTTCACGGGGAACTGCGCCTTCTGCAGAGCACTGGGCTGACGCCGCGCGAGGCACTGGCAGCCGCAACCAGCAATATCGCGAGCGCCTTTCGACTCGCCGATCGCGGCAAGCTCGAGTCGGGCCGGCGCGCGGATCTGGTAGTCCTCACCGCAGATCCTCGGATCGATGTCGCCTCAGTGGACGCGATCGCGGAGTTATGGTTAACGGTAAATTTATCGATCGGGTAGAGTTAATGGACAGAGCAGTAGCGCGGCGACACACGGCCGCCAATGGTGGTTAGGGAAGTCATGCATGAACATGCAGACGGGCACGAACACCTGTATGTGGCGCTGCGTCTGGGAAAGGATTGGGGAGCCGTTCATCCGCTTCGCTATTTAGGGGATGACTGGGGCGCCGACGACGGAGAGGCACAGGTATCGCCTGACGGCATGGCGCTTTACTTCAGCAGCAGCCGCCAACCTCCGGTGGACCGTACGAAACCGTGCGACCAGATGCTGGCCGACATTGCCCGCAGTGAAGCTTGGGACAACGGCAACACGAATGTGTGGAGCTTGCCGATACTGACGCTGTTCGAGGCCAACGGTTTGTCATCCACAGCGCAATAGTACTGCGTCGTCGAGTCACGAGGATTGACCACAACATCACGGAGCTAATTTCAAAAATGAAGCGTGAATCAAAGCTAAACCAATCATCTTTTCTCCGAGGTCGAGCGCTAGAACTCCTCATCGTTAGCGTCACGCTCTTTGGAGGATACCGAGACTGTTTTGCAGAAGGCGGAAACAGCCCCAGACTGTTTGCCCCTGGAGTTGTATCGAGTCCGGCAGATGATCTGTCCCCGGCGTTTGCCCCCGACGGTAAGTCGGTTTACTTCACTCGCGCGAACCCATCTGCATCTACGATAGTGATGTCCACATTGGCGCACGGGAGTTGGTCTACCCCGACAGTCGCAAGTTTTTCTGGACAATGGAGCGACCTGGAGCCGGCCATGGCGCCAGACGGATCATTTTTGATCTTTGCGTCAAATCGTCCGTCAATCGGCCGCCAGCAAGCCCTTGATGGCAACTACAATGGGAAGTCAATCCCGGGGGGTGGCGGCAATCTGTGGCGTGTCGATCATCGAGGCCGTGAGTGGGGTACTCCGATGCGACTACCGGATACAATAAACCACGGTTCGGCGGTGTTTTCGCCGAGCATCGCTGCGGACGGCAGTCTCTATTTTATGCGCGCGAACGACAGGACCGGAATTTTCCATCTATTTCGGTCGCAATACCAATCGGATCGCTACCTGGTGGCCGAACCAGTCGGCGTCGGGGACTCGACCACCGACGAAGTGGATCCCGCCGTTGCGCCTGACGAGAGTTTCCTGGTCTACAGTTCGAGCCATCCGGCGCAGCACGATCCAAAACGTCTCATGATCGCATTCCGTGTGGCGCATGGCTGGAGTGCACCTAAGGATCTGGGCGATGAGGTGAATGAAGCGGGCAGCAATATCGAGGCGCGACTAGGACCGGACCATCGCACGCTATATTTCAGTACTAATACGGTACCGCCCGTGTCGTTCCCACGAACTCGCCAGCAATCAGAGCATGACTTGCAGCAAATAGTGTCGTGGGCGAACGGTCGGGAGAATATTTGGTATGTATCGCTGGCGCCGTGGCTGGACGCAAGACGACCTTGATGGGTGAACGCTTGCGCTCGAGTGTTTTAAATTCACCGCACGTGCAATGTACACACCTCCGGAGAGGCGTATCGATGAAAAGCTTGCTATGTGGGAAAGCCAAGCTTCGATCCTTAAGCATCTACACAGTGCCATTTCAACGTTTTCGGGTTACGGAATGGCCGCGATGCGATG